>Ga0209343_10008064_pt1 | contig 12323 bp, 5 predicted proteins | sample RifCSPlowO2_02_FD_184026 | JGI IMG/M metagenome (GOLD analysis project Ga0209343, IMG submission 184026) | Groundwater microbial communities from Rifle, Colorado - Rifle CSP2_plank lowO2_0.2 (SPAdes) (version 2) | ecosystem: Environmental > Aquatic > Deep subsurface > Groundwater | place: Rifle... | reverse complement strand
GCGAGCCGCGTTGCTGCGCCAAATGGCGCCAGGCAAGGCGCAGGGCGCCGGTAATGGTCGCTCCCTTGCCAAGCCCTGCAACGCCGCCTGACGCCATTTGTCGCGCAACCCGAAGGGCCGGGCCTGTTTTTGCGCGCGGCTGCGTTTCTCGTCGCTCATTTGGAATAACCAAACCACGCTCCTCGCGCCTTGCCCCGCGCAAAAACAGGCTCCGGCGCGGCCGCATCGAAACGGCAACAGACCCTAGGTGCAGCCCTTTTTATTTTTGCGGTGGCCTACCCAGCCCCGTCGAATAGCGGCAGTTCGGCGGCTGTTGTTTCATCCTGGCGGAAGGCGTACAGGCGCAGCGGGCGATTGCTGGGGCTTGTTCGATCGGGGAGATGCGCTATTCCCGCGGGCAAGTTAAGTGCAAAACGCCGCCTCCCTGCGGCCGGCAGGGCTAAACCCTGGATAGCTGTATGGACTCTGCAATAGGGGCTAGGCTGCAAGGCAGAACAAGAATAAAGCGAGTGGTGATAGTGAAGTTACCCCATCTGGATTGGGTCAATCAGGATTCCCCTTACCTGCGCCAGCACCTGCAGGGTTTTCGCCTGTTGAATTTTGCAGGGGAGCTGGAGCAGGCCTTCAAGCGCTATCACATCGATGTGTTCCTGCTGCGCATGCGCTGGGCGCTGCTGGTGGCCCTGCTGCTGATTCTGCTGTTCGCCGTGCTGGATGCCATCAGCCTGCCGCCGACTATTCGCAGCAAGGTGCTGGCCCTGCGCCTGGGGCTGATCCTGCCGCTGCTGTCGATCACCTGGCTGGCCACCTACAGGCGCGAGCTGCGCCCTTATCTGCAGCTGTTCGGCGGTGTGGCGGCGCTGTTTACCGGGCTGGGGGTGGTGGGCATCATCTGGATCGCCCGCCGCCATGCTTTTGCGCTGCCCTACGAGGGCATCATCCTGGTCACTGTGTTCTTCTACTTTCTCACCGGACTGCGCTTCACCACCGCCGCGCTGTGCGGCTGGCTGACCTTTCTCGCCTACCTGGTGGTGGAGGTGATCAGCGGCTTGCCGGGTGAAGTGCTGCTGTATAACGCCTTCTTCCTCGGTTCGGCCAACGTGATCGGCTCGGTGGGTTGCTACTTTCTGGAGTACGCCACTCGGCAGAACTTCCTCGCCCAGGGGCTGCTGCAGGATATGGCGGAGAAGGATTTTCTCACCGGCCTGCTCAATCGTCGCGCCTTCAGCGAGCGCGCCCAGCGCAGCTGGCGCCAGGCCCTGCGCGACAAGCATGGGTTGGGCGTGGTGATGATGGATGTGGATTTCTTCAAGCGCTACAACGACCACTATGGTCATGCCGCCGGCGATGAAGCCCTGCGCAAGATTGCCCAGGTGCTGGGCGTGCACGCGCGGCGGCCGCTGGACATAGTCGCGCGCTATGGCGGCGAAGAGTTCGTCGGCCTCTGGTACAACCTCAGTGAGGAGCACATGCAGGGGATACTGGAGCGGCTGCGCAGCGACATCATCGCCCTGCAGTTGCCCCATGTGCAGTCCGACGCGGCTGCGGTGGTCAGTATCAGCATCGGCCTGGCCTACCTAGTGCCGCAGGCCCATCAGCGCCTGGAAGACGCCCTGCGCCTGGCCGATGTGGCCCTGTACCTGGCCAAGGAGCAGGGGCGCAATCGGGTGGTATGCAAGAGGCCGGGCAATCAGGAGAGCTAAACCTATGCAAGGCTTCATTCATAACAGCTGAGCCGTTATCCTCGCGCCTATGAAAACTACCCTGCCGCTTTGCCTGATCGCCGCCCTCGCGGAAAACCGCGTGATCGGCCGTGACAATCAATTGCCCTGGCACCTGCCGGCGGACCTCAAGCACTTCAAGGCACTGACCCTGGGCAAGCCGATCATCATGGGGCGCAAGACCTGGGATTCCCTCGGCCGGCCTCTGCCGGGGCGGCTCAATCTGGTGGTCAGCCGCCAGCCGGGCTTGCAGCTGCAGGGTGCGGAAGTCCTCGTCAGCCTGGACGCGGCGCTCGAGCGGGCCGAGGCCTGGGCCCGTGCGGAAGACGCCGAGGAGTTGATGCTGATCGGCGGCGCGCAGCTGTACGAACTGGGCCTGGCCATGGCGGATCGCCTGTACCTGACCCGCGTCGGCCTCAGCCCCCAGGGTGATGCCTGGTTCCCCGAGGTTGCCGAGGTCGACTGGCACCTGTCCTCGGCCGTCGAACACGCGCCAGGGCTGGAAACGCCGGGTTATGTTTTCGAGGTGTGGGATCGCAAATAGCTCGTATGGGCTGGCCTTTTACCCTGCGCGCCGGCAAGGTGGCGCTGTCGATCCTCGGCGCGCTGGCGCTGAATAGGGTGCTGGCGATCAACCACCGCGCCGGGCGCTATATGGGCGTGAGCTGAGAGGGCGTCAGGTCGGCCAGCTCACATCCAGCACCCTTACGAATACACGCTGACGCTCCTCATCGTTCAGTAAGGCTTCGAGTCTGGCTTGCAACTCTTGCGCGGACTTGGGCTTCTTGCCGCCATCCAGAGTGGTGGGCATGGGCTTTTTCGGATCGCCAAACCAGAACACCAAATAGATGCCATGGCCTTGGGATTTCGGCGCATTTACATACTGCGCCATTAACTGGTTGCGCAGGGCTTTCCAGAGTTCGGGATGGCTGTCGCGCTTGATTTCGATGGGTAGGGCGAACTGGTTGCGGTAGTCCAGTTGCAGATCGGCACGTTTGTCTCCGGCATGGTCGGCTTCTGGTGCGATGCCCACACCCTGCGCACTCAATCGTGGCCGTAGGCGTTGCAGCAGCTCATCCCGGCACAGATTCTCGTCCCGCTGTTGAGTGTTATGCCAGAAGTGCCGGAAGCCGTCATCGTTGGCATGGCGCAGTTCATGGGCGATTTCGTCGAGATGGTCGAGGGCCAGGGCCGCCAGGTCGCCGACGTTGGCCGGCGCTCTATTGGCCAGCACATGGGCCACTGCTTCTGGGTCGAGAAAGCTGAATTGGGCTTCACGGCGTTTATTGCGCTGCTGATCCAATGTGTTCTGAATGCTGTAACGCAGCTTGCTCAGGTTAGGGTTCGCCAGCAGCCGTTGCAGCTCCTGCTCGGCCTCTGTACTGATGGAGGCACCGAGCTGGTTGACCATGGCGCGAAGCTGATCGCCGCGGTTCATGGCTTCGGTAACCACGCCGCTGGTGCGCTCCAGTTCGGCATGGGGGGCTATCAACTCGATTAGCCGGCCCAGCGTGTGCGCGGGGATAGGAGCACGAGATGCCCTGCTATCGAAACCTTGGCAGATAAACTCGGTCAGCAAGGATGCGCGAGTCGGTGATTTGCCGATATGACGCCATAGCGCCTGCTCATGGTGCTCGGGGTCTAGCAGCAGGGCCGTGGCGAACCATAGCGTTTTTTGCGCAGCATCCACGCCCTTGAGTGAGAGTTTGTGCCGAACCAACTCCTCTAGAGCGTTCGGGGCTGTTACCAGAGCGGTATTGAGTAGCCGTTTGAGGCTGTTGAGTTGCTCCTTCCTCGCCCGTAACGGGAAGTTGCGCAAGAGCTGGGGTATTGCCAGTGCGGTGACCTGGGCGTAGTCGTCGCTCTTGCCCAGTAAATGGATCAACTCTACCGAGGTTTCACCGGCTTTGAACGCGGTGTTGGCATAGCGCACCAACAGGTCGGCGAACAGTTCCGAGCGCTGTCGTGCTATCTGCGCCAGCCACGCGTCGAGCGCTACAAATGGCATGTTCAGGCGAAAGGCCAGTAGCCGCTCTACAAGATCGTCTGACAGGGCCTGTACTTGCCTGGGATCTTCCTCCCATAGCAACTGCAGACCCAGCAGGCAGGGCGTGCTGATCCAGTGGCGCTTTTTCTTCAGCCCGAGGGCGATGATTTCGTCGGCGCTGGGTAAATCGTCGCGTTGCAGGCTGAGCTTGAACCCGGATTCCGCCGCCAGCATCAGCTCATTGCCAAGCTCGCTGTAGTTGGCGAAGCGCTCGCCCGGAGTCTCGCCGTGAATATCGGTGAAATGCTTAAGCCAGACGCCTGCCAGTTGGTCGAGTAGATGCGCTGCGGCTGTGCCGGCTGCAATGGCCGGCATATAAGGAGCGATGTTAAGGGTACGCTTGCGGCGCTCTTCCTGATGCTTCTGTCGGCGCTGATTAGTACGGCTTGCCTGCCTCAGGCGCCAATCTGCTATGGGGCAGTAGAGGCAGTCCTCCAGCCAGGATGCTCGCTCCGGGTTCTGATTCATCCACTCGGTAAACCCCTCTAGTGACAGGCCTTTTGCGCCGCGTTGCAAATCTAACGCATGCACTGCGTTGGCTAGGTAGGTGCGAGAAAGCGTTTCGTCCTCAGCGGCTGCTTTTTGTAAAAACCAAAGTCCCAGGTCGACCGGTGGTTTGCAGTAATGCAAGCGCGGATAGTGATCGTACAGATACTGCTCCGACATGGCTCTGATACACAGGTCAAGTACAGCCTTGTAGCGCTCCAGATGATGTTCGAGCCAGCGCTGGATGCTGGCCTGGGATTCCTTATCTCTAGTGATGTGGCCATATTCGTCCGCGCCAGCCCCAAGCCAAATAAAAAGCTGTTCGTCACTGGACGACTCGCCAAAGACGTCGAGTGCGCGGGCGAGCAGTCGGCTTACCGCGCTGGGCAGGCCTCTTTCTAGGCGAGCCTCATCGAACATCTCATGTCGTTCGCTGAGGCCAGCCAGTAGCGCGGGTAGGTGATGGTCTGGCGCGAGTTCTGGCAGCCGGTACTCCCAAAACATGGAGCCACCAACCAGGCGTGGGTCTTTTTCCAGATGTAGGTACTGTAGTAGCTCATCTGGTTCTAGATAGGCCGGGTAGAGCTGTTCCAGCAGTTTTTCCAAGAGTCTGTTTTCGTCATCTTCGACCTGATCGCTGTTGATATTCGCTAGTAGTGTTTTGGCTTCACGCGGCGTGCGTAGTTTGAGCCAGGAATCCAGGGCACTGTTGCGAAGTTTGAACCACAGCGTGGAATCCCTGACCATGGCCAGCAGTGGTTCCGCCAACTCAGGCCGGGCGCCGCCGTACCGCAGAATATCCAGCACGCAGTCCATAAGGGACTGCGTGGCCTCGCCGCGCTGTGGGTCTTGCAGGATTTGCCGGAAATCCTCGATCAGCGCCTGGTCGGCCAGCGCGCCGAATGCCTCCTGATCATGCTGGAGATACCAGCGAAAGCCTGGGAAGTGTTCCGCTTGTTGGCGCAGGGCCTGCAGCAGATGGCGCTTGTCGGCTGTGCTCAGGGGGCGGGCGTCGCCGTAGAGCACGATGCCAAGTGGGTCGATATCGATCAGTCTTGGTCTGGCTACTGTGCTGCATTGGGCGAGCCAGGCGAACAGTCCGCGCAGGTCGGCCACTACGCCACCATCACAACCCAGCAGCAGGTTGAGCAGACGGCCAAGGGGTAGCTCACTGTTGTCCAGGCGTTTACCCAGCCAGTTGGCAGCCAAATACTCGGCCACGCTGCGGTGGCAGGGAATCATTCGTTCATCGTGGCTCGCGGCGGGAATAAAGAGCGCGCTTTGTAGTGCCTTGGTCGCCGTTGCCGTGTCTGCCGGCAGCAGTTGCTGCAGGGTTGGGAACTCGCTGTTGCTGGCATCTTGGTCGAGGGCGATGCCGCTCTTGCCCGCTAGCAGCAGCACGGCGAAGAGCTGCCCTGCCGCCTGCAGGACGGCTAAGGTCTCAATAGGGTTGGCGCGCTGTCTGTCCCGGTGACGTCGGTTGTTTTCCTCGGCGAGTGTCTCGCAGGCGAGGCGGTAGACGTCTGCACGGTTCTCGGGCCAATGCTCTTCGCGAATGGCTTTGGCGATCAGGCCCAGTGTTTGCGGGTTGCGCAGCAATGGGGCTATGCCGTGGCGTTCGGCCCGCTCGGCAAAGCCCTCGGGGTCGGCGATGCCGTGATTGCTCCGCAATATGTGGCGGATGTTTTCGTCACTTAGCGGGCAGAGTTGCAGTGCAATCAGTTTGCCGTCCGGGCTAAGGTGCTGCAGGTCTGTTCTGTCGCTTGGCCCGTACCAGTCTGCGGCTCGGCAAGCGAGGCGAAACGGCGGGCAGTCGAGATGGCGCAACTGGCTGCCGATACGCAGTGCCAGACTGTCTACGCCCTCTGCGCGTGACTCATCCAATGCGTCGATATACAGCGTCTTGCCAAGCCATTGCGGCGGAACTGGGGTTGCCGTGATCAGTTCGCGTGCGCTGAGGTACTGGCCACCCGTTGCTTTGGCCTCCACCTTCAGCGCTTCACTTTTTCCCGCGCCCGGTTCGCCCAGCAGTACCCAGGCTGGCGTCTGGCGGAACTCGCTGAGCGCCTGTTCGGGCAGCCGTTTCTCATCACCTTGGGCCAGCTCCAAGGGCTGTACGAGTCTGGGGACTAGGCTCATGTGCACTCCAGCCAATGCTTGGCGGGGTGGCTGAGAAACTCGGCCAAGGGAATTTCCCCCTCACCAACGATCAAGGTGCGTGCGTGTCGGTATTGGCCGCAGAAGCGTTCCAGCCCTTTGGGTTTGGCGAAGGTCTTGCCGCTCTTGACCTCGATGGCCAGCAGACGCTTGCCGTCGTGCAGCACGAAGTCGACTTCATCCGGGCTTTCGCGCCAGTACTGCACCTGGCAGGTGTCGCTGGCGCTGTTGCACAGGTGAGCACCCACGGCGCTTTCCACCAGCCTGCCCCAGTGCGAGCGGTCTGCGCGGGCCTCGGCGAAGCTGTAGCCGCTCAGCGCGGAAATCAGCGAAGTATTGAGGGCATTGAGTTTGGGGCTTGAGCTGCGCTGGCGGTGTTGTTCACCGGCATATTTGCTGAGACCCTGGAGCAGACCGGCCTGTCCCAGCAGGTTGAGATAGTGGGCCAGGGTCACGGTATTGCCGGCATCCTGCAGTTGGCCCATGAGTTTGGTGTAGGAAATGATCTGGCCGGAGTAATTGCAGCCAAGCTCGAACAGGTTCTTCAGCAAGGCCGGCTTATCCACGCGGGTCATCTGCAGGATGTCCCGCTCGATGTTCGGGTGGATCATGGTGCCGCGAATGTAGTGGCGCCAGCGCGGTTCATCCCGAATCAGCTGGGCGCTGCCGGGATAGCCGCCAAAGTACAGGTATTCGTCCAGGGACAGGTCGAAGGCTTCCTGTATTTCGGGATAGGACCAGTGGCTCATGGCGATGGTCTCGAAGCGTCCGGCGAGGCTCTCGGTCAGCCCTTTTTGCATCAGCCAGGGCGATGAGCCCAGCAGTATTACGTGCAGGTTGAGCCCTGTCGCGCGGTCAGCGTCCCAAAGGCCTTTGACGACTTCTGACCAGCGAGGGATCTTCTGGATTTCGTCCATGGCCAGAATGTACGTCTGATCCTCTGGTAGAGCCTTGGCTTCGGCACGGGCGCGCAACCAGTGCTGGACTATCCATTCGCTTGTGGGGGCTTCGCCCGCAATAACATAGGAGCTGCTGGCCTCTCCCCCAAAAGTCTGGGAGTCGAACGGCTGATCCGTGGCCACGAAGCTGTGTGGATAGCGGCGCAGGACATTTCTGACCATGGTGCTTTTGCCCACTTGGCGCGGGCCGGAAACCACGACCATAAAGTTCGGGGTCTCGCCTAGACGCTGGCGGAGAAGGGTCGATTGAGGGCGCTCGAAAGGCATACTTAAATCACTGAGTAAATTTACTCAGTGATTTAAGTCGTATCTTATGTGCATAGCAAGTCGAGGTCAGAAAAGATCAATCCACGCCCCCGGATCTGCCCGCCCTGCAGATGCAGCGGCGCCAGTCCGGCGGTTAATGGAAATGTCGTGGATAGCGCTGATCGGGTCGATGCACTACGTGCCGTCCGCCTTCAGCCACCCTTGAGCAACTGCAGCAGCGCATCGGCATCCACCTTGGCGCTCAACTCGCCGCCTTCCAACAGGCTGTCGGCCAGGTCGCGCTTACGGCCGTGCAGGGCGACTATCTGTTCCTCGATGGTGTTCTCGGTGACCAGGCGGTAGATGGTCACCGGGCGCTGCTGGCCCATGCGGTGGGCGCGGTCGCTGGCCTGGTCCTCCACCGCCGGGTTCCACCAGGGGTCGAGGTGGATCACGTAGTCGGCGGCGGTCAGGTTGAGGCCGCTGCCGCCGGCCTTGAGGCTGATCAGGAAGATTTCCCCCTCGCCAGCCTGGAAGGCATTGACCCGCTTCTGCCGCTCCTTGGCCGGGGTGGCGCCGTCCAGATACTGGTAGCCGATGCCCTGCTGGTCGAGCCAGGCGCGGACGATGCTCAGGTGGTCGACGAACTGGCTGAACACCAGAGCCTTGTGGCGGTTCTCCAGCAGCTCTTCGACGATTTCACTGAAGGCCTGCAGCTTGCTGCCGGTCAGCGGGCTGCCGGGGATCACCAGCGAGGGGTGGCAGCAGAAGCGCCGCAGGCGGGTGATTTCCGCCAGCACCTGCAGGGGTTTGCCGGCATCCGGTGCGAGCTGGTTGATGCTCTCCACTGCTTGCTGGCGCAGGGCCTCGTACTGGTGGGCCTCGGCGTCGGAGAGCGGCACCTTGTAGGTGATCTCGGTGCGGGCCGGCAGCTCCTCCAGCACCTGGCTCTTCAGGCGGCGCAGGATAAACGGCTGGATCAGGGTCTTCAGGGCTCGGCGCGCGCCGGCGTCGCCCTGCTCGATGGGGTTGGCGAAGCGTTGGGTGAAGCTCTCCTGGCTGCCGAGCAGGCCCGGGTTGATAAAGCGGAACAGGTTCCACAGTTCGCCCAGGTGGTTTTCCAGCGGCGTGCCGGTGGCGATCAGGCGGAAGTCCGCCTGCAGGCCCATGGCGGCCTGGGAGCGCTTGGTCTGGGCGTTCTTGATCGCCTGGGCCTCGTCCAGCACCACGCTGGTCCAGTGCTGGGCGGCGAAGGCGGCGCTGTCCTGTTGCAGCAGGCCATAGCTGACGATCACCAGATCCAGTGGGCCGAGACCTTCCAGGCTGCGCCTCTGTTGGTAGTCGTGCAGCCTGAGGGTGGGGGCGAAGCGGGTGCTTTCGGCATGCCAGTTGAGCGCCACCGAGGTGGGCGCCACCACCAGTTGCGGGCCTTGCCCGGCGCGCAGCAGCAGCAGGGCCAGGGTCTGCACGGTCTTGCCCAGGCCCATGTCGTCGGCCAGACAGGCGCCGACGCCCCAGTGGGCCAGGCGTGCCAGCCAGGTGAAGCCTTCGCGCTGGTAGTCGCGCAGCTCCGCCTGCAGGGTGCCAGGCAGCTTGGGCTGGTAGCTGCGCAGCGATGCGAGCTTGTCCAGGTGCGCCTGCCATTGGGCGCCGGCCTTGAACTCGCCGACCTCCCCGGCCAGCTCGGCCAGCAGCGGGGCGGTCAACGGGCTGAGGCGGGCGCCCTGCTCGGTGACCTTGTCGGCCAGATGGGCCAGTTCGCTCAGGCGTTTGTGCAGGTTGTCGCTCAGCGCCAGCCAGTCATGCTCATTGAGCTTGAGGAAGCGCCCGGGGCTGGCCTTGAGCAGCTCCAGCAACTGGCGCAGCTGCAGCACCTTGCCATCGTCCAGGCGAATTTCGCCCTGCAGGATAAACCAGTCGCCCTGCTGCTTGAGGCCGAGCTTGAGCTGGCTGATGCCGGGCTTGGCCTTGATGCGCATGCGCTCGCCTTCCGGCCAGACGCATTGCAGGCGTTCGCCATCCAGGGCGTGCAGTTCGCTGAGTACCTGCAGGGCATCCTCGGGTTGTTCCAGTTGCCATTCCTGGCCGTCGCTGTCGGCCAGGGCCAGGCCGGGGCAGCTCTCTAACACATGCTGCAGGACCTGACGCTCGGCGCTCAGGTCGCGGCAGACCTGCACCGCCTTGCCGCCTTGTTCACCGAGCAGGTTTTCCGCGCCATGGCCGGGGCGAAACCAGCTGCCCTCGGCCAGTGGCCGCACCAGCAGTTGCAGGCGCAGGCCGGCTTGCAGGGGCAGCAGATGGGCGTAGAGGGTGGCGTCGGCGGCCACGCTGTCCAGGTGGCCGGCCAGCTCGGGGATATCCGAATGAATCGGCAGCAGCGGGGCGATGGCGCCTATGGCTTCGACCAGTTGCGCCTTGGCCGACTGCGGCACGCTCAGGCCGTCGCCGACGATATCGGCGATCTGCCGCAGCTCGCGGCTGACCGGGTAGATCACCAGGCGGGTCGGGGTTTCCTTGTGCAGCAGCGGGCCCTCGTCGTCGCCGACACCCTCGGGCTCGAGATGCAGCAGTATCTGCTCGCCCTTGACCTGTAGGTGCAGGCTGGGCTGGCCGGTTACCAGATCGATGCGCACATCCGGGGCATCGCCCCAGTACAGGGCCGGATGGCCGACCAGCCTGGGCAGGGCCAGCTCGGCCGGCAGCTCGTAGTGGGTGCCGCCGTAATAGGCATGGCTGCTCTGGATCATGCGAATCGCCTGGCGATCCTGCTCGCAGAGGAAGTCCATGCTCTCGCCTTCTTCCACCAGGCGCTTGAGCGCCACGGCGCGGCCCTTGCTCCACTGGCCCTTGGCGCCGAGCTTCTGTTCCCGGGGTTCGACCTTGTCCATATAGTGGTCGAGGCTGATCAACCAGGCCAGGCGCGAGCTCTTCTGGGCGGCTGTGCTGGCCGTAGCCTTGCCCGGCTTGAGCAGGGTCAGGGCATTGAGCGCATGTTGCCAGGCCTCCTGGCGCTGGTAGAGGTTGACCAGGGGTTGCAGGCCGGCGCTCTGGTGCAGCTCGGCGAGTTGCCGGGGCTGACCGAACTGCGCCGCCAGCAGCGCATCGAACTCGGCCGCCAGCCAGGCATAGCCCTGTTCGTCGAGTTGCTGGCGATGGTTTTGCAGGCGTTCTTTCCAGGCGTTCTGGCGCGTTAGCGGTTCGTCCAGCCAGTACAGGCCCAGCGCGTGCAACAGGCCGTCCAGGCCATTCAGGGTGGCAGGCAACTGCAGCAGTTGCCCTTGCTGAATGTTGCCTTGCAGTTGTTCGAACAAGCGATAGAGGCTGGAGTAGGCGGGCCCGTAGCCCTCTTGCAGGCCCAGGGTCAGCGCCTGCTTGAGCTGGGGATAGTGTTGCGGATCACCGGAGCCGATCAGCGCCAGACAATAGAGGGCATTGAGTACCGGCGGCAGATTGATCTTGCGCTTCTTGGTCTGTTTGCGCAGGAGCGCTATCCAACTCTGGATGACCTCCAGGGCCGGCTGGGTCTGCCCGCGCAGCATCAGTTCGATCACCTTGCGCAGGACGCTCAGGCCCTCCTGGCCGAGCCGTTCGAGGGAGTCCCAGTCACCCCGCCAGAAGGCCTGCAGCAGCAGTTGCACGTCCAGATCGCTGTTCGGCGCTGGCTCCCCGAACTGTTCCAGGGCCAGCTGGTAGGCCCGACTGGCCGGCATCAGGTGGATGTTGCACAGCCCCAGGTAATCCTCCAGCAGCAGCAGGCGAATATCCGCGGCGAGCAGGCCGAATAGCTGTTGCCCTGGCGTATCTTCCAGCAACAGGGTGAGCGGGTGCAGGCCATGCAGGGCCGCGAGGGGAAAGCTTTGGTTGAATCTATCCAGTGACTGTTGCAGCGGTTCGGCCTGGCCGCTCAACAGGCTGAGCCAGAGCGCCTGCAAGACTTGTGGCCTGGGCGGCAGATGCCACGCAGCGAATGCCGGCAGGCTGGCCTGCAGGGCGTGCAACCAGGCCGCGCCATTGCGCGCACCGAACAGGTGCAGCATGACGGCAGTGCGCTGCTGCGCCATCACGCAGAAAAACTGTCCTTCGGGCTGTTGCTCGCGGACGATCCAACCCAGCTTGTGCAGGGTATCCAACATCTCGGTAAGGAGCGTGTTGTCGAGCTGTCTGCCAGTGGCGGCGAGGACGCCCATGTCCTTCAGCAGTCTCAGCAGCGCGGTCTTGCCCTTGCCGGGAAAAGCGGTGACCAGGGCGAAGAGCACGGCCTGGCAGTTGTCTGGGAGGCTATCAAGGCTGAGGCGTGTGCCGCTCATGCATCGTCCTGTTGGGTGGGTGTGTTGGGGAATATGCCGCGGCTTCGCCATGTTCGTCTTACGCGTTACATTTTCCAGCGGCCGGTTAACCGCACAATGCAGAAGCCCGGCACAGGGCCGGGCTTCTGAGGTGCGACGCGCTTAGGGCACCAGCTTGTCCAGCAACGCCTTGTCGCGCACCGCGCCTTTGTCGGCGCTGGTGGCGAGCAGGGCGTAGGCCTTGAGGGCGGTGGTGACTTTGCGTGGACGCTGTTCCACCGGCTTCCAGCCAAGCTTGTCCTGTTCCACCCGGCGTGCGGCGAGCTCTTCATCGCCGATCAGCAGGTTGATGCTGCGCTCGTGGATATTGATCAGGATCTTGTCGCCTTCGCGCACCAGGCCAATGGCGCCGCCGGCGGCC
>Ga0209343_10008058_pt1 | contig 12331 bp, 11 predicted proteins | sample RifCSPlowO2_02_FD_184026 | JGI IMG/M metagenome (GOLD analysis project Ga0209343, IMG submission 184026) | Groundwater microbial communities from Rifle, Colorado - Rifle CSP2_plank lowO2_0.2 (SPAdes) (version 2) | ecosystem: Environmental > Aquatic > Deep subsurface > Groundwater | place... | reverse complement strand
TAAGCCTTTTGTTTCGTTTTATTTTTAGGGATGAGCTTTAAAGACTTTTGATATTCAGGAATGGCCTCACTATGCAGCCCCTTGCATCGATAGGCATAGCCAAGGTTATAGTGTGCCTCCGATGAATCAGGGTTCTGGGTAATAGCCGTTTGAAAGGCGCAGATAGCCTCGTCCATCATACCCATCTCACGGTATAACAAACCCTGATAATAATAGAGGTCTGGATAATTTTTGTCCGTTTCCAATATTTTATTATAGGCAGTGAGCGCCTCTGAACAATTGCCTTGATTTCCGCAAGTCAGCGCAAATTGGAACAAGTCGTCATTGCTCATAGAACTTAGTTTGTCCTGTAACTGTTGAACATCGGGTTTCTGAGAAGCCTGGAGGTCGCTTGGACTTTCGTCCACAATACCCTTGGATTTATAAACGATCCCTGCCTTAGGGTATGAGGTATCATCCTTGCTGCAACCCAGCATGGAAGCTACAAGGAGAAAGCCAAGAAGAATCACAACATAATTTTTCATAGTAAAAAACCTTTCTAAATGTACAGAATATGTTCAAGTGTTATTTTATCAGGTTAAAAGAATTACCCGAATTTTGCAAGAAAAATAAGATACGAAATAGATTTTGTTAGGAAGTTATTGTTTTTAAAGAGGAAATGAAATATGGTATAAATTTGGCATGATTAACGATACTGTAAAAGACATCATAGCTCCTTGCCTCTGGGGGGCAGCTATCAATTCTCTTGATCTTGAAGCCGATAAGTTTCTCATCATTGAACGAGCTTTGGAACATGGTGGTGACAGGCAAATTGAGTTCGTTTTGGCAACTTTCAAATATGACGATATCATCTATGTTGTACAGCAAAGTTCTTATCTGAGTCCCAAGACCGCCAATTATTGGTGTTTATTTTTTAACCTGAAAAGGGAGGATACAAAGTGTTTTCAGAAGCAATACCAGCATCTGTGGCCACCCTGTTAAATGATATTTACACGTGGTCTTTGCCTACTGATACCTATATGGCAGGTGGAACCGCCGTCGCCATATATTTAAATCATAGGGTGTCAGTGGACATCGATTTGTTTATAGACAAAGAGTTTTATTATATTTTGATCATGCCGTGAGGAGCTTGGGCGATGTGACTGTAATAAGAAATGGGAAAGAGCAAGACTGGATAAGCGCGAGTGGAACGAGATTGAGGAGTTTTTTAAAAGACTGGTATTATGCCGTTAATTTTGCTGAAAAAATTAAAAAAAGCTTGCAATTTTCTTCAATTTTGTTTTACTGTCGTTCTTAAGGGAAAAGCAATTTCCTATCAACTTTTTGATAAATGTTTAAAACCATAAATACAACACATTTTGTGGAATACTATAATCGCATCTTCACTCACTATAGTTCATTTTGTTTACAAGGAGTAAAAAATGCTCAGGAGACAAACCTACCACAGTTATAACAGGGGAATCTTCGTTATTATATGCTTCAGTGTGCTAACAATAATCTTTTACCCCTATTATGCTGTATTTGCAGAAACGCCTTTGCAATTATTTCAGAAAAAACTTAATTTTATCTGGCTCATTGTTTCTGCGTGCATGGTCTTTTTCATGCAAGTCGGGTTTACTGCCTTCGAGGCCGGCTCCGTACAGGCAAAAAATGCAATAAGTGTTGCGGTAAAGAACATATTGGGTTTTCTTGTAAGCTCCATAATGTATTTTCTTCTCGGTTTTGGAATAATGTTTGGCGCAAGTTATGAAGGTTATTTGGGTACAAGTAATTTTTTGTTTTTCGGCATTGATACCCACCTGACTTCTCTGGGATATGCCTTTGTATTCTTCCAACTGGTATTTGCAAGCACTGCAGCTATCATTACATCCGGCGCCTTCGCAGAAAGGGCAAAACTTTCAACGCATATCTGCACCACCATTTTTGTAGTAAGCCTTGTTTATCCTGTTTTTGGCCATTGGGCATGGGGAGATTTATTTCACCATAACCAATTTGGTTGGCTTGGGAGGTTGGGATTTATTGACTTTGCAGGCTCTACGGTAGTTCACTCTGTAAGCGGATGGGTAGCATTGTCCGGAGCCATTATGCTGGGGCCAAGGATGGGAAAATTTAATACGGATGGCACCGCAAACAGGATGTGCGGACACAATCTGCCTCTGGCTACAATAGGCACATTCTTCCTTTGGTTTGGCTGGTTTGGATTTAATGGTGGAGCTATTTTGCAGGTAGATACAATTATTGGGTTAGTAATTATCAACACAACCCTTGCAGGCGCAGTTGCAGGTGTTTGCGCAGTTGTCTTTGGAAGACTGAAAAACAAGAGATTGGATGCGGCAGAGATACTTTTAGGGATTATGGGTGGATTAGTTGCCATTGGCGCTGGATCAAGCAGGGTGAGTTCTCTCTATGCATGCGTTGTGGGATTCTGTGCAGGGATTATAGTAATATTAGCAAAGGATTTTGTTGAAAAGGCGTTAAAGGTGGATGATCCTGTAGGAGCTGTTTCCGTCCATGGTTTTTGCGGCGCCTGGGGCACGTTAGCCGTGAGCCTGTTTACTCCCGCATCCGCATTCTCTATGACGAATTCTAATCGGCTTCTACAAGTGGGTGTTCAATGTCTGGGAATTATCGTAGGATTTGCCTGGGCCTTTTCGATGGGCCTTTTGTTTTTCTGGTGCTTAAAAAAATTTGTTGGTATTCGGATCAGCAATGAAGAAGAGGTAAAGGGACTGAATATCAGTGAGTATGCAGATGTCACTTCATGGCTTGATTTTGTAAAAATCTCGAAAGTCCAGGACCTGAATGTTGCATTACAGGACAAAATAAAAGAAAGAACAATCGAACTCGAACATATAAAGGAACATCTCGAAGAGGATGTAAAAAATCGAACATGTGAATTAGAGGCATCGCGGGACGATTTGAAGAAAAAAGTAGAACAATTAGAGAATTTTGCTAAAGTCGCTATCGGAAGAGAACTCAAGATGAAAAAGATGGAAGAAGAACTGAAAAATTTAAAACAGAAAGAGCGTTAATAGCGATAGAGTATTATGAAACTAGGCACTAAATGTATCTTATCCATTAGCCTTACCCTGGCATTCATATTGGGAATCAGCTTCACGTGGATTATCCAAAGGCAGCGCTATTTATTAAAAGAAGAAATTAAAAAACAGGAGGAATACAAAATAGGAGATTTGAGGGGCGCTATAAGTGTTATTGCCCCTTTGGAACCTATTTATGCTAGCTTAAGGACAAATATCATAATACTTATCAGTATCGCATCGTGTTCTACCGGAATCATTATTTTTATTACCTACGTACTGATCAGAAGGTTGATCACAAGTCCAATATCAAAAATATCCCATACAATGAGCGCCATTGCCAGCGGCGATCTCGATAAAAGGATACATATGAATTCAAGGGACGAGATTGGAATGCTTGCTACCTCAATAAATAAAATGATCGAAGACCTGCAGAAGACTACCGTATCGAAAGCCTACGTAGATAATATAATCGAAAGTATGATCGATACATTAATTGTGATAGATAAAAATAATAAGATAAAAACCGTTAATAAATCAACGTTGAAGCTCCTGGGTTATGAGGAAAAAGATTTGATCGGCAAGGATGTAAGTATCATGTTACATGATAAAGGTAGTTCTATTGCGAGCAGGAGATGGAGCGCTATTTCAAACGATGATGTGTTGAAAGATTACGACATTACCTATCGTAATTGTAACAATGAAGACATACCTATGCATTTTTGCGGACGTATCATGCGGAATAACGAAGGAGAAGTATTGGGAATTGTCGGTGTTGCCAGGGATATGAGGCAGATAAAAAAACTTATCGGTGAATTATCTGACTTCAGAGAGGCCACTTTATATATGCTGAGCGATCTTGAAAAAACGCGCTTTGAATTAGAGAGGGAAGAGAAGAAACTGGAGTTGATAGTAACTGAGATTGGCGCTTATCTCTGCCTCATAGATGACAATATGAGAATAGCATGGGCTAATAAACCCTTCGAAGACCGGTTTGGCAAGATAAACAGTTTTATAGCGCCTGATTGTCATAGCATCTTCGGTTGTGGCGAAGAACCCCCTGAGGACTGCACAGCAAACCGTGTATTCAAAACCGGTAAAATACAAGAAACAAAAAGGCTAGTGATTGACAAAGATAATGAAAAGAAATACTACCATTTTATCGGTTCACCGATAAAGGACAATCAAGGAAATATAATACAGGTACTCGAATTGATACAGGATATTACCAAGATGTGGCAAATGGAGCATCAGAAAGAGATTATCTACAATATCAATAAAATTATTACATCGGGTCTTATGCCTGAAATGTTTAAAGCCATAAGTAACGAGCTTAAGCGCATTATTGATTTTGATAGGATTAGTATTGCCCTGCTTGATGAGAAAACACAAAGGTTTGAGGTTTTGGCAGTAGATAAGCCATACGATTATACGGCAATCAACGAAGGTGATTGGTTCCCAAAAGAGGACAGCTTATTAGAACAGGTGACGTTTACCGGCAGGCCATTTATTGTGAGAGATACTTCAAAAAGTTCCTTTTGGTCGGATCAGATGTTGATCGAAGAGGGAATAAAATCCAGGCTGGGCTTCCCCCTTGAATATAAAGGCGCTATTGTTGGAACGATTAATTTTGGAAGCAAGAGAGTAAATAACTTTTCAGAAAAACATTTCACTATCTTAGAACAGATTGCTATGCAGCTAGCCATCGCAATAGAAAATACGCGATTATTTGCAAAAACAAAAGAATCGGAGGAAAGATATAGGGACCTTTATGATAATACTCCAGACATTTATATAACAAATGACGAAAATGGCAGTATCATTAACTGTAATCAAACAGGCGCAGAGATTCTTGGGTATAAAAAAGAAGAACTTATTGGAAGGCACATCTTTGAATTTCAAACAGAAAAAACACGAAGGATCATGGAAGAACTATTACCAAAACGTTTCAGTGGACAGCTCGCAAAAGGGTTAGAATTGCAGCTTGTAAAAAAGGACGGAAGTATTATAGATGTAAGCTTGAACGATAATCATATTTGTGATAATAGCGGTAGGATTATTGCCATCAGGTCTGTCTATAGAGATATAACTACCAAAAAAAAGTTGGAGGCGCAACTTGTAGAAGCAGAAAAGTTAGCCTCATCGGGAAGAGTTGTTGCAAGTGTTGCCCACGAAATCAATAACCCACTGGAAGGCATCACGAATTACTTACAGTTACTCCTGGAGAACATGTCTGAAGACGATGAAAAAAGGAAGTACGCGGAACTTGTGATGGAAGGCATTTACAGAATAGCGGGAATTGTAAGGCGTTTATTAGAAGCTAATCTGAATATCATGGAAGAAAAGGGAGACCACGATATTAACCATCACATTCAAAATGTTGTAAGTTTATTACAAGGAAAGCTTGCTCAAAATAATATAACGGTAAATCAATTTTTGGACAATAACCTTCCTCAGATAAGATGTCATCCTAATCAATTGGAACAGGTATTTACTAACCTTATACTTAATTCCATTGATGCGATGCCATATGGTGGGGTTATCAATATCGCTACACAGATGGAAAATGAACATCTATTGATTAGTTTTACTGATAATGGCTATGGAATACCAGATCAAGATTTACCAAAAATTTTTGAACCCTTTTTTAGTACGAAAAAAGGAACCGGTTCAGGATTGGGTTTATGGATATGCTATAATATCATTACCGAACATGCAGGAAGGATCGATGTCAAAAGTAAACGTAACGCGGGAACAACGATTCAAATTACATTACCTCTTTAGCTTCTTCATAAGAATGTTCTGATGCTTTTATTTATACTGGATATTATATAATCTTTCACTGCCGTGTTGTACAAATGCAAGTGCCTTTACCTTCTTATGTTCGTCATCATAGGCAATATACTCAAGATGTTTAGTCTCTTTAGCAAGATCAACAATAATGTCAAAAAGCCAGCGCTCATATGGAAGCGATGCAATTTCTAAAAGTTCATAAGCAGTTTTTTGGGATATTTCACCATCTTTCCACCGCTTCGCAATACTGCTTATTTCCTTATAGAGATTATCCTGGGCAGAGAAACTGCAGTATTGATATCTCTTATTATCGACAATTTTATCTATTATAACATCGGGCTCTGAATAAAACGATTGTTCAAGGTCTACGACATTTATCTTTTGCATGGGATACTCCTTTTTGGATATTAATCCAAATGACAAAATAAACTACAATATAAAACCTCTATTGAAACTATATGGGCAATAATTATTCCAATCATCTGCTTATTTTATAACTAATTATAGGGTGGTAAGTTACTAATTTCACTGCAACGTATTATAATTTTAAAAAATGGCTGAAATCAACCCTTTTGTCCCATTTTAAACGAGGTAGTTAATCAATGATCAGAAAAAAGAAGATATTATTAGTGGAGGATGATGAGTATGTTCTTGGCAGTATTAAGATTCTTTTAAATAAAGAAGGATACGAGGTCAATACAGCTTTGAATGGATTGGAAGCGCTAGGTTTATATCGAAAGGATTCTTATGACTTAGTTATTGCAGACCTTAAAATGCCTCAAATGGATGGGATTGAATTATTAAAGCAATTAAAACTCGAATTCCCGGATGTATCTTTAATTATGATGACGGCATACGGGAGTATTAGAACTGCCGTTGATGCAATGAAGATGGGCGCTTACGATTATGTTGCCAAACCTGTTTCTGCAGAAGAGATAAGATTGGTTATTCAACGTGCCTTTGAAAGACAAAACCTGATCACCGAAATTAGAACCTTACGAAAAGAGCTTGAAGAGAGATTTGGTCTTGATAACATCATAGGAAAATCAAATGCAATGCAGCGTGTTTACGACTTGATCCTTCAGGTGGCAAACACAGATGCTACCGTTTTAATTACTGGTGAAACAGGCACTGGAAAGGAACTTGTAGCACACTCTATTCACCACAATAGTAAGAGAAAAAATTGCCCTTTTGTAGTCATCAATTGTAGCGCATTACCCGAAACTTTGCTGGAAAGTGAACTCTTCGGACATGAGGAAGGCGCCTTTACCGGGGCAACAAAACAAAGGATTGGTAAGTTTGAATATGCAGATACCGGAACAGTCTTTTTTGATGAGATGGGTAATCTGCCGTTTTCCATGCAAACGAAGCTTTTAAGATTATTACAGGAAAAATCTTTTGAAAGGATTGGTGGGAATCAGACAATAAAGGTTGATGTAAGGGTTCTTGCAGCTACCAATAAAGACCTCAATAAGCTATCAGAAGAAGGATGTTTTGGAAAAGATTTATATTACCGCTTAAATGTTATTCCAATACAACTGCCATCGTTAAAAGAAAGACGAGAGGATATCCCTTTACTTGTAACACACTTTATTGAAAAGTATAACAAGGTTTTTAAAAAGGAGATTAAATCTATCTCACAGAACGTCCTTAATATGATGATGTCTTACTATTGGCCTGGTAATGTAAGGGAACTTGAGAACTTGGTAGAACGCACTGTAATAATGGCAAAAGACCATGTTATTAGTGAGATAGAACTACCAATGCCTAACCAAAAACAAGCAAGAGAAAGGTTTGAGGATATAGATAACGACCAAATTACAGATAATAGTCTGGAGGATTTTCTAGCACACTATGAAAACATCTACATAACCAGGTTATTAAAACGGTGTAATGGACGAATTGACTCCTCTGCAAAAATTTCCGGAATCGACGTTAAGACCCTTTATAGAAAAATGAAGAAGTACAATATAAATAAAGATATTTTTAAAGATTAATTACTTCTTATTTAGTGCAGAAATTCCCGAAAATCCCTTTCACGCCCGAATCTTTATAAGGTATCTCATTTCATAAACTTATATCTCATCAATCTTAAATAGCGCCATTTTCAGGGTATTTATGCCTTTTGTGTAAATTTTCCATAATAGTTGTTAAGATATAATCACTAAACTAATAAGTATATAATTTGAAGCCACTTAGGAATCTCTTAAGTGGCTTTTTTATTTTCTATTTTCAATGGTACTTCGGTTGCTTCTTGAACACCGTAGGGATTCGCGTGAATCTAAAGTTACAAAATCTTTTTTAATGAAAGGCGCAAACTAATGAAAAGGTTAACAGCATTGGTAAAGCCCAGGACAGTAGATGACTTAAAAGATTATTTTAAGTCAATGGGATATCCTGTATTGAAAATGACGTACATAAGAGATGACCGGCAGAGTGCAACTCGGCCTGTTTTCTGGCGTGGCGAAGAGTATATTGTGGACTTAATATCACACGCAAAGGTCGAGGTTATTTTGGTAGACGAAGATGTTGATGAGGTAATTGGCGCCATAGATAATCTTTTGTATGGAAAAAATGGAAACAGTGGAGAATACGAATATGCGCTGCGGTTAAAATCAGAGATAATTCAAGAGGGTATTGCAACAGAAAAAGGTAGATGGGTAAGGATGCAGCCAAAAGAGAGACTACAAATTGCAGAAAGACCTGTAGAAAAATCCCTGGAAGTTGCTGAGGTCTATGCGTAATTTTATTTTTATGAAAATTCTGTGGAGGAGACGAACATGAAGAAAATAGAAGCGGTTATTCGCCCCGAGCGTTTTCCGGCAATAAGTGCGGCATTACAAGAAGCAGAAAAAAATGGAATGACTGTGAGTGAGGTCCGCGGACATGGAAGTGAAGTGGGTGCAGTCCAGGTGTGGCGTGGCAGGCAATACAAGGTGGATTTGCATCAAAAGCTAAAACTTGAGATCGTGGTTCAGGATGCAGATGTTGACCAGGTGGTTAACATGATTATTGACGAGGCACAAACAGGCGCAAATGGAGATGGTAGAATATTTGTATCGCATGTAGAGGCGGCTTTTCGTATACGCACCGGTGAGGTAGGAGATCGCGCCATTACGAATGGAAGGGTTGTTAAACTATCGCCCAAAGAGGAAACAGAATACAATGAGATCGTTGAGTTTCCTGAGAAAAGTGTTGGAAGTGAAAACTTAGCTTATTCAAAATTACAAAAAGATAGTCAACGTGTTAATAACTATGTTCAACCATAAAAGGGGGTTCTCTTGTTCAATATATCAGGAATGAAACTAAAATCTCTCGGAAGACTCATATTATATAGTACTCTTATCATTTTGTTTTGGACGTGGAGTGCGCAGGCAGGCGACCCTAGTGGCGCATTGACATTCTCTCACAGCCTCGAAGGATTGAATATCTCGGGGAATTTTGCTTGGATACTCATGGCGGCTTTTCTCATCCTGTTTATGCAGGCAGGGTTTGTATTGTTAGGCGGCCTTGTGAGTTCAAAAAATATGCTTAGTTATATGACACATTGCTTTATGGCAACAACGGCAGGCGCCTTTATCTTTTGGCTTTTTGGTTTTGCGCTTATGTTTGGGGGTTCAGAACTCGGATCGGGACTCGATAAAGGCAATTCATTCATTGGTTATAGTGGCTTCATGCTCCTTGGAGAAACCTACGATGTGAAAACCATTTTACTCTTTATCTTCATGGCTGTTGTTGCAACCTTTATTGGCAGTATTATAGCCGGCGCGGTAGCAGAAAGGATCAAATTTTCCGCCTATTTATTGGCTTGCTTTCTGGTGTATACCCTTGTTTATTCATTTTACGGCCATTGGGTATGGGGTGAAGGCTGGCTGGCAAAGTTACAATTCGGGGTTGGAGTTAAAGATTTTGCAGGCTCCGGGGTAGTTCATGCAACAGGTGGGATATGTGCGTTTATGGGCGCATGGGCCTTAGGCCCAAGAATCGGTAAATATAATTTGGATGGCTCCGCTAATGCCATACCAGGACATAATATCGCATATGTAATCCTTGGAACGATTATCCTTGCCTTTGGATGGCTTGCTTATGATGCCGGAAGCACGCTTGCCATATCTGACTTAAGATCTTCAATCATCGCAGCCAATACCTTCCTTGCTGGTGTTGCGGGCGCTGTTATTGTCATCTTATATTCATACATAAAAACAAATAAATCCAATGTGGCCGATGCCTGTAACGGCGCTCTTGCAGGTTTTGTGGCAATTTCAGGGCCATGCGCATATGTTGCTCCCTGGGCTGCGGTTATCATTGGGATCATTGGTGGTTTATTGATGTGTGGGAGTACCTGGCTGGTTGAGCACAAATTTAAGGTAGATGACCCGCTTGGGGCTGTGTCTGTCCATGCAGCTAACGGACTATGGGGACTCCTCGCAGTAGGTATATTTGCCGACGGCTCATATGGTGGAGTGAGTGGATTAATTACCGGCTCGGGCCAGCAGTTTCTCGCCCAGGTTATTGCCTTTCTTACCGTCATTGTATGGGCAGGTGGACTTGGCTTTGCCATATTCTTCGGATTGAAGCATACCATCGGCATAAGGGTATCCAGAACAGAAGAACTTGACGGCCTGGATGTCAACATCCATGGTACCAAATGTTATCCCCCAGAAGGAAAACATCTTGAGGATATCGATGATGTAATTCGCAAACATATTGGGCTAGGTGAGCTTGTCAGATAAGCTGGTATCTTTTTTCTGTGTAATCTGCGGAATCGTTCGACTGATCCCTTCGACAAGCGTTCGACTGAGCTCACGCCGAAGGCTCAGGATGCAGTGCCGTTCATGGTGAGCCTGTCGAACCATCACGACGAAGTCCAAAATTCGAAACAATCTCAAAATTACAAATCCAAATGTTCCAAAACAGGTATTAGTATTCTTTCAGTCCAATTGCCTGCAATTCCTTCAACCTTTGCATACGATGCTGCTTTCTCTGCTCAGCTTCAGCCCAGCGCTTCTTCTCCACATCCGTCATAGGCGTAAATGGCGCAAGAAGTCTGGGTTTGCCGTGCTCGTCTACCTTAACGTAGGTAGAAAAGGCCGTACAGGTATGTTGCACGGTGTTGTTTATTGGGTCTTCGGCCAGCACCTTTACACCAATTTCCATAGAAGACCTGCCTGTGTAATTCAACGACGATGCCAGTACCAGGATATTACCTACATAGATAGGATGGTAAAAATCCAGGGCATCCAGGGAAGCCGTTACGATAGCGCCTTTAGCAAACTTTATTGCCGTAATGGCCATAATCTCGTCGAGTATGAGGAGGAGTTTTCCCCCATACATGAGATTGCCATAAATAGCGTCTTCCGGAAAGACCAGCCGATACACCCGAAGGCTTAATTGCCCAACATCCTCTAGATTTGTATCTCGTACCTTTTGCTTTCTTTGAGCAATTCGCGCAAGCCTTCTTTCCCTTATTTCCTTTGCATACTGATATATTTTCATTTCTTTTTCATCAGCAGGTTCAATACGCTGTTCTATTGCTATTGGCTTGCCCTGCGCATCGCTGGAGACGAAGGACATCCTTGCACGGGTGCAGAGTTTTTCTTCTCCGTTTAACGGTTTACAAAATACCACGGCCTCCACTTCCAGAGATGTTTTTCCTACATACTCGACCATAGCCTTGACGGTAACTACATCACCAATTCTAACTGGCTGGATAAAAAATAGGTCCTCGATAGAGGCAAGAATGAGGGGTTTCCTGGTCAAACGCGAAGCAGCCAGATTCCCGGCTGTGACGATCCAGTTCATCATCCATCCCCCATATAAAGTGCCTGCTGGGTTAGCATGCTGGGGAAAGACGTGATGCAACATTTCGATAACGGTGGATTGTATGCTGGGCATAGAGAAAACTAAGCTTTTATAATAATTATTCCTTTGTGGTTAATAACTTTATATCACGATTAAGGAAAAAGTTCAGGACAATTCGGATTGCAACAATGGCGCCGAGCCTCTCAATCTCCTGCCAGGTCGGACTCAAGATCGTTGCAACAATATCCTTTCCGATGAATATCTCAAGACCCAGGCTCAGGTATTTACCCAGCATCAGCCGTATCTGATCCAGAGATTTGTTGTGCACATCTTGTTTTTTGTAAAGTTCTGCCTGAAAGAATTGGTACAGGGATTTTAGTATGCCCCAATAAATAACGACATACCCGAATAGCCCAATGTAAAAGGTGAAACGTTCTATTATGTTGATAAACATATATCATTCCTCTATAAGTGAATACATTTGCGAGAAACAAAAAAGGCTTAAGGTTAGCCACCTTAAGCCAAAGGACTCAAAATTCTATTTTTTTATGTAGCATTATTATTTTAAAAGAAATGCCAGAGAAGGGAGTCGAACCCTTACCCCCTGTGACGGGGACCAGATTTTGAGTCTGGCGTGTCTGCCAATTCCACCACTCTGGCATAAACCAATTTTGACTTTTAGACTTTTAGAATTAAAC
>Ga0209343_10008056_pt1 | contig 12331 bp, 9 predicted proteins | sample RifCSPlowO2_02_FD_184026 | JGI IMG/M metagenome (GOLD analysis project Ga0209343, IMG submission 184026) | Groundwater microbial communities from Rifle, Colorado - Rifle CSP2_plank lowO2_0.2 (SPAdes) (version 2) | ecosystem: Environmental > Aquatic > Deep subsurface > Groundwater | place: Rifle... | reverse complement strand
CCTGCATGAAACCGTGGACGGCGAGTTTCAGCGCTATGCCGCCACCGACGGGCGCGCCAACCGCGAGCATTTCTTCAACAAGTATCCTGAATTGCAGGCGCTGATCGCGCATCTTTCCGACGACGATATCGACCGCCTGCGCCGCGGCGGGCACGATCCGGTCAAGATCCACGCGGCCTATCACGCCGCCATGCATCACAAGGGCCAGCCCAGCGTCATTCTTGCCCAGACCAAGAAGGGCTACGGCATGGGCCATTGGGGCCAGGGGCGCATGACCACGCACCAGCAGAAAAAACTGGATGACGAAGGCCTGCTGGCGTTTCGCGACCGCTTCGCGCTGCCCTTGAGCGACGAGCAGGTTCGCCAGGTCGAATTCTTCAGGCCTTCGGCGGATTCTCCCGAGATGAAATTTCTGCATGCGCGCCGCGCGGCGCTCGGCGGCTACCTGCCGCAGCGCAAGCGCCGCGGGCCGGCGCTTGCCGTGCCCGAACTGTCGTCCCTGCAGAAATTCATGGAAGGCACGCGCGGCCGCGAGCAATCGACCACCATGATCTTCGTGCAATTGCTGTCCCAGTGGCTGCGCGACGGCGATTTCGGCCGGCACATTGTTCCCATCGTCGCCGACGAAGCGCGCACTTTCGGCATGCAGTCGCTGTTCCGCCAGGTCGCGATCTATTCCTCGGTGGGACAACTCTACGACCCCGAAGACCGCGACGAGCTGCTCTACTACAAGGAGTCCCGCGACGGCCAGATCCTCGAAGAAGGCATCAGCGAGGCCGGCGCGCTTTCCTCCTGGCTGGCCGCGGCAACCAGCTACAGCGCGCATGGCGTGCCGATGCTGCCTTTCTACATTTTCTACTCGTGCTTCGGTTTTCAGCGCGTTGGCGACCTGCTGTGGGCAGCGGGGGATTCACGCGCGCGCGGGTTTCTTCTTGGCGCCACCGCCGGCCGCACCACGCTCGCGGGCGAAGGCCTGCAGCATCAGGACGGTTCCAGCCATCTGCTGTTCTCGACGGTGCCAAATTGCGTCGCCTACGACCCGTGCTTCGGCTATGAACTGACCACCATCATCGCTGAAGGCGCGCGGCGCATGCTGGAAGGTCAGGAAGACGTGTTCTATTACCTCACCGTCATGAACGAGAACTACGAACACCCGGCGATGCCGCCGGATGCGCGCGAAGGCATTCTCAAGGGCATGTACCGGCTGCGCGAGGGCGTTCCTTCCACGGCTTCGGCGGCGCGCGTGCAGTTACTTGGCTCGGGGACGATACTGCGCGAAGTGCTCGCCGCCGCGAATTTGCTTGCCGGAGACTGGGGCGTTGCCGCGGATGTCTGGAGCGTGACCAGTTTCACCGAATTGCGGCGCGACGGGCTGGACGCGGAACGCTGGAATCGCCTGCATCCCGGGGAGTCGCAACGGAGCACCTGGGTCGGACAATGCCTGGCCGCGGCCACGGGACCGGTCATTGCCGCGACCGACTATCTGCGCGCGGTGCCGGACTTGATCCGCGCCTGGGTGCCGCGGCGCTATGTGACGCTGGGCACCGACGGCTACGGCCGCAGCGACACGCGCGCGCGTCTGCGCGATTACTTCGAAGTCAGCCGGCACCATGTTGTGATCGCCGCGCTGCACGCGCTGGCCGAGGAGGGCCAGGTCACGCGCGCGACAGTCGGCGAGGCGATAACGCGCTACGGCATCGACGCCGCGCGCGCCAATCCCTGGGACGCCTGATTCGAAGCCTGCGCTATTTTCCCCTGCGGCAACCGATGGTGCCGCCTTTCTCGAAGTAGGCCGTTCCGGGTCCGCAGGCGAGCTTCGCCGCCGGCGCTTTGGCGCTGCAGGAGAATTCGCCGGAATTCCTGTTGTAAGAAGCCAGTTGCCAGCCATCAGGGCATGCCGGTGCCGCTGGCGCCGCTTTACCGGCCGCCGCGCCCTTCTGCGCCGCCTCCGCCGCTTTAGCGGCCGCCGCTGCCTTCTGCGCAGCCGGGGCGGTGATCGTCACAAAGGTCGAGGCGCTGCCGTTGCAGCCGAAAGTCTGCCGCACGCGTTGTCCATTCGCCTTGACCGAAAATCCGCCCGGCTTCGTAAACGTATGGTCGAAAGTACGCGGGAACAAACCTTCTTTCTGATTGATGATCCGGGTATCCGGGCTGTCGCCATCGCCATATTCGATGTAAATGCCGCAGTTGTCGCCTTCCTCGGCGGTGCCGGATACCGTGAACTTCACCGTAGCCTTGCCATCCTGCAGGACCGCGGTGGCCGTATTGGGTTCGATCTTGGTGATGTTGCCGGCGGCCTGTGCGTTGGCAAAACAACCCGCAATCAGCGCGGCCAGGGCAAGCAGCTTCCATTTCCCGTTCATAATGTTTTCTCCTTTTTGCAGAGGGCAAGACCGGTACTGCAGGTCCTGACGGCAATCTTAGACCCTTTGAACGGCCGGTTTGCGTTTCAGTCGCCGCTTCCGGAACTAAATCACGCCGCGCGCAACCGCCGCCGCGCCAATATCGGAGCTTGATCTCGATCAAATCGACCCGCCGCGGTAGTCCGCATGATGGCGCCATCGCGAGCAAACAGGGACGAGGCATGGATATTCGCGCAGACAGCCGGATCACGCGCATAACGGCGCCATCAACGGACGTTCTGAAAAGCACCTGTCGCGGCTGCCACGGCGGCTGCAGCGCACTGCTCCACGTGAGCAACGGGCGCATCACCCGCATCGAGGGCGATCCCGACGGGCCGCTGAACCATGGACGGCTCTGCCCGATCGGCGCGTCGGCCCTGCAACTGGTGCAAAACCCGGCGCGCCTCACCCATCCGCTGGTGCGCGCCGGTGCGCGGGGCGCGGGGCAATGGCGCCGCGCTTCCTGGGACGAGGCCTACGACATCATCTGCGAAAACGTCCGCAAGATCTGGGCCCGGCACGGCAAGGAAGGCATCGCCATCGGCACCGGCACCGGGCGGCACCACTGCAATTTCGTGCCGCGCTTCACCAACATGATGGGCACGCCCAACTGGTGCGAACCCGGCACGGCGCAGTGCTTCTTCCCGCGCGTCAACACCATGCACATGACCTACGGCGGCATGGCCTGGTCGGACTATCGCGGCGAGCGCATGCCCTCGGTGCTGCTGTTCTGGGGACACAACCCGCTTTATTCGAGCCCGGACGGCGAGGTCGGCTTTCAGGTGCGGGACGCGCTGCGCGCAAAGCCCAAGATCATCGTGGTCGACCCGCGGCGCAACCAGCTGGCCGAACAAGCCGACGTGTTCCTGCAATTGCGCCCCGGCACCGACGACGCCCTGGCGCTCGCCATGATCAACGTCATCATCGCGGACGGCAGCTACGACAAGGCCTTCATCGAGAAATGGACCCATGGGTTCGAGCAGCTCGCCGGGCGCGTGCGTGAATGCACGCCCGAGTGGGCCGCACCGATCACCTGGGTGCCGGCCGAGAAAATCCGCGCCGCCGCGCGGCTGTGGGTCCAGGCGCAGCCCGGCGCCATGGAATGGGGCTGCGCGATCGAGCACACGCCCAACACCATCCAGACGGTGCGGGCCATTTCCATGCTGCCCGCGCTCACCGGCAACATCGATAAACCCGGCGGCTGGTGCTTTGGCATGCGCGGACCGGCACCGTTCCCGTTCCTGCCCGAGGTACTGCCCGAGGAGCAGAAGGCCAAGCGCCTTGGCGCGGCCGAATTCCGGATGCTGGGCGGCGCGGGCTCGCTGGTGCCCTCGGCGCACATCCCTGCTGTGTTCAAGTCGATGCGCGAAGGCGACCCTTACTGGACCAAGGGATTCCTGGTATTCGGCAATAACTCGCTGTCCACTTACGCCGATGCGCGGTTGGTGCGGGAGTCGCTTGCCAAGCTTGACTTCCTGATGGTGGCCGACCTTTTCATGACGCCGACCTGCGAACTGGCCGACGTGGTGCTGCCGGTGGCTGCCTGGCCGGAGTTGGAGCAGATCGTCGCCATGCCTTATTTCGGCGAGGACGTGGTGCTGGCGCAGCAGCGCGGCGAACAAGTGGGTGAGTGCCGCGCCGACGAGAACATCATGACCGACCTGGCGCGGCGCCTCGGGCTGCCGCGCTGCGAGGAAAGTCCGCGGGATGTTTTCAACCAGCAGCTTGCGCCGCTGGGGATCACCTACGAACAATTGGCGAAGAACGGGCCGGTCAAGATTCCGATGAAATACGGCAAGTATCTCAAAAAGGGTTTCGACACCCCCACGGGAAAAATCGAGCTTTACTCAACCCGGATGGAAGAGCTCGGCTATGACCCGCTGCCCTATTACCAGGAGCCGCCGGAGAGCCCGGTGAGCACGCCCGAGATCGCCAGGGAATTCCCCTATGTGCTCACCACCGGCGCGCGCCTGCCGATGTACTTTCATTCCGAAGGCCGGCAGATCCCGAAATTGCGCAAAGGCCGACCCGAGCCGCAGGCGGAAATCCACCCTGAGGACGCGAAAAAACATGGCATCGCGCAGAACGACTGGGTGCGTATCTCGTCGCCGCGCGGCAGCATGCTGCAGCGCGCCCTGGTGACCACCGATATTCTCCCCGGCGTGATCAATTGCCAGCACGGCTGGTGGTTCCCCGAACGCAAAGGCTGGGACCACGGCATCTGGGAATCGAACGCCAACCTGCTCACCAGCCAGGCGCCGCCCTACGATCCGGCGATGGGAACCTACCAGCTGCGCGGTCTGTTGTGCAAGATCGAGAAGGCCGAAGCGCCTGAGGCGGCGTAGAAAAGGGGTTATATAAAGACCGTTGTTTGCGCTCGGATGGCTTCATCATCCGAGTGCAAACAACGGTCCGCACGGACGGGTTTATCGTCCGTGCAGGCCTTTTGCAAAAAGCCTACACGCTGCGCGTGTCAACCTCGTTTTCTGCACGGATATAAACCATCCGTGCAGAAAACGAGGTTCCTTATATCTCTTGCAGCGGTTTTTTAGACTACTTTATGAACTAACTCGCCGATATCCTGAATCCATAGCTTCAGCGTCTGGCCCGATTGCAGGAAGATACCGCGCTCGGCGCCGGTGCCGGCGCAGGTGCCGGTGAGAATCAAATCGCCGGGATGCAGGGTGATGCACTTGGACAGATGCGCGATCTGCTCGGCCGTGTTGAACAGCATCAGACCGGTGTTGGCATCCTGCATCAGCTGGTCGTCCAACCACAATTTCATGGCCAGGTTCTGCGGATTCTTGATATACGCAGCCGGCGTGATCCACGGTCCGAGCGGGCAGGCGCCCTCGAAGTTCTTCTGGCCTATCCAGTCGAATTTGAAGCCTGAATCATCCGGCAGGTGCGGGCGCTTGGTCATGTCGCGCGCCGACAGGTCATTGGCGATGGTGTAGCCGCAGACATATTTCAGCGCGTTCTCGATCGACACATTTCGGCAGGGAGTGCCGATCACCGCGGTCAGCTCGATTTCCCAGTCGACCTTCTTCGAATAGACCGGCAGCTTGACGTTGGTGCCCGGTCCGACCACGGTGCTGCGCGGCGCTTTCTGAAAGTGCCAGGGGTTCAAGCCCAGCGTATGCGGATCGGGATCGGGCGCCTTGCCCTGCTTTCTCGCCATGTTGTCGGCGTGGTCCTTGTAGTTGGCGCCGGCGCAGAAAATCGCGCCCGGCACCGGCACCGGCGCGGCAAGGCGAATCTTTTTCAACGCGATGCCTTTTGCGCGGCTCTTGCCCGCTTCGATGGCCTTGGTGCCGGCGACAAACGAGGCATGGGCTTTTTTCCAGTTGCGCAGCACCCCATCCATGGTCGCATAGGAGGTGTCGGTACCGACCCGGGCGGCGTCATAGACATTTTCACCGACCAGAATGCCGGCACGCACCTCTTTTCTGCCGGCGTGATAGCTCAGTAACTTGTAGCTCATGTTGCCCCCTGTCGTCGCTTTGTTGTCGCTGCTGGTCGAAATGGCGGAAGGAAAAGGCGCGCATTGTAGCCCCGCCGGGAAATTTTCGTGATTGCGGCGGACTCAGCTTGCGCCAATGTCGACTGCCATACCGGCTCAGTGTCCGCGACGCGATAGCAGCATGTTCGCATCGCGTGATTCGTCCTCGCTCTGGTCCGCCTTGAGGCGGATTGCCGCGGTACACCCGCCCCGCGCGTTGCGCACCAGTGTCAGCACGCCGCCATGGGACTCGACGATCGCCTGGCTGATGGAAAGACCCAGGCCCAACCCCGTCGCCTTGCTGGTGACGTAGGGCTCAAAGCATCGCGCCAGTTCCTCGTCGGACATTCCCGGTCCGTTATCCTCCACGGATATGTGCACCCAGCCCTCTTCCGGCAACCTCGCCCCTATCCGAATTCGCGGGTTCGCGACCTCCGCCACTGCGTCGACGGCGTTATGCAGCAGATTGAGCAGCACCTGCACGATCAGAATCTCGTCCGCGAGCACCGACGGCAGGTTCGTATCGAGCCGCGATTCCATCTGAACCCGGGCCTGGTTCAGGCGAAATGCCGCCAGTGTCCTGGCACTGCCAATCAGGTCCTCCACGCGAAGCGATGCGATATTCGGCTCCTGCCGCACAATAAACTGGCGGATGCCGCGCACCACCGCGGCCGCGGCCTGCGCCTGGGTCCCGGCGGCCTTCAAGGAGGAAATGACATCTTCAAGGGGGGCGGGATTCTCGCTCAACATGCGTACGCTTGCGCCGCAATAGCTCGATATCGCGGCCAGGGGCTGATTGAGTTCATGGGCCACCATGGACATGACGTGATCGAGCGTGCCGACCTTGTCCATGCGGTTGAGTTCCAGTTCCAGCCCACGCTGCCGGTTGGCGCTCCTGCGCGCCTCGGTGATGTCGCTGCACACGCCGCGATAGCCCGCGAGGTTGCCCTGTTCGTCGTTGAATCGCGAGCAGGCACATTGCAGCCAGACCTCCCTGCCGCTGCTATGCATCGCTGCCAGTTCAACGCGCCCGGCGGTGGCCGAGGCGCGTTCGAGGTCCAGTCCGAATCCAAACTCGATGCCGCGCTTGCCAAGGATTTCCCGGGGTGTGACACCGAGCAACGCATGGACTCTGCCGCTGGTAAAGCTGATCGCGCCCGCGGCATCGGTCTCCCACATCCAGTCGCGCGTGGAATCAACCAGATTGCGAAAGCGCGCCTCGCTGCTGCGCACCTGGTTGCCCAGCTTGCGTGAAATGTCTTCCGCGATATCTCTTGCCTTGGCCGTGCGCGTGAGGGTCAGCGCCAGCAGCAATGTTGCCGACAGGCCGAGGGCCAGCGCCCACCAGACAATGGCGTCCTCGGGCGCGTCGATTTGCTGGCGAGCGGCCGCGGCCGTGATGTGAAACCGGGTACCGTCCAGCTGCGCCTCGCTGCGATGCTCCAGCCAGGATCTGCCATGCGCCACGCCCCCCTGGAGAGCGGGTGCCTGCCCCTGCGCTGCCGCGGTCTCAAACAGCAGGCGTTCCCGCGTGTCCGGTTCGTCGTCCGGCGCGGCCACGACTCGGATCGCGTAAGTGTCCATCGGCGGCCTATTTTTCCTTGCCAGAAACTCGGGAAGCCCCCCGTCAATCAGCTCGTCGGTGTTCAAGGCCACCGCCAGCACCAAGGGGCGGCTTTGATGCGCTGCGCGCAGCCCGTGATTGATCGCGCTCAAATGCACTGGCGCGCCGATGCCCTGCTCGTCCTCCGGCATGTACAGCGTCGGCTTGCCGGTTCGCCAGGTGCGGCTCAGCGCTTTGGCAAACTCCGGCGGCGCGCCGATTCGCCCGCGCTCGAACGCCGGCGCCCCGCTGCCTGCGGCGACCACGTCAATCAAGGCGAACGATGGCGTGGCGGAAGCCGCGCTGTCCGCGGGCGCGAGAAACGCGATCCAGCGGATCTCCGCTATCGCAAGGGGCCCGTCGCCGCCCAGGCGCGTCAATGCATGCAAGCTCTTGGCATCGCCCGATGCGCCGCTCTCCGCCACCGCGCGAATACTCCGGGAAGCGCTTACGGCTTCCTGCAAGCATATTTCGACTTTTTGCGCAAAACGCCTGGAACGCTGATCAAAGTGTTCCTGGGCTTCGCGATCGGCTTCCCACTGAAAATAGGTAAATGCCAAACCGGTGACCAGCAAACCGCCGATCAGCACCAGGATCGGCGCGCGCTGCGATGTGGCCAAGCCGGATATTTTCATCATCTATTGTGTCAAGTCATGCGGGCAGCCAGGCACAGGCCAAGTCAGAGCCCGTGGAAACGCCCGGCTGCAGGTCAATGTGTATATCAGTGTTGGCTTTTGCATGGACACACCAGAGTAGAAATGCGCTTGCGCAATTCCGGTTAAATCGCTAATTTAGCGCCCAGCGAGCCAGTTGGCGCGCAGCGCGCTCAATTGTCGGCCATCTTCCGCCATTTGCCGACGCGGCGGGCGCCGAATACCTTGCTCGAACGCCCAAGAATAAATAAATGTAAGGGCCATGATCTTGATGAATGCAGTGGGAAGCACAAAAAAAACATCGCAAGAATTCGCCGCTCCGGGCAATGGAACCCGCGTGGTTCTGGTCGACGACAGTTCCGCCGTGCGTCATTCCACGCGATTATTGCTGAAAACCGTCGGGCTGGAACTCTTGTCGTATCACAGCCCGGTGCAGTTTCTCGAGGAACTGCCCGAGTCAAGCTGCATATTGCTCGATATTCGCATGCCGGAGATGAGCGGTATCGAGGTCTATCGCCGGCTGCGCGAAGCCGGCGTGGCAACGCCGGTCATTTTCATGACCGGCCACGGTCAGGTCGCCATGGCGGTAGGCGCGATGCGCGACGGCGCCTTCGATTTTCTGGAAAAGCCGGTCGAGGACCAACGCCTGATCGACGTGATTTTCGCGGCGATTTCCCGCGACAAGGAGCGGCGCGAAGCCGCCGGATCGCGCGGCCTCCTCGCGGAAAAACTGGCACGGCTTACGGCTCGCGAGCGCGCCGTGGCGGATCTGATCGCGGAAGGCCATTCCAGCCGCGAGGTCGCGGAAAAACTTTCCCTGAGCGTGCGCACGGTGGAGGGCTACCGCAGCCGCGTTCTCACCAAACTTGAGGCCGATTCGCTCGCGCAACTGATTCACATGCTGCGCGACGCGCAGCAGTAGGTGGCGCGCGCAGCGCGCAGGTGTTCGCAAAACCCTGCCTAACCTGCCGCTAGTCGTCTCAGAGCTACCGTTTAGCGCCGGAACCGGCGCCTGGCTCCGCTTTCCTGTGTAATGCATGGCGTAGGCTGGCCCGGGGTCCAGGTCAGCGAACCCGTCCCGGACCCGGCATGGGCGGAACGGAAACCGCGATGACAACCGCAAACAGGGAGCGAAACATGACAGCAGCAAGCATCCGGAAACGTGGCCTTGGCCGCGACAGTGTGTCGGGTTTTACGCTCATAGAATTGATGATCGTGGTCGTGGTCCTCGGCATTCTCTCCGCGATCGGCTATCCCTCCTACATCGCCTACGTGCAGCGCGGCAACCGCGCCGCCGCGCAGCAGCTCATGCTCGATATCGCCAGCCGCCAACAGCAACACTTGCTGGATGCGCGCGCCTATACGGCGAAACTGGGTGGCGCCCCCACCAGCACCGTCACCAGCCTTAATGTCGCCCAGCAGGGTTGGGACTGCACCACGGACACCGCCAAGTGCAGCAATACCTATTACGACATCGCCATGTCAACGGTGTCCTCCGGCCCGCCGCCGACCTACACCATCACCGCCACCGCCAAGGCGCAGCAGCTCTCGGACGGCAACCTGACGCTGACCGACACCGGGACCAAGACCCCGGCAGCGAAGTGGTAGGTGCTGGCCAAGCCGCCATGAAACTTCCCCGCGCCCGTTGGCAGCCGTGCCGGCCGCAACGCGGCTTCACCATCATCGAGCTGATGATCACGGCGGTGATCGTGGCCATACTCGCCGCGATCGGGGTGCCCTCCTTCAACAACCTGATCCTGAGTACGCGCATCAAGAATGGCGCCTCCGATATCTACGGCGCGCTGATCCTGGCGCGCAGCGAGGCGATCAAGCGCGGCGCCAATGTCACCATCACACCCACTTCCAGTTCCTGGATCAACGGCTGGCAGGTCGCCGTTGGCACGACGGTGCTGCGCAATCAGGATGCTCTTTCGAAACTGAAAATCGATTGCCCATCCGGCACCACCTGCGACCAGACCATCACTTACCGCCGCGATGGCCGGCTGAGCGGCACCACCACCATCAGCATCGTGGTGGACGAGGAGACGCCGCCCACACCGCGGCGCGTGCCGAATCGCTGCGTCACCATCAGCGTCAGCGGTCAGGTCAATGTCCTCGCCGACAACAACCTTGACGGGAACTGCCTCAATGGCTAAACACGGAAGCAGAGGTCTTGCGCGCCCGGGCGCCGCGCGCCCCGCGCAGCGCGGCTCCAGCATGCTGGAGATCCTGGTCAGCATCTTCATCATGACCCTCGGACTGCTGGGCATGGCGGCGCTGCAGGTGCGCGCGCAGCAGGCCGAACTCGAGTCCTACCAGCGGGCGCAGGGGATGATCCTGGTCAACGACATGGTCGACCGCATCAACGCCAACCGCAAGGCCGCCGGCTGCTACAACTTCACCACCAACACCTCCACCGGCGCCCCCTACGCGGGCACCGGCGCCAGCGCGCCGGCCTGCGGTCCCTACGGCACCACAGAAACGCGCGCCCGCGCCAACACCGATATGCAGGAGTGGCACGACACACTGAGCGGCGCCGCCGAGCAACTGGGCAGCAACCAGGTGGGCGCCATGATCGGCGCGCGCGGTTGCGTCAGCGCCGATACCACTGCCTCGCCCAATGTTTACCGCGTAAGCGTTGCCTGGCAGGGCATGGTGAAATCACGCGACCCTGAATTGATCGATGCCGCTTACACCTGCGGCAAGGGACAGTACGGCAGCGACGAGTCGCTGCGCCGCATTATCAGCGTCACCATCCCCATCGCCTGCCTGAGCTGCTGAGGGCCACCATGAACCCTTCCTCCTGTTCCCCGCTCACGGCCGCTGCTGCGCGGCCCGTGATCGCCCCCGCCCGGGGCTTTTCCCTGGTCGAATTGATGGTGGCCATGGCGATCGGGCTGATTCTGATGACGATTCTGGCGACGGTATTTGCCAACTCCAGCCGCTCACAGAAGGAAATCACCATGTCCGCGCAGCAGGTGGAAAACGGACGCTATTCGATCGAACTGCTGAGCGACGACCTGCGCCACGCCGGTTATTACGGCTATTACGTGCCAGCCGGCAGCCCGCCGGGCACGCTACCCGATCCTTGCGACAGCAGCCTCACTGTCGCCAATGTAAAAACCCACCTGATCCTGCCGGTGCAGGGCTACGACTCCCCGGGTTCCACGCCGCTCTCCTCCTGCATCAACGCCGCCAATTTTGTGGCGGGCACCGATGTGCTGGTGGTGCGCCGGGCCTCCTCCACCTATACCTGCGATCCGACTGTGCATGCGGAGGATACGGCGAAAGGACAAGCGGGCATGGCGCTGGTGGCGGCCAGGCTCTACATTCAAACCTTACCCAGCACCACCAACACCTTCAATCCCATTGTCGCATTGGGCTCGCCATCGAGCGCTTTCACCAACTTCACCGACCTGCCGAAAGTGCGCGGATTACTGGCAGGCACGCCGGACTTCTGCGACACCAATGTTGTCCCCTCCCCGATCCGGCAACTTGTCACGCATATTTATTACGTCAGCCCCTGCAGCAACCGGGCCAACGGCAGCACCTGCGCGAGCAGCGACGATGGCGGCTCCCCCATTCCCACGCTGTATCGCATGGAACTCCGCAGCGGCACCTACATCACCTCCAGCGACAACTATCCGCTGGTGGAGGGCGTTGAGAACTTTCAGGTGGAATACGGCTTGGATTCGGATGCCGACGGCTCGCCCAACTCCGCCTATGTCACCGACCCCGGCGCCACCACCAACTGGCGCAACCTGATGGCGGTGCGCATGTACGTGCTGGCGCGCAATACCCAGGTGTCGCCGGGATACCTCGATACCAAGACCTACAACCTGGGCGGCACGGTGCCCCCCATCGCCAACGACGGCTACCGGCGCCATGTGTACGACACGCTGGTGCGCCTGAAGAATCCGAGCGAACGCAGGGAAACGCCATGATGCATCGCCCATTTTTCACCCATGAGCCGCGGCCCCGGGGCCGGAAGCAGCGTGGCGCCACCTTGGTGGTGGTACTCATCATGCTGGTGGTGCTGACATTGTTCGCGGTGTCGGCCATCAATATCGCCAATATCAATTCCAAGGTGGTCGGCAACATGCAGCAACGCATCGTCGCCGAAAGCCTGGCGCAGACGGCGATTGAAACCGCGCTGAACAGCATCGCCAAC
>Ga0209343_10008054_pt1 | contig 12334 bp, 10 predicted proteins | sample RifCSPlowO2_02_FD_184026 | JGI IMG/M metagenome (GOLD analysis project Ga0209343, IMG submission 184026) | Groundwater microbial communities from Rifle, Colorado - Rifle CSP2_plank lowO2_0.2 (SPAdes) (version 2) | ecosystem: Environmental > Aquatic > Deep subsurface > Groundwater | place... | reverse complement strand
AAATGGCCCCCGCTGTTGTTGCAGGACTTGATAAGGGAATAACCATTACCTGCGTCCTGCGCCTAACCGGGGACCATTTCTCGCAGCAACGCGGCTCGCAATGAAACGGGAACAGACCCTAGGCCTTATCGATCAATCATGCCGTCATCACGCCGCGCGGCCGTTTTGCCGCGCAGCCAACGGAGCACCCAGATGATCGAATTACGCCCCTTCAATAGCCTCGGCCACGCCCAGCACGGCTGGCTGAATGCTCGCCATCACTTCTCGTTTGCCGACTATCACGACCCCAAGCGCCTGCACTGGGGCGCGCTGCGGGTCTGGAACGATGACGAGATCGCCGCCGGCAGCGGCTTCCCGCCCCATCCGCACCGCGACATGGAAATCATCACCTATGTGCGCACGGGCGCCATCAGCCACCACGACAGCCTCGGCAACCAGGGCCGCACTGAGGCCGGCGACGTGCAAGTGATGAGCGCTGGCAGCGGCATTCAGCACGCCGAATACAACCGCGAAGCCGTCACCAGCAGTATTTTCCAGATCTGGCTGCTGCCCGACCGGCATGGCCACGCGCCGTCCTGGGGCACCCGCAGCTTCCCCAAAGGCGAGCGCGCCGGGCAGTTTGTGGTGCTGGCCAGCGGCGTGGCCGGCGACCCCGAGGCCCTGCCCATTCATGCCAAGGCGCGGGTGCTGGCCGCCACGCTGCTGGCCGGACAACGCCTGGAATTCCCTCTAAGCCTGCAACACAAGGCCTACCTGGTGCCGGCCAGCGGGCAGATCGAGGTCAATGGCGTACTGGCCAACGCCCGCGACGGCCTGGCCATCAGCGCCGAGCAGCAGTTGCAGATCAACGCCCGGCACGCCAGCGAAATCGTCCTGGTGCAGATGCTCTAAGAGCTCACGCGGCAACAGGCCCTGGCAGGCCGTTGAAAAAGGCTATGTACCAATGCAATGTTGTTCGTTTAAGGCGCCACAGCGGTAGCCCGGATGAAATCCGGGGGCGAATGCGCACGTCAACGAGCCTCCCCGGATTTCATCCGGGCTACAAAGAGGCCGTTCACTTGGCTTAAGTGAACGGCATTGATGTACCAATGATGTCTTGCGCACTTGGCTACTACCGGTTTCGGCTTTACGCCGAGTCACTTTCTCTTGACTCGCTTTGCTCGCCCTGCGGGCCAGCCTGCGGCTGTTACTGCGCTTCGCTACGTTTCGGCCTCCTGACGGGACCGGGGATCAAGGCGCCTGACAATTCGTGGGAGCGATCTTGATCGCGAAGCTTTTAACCTCGGCAACTCACGGCGGTGTCAAAACAACCTCGACACCGAGGCAAATGCCTTGCAACGCGCAACAGGTACAGAGCCTTGAAAAACCACCGGTTAACCCTCCAGGGCTGGCTCACCACCGGCGCGCTCGAGCAGCTCGGCCGGCAGGCTCTTGCTCGCGCGGGCGCCCAGTTGCTTGAGGTTCTCGGCCCGACTGACCAGGTTGCCACGGCCTTCGGTGAGTTTGTTGCGCGCCGCCGCGTAGGCCTTGTCCAGTTGCTGCAGGCGGCTGCCGACCTCATCCAGATCGCCGACAAAGGCCACGAACTTGTCGTACAGCGCCCCGGCGCGCTCGGCAATTTCCCGTGCATTGAGGCTCTGCCGCTCCTGTCGCCATAAGCTGTCGATAACCCGCAAGGTGGCCAGCAAGGTGGTCGGGCTGACGATCACCACATGCTGGGCGTAGGCCTCCTGAAACAATCCCGGATCGCCCTGCAACGCCGCGGCAAAGGCCGCCTCGATGGGCACAAACAGCAGGACAAAATCCAGGCTGTGCAACCCTTCCAGGCGCTGGTAGTCCTTCACCGAGAGGCCCTTGAGGTGGCTGCGCAAGGACAGCACATGCTGCTTCAGGGCCAGGCCACGGCTGGCCTCGTCCTCGCTGGCCAGCAGCGCCTGATAGGCGGTGAGGCTGACCTTGGCATCGATCACCACCTGCTTGTCGCCCGGCAGCTGGATGATCACGTCCGGCTGAAAGCGCTGGCCATCGGCACTGCTCAGGCTGACCTGGGTCAGGTACTCGCGGCCCTTGCTCAGGCCGGCATGCTCCAGCACCTGCTCCAGCACCAGCTCACCCCAGTTGCCCTGGGTTTTCTGGCCCTTGAGCGCACGGCTCAGGTTGGTGGCTTCATCGCCCAGGCGCTGGTTGAGTTGCTGCAGGCGCTGCAGCTCCTTGCCCAGGGAGAAACGCTCGCGGGCCTCCTGCTGATAACTCTCCTCGACACGCTTCTCGAAGGCCTGGATGCGCTCTTTCAATGGGTCAAGCAATTGCCCCAGACGCTGCTGGCTGCTGTCGGCAAAGCGCTGCTCGCGCTCATCGAAGATCTTCCCGGCCAGCTCGGCAAACTGCGCGCGCAGCTCATCGCGCGAGCCCTGCAAATCGGCCAGGCGTTGCTGGTGACTGTCCTGCTGTTCGCGCAACTCGGCGGCCAAGCCGGCACGTTCGGCGTCCAGGCGGCGCAACTCGGCGTCCTTCTGCTCGCGGCTGTGCGCCCAGTGCTGGGCCGCCTCGCGGCTGGTGGCGCATTCCTGACGCAACAACTGCGCCTCGCGGGTCAGGGCCGCCAACTGCGCCTGGCCCTGGGCATGGCTGTGCCGCAGGTGCGCGGCTTCGGCGCGGCTGTCCTCCAACTGCACGCTGAAACCGTCCAGGGCCAGTTGGCTCGTGCTCAGGCGCTCATCCAGCAGCAGACGCTCCTGCTGCAACAACTGCAGGCGGCGCTGCCATTGCCAGAGCACGGCCAACAAGGGCGTCGCCGCCAGGCACAGGCACAGCAACAGGTTGGGAATATCGATGGGCATGGTCGCCTCCAGGCAAATCTGCTGGCCAGTATACCCAGCCGTCAGGGCCACCGGGCGTCGGCAAAAATGCGCTGGACAAGGCGAAAAAAACACCCGAACAGACGAAAAATCGAGGCAAAAAAAGCTTGCCAAAAGCCCTTAACCGCGGACTAGAGCAAGCGCTTGGGACAATCCACAGAAGCTGTGGATAACTCGGTGGACAAGGTGCGGAAAAGATTCTCAACGCCCAGCCATATGGGCCTTCGAGTCAAACTGATCGTTTTTTGATCATCAAAAAAACTCGTTATTTTTCATACACTTAAAAAGTCAACCAGAAGAAACGTGGAATTGTGCGCAAATTCCGCCGCGGCCCGCGGCGGCGCCCTGCGATTGTGTACAAGTTTTTTAAGTCAAGCCCGTGAGGCGGCCTTTAGCGCGCCAAAACGACGCCTGGTGTGCGACACAGAGGCGCAGCCAGGCGCAGTTGCGTGAGTCGTGACGCCCCGGTTTAACCGTCGGCTACCGGCGCGGCGGCCCGTTGCAGGCCGCCGCGCCGGGACTGGCCGGTTACTGCAACGCCTTGCGCAGCTCGGCGAGCAGAGCCTGATCGGCGGTGGATTTCAGCAGCGTGCTGCTGGCGATTTCCTGGCCGCTGGCATTTAGCAGGCTGACCCTGGTGTTGTGGGTGATTTCACCGTTATCCAGCTGCCGATACTTGATCTGCAAGGCCGCCGCCATGGCGCGGGTCTGGCCCTCGTCGGCCGCCACCGCGAGGCGGAAAATATCCCCGTCGATCTTGTTCATATGCAGCAGATGGCCCAGCGAAGCCGGGGTGTCGTGCAATGGATTGAGGCTGACCATCAGCACCTTGAGGCTGCCAGGCGCCGGCTTCAGCTCGGCGATGGTGCGCTGCAGGCTCTCGATCAATACCGGGCAGGCCGAGGCGCAATCGCCATAGAACATGGTGACCAGCAAGGGCTTGCCGGCCATTTCCCGCCAGTCGAACTTGACCCCCTGAGCATCCACCAGGGCCACCGGCAAGCCGTACAGCGAGTCGGCCGGAATGCTCGCGGCGGCACTCGGCGCCGCCGGCGTGGCCCAGGTAGCAACCCCTGGAACCAGCAGCAAGGCGCTGGACAACAGCACCTGGCGCAAGGCCAGGCTGCAACGTTTGAAACCTTTCATGGTTTAGCTCCTGATGCTTGCTCGGGCTCGCGCACACAACGAAAGCCCAGATAATTGCCACCCTGGTTGGCCTGCATGGCGGCCAGCAGAGCCAGACGAATCAATACCGCGTAATTGCTTTTGTCACCCAACGACAGCGCCGCGCCGCCACAAAACTCCAACTGCTTCTGCTCATCCTGGGTACGGCTGTCAGAGCTGACGAACAAGCCGTTGAAGTCCTCGACCCATTCCCAGGTCAGGCCATGCAAGTCCTGGATGCCGTAGTAGTTGGCCGGTTCCAGGCCAATGGCCTGGGGCGGCTGATTGGCCGGGCGCGAATACCAGCCGAGAATCCGCGTCAACCACACCGGATCCAGGCGGGCATCGGCGCGCTGCTCATCGGCGGCGGCGGCAAACTCCCATTCGTACCAGTGCGGCAGGCGCGCCTGCTCACTGGCACAAAACGCCTGGGCGGCATGCCAACTGACCTGGGTCACCGGCGCGTTGCCCTGCAAGGGCGCATAACTTAACGGGCCGGCCCACAGCGTCAGGTAATCCGTGCCGGCCAACACCTGCGCCGGTACGCCACGCTGCCACTGCGGCTGGTTGCGCACAAACGCCAGGTACTCGGCATTGCTTACCGGCTGCGCACGCAACCAGAACGGTCGGATGCTGGCTGGCGAACTCTCACCATCCGCCGGCAGCACGCTGCGAAACTCGCCGCCCGGCAACAGTTTGTAGTCCGCCGCCTGGGCACTGCCGAGCAGCCCGGCGCAGCAGCACAGCGCTACGCCGGCACGTTGCAACATGGCCATCACTGCTGCTTGATCTGCCGCATGGCTTTGACCTGCTCGGCGTTGAGCACCGGCTTGCCCTTGTTCATCGCCACGTTGATGTAGTTGATCACCGCCGCCACATCCTCATCGTTCAGATCCTGAGGCGGCATCACGCCGTTGTAGTGCTCGCCATTGACCACCAACTCACCGCTGCGACCGTGCAACACGATGTGGGCCATTTCATACGGCCGCTCCTGGAAGAAGTCGGAGTTGGCCAACGGCGGGAACACCCCGGAGACACCCGCGCCATCGGGCAGGTGGCAGGCCGCACAGACGCGCTCGTAGACCGACTTGCCCCGCGCCAGGGACCCATCACCACTGGCCACGACAGGTGCTGCGACCTTGACCGGCGCACCGGCCACGGCAGGCAGCGGAGTCTTGATGCCCTTGCTGTAGATCTCCGGCCGCGCCTTGCCGGTAACGGCCAGCAGGCCGACGGCGCCCTTGTTGAAGGCACGGGTCAGGGAGTGGTCGACCAGGGTCAGGTTACCCGGCACCTTGGGCACGAACTCGACGATGGTCGAGCCGCCTGGCGGTACCAGAGTGGTTTGCACGTTCTCCTGATAGCGGCTGCCGCCGTCGCCATACACGCGGTCAAAGATCGCGCCGATGACGTGGAAGCTGGACACCAGGTTGGGGCCACCGACGCCGAAGAACATGCGCACTTTCTCATCGGTGTTGGCAGTCAGCGAGCCTTTGCCGGTGAGGGCACCATCGGCACCGTTGAACAGCACATAGGTGGGCTTCTCATCGACGGCTTTTTGCATGTCGAAATTCTGCAGGCCCTCGGCGCGATAACCGCCGTTGGTGTAGAAGTCGCCCTGCATTACATAGTATTCACGGTCAACCTTGCTCATGCCCTCTTTGGGCTCAACCAGGATCATCCCGTACATGCCGTTGGCCACGTGCATGCCCACTGGCGCGGTGGCGCAGTGATACACATACAGACCTGGGGCCAGGGCCTTGAAGGTGAAGGTTGCTTCATTGCCCGGCGCAATCAGGGTCTGCCCGGCACCACCGCCCGGCCCGGTAACGGCGTGCAGGTCGATGTTGTGCGGCAGCTTGTTGCTGGCCAGGTTCTGCAGGTGCAGCTCCACCGTATCGCCTTCACGCACCCGGATCATCTTGCCCGGCACGGTGCCGCCAAAGGTCCAGAACATGTAACGGGTGCCGGGCGCGATTTCCTTCTCGACCTCCTCCACCGTCAGGTTGACCACCACCCGCGCCGGGGTTTTACGAGTGATCGGTGCCGGCACCGCCGGCGGCGCCACCAGCTCCTGCACCACCACCGGCAATTGTGCTTCGGCCGCACTGACCAAGCTCGCCGAAGTCAGTGCCCAGGCACAGGAAGCCGCGGCCAGTGCATATTTGATCGGGGTGTAGTTGAACGCTTTCATTTTCCAGACCTCATCCATTACTGGTTGAAACATTTGTGATTTTTCTGCCTGGAATGATTAGACGCGCGTCTTTGAGTCGCCGCGCTTGACCAAAATCATCCGCGCCGGAAAAACCCTTGTAATGGCTGTGGCTTTTCGTCGCAGGGGCTGGTATTCGACGACAATCAGCTGCAATTGCCGGCTTTTAAGGCCAAGCCGGCGTTATGGGTTGAACTCAGGAGTGTTCGCAGGCCAGGGCTTGCTAGGGTCTGTTCCCGTTTCATCGCGAGCCGCGTTGAAACGGGAACAGACCCTAGCCGCGCTGCGCGCGCTGTTGGCCATGCCCGCGCAGGCTCTGGCTGCCGTGCTCCAGGGCCTTGCCCACAGCCGCCACCAGCAAGCGTCCGGTGGCGGGCACCTGCAGGCCATGCTCGCTGAGCTGGATCAAGCCATCGCGGTGCATCTGCTCCAGGCACGGCCAGGCGCCGGCAAAATAGGCGAACAGATCAACCCCGAAGCGCGCCCCAAGAGCGTTGAAGTCCAGCTGAAAATCACACAGCAGGCGCTCGCTGACGGCGCGCAACAGTTGCTCGTCCGGGCTGCAACGCAAGCCATGGAACACCGCCAACTGACCGATGGCCAGTTGCTGTTGGTAATGCTGCAGATCACCGATGTTCTGCACATGCAGCTCGCCGATCTGGCTGCTGGCCGCCAGGCCCAGACCGAGGTGATCACAGCCGGCATGGCGAGTGAAACCCTGGCAGTTGTAGTGCAACTGGCCGTTCTCCTGGGCAACCGCCAGGTCATCGTCGGCCAGCACGTACTGGCCCAGGCCGATATAGCCATAGCCGGCGGCCATCAATTGCTCGACCGCGTGGCGGCGCATCGCCCACTTGTCCGCCAGGCTGGCAAAACCACTGGCCACCAGACGCTGCAGGGTGCGATAGCGGCGCGGCGGGTGGGCATAGTCGAACAGCCGCACGCGACTGGGCTGCAGCTCGATAATCGCGGCCACCTTGCGGGCAAAGCTGCCGGTGGTTTGCCAGGCGCGGCCGTAGCCGATGTCGATATTCACCGAGCGAAAATCCAGGGCGCGCGCCGCATCGATCAACGAGCGCGTCTGCCGCGGGCTTTGGAAATCCACCAGGGGTTGGCCATTGAGCGGATTGATGTCCGGCACGCCGATGCTGACGTGGTTGAAGCCCAATTGACGCAACAGACCCATGGTCGCCCAGGAGCTATGGGGCAGATCGATGTCGATGCTGTTGTCGCCACCGGCGTAGGGCTGGAAGTTGAAACGTCGCTGCACCTGCTCCATCAGCCGATTGAGTTCGACGGCGTTGGGCAGGCCACCGGCCAGATGAAACTGCTGCACCCGCTGGTTCGCGCCGAGGTGGCAAGCGAGCATGTCGATTTCCCGCCCCAGGTGCTGCAAGTACACGCCAATGCCGTGGGGCGCCTGGGCGTCGCGCGGGCCAGCCAGCACCGGCAACTGCACCGCCAAAGACAGCGGCCGCTGGGCCTGGCGACTGCTGCGCAGGGCGCGCAACAGATCCAGCGCGGCAACCCCACGATGAAACTGGGAGTTCTGCGGGTAGCTGCCTGCGGCTAGCGCGGCATGCCCGTAACGCTTGATCAGTTGGCTGTTCCACTCAATTGCTGCACACATGTTGCGATCCTGGCCGGCGATAACCCGCAGTGTCACGGCTCGCGCGGGAAAATCTATTGATCGCAATCAACTCAAGTGGCTCTGCCGGGCAAATTGCCCGACCGGCTGCAGCAATGGCGCCTACTTCAAGCCCAACCGGCGCGCCAGCTTATGCAGGTTGCTGGGGTCGAGATCCAGGCGCCGGGCCGCATTCGCCCAGTTGTCGGCGCACAACTCCAGGGCCTTGAGAATGCTCTGCCGCTGACAGGCCTCCACCGCCTCGCGCAGCGAGCCGCTCAACTCGCTCGGCGCCGCGTTGGCGGGCGGCACCTCCAGTGTCGCGAGGTAACCACCGAGGCCTTCGAGGTCGAGCACTTCCGGCTCCAGGCTGAGGATTTGCGTGCGACTGGCGCCGCGGCTGAGCAGCTTGACCGCCGCCCGGCTGAGCACATGCTCCAGCTCGCGCACATTGCCCGGCCACGGGTAGGCGAGCATGGCCCGCTCCGCCGCCGGTGACAGGCGCATGCTGCGCAGGCCCAGGCGCGCCCGGTTGAGTTCAAGAAAATGCCCGGCCAGCAGCAGCACGTCCTGGTCGCGCTCGCGCAGCGGCGGAATCGGCACCGGGTACACCGACAAGCGGTGATAAAGGTCGGCACGAAAGTGCCCATCGCGGATGCTGTCGGGCAAGTGCCGGTTGGTGGCGGCGATGATCCGCACATCCACATGCAGCGGCTGGTCGGCGCCCAGGCGCTGGATCTCGCCGTTCTGCAGCACGCGCAGCAACTTGGCCTGCACACTCAGGGGCAGCTCGCCCACTTCATCGAGCAACAGGGTGCCGCCATTGGCCGCATCGAAGCGTCCGGGGCGGTCGCTGGTGGCACCGGAAAACGCGCCCTTGACGTGGCCGAACAACTCGCTCTCGGCCAGCGACTCGGGCAGTGCGGCGCAGTTAACCTGGATCAGCGGCTTGTCACGGCGCCGCGACAGGCTGTGCAAACGGCGAGCGAACAGCTCCTTGCCGACCCCGGTTTCGCCCAGCAGCAGCACCGGCAACTCGGAATCGGCGACCACCTCCAGCTCACTGAGAATCTGCCGCAAGGCCTGGCTCTGGCCGAGAATTTCGCCCTCTTCGGCGAGCGCCTGGGGGTGCTGCACGTCGCTGCGCGACAGGCGCAGGCTGCGATTCTCCTGCTCCAGGCGGGTAATCCGCACCGCCGCCTCGATCAGCAGACCGTAACGCTGCAGATCACGCCGGGCACGGCCATCAAAGGTGCCGGGGTGCAAGGCATCCAGGGTCAGGGCGCCCCAGGGCTGGCCATCGACAAACAGGCTCATGCCCATGCAGTCATGCACCGGCAGCGGCGCGCCGGCATGCTGATCGAGCAGGCCGTCGTAAGGGTCGGGCAGGCGGCTGTCGGGCTCGAACCAGGTCGGTTCGCGCGCGGCCATGATCGCCGCCAAGCGCGGATGCTGGGCCACCACAAAGCGTCGGCCCAGGGCTTCATGCACCAGCCCGACGGTCGCCAGCGGCCGCAGGCTGTCGCCATCCAGGCGCAACAGACCCACCGCGCCGCAGCTAAAGTGCTCGCGCAGGGTGTGTACCAGGCGCTGCAGGCGCACGGCATTGGGCAGTTCGACGATCAAATCGGCAAGCAGACTGGCTTCCAGCATGGTTATTTTCACCCTATATGGTCAAACGAACCTTAATCGATCGAGGTCAAATTAACCATCACTTATAAATAATCGTTTAATTTCAATAACTTAACTTTGGCACGAGGAATGCTAATAACCGATAAGTCTCACTCACACTCTATCGACCCCAAGGACCTTGTTATGACCCAACAGTTGCTGGAACAGTCCCTCGGCGCCCTGGCCTGCGAAATCCCTGGCGCAACCCGGGTATTTCACGCCTTCAACCTGGACTTCTGTTGCGGCGGCCAGCTCAGCCTGGACGAAGCCGCCAAGCGTCGCGGTATCGATGCAGAAAAAGTCGCCGCCGAACTGCAGGCCCTGCACGACCATCGCGGCAGCGCCCAGGATTGGCGCCTGGCGTCCACGGAGCAACTGATTGCCCATATTCTCAGCCGCTACCACGCCCGCCACCGCGAACAATTGCCCGAGCTGATCCGCCTGGCCAGCCGCGTCGAGCAGGTGCATGGCGAGCGCGAAAACTGCCCCAACGGCCTGGCCGATCACCTGCACGACATGCAGCAGGAACTGGAAAGCCACATGCTCAAAGAAGAGCAGATCCTCTTTCCGGTGCTGCTCGACGGCCTCGGTCAGATGGCTGCCGCGCCCATTTCGGTGATGCGCATGGAGCACGACCAGCACGGCGCAGCCCTGCAGCGCATTCTTGACCTGACCGACAACATCACCCCACCGGTCAACGCCTGCAACACCTGGCGCGCGCTGTATCGCGGGCTGGATGAGCTGCGCAACGACCTGATGGTTCACATTCATTTAGAAAACAACGTGTTATTCGCCAATGCCCTGCGCGCGCCGGCCGCAAGCCTGGTATAAGACACGCCGCGCGCGCCCGGCAACGGGTGCGCCAGCATGGAGAGTCGTCACCGTGTTCAAACAACTCCTGCAACCGCTGCTCTGGTTTTGCCTGCTGACCTCGATCCTGCTGCTGGCCAGCGGGCTGGCCTTGAACGCCGCGACCAGCACGCCAGACGTACACCCGCACAGCAACCAAGCGACCTGAACGACCTCAGGTCCATCACTCCATCAACCACAGGGATGCCTCTTATGGTGTTGCACCGCGTACATCACCAGATTCTCCGCAGCCATCACTTGTTCGAACCGCTGAACGAGGAGCAGATGGACGAGCTGATGAGCACCAGCCAACTGCTCAATGTCGACAAAGGCGTGCCGCTGTTTCGCCAGGGCGAACCGGCCAGCGCGTTTTACTTCATCATCTCCGGCTCGGTAAAAATCTATCGCCTGACCCCCGACGGCCAGGAAAAGGTCTTCGACGTGATCGGCGAACGCCAGGCCTTTGCCGAAGCCATGATGCTGATGGACACCCCCAACTATGTGGCCTGCGCCGAAGCCATCGGCCCGACCCAGTTGTACAAGCTCTCCAGCCAAACCTATATGCAGTTGCTGCAGAACAACAACCGCCTGGCCTTTGCCCTGCTCGGCCGGCTGTCGGTGCGCCTGCACCAGCGCCTCAACGAAATCGAGACCCTGTCGCTGAAGAACGCCACCCACCGCGTGGTGCGCTACCTGCTGACCCAGATGGCGCCGCTGCATGACGCCGCCAGCAGCTTCGAACTGCCGATGGCCAAGCAATTGATTGCCGGCCATCTGTCGATCCAGCCGGAAACCTTCTCGCGGATCATCCGGCGCCTCACCGATGAGCACATCATCAGCCAGGACGGCCGCCTGATCAGCGTTCTCGACCCCCAGCGGCTGCAAAAATTCGAGTGAGCCACAGGCCTGCGCCCGCGGCCTGACTCCGTCGGCGCAGACCTCACCAGCGAGCACCTGCCATGTCTCAATGCCTGTACTGCCAACGCGAAACCCAACATCCGCAAGCCAATTGCGCCCATTGCGGCATGCCCCTGCCGACCCAGGCCGACGACCTCAACCTGCGCCGCCAGCAACGCTTTATGTGGTTCTGCATGGGCCTGGCGCTGTTCTGCGCGATCATGAGCGTCTGGCTGCCGCGCAGCCTGGCTTAGCAGGCCACCGAGAAACACCACGAGGTTGACTTCCTGCAGCCGGGGGTTGGCACTACTGCGTTAAAAACGGTTCTGCGCATTTGGGCGGGGGAGATGCGCTTAAAACCGGACGGGCAAGATTATACGCGTGGCCGCCAGTGGCGTGGCATGGCCCATTATCGCGCAGCCTGAGCGAATGGATTTCGCCCCTCACGGGCGACTCACTTTCTTTGCTTGTGCAAAGAAAGTAAGCAAAGAAACACCCTCCATCATCGGCCCCGGCTGCGCCGGGGTGATTCGCTGCGCTCACCCTACGGGCCAGCCTTCGGCTGTTACTCCGCTGCGCTACGTTTCCCTCGCTCCATCGCCGCTCCAGGGGCCGGCCCTTGCGCAGCGATTGCCCTCGGCCTTCTGCATGGAGATTTGGCCGCCGCCTGTGAGATTGCGGTTAAACAACCAAGGCAACAGCCCAAAACCAACGCAGAGAGAGCGCGCTTTACACAGAGATCGTGCAGACGACGCGGGTTCGGCCCCGTCAGGAGGCCGAGCGTAGGTACTGTGTAGAGGGGCATTTGGCATGGATGCCAAATGAGGAACGATGGGCCAGGGACGGCCCACCGTGACGACCCTCGGAACAGTACCGGAGCGAGGGAAGTTTCGCGCAGCGAAACCCGGATGCCGGGGTGCCCTTCTCTTTGGTGACTTCCCGCCATGTCAGGCTAGTTGTCGCGTGAACCAATCCCATGAAGGAAAATTGGCGGGCGGTCAAAGAGTGCGTTGTGACGAGATATTCCGCAGAGATTCGGGAGCGGGCGGTGCAGCA
>Ga0209343_10008050_pt1 | contig 12339 bp, 12 predicted proteins | sample RifCSPlowO2_02_FD_184026 | JGI IMG/M metagenome (GOLD analysis project Ga0209343, IMG submission 184026) | Groundwater microbial communities from Rifle, Colorado - Rifle CSP2_plank lowO2_0.2 (SPAdes) (version 2) | ecosystem: Environmental > Aquatic > Deep subsurface > Groundwater | place... | reverse complement strand
CATCCCCGCCGCTGGCCCTGCAAGCCATTCGTGGCCAGATCTCATGGGCACTGCACCAACCGGGCGCCGCTGATGCGCTACCGGCATTTCCGGTCAACGGCCACGGCAGCCTGATTCCCGCGCTACCCCTCGGCGGCAATGCCAGCGAGCTTGCGTGGGTCACGGGTTCGACCTTTGAACGGGACAATGCCCTCAACGACCTCAAGCCTGAAGACGACTCGCACAATCTCGGCCGGTTGCGGACGCTGCTGCCGGATGTAGCACCTGGGCTGACCGGCCAACTGGAGCGGGGACAGGTTAAAGCATGGGCCGGTGTGCGCTGTGCGACACCCAGTCGGCTGCCGGCGCTGGGGCCATTGGCGGGACCCAACCTGTGGGTGTGCAGTGGCATGGGATCGCGGGGATTGACCTTTGCAGCGCTCTGCGCGGAGTTGCTGGCAGCCAGGCTCCATGCAGAGCCTCTGCCCCTGGAACAGCGCCTGGCCGAGGCCCTGCGGCCTCAATACGGCCAGGCGATGCCGGTCTCCGACGACTGATGAAATCAGCGGCACGCCGGCGACCCTGGAATTTTCGCACCAGATGTAGCCGCAGCCAGGTCGCCACCGCGGGGGACAAACGGCTGCGTCAGTCCAGGCTGCGCAGCAGGTTCTCGAATTTTCCGGGATGCAAAGGCTTGCGCAGACAGGCGCGGGCGCCCGCAAACCAGCCGCGCGCCGCATCGAATCGTGACGCATTGCTTCCGGTCAGAATCAGGGAATCGACTGCCGGGCGGGCCTCGCCTACCTGCTTGACCAACTGCCAGCTGTCCATGTCCGGCAGATCCAGGTCCAGTATGACCAGCTTGTAGAGCCGGTTGTTCAGCCATTGCAGCGCTTCTGCGCCGCTGACGGCCTCGTCAACCTGCATCAGCCCGGCCATCGCCAGCCGAGCCCGCAGATACAGACGGGCATCATGGCTGGCATCGACCACCAGGACGTGGGGCCGGCTGATTCCGGACGCTGGCTCCAGCAGTGCCGGCGAGGTGGTGAGCTCAAACTCCATGTCCAGGTCCATATCCGGCGAGGCGGAAGATTCAGGTCCGAGAGGCAAGTCGAGGTCGAATTCAGGGAGGTCAACTGGCACTGCCGGCGACATCTCCAGGGCAAACAGCTCATCCATGCCATCAATCACGGCTGCCCATTGAAGCGGGCGGGCCACGGCAAGGCTTGCCCTGGCAGGCGCCCTGTCGCCAACCCAAATGAGCTTGAGGCTGTCATGGGCAGGGTTGGCCAGTTCCAGAACGGCTTCCCAGCTGTCTCCGTCAATCAGCGCCATTTCTGCGGCTTTGGGAGCCGCCGCCGTCCAGAGTGCGTAGGGTGTTGAGCGGCTTTCTGAAAGGCGGAACATCGTGTTCAGGGCGTGGCGCTCCACATCACTGAACCCGAACACCTTGACAAAAATTCGATCAAATGCCTCGCCGCCCATATCGCCCATATATGTCATTTGGAGACGATTATGCAGGGATTCAGCAGGCTTTTCGTCTCCCGAAAACTCAGCGCGCGTCACCGGAAGATCACTTCATGGCATCAGGCGGACGGCGTGCCTTGACATAGGCATCGCTGGGCAAATAAGCCTTGCCATCCGCATAGCGCCACTGCACCATCGTGCCCTTGTGGCCGCGCAGGTCGAGCTTGCCCACGTAGGCCCCCATGGTGGACTGGTGATCCAGCGCCCGGAATTCAGCCGGGCCAAACGGCGTGGAGAACTTCAGGCCGCGCAGTGCCGTCACCAGCTTCTCGTTGTCAGTGGAGTTGGCCTTTTTGATGGCTGCAAAAATGGCCTGCATGGTGGCATAGCCCACCACCGAGCCCACCTTGGGGTATTCATTGAAGCGTCGGTAGTAATTGGCCGCAAAACTGGCGTGCTCCCGCGAATCGATCTGGTCCCAGGGGTAGCCGGTCACGATCCAGCCCTTGGGCGTTTCATCCTTCAGCACATCGAGGTACTCGGGCTCGCCCGACAGCAGGGACACTACTGGCGTCTTGGGGAAAATGCCGCGCTGGTTGCCTTCCCGCACCAGTTTGGCCAGATCGGCGCCGAAGGTCACATTGAAGATGGCGTCGGGCTTGCTCTGCATGGTGGCCTGCAGCGTGGTGCCGGCATCCAGCTTGCCCAGCGCCGGCCACTGCTCACCCACAAACTCCACATCCGGCCGTCTGGCCTTCAGCAGTTCCTTGAAGCTGGCGACAGCGCTCTGCCCATACTCATAGTTGGGTGCGATGGTGGCCCAGCGCCTGGCGGGCAGCTTGGCCGCCTCTTCGACCAGCATGGCTGCCTGCATATAAGTACTGGGGCGCAGGCGGAAGGTGTAACGGTTACCCTTGTCCCACACCAGGGCGTCGGTCAGCGGCTCGCTGGCCACATATACCCTCTTGTTTTTCTGTGCGTGATCGGCGAGCGCCAGACCCACATTGGACAGAAAGCCGCCGGCCAGAACATCCACCTTTTCCTTCGATGTCAACTCGATGGCATGGCGCAACGCTTCTTCGGGCTTGCCGGCATCATCGCGCGCGATCACCTCCACCTTGCGCCCCAGCAGCCCGCCTGTCACATTGATCTCTTCCACGGCGAGCTGCCAGCCCTGGCGATAGGGCTGGGTGAACTGCGGAATGGTCGAGTAGCTGTTGATTTCGCCGATTTTGATCGGCGGCTTTGAGCCGGCTTGGGCCAACACCGCAGTAGCCAACGTCAACAACAGACTGCCAAACAAGGCAGATTGCGTAAGTTTCAAGGGTTTTCTCCAAAAAGTGAGCGATTTCGGTCCATCTGACAGCGTCTTGACGGGCGCATCGGGAGCCAGTCGGGAAAAGCACGGACTGTACCAGTGCGAACAGCCTCCTGATGAGACTCCATCTCCACAGACAAAATTCAGCGGGCTGGATCCACCCTCAAATCCGCCAAACCCTTATGAAAACTCGCAAATAAGCTTATTCGCATAAAGGTAGAACAAATGTGTAGTTTGTTTTTATAAGCCGCACACTTACATTTTCCGGCTTATGCATGAATTCGCCTTTGTCTTTGCAGGATTTGCCGTGGGTTTGGTCGTCGGTCTGACGGGCGTGGGCGGCGGATCGCTGATGACGCCGCTGCTGATCTTCTTTTTCGGCATCAAGCCCCATCTGGCTATCGGGACGGACCTGCTGTTCGCCGCCTTCACCAAAATGGGCGGCACCGTCAGCCTGGCGCGCGCCCGGATCGTGGACTGGCGCATTGTTGGCCAGGTTGCTGCCGGCAGCCTGCCTGCGTCATTGCTCACCCTGTATGTGCTGCAGCGGATGGGGCCGGCCAATCCGACGACCCAGACCATCATGACCACAACGCTGGGCTTGGCGTTGCTGCTGACGGCCATTGCGACCTTCTATAAAGTGCTTCGCGGCAAAGCCGTTCCCAAAAGGATCGCTGCCGAACTGCTGGGCGAGGCTACGCGCGCTCATCATTGGACCTTGCCCGTGCTGTTTGGCGCCGTCATTGGCACTCTGGTCACGATGACCTCTGTGGGCGCGGGCGCCATTGGCGTGATCGTGCTGATGCTGCTGTATCCCACCCTGCCCCTGTCGCGCATTGTGGCTGCCGATATTGCCCATGCGGTACCGCTCACGCTGGTGGCGGGCCTGGGGCACGCTTCCATAGGCTCGGTAGACTGGTCTTTGCTGATCAAGCTGCTGGCCGGCTCGCTGCCCGGCATCTGGCTGGGCGCGCACCTGATGCATAAAACGCCTGACCGCGTCATCCGCTCCCTGCTGTCCGTCCTGCTGGCCTATGCCGGCGTGAAGCTCATTTCGATATAGTCGGCTACTATTTTTCCTTCCGTAGCTCACGCAGTTCCCCTGAACCGTTTCATCCTGAACCGTTTGATATTCCGACAGCCATGTACCAATACACAGAATTTGACCGCCAGTTCGTAAAAGCCCGTGCCAGCCAGTACCGCGACCAGCTCACGCGCTGGCAGGCCGGCCAGTTGCCCGAAGACGAATTTCGGCCCCTGCGCCTGCAAAACGGCTGGTATGTGCAGCGTTATGCCCCCATGTTGCGCGTGGCCGTGCCTTATGGCGAACTCTCCAGCGCCCAGCTGCGTGTGCTGGCCAAAATTGCCCGCGAATACGACCAGCCCAGTGCCGCCCTGCTCGAAGACGCGCAGGCCACCCAGGACAAGCTGGGCGCCATTCCGCTGAAAAACGGCCAGTCGGTGCATTCGAAGCTGACCACGGGCTACGCCCACTTCACCACCCGCCAGAACGTCCAGTACAACTGGATTCCGCTGGACAAATCAGCCGACGTGATGGACCTGCTGGCCAGCGTCAACATGCACGGCATCCAGACCAGCGGCAACTGCATCCGCAACATCACCAGTGACGAGCGTGCCGGCATTGCGGTCGATGAAATCGCCGACCCACGCCCCTTTGGCGAAATCATGCGCCAGTGGAGCACGCTGCACCCCGAGTTCTCCTTCTTGCCACGCAAGTTCAAGATCGCCATCAGCGGCGCCAGGGAAGACCGCGCGGCCATTGGCTGGCACGACGTGGGCCTGCAGCTGCTGCGCAACGCCGAGGGCGAGCTGGGCTTCAAGGTGCTGGTCGGCGGCGGCATGGGTCGCACGCCCATCATCGGCACGGTGATCCGCGAGTTCCTGCCCTGGAACCAGATCATGAACTACCTGGAAGCCGTTGTACGCGTGTACAACCGCTATGGCCGCCGCGACAACATCTACAAGGCCCGCATCAAGATTCTGGTGAAGGCCGAAGGGCAGCGCTACATCGACGACGTCGAGGCCGAATACAAGCAGATCATGGAGCATGACGGTGGCCCACACACCATCACGCAGGCCGAATATGACCGCGTGGCCGCCTGCTTTGTGGCGCCCACCCTCGACTGCGACCGCAAGGAAGCCGACGCCAAGATCGCCCACATCCTGCGCGCTGCGGCCGAAGACGATGTCGAGTTTGGCCGCTGGCTGCAACAAAACGTCGCACCGCACCAAAATCCCGATCTGCGCGCCGTGACGCTGTCCTTCAAGCGCCTGGGCCAGGCCCCCGGCGATGCCACGGCGGCCCAGCTGGACGTCGCGGCCGACCTGGCCGAGCGCTTCAGCGCCGGTGAAGTGCGCGTGACCCACGAGCAAAACCTGCTGCTGCCCTGGGTGCGCTGCGACGAGTTGCCTGAACTCTGGCGCGCCGCCCGCAAGGCCGGCTTTGCCAAACCCAACATCAAGCTGCTGACCGACATGATTGCCTGCCCCGGCGGCGACTTCTGCTCGCTGGCCAATGCCCGTTCCATTCCGATTGCCGAAGCCATCACAGAGCGCTATCAGGATCTGGACGAGCTGCACGACCTGGGCGAGATCGACCTGCACATCAGCGGCTGCATCAACTCCTGCGGCCACCACCACAGCGGCCACATCGGCATTCTGGGTGTCGACAAGGACGGCAAGGAGTGGTATCAGGTGTCACTGGGCGGCTCGGACGGCTCGACGCTGTCCGGTCCGGCCGTGCCCGGCAAGGCCGTTGGCCCCTCATTCTCGGCGGCTGAAGTCCCCGAGGTGATCGAAGCCGTGCTGGAAACCTACCGCCAGCAGCGCGAAGCTGGCGAGACCTTTATTGCAACGTTGCGTCGCGTCGGTGCCGAGCCCTTCAAGGCTGCTGCGAATGGTGCGCGTTTTAGCGCCGCCCGCGCCGAGACGGCTGAAACGGCCGCCTGAAGCGCCACCCTGTTGCACCTTCCAAGGACAAAATTACCATGAAACTACTAGCTGCTAGCGAGCACTCCACTGGGGCTACAGGCCAAAATGTCATTGAACTGGCAAACGACGCTGATCCGTTCCAGGTTTCGCTCGAGGGCGTGGACCGCATTGACCTGAACTTCCCCAAATTCACCGATGGCCGGGCCTTCAGCCAGGCCTTCCTGCTGCGTCGCCGGCTCGGTTTCCAGGGAGAAATCCGCGCCACCGGCGATGTGCTGGTTGACCAGCTGGCGCAAATGGAGCGCAGCGGCTTTGACGTGGCCGTGCTGCGCGCCGACCAGGACTTAGGCGTAGCCCAGCGCGTGCTGGCCGCCTACCCCGGCTACGGCGTGGGCAAGTACCAGGGCGATGCGATCGACATCCAGCCGCATTTCGTCACCGCGGCAACATCCTCTGCAACCTGAAAGCCGGACCATGGGTGCCATTTCCCTTTACGCCAAGGCCTCGCCGAACTTCGCGGAAAAACTCGCACACAGCCTGGCCTTGCTGAAATCATCCGCCGCCAGCCATGCCCCGCTGACCCAGGCCTCCAGCCTGGGCGCTGAAGACATGGTGGTCACGCACCTGCTGCAGGAAGCCGGCGTTGACTGCAGCATTTTTGTGCTGGACACCGGTATGCTGCACGCCGAAACCGTGGCGCTGATTGGCCGCATCGAAGAGCGCTACCAGCGCAAGGTCGATGTGTATCGCCCGGTCGAAAGCACCGCCTCGGCCTTCGTGCAAACGAACGGCCCGGATGCGATGTACAAAAGCCTGGAATTGCGCAAGGCCTGCTGCCACATCCGCAAGATGGAGCCGCTGGAGCGCGCCCTTGCCGGCAAAAACGGCTGGCTGACCGGCCTGCGCCGCGAGCAGTCCAGCGCCCGCGCTGAAGTGCACGACGTCGAGCAACAGGCCGAGCGGGTAAAAATCAACCCGCTGGCCGACTGGACCTGGGGCGATGTATGGCACTACATCGCGCTGAACGCCATTCCCTACAACCCGCTGCACGACCAGTTCTTCCCCAGCATTGGCTGCGCGCCCTGCACGCGCGCCGTCACACTGGGTGAAGACTTCCGTTCGGGCCGCTGGTGGTGGGAGCAGGAAAGCGCCAAGGAATGCGGCCTGCACGTGGCGGCCGATGGCACCCACGAAGCCCAGGAGCCTGCCGCCTTCGAACCCCTGTCCAGCATCATTCCCATCAGGCAGATCCCCGCATGAACGCCCGCACCGAACCCCATATGCTCAGTAATCAACCTCATGTTCTAAGCAACGCCCATCTGGACGCACTGGAAGAAGAAGCCATTTTCATCCTGCGTGAAGTGGCCGCCGCTTTCGAGCGCCCCACCCTGCTGTTTTCGGGCGGCAAGGACTCGCTGGTCCTGCTGAAATGCGCCGAGAAGGCGTTTATCGACAAGGAACGCGGCGGCAGCATCCCCTACCCGCTGCTCATGATCGATACCGGCCACAACTTCCATGAGGTCACCGACTTCAGGGACTATCGCGCCAAACAGCTGGGCGCCAACCTGGTGGTGCGCAGCGTCGAAGATTCGATGAAGCGCGGCACGGTACGCCTGGCGCATCCGGGCGAGTCCCGCAATGTGCACCAGTCGGTGACGCTGCTGGAAGCCATCGACGAGTTCCGCTTTGACGCCCTGATCGGCGGCGCCCGGCGCGACGAGGAAAAAGCCCGCGCCAAGGAACGGATCTTCTCGCATCGTGACGCCTTTGGCCAATGGCAACCCAAGGCGCAGCGCCCCGAACTGTGGACGCTGTTCAACACCCGCCTGCAGCCCGGTGAGCATTTCCGCGTGTTTCCGATTTCCAACTGGACCGAACTGGACGTGTGGCAATACATCGAGCGCGAGAAGATCGAGCTGCCGTCGCTGTATTACGCCCATCAGCGCAAAGTGGTGGAGCGCAAGGGCCTGTTGGTGCCCGTGACCGAATTGACGCCGCTGCGTGACGGTGAGCAGGCCGAAGAAAGAACCGTGCGTTTTCGCACCGTGGGCGACATCACCTGCACCTGCCCGGTGGAAAGCCCGGCGGCCACGGCGGCCGAGATCGTGATTGAAACGCTGGCCGCCGATGTCAGCGAGCGCGGCGCCACCCGCATGGACGACAAGACCTCCGATGCTTCCATGGAGAAGCGGAAAAAAGAAGGATATTTCTGATGAGCACGCCCATTGTTGAAACCACCAGCCTGACCGCCGCAGCGACGGCCCAGGACACGCGTGCCGCCCTGCGTTTTGTCACCTGCGGCAGCGTCGATGATGGCAAGAGCACGCTGATTGGCCGCCTGCTGGTCGACAGCCGCGCCGTGCTGCAGGACCACCTGGCCGGCGTGCAGCGTGGCGGTGAGACCGACCTGGCCCTGCTGACCGATGGCCTGTCCGCCGAGCGCGAACAGGGCATCACCATTGATGTGGCCTACCGGTACTTCTCGACCGAAAGCCGCAAGTTCATCATTGCCGATGCGCCCGGCCATGAGCAATACACCCGCAACATGGTCACGGCGGCATCGAGCGCCGATGCCGCCGTGGTGCTGGTTGACGCCACCAAACTGACCTGGGAAGCCCCGTCGCCAGAGCTGCTGCCGCAAACCCGCCGCCATTCGCTGCTGGTCGATCTGCTGCGCGTGCCGTCCATCGTCTTTGCCATCAACAAGCTCGACGCGGTTGCCAACCCGGCCCTGGCCTTCGCCCATATCAGCGCGGCCTTGAGCCAGTTTGCCAACGAGGCGCAGATTCCGGTCAAGGCCATCGTGCCGGTGTCGGCCCTGATTGGCTACAACGTGGTGGATGCCCACCCCGGCTGGTGCGATTACCAGGGCCCCAGCTTGCTGGAGATTCTGGAGCACCTGCCCGCCACACCGGCCGACACGTCGCAGGCTTTTGCGTTTCCGGTGCAGTGGGTGGAGAAGTTTTCATCCAGCGCGGACACCTCGCAGGGACGGCGCATCTTCTGGGGCCGCATCGCCAGCGGTGCAGTACAACCGGGCCAGCAGATTACCGTGCTGCCGGGTGGGAAAAGCGCCACCGTGGCCCAGGTACTGGACCATACGCGCCAACCCAAGGCTGTATTGGCCGGGCACAGCGCCGGCATCATTCTGGACCGCGAGCTGGACGTGTCACGCGGTGACTGGCTGCTGGCGGAGGGCGGATTCGAGCCACCGCTGGGCGTGCGCGAAATCACCGCGGAAGTTGCCTGGATGGACGACGAACCCCTGGTACCGGGCCGCATGTACTGGGCCTTGCAGGGCCACCGCTGGGTCAAGGCCAAAATCAAGCGTATCGTCCACCAGGTGAACATCAATACCCTGGAGACCCACGACGCCACACACCTGGACGCCAACGCCATCGGCGTTGTCGAGTTGGCCCTGTTGGAGCCGATTCCGGCACGCCCTTACCTGCAGTCCCGCATCCTCGGCTCGCTGGTGCTGGTGGACACGGCATCGCACAAAACATCCGGCGCCGCACTGGTTCTTTAAGCTGTTGCGGCACTTTCGATTCACTGCTTCAACCCTGTTACTGGAAACCTCTTAAAATCAAGGGTTTCCACCGATCAGCCAATACAACATGACACACATCGTCTCCGAATCCTGCATCCGCTGCAAATACACCGACTGTGTCGACGTTTGCCCCGTGGACTGCTTCCGCGAAGGCCCCAACATGCTGGTGATTGATCCGGACGAGTGCATTGATTGCGCCGTGTGCATTCCGGAATGCCCCGTCAACGCCATCTATGCCGAGGAAGATGTGCCGGCTGACCAGCTGCAGTTCATCAAGCTCAATACCGAATTGAGCCGCGCTGCGGGCTGGAAAAGCATCACCAAACGCAAGGACGCCCTGCCCGACGCGGAAGAGTGGAAAGACAAGACCGGAAAGCTGAACGAGCTGGTGCGCTGAAACTCGCGCGCTGCCGGCCCCTGCCTGAGCTATCTAGTCCGGGCTATTTACTAAGCAAGTCAAGAAAAAATGGAACCTCAACTGAATCAAGAAGTGATCAATACCGCAGCCCAGCACGATGGACCCATCGAAACTGATGCGGTGATTGTGGGCGCCGGTCCTGTCGGCCTTTTTCAGGTGTTCGAACTGGGCCTGTTGGAGATCAAGGCCCACGTGATCGATTCCCTCGCCTATCCCGGCGGGCAATGCATTGAGCTCTATCCCGACAAACCGATTTATGACATTCCTGCAGTGCCCATGTGCACAGGCAAAGAGCTGACCGACTCTCTGCTCAAGCAGATCGAGCCGTTTGGCGCAACCTTTCACTTTGGCCAGGAAGTCAGCGTTGTCGAAAAGCAGGAAGACGGCCGCTTTTTTGTCGAAACGTCCAAAGGCACCAAATTCCTGACCAAAACGATTTTTATCGCGGCCGGCGTGGGTGCTTTCCAGCCCAAGCTGCTGCGGGTCGACGGCCTCGATCAGTTTGACAATACCCAGCTGTTTTATCGCGTCAAAAACCCGGCTGACTTTGCCGGCAGGAACCTGGTGATTGTTGGCGGGGGTGATTCCGCGCTTGACTGGGCTTTGAACTTTGTGGCTGAAGGCCCCAACAAGGCTGAAAGCGTGATCCTGGTTCACCGCCGTGACGGGTTCAAGGCGGCGCCTGCCAGCGTGGCCAAAATGAAGGAACTCTGCGACGCGTACGAGATGCAGTTCATCGTCGGCCAGGTCACCGGCTACGATGAAAAAAATGGAAAAATGACCGGCGCCAAGGTGACGGGCGCCGATGGCGTGACCCGCGTCGTGCCACTCGATGTGCTGCTGGTATTTTTTGGCCTGAGCCCCAAGCTCGGCCCCATTGCCCACTGGGGGCTGGATATCGAACGCAAGCAACTCATGGTGGACACCGAGAAGTTTTCCACCAACATCCCGGGCATCTTTGCCGTGGGTGACATCAACACCTACCCCGGCAAGAAAAAACTGATTCTCAGCGGATTTCACGAATGCGCGCTGGCCGCATTCGGCGCTGCGCCCTTTATTTTCCCGGACAAGAAAATCCATCTGCAATACACGACGACCAGTCCCAAGCTGCACAAGGTGCTGGGTGTCGAGTCGCCGGTGTTTGACTGAGCCCTGGCCTGGAAGCCCCTGAAAAAAGCCCGCCGCGTGCGGGCTTTTTTGTGCCTGCAGTTTGTTGGACAGGACCTGTACGGCGTCATTCTGGCGCGTTTGGCCGGGCATCCCGACGTAGCGCGGCTCGTTACAAAGCGCAGGGTAAACACCAGCGCCGTGCTGATCTGGCTGCCGGGTATTGCCTGTTACCACCTCTGCGCGCAACTGGCGCCTGGCCGGGGCGCCGCCCTGCCCACGCTGGCGCTGATGTTTGCGCTGGCGAGCCTCGCCCGTGTGAGCCGGCCACGGGTTAGCGCAGAGGCTTGAGCCGCATGGCTTGCGGCGCGTAGCCGTGGTTGAGTGGGCCGCTGCCCGCACCGGTGCGCACTTGGGCACCCGCTTCCAGCGCCGCGCGCACATAGGTCCGGGCCAACTGCACAGCGTCCAGCAACGTGGCCCCCAGCGCCAGATGCGCGGCAATCGCGGACGATAGCGTGCAGCCCGTGCCATGCGTGTTTCTGCTGTGAATGCGCGGCGCACGCATCCAGTGCGGTTCACCACTGCGGGTAAGCAATAAATCGCTCACCACCTCGCCGGCCAGATGCCCCCCCTTGAGCAAAACGGCCTGCGCACCCTTTGCCAACAACTCCTGTGCTGCGATCTGCATTGCGTCTTCGCTGCCCAGCGGCCGCCCGACCAGCAACGACGCCTCGTCCAGATTTGGCGTGACCACGGCTGCGCGCCAAAACAGCTCACTCACGAGCACCGCAACAGCCGGGTTGTCGATCAGCATGGCACCGCTGGTGGCGACCATCACCGGGTCCAGCACCACGTTTTTGAGCCCATGGCGATCGATGGCCTGCGCCACGGTTTTCACAATATCCGGGGCATGCAGCATGCCAATCTTGACCGCGTCCACACCCGCGTCCTCGACCACTGCATCAATCTGGTCGCGCAGCATTGCCGGCGGAACACCGTGAATAGCCCTGACGCCAAGGGTGTTTTGAGCGGTCAGCGCGGTGATCGCCGTCATGCCGTAGCACCCCAGCGCGGCAAAGGTTTTCAAATCCGCCTGAATGCCGGCGCCGCCACTGCTGTCAGAACCCGCAATCGAAAGTACGCGCGGGTATTCAAATTCAAAAGCTTGATTCATCATTCCTGATTCCAGTCCTTTTCACGCTTGCAGCCGGCCCACTGTATCCGGGCTGGCTGATCCACTGAAGTGTATTGCGCTGCCCAGGGCAGGCGCCGGCAAGGCTGTCGTCGACATGGTTTCACCGCTTGCCCGCCAGGTACTTTCAATCCAGGGCGTCAATCCAGGGCGGCATACGAAGCTATTGTTTCCGCAGGCAAGCAGTGGGACGCCAGGAAACGGGGAACAAAGTTGCGGGTACTCAGTCTAAATCTCGTCACTTGGCGTTATTTCCAGTGACAGGAGGTGTAATCATGAAGCAACCGAAGCATTGGCAAGATCCCCTCAATGCCCTTATCGGGGTATGGGTCATTCTTTCCCCTTGGGCTCTG
>Ga0209343_10008049_pt1 | contig 12339 bp, 10 predicted proteins | sample RifCSPlowO2_02_FD_184026 | JGI IMG/M metagenome (GOLD analysis project Ga0209343, IMG submission 184026) | Groundwater microbial communities from Rifle, Colorado - Rifle CSP2_plank lowO2_0.2 (SPAdes) (version 2) | ecosystem: Environmental > Aquatic > Deep subsurface > Groundwater | place... | reverse complement strand
GCGCAACCGCCAGGATCACCTCTACGTCGAAGGCGTGTTCCCGTTCGCCAACGTGACGACCACCGATCCGTTCACGGGCAAGACGGACAGTCGTTACGCAACCTGCATCGCCACGGATACCTGCCCGCTGGCCGCTGAGATCTACTCCTCCAACGAGTACTGGGTCAAGGCCACCTCGCTCCTCCACACGGGTCCGGCCGGCACCGTCGACCTCCCCGACTCGCCGTATGCGCGGAACTACCTGATGTCGAGTCACCAGCACGGCACCGGCAACGCCTCCTCGAAGGGGAATTGCCAGCAGTTCCTGAATCCGCTGAACTCGGCGCCGGTGCAGCGCGCCCTCTTCCTCGCGCTCGACGACTGGACCAACGGCATCCTGCCGCCGCCCAGCCGGGTGCCGAAGCTCGCGGACGGGACGCTGGTGCCACCGCTGCCGCAGTCGGGGATGGGCTTCCCGAACATCCCGGGCGTGACGTACACGGGGCTCAAGACGACGCGCTACCTGCTCGACTACGGGCCCGACTTCTACGAGACGGGGATCGCCACCATCAATCCCCCGGTGATCGCCCTGCCGTACGAGGACAATCCCTTGAACGGCCCGATCTACCCGAGCTACGTGCCGAAGACCGACAGCGACGGTAACGACATCGCCGGCGTGCGGTCGCCCGAGGTGACGGTGCCGCTTGCGACCTACACCGGCTGGGCGCTGCGCGCGGGCCCGCAGGCCAACGACGGCTGTGAGGCGTCCGGGCAGATGATCCCGTTCGCCAGGACCCGGGCCGAGCGCGAAGCGGCCGGCGATCCTCGCCCCTCGATCGAGGAACGCTACCCGTCGTTCGGGATGTACTACAGCGCGGTGATGCGCGCCATCGACGATCTCGTGAAGGACCGCTTGATGCTGTGCGAGGACGCGGATGACGAGCGCGCGCGCCTGCTCCAGGCGGGTCTCGACAAGGGCGTGCCGCCGCCCTCCGGGAACCTCCCGCCGCAGGCCAACGTTCCTCACTGTCCAGGACAAGCTGCGAAGAAGTAGCGTGGCCGCACCCGTCCCGCCCACCGTCGCGGAACCCCCGTGACGGTGGGCGGACGTTCAGGAACAGCCGGACGTTGCCGACGTACATGTGTGCGGGAGCGAGATCTGGACAACGAGGTAATACCGGCCGCGAGAGGCGCCCCAGAAGGCCGTCGTGAGTGGGACTCTCCCCGCCCGTGCGCGCCGCGCACGGATCCACGAGAGGAGGGCCGCGCATGAAACCCGTCGTCTTCGACGGCGGCTCCGAGGAGGAGCGCCGGCGCGTGCTCGAGGTGCACGACGCCTACCTCGACGCCAACGCCACCTTCGATGTCGGCGCGCTCGCCCGCATCTGGGACGACGACCCGACCGACGTGTTCTTCAACCTCAACGGCCACACCTACGTGGGCCGCGAGCAGTGGTTCCGCCTGTGGGATTACTACCGCGATCGGCTCCGTACCGGCCGGTGGGAGCCGGACGACGTGAAGGTCCTGATCCGCGGCGATCTGGCCGTGCTCACCTCGCACCGGCTCTCGCCGATCAAGTGGATCGGCAGCGAGCCGCCACCGGCGACCTTCCGCGACCGGCCCGAGCGCCGCTCGCGGGCCACGATGGTCATGGTGCGGCGGGCAGGCGGCTGGAAGATCACGCACGTGCACTTCTCCGAGGCGACGCAGGAGCCGCGGCCCGGCGGCATCTGAGGCGTCCGTGGCCGCCCTGCTGCCCCGTATCGCGCTGCGCCTGCACGGCGGCCAGTCGCCGGCGGCATGCGTCGAGCTGGCCGCCGCCGCGGACCGCGCCGGCTTCGGCACGGTCTGGTTCGCCGAGAACCCCTTCGGCCGCGGCGTGCTTCCGGCGATGGCGGCCTGCGCCGTGGCGACCCGGCGCGTGCGCCTGGGAATCGGTGTCTTCAACCCCTTCAACCGCCACCCGACGCTGATCGCCATGGAGGCGGCGGCGCTCGACGAGCTGGCCGGGGGGCGCGCGGTGCTCGGACTCGGCGCGGGCATCGGCTCGCGCGTGCGCCAGATGGGACTCGCGTGGGACCGGCCGATCGGCGCCCTGCGCGACGCGCTCGCGATCGTGCGCGGCCTGCTCACCGGGCAGGAGGTCACCCACACGGGGCGGGTGTTCTCGGCGCGCGGCGTGCGGCTCGAGCACCCGCCCGCGCGCGCGGACGTGCCGATCCTCATGGCGGCCATGGGCGACCAGGCGATCGCGTTGACGGGCGAGCTGGCCGATGGGCTCATCGTCTCCAACGGCTGCGCCCGGGGTTACACCGCGCGCGCCGTGGCGCTGATGGGCGAGGCCGCCGCGCGCGCGGGCCGGCCCGCGCCGCCCGGCGTCGTCCAGTACGTCGTGTGCGCGGTCCGCCGGGACGGCGCCGAGGCCCGGCGCGCCATCAAGCCGGTGCTCGGCGCCATGCTGCTCGGCTACTGGCGCTCGGGTGGCGACTCTCCCGCCGTGCGCGCGGCCCACCTCGAGCACACCGGCATCGAGCCGGACCGCTTCCGTGGGGCCATGGAGCGACTGACCGCGGGCGCGCCCGCCGCGGAGGTGCTCGACGACCGCTTCGTGGACGCTTACACGATCGCCGGAACGCTCGACGAGTGCCTCGCGCAGTGCGCGGCGTACCGAGAGGCGGGGGTGACCGAGCTCGGCCTGTGGTTCGCCGGGCCCGAGTCGGTCGCCGACATCGAGCGCTTCGGCTCCGCGGTCTCGCGGGGGTCTTGACAGGACAGGCCGACAAGGCTTAGTAGTGGGCGCCAATGCTGAGACGCCGTCTCGATAATCGAGACACCGTCCCGAACCAGTCGCTGGCGCGCGGCCTGGTCATCCTCGAGTCGTTCTCGGACGAGGCGGCCGAGCTGGGCGTGCGAGAGTTGTCGCGTCTGCTCGGCCTCGACAAGAGCGTCGTGCACCGGCTGGCGCGCACGCTCGCGGGCCGCGGCTTCCTCGAGCAGAACCCCGAGACACTACGCTACCGGATCGGCCCGCGCGTGTTCCAGGTGGGCCAGCAGTACGCGCCGGCCGCGCGGCTGACGGGCGCCGCGCAACCGGTGCTCCGGAGCCTGGCGCGCCAGCACCAGCTCAACACCTATCTCGGCGTGCTCCAGCAGGGCGCGGTGCTCTACCTCCTGGCGCTCCAGTCGAGCGGCCCCATCGCCATCCGCGCCACGCCGGGCTCGCGCGCGCGCCTACACTCGACTGCACTCGGCAAGGTGCTCCTCGCCGCCGAGTCGGACGAGGGCGCCGCGCGCCTGCTGGGCCCGGACCCTCTGACCCGGCTCACCCCGGGTACGCTCGTGGAGCCGTCCGCGGTGCTGGCCCAACTCCCGGAGGTGCGCCGGCTCGGCTACGCGATCTCCGACGAGGAGAACCTGCCCGGCGTGTTCGCGGTAGGCGCGCCCGTGCGCGACCGCTCGGGCCACGTGACGGCCGCGATCAGCGGCGCGAGCCCCCGCTGGCTCACGCCCGACGCGCGCGTGCCCGAGCTGGCGCGCACCGTGCTCGAGGCGGCCGCCGGCATCTCGCGCGACCTCGGCGCGCCCGCGATCGATCTCGTTTCCGCTCCACGGAGGACCCGCTGAATGCTCCTCAACCAAGCCCGCGCCTGGCAGCGCATGGAGCAGGATGGCCTCGCCGCCCTGGTGGCGACGGCTCCCGAGAACGTCACCTACACGAGCGGCTACTGGGCCATGAGCCAGTGGATCCGCCGGGGCCCGCAGGCCTACGCGCTCTACCCGGCGCCGGGGCGCGGTGGGCCCTGCATCGTCGCCTCGACGGGGGCGCTCGACCTCGTGGCCGACCAAGACCCGTGGGTGAAAGAGGTGCGGCGCTACGGGTTCTTCGTCGTCGAGACCGACCCGGGGGCCGTGCTCGAGCCGCGCGACCGCCGGCTCCAGGAGCTCTGCCAGGCGCCCGACGACGGTGACGCGGTGGGGGCGCTCGTGCGCGCCATCCGCGACCGGGGCCTCGAGGGCGCGCGGATCGCCGTGGACGAGATCGGGATCCTGCCCGCCTATCTCGAGCGGCTGCGGCAGGCGCTGCCCACGACCACCTGCGTGCCCGGCTGGGACGTCTTCCGGCACGTCCGCGCGGTGAAGACGGCCGAGGAGGTCGAGCGCCTGCGCGGCGCCGCGCAGATCGCCGAGCGGGCCATCGCCGCCGCGCTGGCCGTGGCCCGCGAGGGCGCGACCGAGCGGGAGCTGGCCCTCGCCTTCAACGAGACGACCGTACGCGAGGGCGCCCTGCCGGTGCTCGGGTGCATCGGCACCGGGCCGCGCAGCGCGCTGCCGAACTGCCAGCCGACGGACCGGAAGCTCCAGCGCGGCGACGTGATCCGCTTCGACGTGGGCGGCCGCTTCCGCCATTACCGCGCCGACATCGCGCGCAACGCCGTGCTCGGCGAGCCGGGCGCGAAGGTGGCGCGCTACCACCGCGCGCTCTGCGCCGGCCTCGAGCGCGCCTGGGAGGTCATGCGGCCGGGGGCGAAGACGGCCGACGTCTACCAGGCCGTCATGGAGACGGTGCGGCGCGAGGGCCTGCCCCACTACCGGCGCAACCACGTGGGGCACGGCATCGGCCTCGACGGCTACGACGTGCCGAACCTCACGCCGGAGAGCCGCGAGGTGCTCGAGGAGGGCATGGTGCTCAGCGTGGAGACGCCCTACTACGAGCTCGGCTTCGCGGGGCTCCAGGTGGAGGACACCGTGCGCGTGACGCGGGACGGCGTGGAGTCGCTCATGTCCACGACCACCGCGCTCCGGGTCGTCTGAGCGTGGCCCGGCCCGTCGCGCTCGAGTGCATCCGCTGCGGGGCGGCGTACGCGCTCACCGCCTGGGCGGAGGACTGCGCCCGCTGCCGCGGGGCGGCGGCCTCGAACCTCACCGTGCGCTACGAGGGGCCGGCGCTCGGCGGCCTGCGCCGGGAGGCCCTCGCGGGCCGCGCCCCCACGCTCTGGCGCTACGCCGAGGCGCTGCCGGTCGAGGCAGCCGACGCGGTCACGCTCGGCGAGGGGTGGACGCCGCTCGTCCCGGCCCCGCGCCTGGCCGCTGCGCTCGGCATCCGGGAGCTCTGGATCAAGGACGAGTCGCGGAACCCCACGTGGTCCTTCAAGGACCGCCTGGCGAGCGTGGTCGTCTCGAGCGCGCGCCGCCTGGGTGCGCGCGTGATCGCCTCGTCCTCCTCGGGAAACGCCGGCGCGGCGGTCGCCGCCTACGCCGCGCGCGCGGGCCTGCCGTGCGTGGTCTTCACCTTCCAGGCCACGGCCGGCCCGATGGTGACCCAGATGCGCGCCTACGGCGCGATGGTGCTCGCCGTGCGCGACAAGGCCGACCGCTGGAAGCTCCTCGAGGCGGGCGTGCGCGAGCACGGGTGGTTCCCCACCTCGCCCTTCTTCGGGCCCGTCGTGGGCAGCAATCCCTTCGGCCTCGAGGGCTACACGACGCTCGCCTACGAGGTCGCGGAGCAGCTCGCCTGGGAGCCGCCCGACTGGTGCGTGCTGCCCGTGTGCTACGGTGACGCCCTCTACGGCATGTGGAAGGGCTTCGAGGCCCTGGCCGCCGAGGGCTGGATCGCGCGGCGCCCGCGGATGGCCGCCGCCGAGATCTTCGGCTCGCTCGGCAAGGCCCTCGCCGGCCGCGACGACACGGTACCCGAGGTCGAGCGCACCCACGACACGATCGCGGTCTCGATCGGCGCCACGCGGAGCACCTACCAGGCGCTCGCCACGCTGCGCGCCTCCGGCGGCGCCGCGCGCTCGGTGGGCGACGACGAGCTGGTCGAGTGGCAGGCGCGCATGGCCGCGGCCGAGGGTCTGTGGGCGGAGCCCTCGTCGGTGGCGCCACTCGCCGCCATCCAAAAGCTCCGCGCGGAGGGCGTCATCGGCGCCGACGCTCGCGTGGTGGCCGTCGCCACCGCCGCCGGGCTGAAGGATCCGGGGCCCGCCGCGCGCCGGCAGGGCGAGGTGCCGCTCGTGCCGCCGAGCATCGAGGCGGCGCTCTGCACGCTCAGGAACGTCTACGGATTCCAGGCCTGACCGAACTCGCATCCGAGAGGAGAGAGCCGAATGAGGAGTGACCGACGTCGAACGATGGCGGTGGCCGCGGCCGCCCTGCTGGTGACCGGCGCGGCGCTCGCCGCCACGCCGCTCGCCGCGCGGGCCGAGTATCCCGAGCGCCCGATCACGCTGATCGTGCCGTGGGGGCCGGGCGGCAGCACCGACCTGACAGGCCGGGCCCTCGCCCAGGCCGCCGAGAAGACCCTGGGCCAGCCGATCGTGATCGTCAACAAGCCGGGCGCCGCCACGACGCTGGGGATGACCGAGCTGGCCGGCGCCAAGCCCGACGGGTATACCATCGGGACGCTGTCGAGCACGACCTACATGCACCCGCTCCGCGGCCGCCAGGTGGGCTACGACCCGCTCAAGAGCTTCGCGTACATCTCCTACTACGGCGACAACCTCATCGGCGTCGCCGTGCTGGCCGACAGCAAGTGGAAGACGCTCAAGGACCTGATCGCCGACGGCAAGGCCGGCCCCGGCAAGATCAAGTACGGCAATGCCGGCGTCGGCACGACGCAGCACCTCACCACCGAGAAGATCCAGCTCGACAGCGGCGCGAAGTTCACGTTCGTGCCGCAGAAGGGCTCGGCGGAGGCGGTGGCGGCGCTGCTGGGCGGCCATCTCGACTTCATCACGGAGGTCTCGGTGTGGGCGCCGCACGTCGAGGCCGGCAAGGTGCGGCTCCTCGCCGTGACGACGCCGAAGCGCTCCGAGGGCTTCCCCGCGGTCCCGACCGTGTTCGAGCTGGGCTTCGAGTCGCTCCGCTCGGTGCAGGCCATCATCGGCCCGACGGGCATCCCGGAGCCGATCCGCGCGAAGCTCGAGGGCGCCTTCCGCCAGGCGCTGACGGACCCAGGTTTCGTGGCGGTCATGAAGAAGCTGCGCATGGTCATCGTGGACGGCTCGGGCGAGTACGCGCGCAAGGCCGTCGAGACCGAGATCGGCCGGGCGAAGACGCTCATCGACACGCTCGGCATCAAGTGATCGCGTGACGCGAGCGCCCTCGTCGGTCCGAGTGTCGGCAGCGGGCTTCGTCCTGCTCGCGCTCACCTTCGGCTTCGGATCGTTCCAGCTCGGGTTCCGGCACGAGGGCGTGCCGGGGCCCGGGCTGCTCCCGCTCCTGACCAGCGTGATCCTGCTGCCGGTCGGCGTGCGTCTGCTGCTCCGGCCGTCGCTGCTGCCCGGAGCGGGGCCCGTGCGGGCGGCGCCGCTCCTGGCGCTCGCCCTGCTGGCGGTCTACGGGGCCGCGCTCCCGTACGGCGGCTTCGTGGCGCCGACGTTCGTCGTTCTCGTGGTCTGGGTCGTCGCCTTCCACCGCCGCCCGCTGATGCACGCCATCGTCCTGGCCCTGCTCCTCTCCGCGGGCGCCGCCGCCCTCTTCCGCCCGCTCCTCGGCGTCCCGATGCCGCTCTGGCCCTGGGGCGGATGACCGAGGCCGTCCAGCAGCTCGCCTACGGTTTCTCGCTGGCGATCCAGCCGGCGAACCTCGTCTACGCCTTCGTGGGCGCGCTGCTCGGCACCTTCATCGGCGTCCTGCCCGGCCTCGGACCGCTCACGACCATCGCGGTGCTGCTGCCGCTCACCTACCAGGCCGGCTCCCCGCTCGGCGCGCTCATCATGCTGGCGTCGATCTACTACGGGGCGATGTACGGCGGCTCGACGACGTCCATCCTCCTGAACGTGCCGGGCGAGGCCGCCTCGGTCATCACCTGCATCGACGGCTACCAGATGGCCAGGCAAGGCCGCGCCGGGCCGGCGCTCGCGATCGCCGCGATCGGTTCCTTCCTGGCCGGCACCGTCGCCGTCCTCGGCCTCACCTTCGTGGGGCCGGCGTTCGCGCGCTTCGCGCTCACCTTCGGGCCGCCCGAGTACTTCGCGCTCGCGACGTTCGGGCTGGCCCTGGCCTCCACGCTGACCGGTGGACCGCCGATCGCGGGCGTGGCCATGGCGCTCGTGGGCATCCTGCTCGGGCTCGTGGGCATCGACACGGTCACTGGGGTGGACCGCTTCGCCTTCGGCGTGCTCCAGCTCACGAACGGCATCGAGCTGGTGCCCATGCTCATGGGGCTCTTCGGCCTCGGAGAGATCCTCTACAACCTCGAGAGCCGCGGCACGATGTCGCTGGTCACGAGCCGGATCGGCCGGCTGTTCCCCAGCCGCCGCGACTGGCAGGAGTCGCGCGGGGCGATGGCACGGGGCTCGGTCATCGGGTTCCTCATCGGACTGATCCCCGGCGGCGGCGCGATCCTCGCCGCGCTCCTGTCCTACACCGTCGAGCGGCGGCTCTCGCGCACGCCCGAGGCGTTCGGGCATGGCGCGATCGCGGGCGTGGCCGGTCCCGAGTCGGCGAACAACGCGGGGGCGACCGCGGCCTTCGTGCCCCTGCTCACGCTCGGCCTCCCCGGCAACGCCGTGACCGCCGTGCTCTTCGCCGCGCTCCTCATCCAGAACGTGCAGCCCGGCCCCCTGCTCCTCCAGCAGCACCCAGACATCTTCTGGGGGGTGATCGCGTCCATGTACGTCGGCAACGCGATGCTCCTCGTCCTGAACCTCCCGCTCGTCGGCCTCTGGGTCCAGCTCCTGCGCGCGCCGTTCTGGGTGCTGGGCCCCTCGGTGCTGGTGGTCGCGGTCTTCGGCGCCTACAGCCTGCGCAACGCGTGGTTCGACGTCGGCGTGCTGATCGTCTCCGGCGCCGTCGGGTACCTCTTCCGGAAGTCGGCGCTCGAGCCGAGCCCCCTCGTCATGGCCTTCATCCTCGCCGACGTGCTCGACACGTCGCTGCGCCAGGCGCTGCTGATGGGCGACGGCAACCCCCTGATCATCGTCTCGCGGCCGCTCTCGGGCGGCATCCTCGCCGCGACCGCCGTGGTGCTGGCCTTGCAGTTCACCGCCTTCCGGCGGGGCATGCGGCTCGAGCCGCCGTCCGACCAGCGGGAGGCCGTGTGAGCGGCGGGGCCGGCGGCGACCTCCGCGCCGACGCGATCGAGAAGGTCACGGGCGCCGCGCGCTTCGTGACCGACCTCGCCGTCCCGGGGATGCTCCACGGCCGGATCCTCCGGAGCCCGATCCCCCACGGCCGCATCGTCCGCGTGGACGCCGGGCGGGCGCTCGCGCTCCCGGGCGTGCGGGCGGTGCTGACGGGGGCGGACCTCGCCGGCCTCGCCGAGACCCACTGGGGCCTCTACCTGCGCGACCGCCCCGTGATCGCGGTGGACCGCGTGCGCTACGTGGGCGAGCCCGTCGCCGCCGTCGCCGCGGAGAGCGAGCTCCTGGCCGAGGAGGCGCTCGAGCTGGTGGACGTCGAGTACGCGCCGCTGCCCTTCGTGACCGATCCGGAGGCCGCGCTCGCGCCGGACGCGCCCCTGGTGCACGACCGCTTCGATCGCCTCGAGGACTTCTACTTCCGCGGCGCGACGAGCCCGGTCCCCGGGACGAACGTGTTCCAGCGCTACCGCTACGAGCACGGCGACGTCGAGGCGGCGCTGGCGGCCGCGGCGCGGGTGTTCGAGGACCACTTCGCGTTCCCGATGGTCTACCACTATGCGATGGAGCCCCACGCCGCGATCGCCGCCTTCGACGAGAATGGGCTCACGGTGTGGAGCGGCGCCCAGGCGCCGGGCGCCGTGCAGAAGGTGCTCGCGGGGATCTTCGGGCTCCCGCAGGCGCGGGTGCGGGTGATCGTGCCCTACGTGGGCGGCGGCTTCGGCAGCAAGGCCTCGGTGAAGATCGACCCGCTCGTCGCGGCGCTCGCCTGGAAGGCCGGGCGGCCGGTGCGGGTGCGCTTCTCCGTGCAGGAGTCCATGCTCACCTGCCGGCGCCTCGCCGCGCGGTGCACGATCCGGACGGGCGTCGCCACCGACGGCACCATCCTCGCCAAGAGCGTGCGCTTCGTGCTGGACGGCGGCGCCTACGCCGACACCGGCCCGGCGGTGGCCGTCAAGGCGGCGACGCGCGCGATCGGGCCCTACCGCATCCCGAACCTGCGCCTCGAGTCGCTCGCCGTCTACACCAACACGGTGCCGGGCGCCGCCTTCCGCTCCATCGGCGGGCCGCAGGCGGTCTGGGCCGCCGAGTCGCACATGGACGCGATCGCGGCGGGGCTCGGCCTCGACCCGGTGGCGCTGCGCTACCGGAACCTCGTCGCCAGGGGCGAGCGGATCCGTCCCGACCTGCGCGCGCTCGACGTGGACCTCGGCGAGGCGCTCGGGATCGTGACCCGCGCCCTCGTCGAGCCGGCGCCGGACGGCACGCCCGCGCCGGCGGCGCGCGGGCTCGCGATGGCGGCGACCGACCCCGGCATCATGCTCGTGGCCGGCGCGCTCGTGCGCCTCAAGGTGGACGGCTCCGCCCTCGTGCTCGCCGGGAGCGTCGAGATCGGCCAGGGCGTGCGCACCGTGCTCGCGAAGGTGGCGGCCGAGGCGCTCGGGCTCGAGCCCGCGGCGGTGACCGTGGCGACGCCCGACACGCTCGTGACGCCGTTCGACTGGGGCACGGGCGCGAGCCGCTCGACCGTCGTGATGGGCCTGGCCGTGGCCGAGGCGGCGGCCGACGCGCGGCGCCAGGTCGTGCAGATGGCGGCCGAGGCGCTCGGGATGGACGCGGCCGCGGTGCGCCTCGAAGCGGGCGGCGTGACCGACGGGCGCCGGGCGGTCTCCTTCCGCGACCTCTTCCACGCCGCGTTCGGCGTGGACAGCGGCGAGGTCGTGGGCCGCGGCGCGATCACGCCGCGCGCCCTCGGGGGCCGGCTCGCGGAGGCGCCGCTCTTCTGGGAGACGGCCACGGGCGGCGTCACGCTCGACGTGGACGAGGAGACGGGGCGCATCCGCGTGCGGCGCTACGTGAGCGTCGCCGACGTGGGCCGCGTCCTGCATCGCGCCGCGGCCGAGGGCCAGGACGAGGGCGCCGCGATGCAGGGGCTCGGCCACGCGCTCTACGAGGCGCTCGAGTACCAGGACGGCCAGCCCGTCAACGCCTCGCTCCTCGACTACCGCGTCCCCACGATCGAGGACGCGCCGGAGGAGTTCCACACGGTGCTGCTCGAGAGCGGCGACGGGCCGGGGCCGGGCGGGGCGCGCGGCATGGGCGAGGGGGGCATCCTGCCCGTGGCGCCGGCCATCGCCAACGCGCTCGCGCGCGCCTACGGCGTCCGGATCCGCGAGCTGCCGCTGACGCCCGAGCGGGTCTGGCGGGCGCTTGCCGCGCGGCGGGCCGGGGGGCCGTAGTGGACTTCGCCGACGAGCTCGCGCTGCCGGCGGCGCCCGCGCGCGCCTGGGCCGCGCTCGTGGACTTCCGCCGCGTGGCCGCGTGCCTGCCGGGGTGCGAGCGCGTCGAGGAGGTGGAGCCGCTCGCGCGCTACCGCGCGGTGATGGCGCAGCGGCTCGGCCCGTTCCGCGTCGAGGTCCCGATGGAGATCACGATCGAGGAGGTGCGGGAGCCCGAACGGCTCCGCGCGCGCGCCGCGGGGCGCGACCGCGTGACCGGCACCCTGATCGACGCCGGCGTCACCCTGACGCTGGCGCCGGACCCCGGGGGCGGCACCCGGCTCTCGCTCGAGACCTCGCTCCAGGTCGGCGGCCGCCTGGCGACGCTCGGCTACCCCGCGATCCGGGCCCGCGCGGCCGAGAGCGTCGCCGAGTTCGGCCGGCGCCTGGCCGCCGCACTGGCGGAGGCCTGAGAGTGCTGCTGCCCCGCCTGGTGCTCGAGCGGCCGCGGACTCTCGAGGAGGCCTCTGCCCTGCTCGCCGAGCGCGGCGACGACGCCGCGCTCTACGCGGGCGGGACCGAGCTGCTGCTGGCGCTGAAGCTCCGCGTGCTGCGCCACGGCTGCCTCGTGGACCTCAAGCGCATCCCCGGCCTCGCCGGCGTCGCCGAGGATGCCGGCGGCGCCCTCGTGCTCGGCGCGCTCGCCACGCACCGCGCCCTCGAGCGCGACCCGCTCGTCCGGCGCCGGCTGCCCGCGTACGCCGCGCTGAGCGCCGACGTCGGCAACGTGCGCGTCCGCGTGGCCGGCACCCTCGGGGGCAACCTGGCCTTCGCCGAGCCGCACGCCGACCCGCCGACGCTCCTGGCCGCGCTCGGCGCGCGCGTGCGCTTGGTGGGGCCGGACGGCTCGCGCGAGTGGGCGGTGGGCGACTTCGTCACCGGGGCCTACCAGACGGCGCGGGGGCCGGCGGAGATCCTCGCCGCCGTCGTGGTGCCGCCGGTTCCGCCCGGCGCCGGGGTCGGGTACGCGCGCTTCGCGTGGCTCGAGCGCCCGACGGCCG
>Ga0209343_10008043_pt1 | contig 12345 bp, 12 predicted proteins | sample RifCSPlowO2_02_FD_184026 | JGI IMG/M metagenome (GOLD analysis project Ga0209343, IMG submission 184026) | Groundwater microbial communities from Rifle, Colorado - Rifle CSP2_plank lowO2_0.2 (SPAdes) (version 2) | ecosystem: Environmental > Aquatic > Deep subsurface > Groundwater | place... | reverse complement strand
CCTTGTCGAGCCGCGCTCCCGGCGCGCCGTTTTCGAGGCGGCCGAGGAACACGTCGGACACGCCGGCAGCGCCGGCGAAATCGTCCTGTCGCAAGCGCTCGGCTTTCCGGGCGGCACGGACGAGGCGGCCCAGGGTAGCCGGGGTAGGGAGAAGTATGTTCATAAACCAAAGGATTGTTTGGATTATGGCTGAGCGCGGCGCAAAGTCAACGAAATCCTAAGTAGCTTAAGGATTTTATAAGTTTAAGTCCTTCACTCTCAATAAAACAGAACGATTCATAGGATAAATAGGCCCTCTCGCGGCCTTAGGGCACCTGCGCCTGCGCCATGCGCGCGAGTATGGTCCCTGAATAACGTGCCAGGTACTGTGAATGCCGGTTACGCTCGTAGTAACGGGGACGCGGCAGCATGGCCGCCAGGCGCGCCGCCTGCTCGGGACCCAGCTGACCGGCCGAAATGCCGTAGTAATGGCGCGCAGCAGCCTCGGCACCGAAGACGTTCTCGCCCCATTCCACCACGTTCAGGTAGATCTCGAATATGCGCCGCTTGTCCATCACCGCTTCCAGCATGGCGGCGATGATCGCTTCCTGGCCTTTGCGAACCAGGCTGCGTTCGCCCGAGAGAAACAGGTTCTTCGCCAGCTGCTGGGTGATGGTGGAGCCCCCGGCCACCACCTTGCCGCGTTTCTGGTTCTTGTCGATGGCACGCTGAATGCCTTCCCAGTCGAATCCCTCGTGGTCGATGAACTTCGCGTCCTCTGCGGCAATGATCGCGCGCTTCAGATGGATCGAGATACGCGAGTAGCCGGTCCATTGATGCGCCAGGCCGGCACGCCGATCTTTCTTCTGCAACGCTTCGAGCCTCGCCTCCATGAAACTGGTGGAGCGCGGGTTGGCGTGCTTCCAGTAGACGATGTGTCCCAAAAACCACAGCTGCACCAGCGCAACGGTGCCCGCCAGAGCCAGCATCGCCCATGCGACGAGGCGCCACGGACGAAGTCCCCTGGCCTGTGTGCGGCGCAATCTACAATGCCCTGCGCAATTCGTCGAGCACCGGCCGTGTGGCGGGTCGCACCCCGCGCCACAGGTAGAACGACTCGGCTGCCTGCTCGACCAGCATGCCGAGGCCGTCCGCCACGCGCGCGCCCTCGTCGCTCGCCTGCTGAAGAAAAGGCGTTTCTCCCTTGCCGTACATCAAGTCGTAGGCGAGCGCGCCGCCGGCATAGAGCCCGCGCGGCAGGGTGGGTGCCTCGCCCGCAAGGCTCGCCGAGGTCGCGTTGATCACTATATCGAACTGCCGGCCGATCAGGGCGGCGAAGCCGCTCGCCTCCACCGAGCGGCCGAACAGCTGCGCGAGCGCAACGGCGCGAGCCGCAGTCCGGTTGGCGATCACCAGCTCCCTCGGCGCCTCGTCGAGCAGCGGCAGGATCACCCCGCGGGCCGCCCCGCCCGCTCCCACCAGCAGGATGCGCGCGGCGGCAATCGCACGGCCAAGGTTGTCCCGAAGATCGCGAACCAGCCCCACGCCGTCGGTGTTGTCTCCCAGACAGTCCTGCGCTTCGAAGCGCAATGTGTTGACCGCGCCCGCCGCCGAGGCGCGCTGCGTATGCCGACTCGCCAGGCGAAACGCCTCTTCCTTGAAAGGCAGGGTGACATTGGCGCCGCGGCCGCCCTCGCGGCGGAACTTTTCCACCGTGACCACAAACGCGTCAAGCGGCGCGAGCACCCGCACGTACTCCATGTCCTGACCGGTTTCGCGTGCGAACGCGCCATGGATGAGCGGTGAAAAGCTGTGGGCCACGGGGTGCCCTATGACGGCGTAACGGTCGGGCATGGAATGGGAGCGCCGCTACGCGCTGCCGGGAAGCGGCCGGTTCGCTCTCATTCGGAAAAGACCTTGTCTCCCGGAGCAAAATGCCAGGTGCGCGTGATCACCAGTACGTCGGTGTCGCGCCGGATATCGGCGGGAAAGCTGGCATAGGGCGCGGCCATGCGTACGATGCGCTCGGCTGCCCGGTCGAGGATCGAATGCCCCGAGGGGCGCTCCAGCTCCAGCGCGGCCAGCGTTCCGTCCGCGTTGATCGAAACCGACAGGCGCAGGCTTCCGTACACGCGGCCGCGCGCGCCTTCCGGATAGTTCAGGTTGCCGAGGCGCTCGATTTTCAGCCGCCAGTCCTCGACATATTGAGCGAAGCGGAACTCGACCGCACGCGCACCGATGAACGTTTTTTTCGGCCGCTTGTTGTATTCGTCGATATGCCGCGCCACCTGGCCTTCGAGCGAACGCACCATCGCAAGCGCGCTGGTCCTGAGATCCGTGGCCCGTTCCTCACGGGCCGGCTCCACCGGCGCCGGCGCCGCTGTCGGCGGCGACGGTGCGGGCGCTTCACTCTGCTCTTTCAACTGGCTCAGCAACTGGCGCTGTTCCTTTTCGAGCTCCTGCAGGCGGCGGCGCGCCTCCACCACGTCATCGCCTGGCCGGTCTACGGCCAGCGCCGGGGCCGGTGTGCGCACACGCCGCCGCTGGTCGGTGTTGCCCCCGCCGTCAAGATTGGACTGCGCAAGCACCTCCGGCTTCGCCGGCCTGCTCCTGGTCTTGGAGTTGACGATCACCACTTCCAGCGGGGCGAGCATATCGGAGCGTTTGATGTCCGGGGACTGGAAGCGGATGGACAGCAGCAGCCCATGCAAGGCAAGCGAAGCGACCAGGGCGAGTGTGAGCACCCGCGACTGCGGGTCGATTCCGAGCCAGGCGGCCCGGGCAGCATCGACCGCGGGCAGGCGAGCTGAAAGCGATCTTGGGAGGATGATCAATGGACCCAAAAGCGTTTCAATTCATGCGATTCTAGGCGATTCTCCAGAAAACATCTCAACTTTGCGACGGCCGGTAGCGGCAGCGCACCTCGGCCCCCAGCAGGTCGATGTCCTGAATCTCCAACTGCACCTGCGTGCCGGCGGGCAGGGCGGGAACCGACGGCACCCGGATGTAGAGCGGCAGTCGCAGAATCCTGACCAGATTGTCCCGCACCACTTCCGCGGTCGCAACGCTCAAACGCTCCTGCAGCAGCCACCGAAGACACCAGTACCGTTCCATGCGCCACTGGAACTCGGCATACGCGGCGTAGGTCGTTTCGAAGTCCTGCACCGCTGCCAGCAGCGCTTCGGAGTTGCGCGCAAACGGGGCGCGCTCGCCGCGCAGCAGCGCCAGCAACTGCCATTGATTCACCAGGTCGACATAGCGGCGCAACGGCGACGTGGTCCAGGCGTAATGACTCACGCCCAGTCCCTGGTGTTCTGCCGGCGCGGTGCTCATGCGCACCTTGCCGTTCGTCTGGATCCGGTACACCGCGGCCGTATCGTGGGAATCGAGCAGCTTCCCCCAGGTGTTGTTGGCGAGGATCATCAGTTCGGCGACCAGCTTGTCGAGCGGCGTTCCCCGCGTGCGCTCGGTGATGGTGATTCTTTCGCCCAGCGGGCTGTCGTGTTCGACGTGGAAGTTGTAATCGGGCCGCTCGAGCATCGAGGAAGGCTTGCCCCGCGCGGCTTCGCGCGCTTCCGCAAACCGCCACAGGCGGTGCAGCGCCGAAGCGTACGGAACGCCCGCCGGCACGGCGCCCGCCTTGAAAGCCTCGTCGAGCGCGTTCACTTCCTGAAACCGCAGGTTGCGCACCACGGGAACGGTTTCGATCACCGTGTGTTCTTTTTCGACAGTGAAATCCTGCTGGCGCACATCCAGGTAAAGCGACACCACCGGGCGGCGGTGACCTTCGGACAGCGTGAAGCGCTCCACCACCTCGGGCGGCAGCATGGTGATCTTGGCGCCCGGCATGTAGACCGTAGACAGGCGGCGCCTCGCCTCGCCATCCAGCGGCGAGCCTGGCCCGAAACCCAGCCCTGGCGCGGAAATGTGTATGCCGATGCGCATGCGTTGCGCGTCCAGTTCCGCGAGTGAAAAGGCGTCATCGATCTCGGTGGTCGCGGCGTCGTCCAGGCTGAACGCGGCGGCCTCGCCTTGGGGGAGATCAGCCGGTTCGGCCGCCTCCAGCCCTTGTGCAAACCCGGTGCCCCTGGGAAAGAACTCGAACAGAAACCGGCCCAGGTGGTAATCCTCGCTGGAGCGCAGCGCGCCGGCGCGCTCGAGCAACCGGGGTGCCGAAAGGCCGGTCTTCTGGCTCGCCGCTTCCAGGGCCCGTGTCTCGAGCTTGTTGCGGTCGGGTTTGTACAGCAGCTCGGGCACGAGCGGCCGCAGCTCCTCGGGGAACTGGCCCTGCGCCAGCCGCTGCCCCCACGCGTCGACCTGCTGCTGCTGCCGGCGTTTCTTTTCCTGGCTGGCCAGGGCGGCCTTCAGGGTATCGGCCGGCGCCGCCTGGTAGCGCCCCTTGCCGCGGCGATAGAAGTACATGGGCGCCGAATGCAGCTTCATCAGGATGCCGGCGGCTTCCACCGGCTTGGGCAAGCGTCCGCAATACTCCTTCGCCAGCGACTCGAAGCCGAATTCTTCCGGGCCGCAGCATTCCCAGAGAAAGTCGATCTCCATGCCGGCGGCGAACGCATCAGCCTCGCGCAGCAGCTCGCCTGGCGCCGGCTCGTTGAAGCGCAACAGCACCGCAGTTGCCTTGATCTTGCTGCGTTTGCCATGCGGTGCTTCCACCTGCAGCGACGCGTCGTTGTCGGCAAGCACCGTGCCGACCTTGAACGAGCCGCTTTCCTCGTAGAGCACGTGCATGGTCGTTATGTGAGCAGTCACTGCGCTAAAAAGCAAGCTCGGCTGGCAGGCCGGCGAACTCAAGGATCAGCCGCAGGTGCCTGGGGAAGCTCTGCAGCGTGTGGTCGCCTCCTGCCACTATGACCTGCCGCGCGCCTTGGTAACGCTCCATGGCACAGCGGTAGTCGAGCACCTCGTCGCCGGTTTCGACCAGCAGCAGATAGCGGCTGGGCGTCACCACGGGCAGGTACTGCTGCGCCCATTGCTCAAGGTGAGCTTCGCTGAGCTCGTACGGTTCGCCGCTGTGGAGGTTTTGCTGCGGACCCAGGTAGGCGCGCAAGCCCACGTGGGGATCGATGGCGGGATTGATCAGCACCGCTTTCAAACCGTGCTTTTCAGCCAGGTGCGTGGCGTAGAAGCCGCCCAGAGACGAGCCCACCAGGCAGCTGTCCGGATGGGCCTCGATGATCGCTTCGGCGGCTGCAATGGCCTCGACCGGCCGATGCGGCAGGGCAGGACAGGCGTAGCGATGCGCCAGGCCTCGTGCGGCGAGGTAATCGCCCAGCACGCGCGCCTTGTGCGAGCGCGGCGAGCTGTTGAAACCGTGAAGATAGATGAGCATGTCAGCGCGGCACCGCGAGCGCTTCAAGCAGTTTGTCGTGGATGCCTCCGAAACCGCCGTTCGACATGACCAGGATGCTGTCCCCGGCCCGGGCGTTGGCGGCGACCGCCTGGATCAGCCGGTCGAGGCGATCCTCGCAATGCGCCACCGCGCCGAGTGGCGCGAGCACCGCCCGAGCATCCCAGGTGAGACCCTCGGTGTAGCAGAACACGCGATCGGCCTCGCGCAGGCTCTCTGCCAGGCGGTCTTTCATCACCCCGAGCTTCATGGTGTTTGAACGGGGCTCGAGCACCGCCAGTATCCTCGCCCGCCGCCCGAGCTTGCGCCGCAGACCCGCCACAGTGGTGGCTATGGCGGTCGGATGATGGGCAAAATCGTCATACAGGTCGATGCCGCTTGCCGCGCCTCGCCATTCCATGCGTCGCTTCACGCCCCCAAAAGCCGCCAACGCCTGGATCGCGACCTCGGGAGCGACACCGGCATGAAACGCCGCGGCGATAGCCGCGAGCGCGTTATCCCGGTTGTGAGCGCCCAGCATGGCCCACTGCAGGCGGCCTACGCTGGTCTCACCCTGGTGCACAGCGAAACCCGTGTCGTCCACTGCTGAGGCGCACCAATCGCTCGCCTCGCCGAACCTCTGCACCGGCGTCCAGCAGCCCCGCTGCAGGACCCGGTCGACGGCCGCATCGGCGGCCGGCGCAACAATCAGGCCGCAGCGCGGCAGGGTTCGCACGAAGTGGTGAAATTGGGTCTCGATCGCCGCCAGATCGGGGAAGATGTCGGCATGATCGAATTCGATATTGTTGATGAGGGCGGTGCGCGCGCGGTAGTGGAGGAATTTGGAGCGCTTGTCGAAGAACGCTGTATCGTACTCGTCGGCTTCGATGACGAAGCAGGGACTCTCGGTGAGTCGGGCCGACAGCCCGAAATCGCTCGGAACACCGCCGATGAGGAAGCCCGGACGCCGGCCAGCCTGTTCCAGGATCCACGCCAGCATCGAAGCCGTGGTGGTCTTGCCGTGTGTCCCGGCTACGGCCATCACCCACTTGCCATGGAGCACGTTCTCGGCGAGCCACTGCGGACCTGAAACGAAACGCCCGCCGTGATCCAGGATCGCTTCCATGAGCGGATTGCCGCGCGTGACCACGTTGCCGATGACCCAAAGATCGGGGCGAAGCAGGCGCTGCTCTTCCCCGTATCCCTCGATGAGCGCGATTCCCTGCGCCTCGAGCTGCGTGCTCATGGGGGGATAGACGTTGGCGTCGCAGCCGGTGACGCGATGGCCCGCCGCGCGCGCGATGAGGGCGAGCCCGCCCATGAATGTGCCGCAAACGCCGAGGATGTGGAGATGCATGGAAATCAGGATCCGCCGCTGCAGTTGATTCGGGCGGCGCATAGTGGCGCGTATAGGTCGGGCGCATTCTATCGTAGTTCTTCCCGGCCTCCGGCCTACGGTATGATCCTTCGTTACCCCGAAGCGCTGCGTTCGAATGTCTCCGGCCAAGCCCCGACAGAACCACATGCGCCAGCGCATCGCTGCCGCGGCTGCACGGCTGATGGCCGAAGACGGCATCGACGATTTCGCCCTGGCGAAGCGCAAGGCCGCCCGGCAGCTGGGCGCCGAAGACACCCATTCCCTGCCGGGAAATGAAGAAATCGAGGAGCAGTTGCGGGCCTACCACTCGCTGTACCGAAACGACGAGCAGCAGGCCGAGCTGCGCTTGCTGCGCGAGCAGGCGCTTGCCGTGATGCAGCTGCTCAAGGCGTTCAGCCCCTATCTGAGCGGACCGGTGCTCAGGGGAACGGCGGGCCGGTACAGCGATGTCGACCTGCAGTTGTTCACCGATGACGAGAAATCGGTTGAGCTGCTGCTGCTCAACCGCGGCATCCCTTACGCGGTGGCCCAGCAGCGCCGCCTGGTCGGCGACCAGACGCGCGCGGCGTCGGTGCTGCGGCTCGACTGGGAAGGCACCACCGTCAAGCTGGCCGTCTTTCCGGCCAACGACGAAAGAAGCGCGCTGCGCTCTTCCCCGGCAGGTCGACCGATCGAGCGAGCGGCTCTCCACGCCGTCGCGCAGCTGGTGCAGCAGGCCGCAGGCGAAAACTGAGCCCCGGGCCCATGGTGTCCAAGCCGCTTCTTGGCGTCGCGCTGCTCGCCATTGCAGCATTGGCGGGGGCGGCCGGCTTGCTGGGCTATGAGCAATGGAGGCAGCACAGCGAGCAGCAGGAGGCGCTGGCGCAGTTGGGCGCGCTCGAGCTACCCGATCTGCAGGGAAAAACGCGCTCGCTGGCCGACTGGCGCGGCCAGGTCGTGGTGGTCAACTTCTGGGCAACCTGGTGCGAGCCTTGCCGGGAAGAAGTGCCCGCGCTGCAGCGCGTGCGCAGCCGCTACGCCGCCAACGGCCTTGAAGTGGTGGGGGTCGCCTTCGATACTGCCGCCAAAGTGCAGCAGTTCGCCGTGGAATTCGCCGTTTCTTATCCCTTGCTGATCGGTGGCCTGGGTTCGATCGACCTGACGCGCAAGCTGGGTAATCGGCTGGGCGCGCTGCCCTACACCCTTGTCCTGGACAGGCAGGGAAAAATTGCCTTGGCCCATCTGGGAGCGGTTTCCGAAGCCCGGCTGCGAGCCGTGGTCGAGCCGCTCATGCTCAAAACGGCGGATTTTCCCGTAAATTCCGGCATCTGGTGGACAATGCGGGCTGATCTGCGGCAAACTCGCAGGCTATGGCCACGCCAAGACGTGTCGTTACAACCAGAAAAGGCCGCCGCATCCTGGTACTCCACGGGCCCAATCTGAACCTGCTCGGCACGCGGGAGCCGGAGATTTACGGAACCGACACGCTGGGCGCGATCAATGCCCGGCTGAAAGAGCTGGGTCGGATTTCCGGGGCGCTGATTGACTGCTTTCAGAGCAATCATGAAGGTCAGCTGATCGATCGCGTTCAAGCCGCGCGAAATGAAGGCGTGGTGGGGATCATCCTCAATCCGGGCGGATTGACCCACACCAGCGTGGCGTTGCGCGACGCCCTGGCCGCCGTGGCGATCCCCTTTCTGGAAGTTCATCTTTCCAATATTCACGCCCGCGAGCCGTTCCGCCGCCACTCCTATTTTTCCGACCTCGCCATCGGTGTGGTCTGCGGCCTGGGCAGCCACGGCTACGAAGTGGCGCTCCGGCATCTGCTGCGGCGTTCGTAAGCCGGGCCCGATCGCCATGGATCTGCGCAAGCTCAAGAAGTTGATCGACCTCGTCCAGGAGTCCGGGATAGCCGAGCTGGAAGTCACCGAGGGCGAGGAGAGGGTACGCATCGTGAAGAGCGGCCAGCCGCCGCGTGAAGTTTCTTACATGGTGGCCGCGCCGGCACCGGCAGCCCCGGCCTTGCCGGCGCTCGCTCCGGCGGCCCCAGTGGCGCCCGAGCCAGCGCTGCTGCCCGCGGGTCATGTGCTCAAGTCGCCGATGGTGGGGACCTTCTATCGGTCCGCCACGCCGGGCGGCAAAGCCTTCGTCGAGGTCGGCGACCTCGTGCAGAAGGGGCAGACGGTCTGCATCATAGAAGCGATGAAGCTCATGAACGAGATCGACTGCGACCGGGACGGCACGGTGAAGGCGATCCTGGTGGAGAACGGGCAGCCGGTGGAATACGGCGAGCCCCTGCTCGTGATCGAATAGCTCTGCGGCAGGCAGCGATCCCCATCCATGTTTCAAAAGATCCTGATCGCCAACCGCGGCGAGATTGCCCTGCGCGTGCAACGGGCCTGCCGGGATCTCGGCATCAGGACCGTGGTGGTGCATTCCGAGGCCGACAGCGCGGCGAAGTATGTGAAGCTGGCCGATGAATCGGTGTGCATCGGCCCGGCAGCGTCCTCTGCCAGCTATCTGAACGTCCCCGCGATCATCAGCGCCGCGGAAGTCACCGACTCCGAAGCGATCCACCCGGGCTACGGGTTCCTGTCGGAAAACGCCGACTTCGCCGAGCGGGTGGAAAAAAGCGGCTTCGTCTTCATCGGACCGCGTCCCGAGACCATACGCCTCATGGGCGACAAGGTGAGCGCCAAGCAGGCAATGCTCCGGACCGGCATCCCCTGCGTTCCCGGCTCCGAGGGAGCGCTGCCGGCAGACCCGTCCGAGGTGATCAAGACCGCCCGCCGCATCGGTTATCCGGTCATCATCAAAGCCGCCGCCGGGGGAGGGGGGCGGGGCATGCGCGTGGTGCACACCGAGGCGGCCCTGAAGAACGCGGTGAGCCTCACGGGCGCCGAGGCCGAAGCGGCCTTCGGCAACGGCACGCTGTACATGGAAAAGTACCTGGAGAACCCGCGCCACATTGAAATCCAGGTGCTGGCCGACTCGTACAAGAACGCGATTCATCTCGGCGATCGCGACTGCTCGGTCCAGCGCCGCCATCAGAAGATCATGGAAGAGGCGCCGGCGCCCGACCTCGCCCCACGCCTGCGGGCGCGCATCGGCGAGCGCTGCGCGGAAGCGTGCCGCCGCATCGGCTACCGCGGCGCCGGGACGTTCGAATTCCTCTACCAGGACGGCGAGTTCTATTTCATTGAAATGAACACGCGGGTGCAGGTGGAACACCCCGTGTCGGAAATGATCACCGGCGTGGACATCGTCCAGGAGCAGATTCGGGTCGCCGCCGGGGAAAAGCTGAAATACCGGCAGCGGGACATCGAGTTCCGCGGCCACGCGCTCGAATGCCGCATCAACGCGGAAGACCCGTTTACCTTCGCCCCTTCGCCCGGAAAGATCACCTCCTACCATCCGCCGGGCGGCCCCGGGATACGGGTGGACTCGCACGTCTACCAGGGCTATACGGTGCCGCCCTTCTACGATTCGATGCTCGGCAAGGTAATCGCCTACGGCGAGAACCGCGAGCAGGCGATCCGGCGAATGCGCATCGCGCTGTCCGAGATGGTGGTCGAGGGCATCAAGACCAACATTGCGCTGCACCAGGAATTGCTGATCGATGCGCGCGTGCTGCGTGGAGGGGTTTCGATTCACTATCTCGAGCGCGAGTTGGCGCAGCGCGCCGCGGAGCGCGAGGGCTGAGCATCGCATGGCCTGGGCCGCGCTCGTGCTCGAATTGCCGGCGGCTGACGCCGATCGGCTTTCGGATCGCCTGGTCGAAGCCGGGATCGAATCGGTCACCGCCGAGGACGCCGCGGCCGGAACGCCCGAGGAAAAACCGCTGTTCGGTGAGCCGGGGGCGGATCCGCAGCCGTGGGCGCGGACGCGCCTGCGGCTCGTGGCCCGGGAGGAGCACACGGCTCGCGAACGCCTGGCGCAGGCCTGCCGCGACCTCGGGATGGCCGTGCCGCCCGTCGGCGTGGAACAGGTTCCCGAGCAGGACTGGGTGCAGGCCTCGCAATCGCAGTTCGAACCGCTCCGGGTGTCCGAGCGCCTCTGGGTGGTGCCGTCCTGGCGAGCGGTCGTCGATCCGCAAGCGATCAACCTGCGGCTCGATCCCGGGCTTGCCTTCGGCACCGGCAGCCATCCCACCACGCGCCTGTGCCTGCAGTGGCTGGAGCGCGAAGTGAAAGGCGCAGAAACGGTGCTCGATTACGGCTGCGGTTCCGGTATATTGGCCATCGCGGCCATGAAACTCGGCGCCGGCCGCGCCGTGGGCGTGGACATCGACCCGAATGCTCTCGCAACCGCCCGCGACAACGCGCGGCTGAACGGGGTCCACGCCGAGTTCGCTGACGCGGCCGCGCCTATCGCTCTCGAGGCGGATCTGGTGGTCGCCAACATTCTTGCAAACCCGTTGAAGGTACTCGCACCTGCGCTGGCACGACTCACCCGTGCCGGCGGGAAACTGGCGCTCGCGGGCCTGCTCTGCGGCCAGACGGCGGAGCTCGCAGCGGCCTACGCCCCCTGGTTCGAGCTCGACGGCAGCCGGGAGGCGGAGGGTTGGGCGTGCCTTTCGGCAGTGCGGCGCAGGCCGGCATGCTGATCACGCGCTGCCCGGAGTGCGCCACCGCATTCCGCGTTTCCCGGGAGCAGCTCGAAGCGAGGAACGGCCGAGTGCGTTGCGGCCGCTGCAGCGAGATTTTCGACGCGCTGGCAGCGCTAGAGAGCGAGGCGCCGGCGAAACCGGCGGCCGAGCAGACGCCAAGCGAAAAGGCCGCGCCTGTCTACAGCGTGCCGGTGCCGATAGAAACGTTTGCCGCGCTGGCGCGGGAGGCAGTCGACGACATCGCGATGAGCCCGCTGCCCACCGCGACGGCGGAAAGCAGGCACGTGGAAGATTTCACGCCGGCCGCGCTGCAAGTGCACCCGGCCGCGGGCTCGACGCAGCCCGGCGACTACGCGCCCGATGACACGAGCTACGAAGAACAGTTCGGACACGGGCGTGCCAGGCGGGGGCGGCTTGGCTGGTGGATCGCGAGCGGGGTGCTGCTGCTCGCCTTGCTCGCCCAAGGACTGTTCTTTTTCCGCGGCGCGCTCGCGCTGGTCGCCCCGGAAACGAAACCCTATATCTACGCGCTTTGCGCCGAGCTCGGTTGCGACGTGCCGCTGCCCAGGCGCGCCGAGCTGATGAGTATCGAAACCTCCGACCTCCAGGGCGATCCCGCTCATCCCGGCGTCATGGTGCTGTCCGCGACACTGCGCAACCGTGCCGCCTTCCCGCAGGACTATCCGGCGTTGGAGCTCACCTTGACCAACGAGGCGGACCAGCCGCTCGCCCGTCGGGTGCTCCAGCCGCGCGACTATCTGCGGCGCGAGCCCGTGGACGGCATGTCCGCCTCCAGCGAGGAGCAGGTGCGACTGCACATCGAAGCGGCGGCGCTCAAAGCAAAGGGTTACCGGCTCTATCTTTTTTACCCATGATCACCGCAGCCACCGCGGGGTCGACTGACGACGGAAAGGAACCACGAAATGCGCACCCTGATCTGCGGCTCCATGGCCTACGACAACATCATGGTGTTTCACGGCCGCTTCAAGGACCAGATCCTGCCGGAGCAGATCCACATTTTGAACGTGGCCTTCCTGGTGCCGCAGTTGCGCCGTG
>Ga0209343_10008042_pt1 | contig 12346 bp, 10 predicted proteins | sample RifCSPlowO2_02_FD_184026 | JGI IMG/M metagenome (GOLD analysis project Ga0209343, IMG submission 184026) | Groundwater microbial communities from Rifle, Colorado - Rifle CSP2_plank lowO2_0.2 (SPAdes) (version 2) | ecosystem: Environmental > Aquatic > Deep subsurface > Groundwater | place... | reverse complement strand
TTGTACACGCCAACACCCAGGTCGAGCTTGGCCGGGTTGCGGTCGCTGCGATAGGCCTCCAACAGGCCGAGAATCGGGTCGCCGGGTACTCGTGCAATCTGGGCGAAATGACTCACTTGCGGCCCTCGGCGCCAGCAGCGAGCACATCGGTGCGCGCGGCCATGATGAAGTCGTTGCGGTGCAGGCCGCGCATCTCGTGGCTCCACCAGGTCACCGTGACCTTGCCCCATTCGGTGAGCAGGGCCGGGTGGTGGCCGACTTCCTCGGCGATAGCGCCGACCGCGTTGGTGAAGGCCAGGGCATGGCGGAAGTTCTTGAACTGGAACACCCGCTCCAGCTCCATGTGGTCGTCACGCACTTCGATGTTCCAGTCGGGGATCTCGCGGATCAGCTCGGCCAGCTCTTCGTCCGAGACTTTCGGGGCGTCGGCGCGGCAGGCTTCGCATTGGGCTTGGGCAAGGCTCATCAGGATTCTCCAGGGAAAAGGGTTTTCACAGCGTAGGGTGGAAAACCGCGAAGCGTTTTCCACCAGAGGGTGAGAGGGTGGAAAAGACCTGCGGTCACTTCCACCCTACGCCGCTTTCGGCGGAAACTTCGGCGCGTGCAGGCCCATCTGCATGGCCTGATGGACCATGCCCATGATGTCCTGGTGCGCCAGTTCGAACAGATGCTTGAGTTCCGGCAAGACGTAGTACAGCGGTTGCAGGATGTCGATGCGGTAAGGCGTGCGCATGGCCTCGATCGGATCGAATGGCAGGTGCTCGGGTTCCCCGGACAGGCTGTAGACGGTTTCCTTCGGCGAGGAGAGGATGCCGCCGCCATAGATCCTGCGGCCCTGGCTGGTGTCGACCAGGCCGAACTCGATGGTCAGCCAGTACAGTCGGGCGAGGTAGACACGCTCTTCCTTGCTGGCCTTGAGGCCAAGCTTGCCGTAGGTGTGGGTGAACTCGGCGAACCAGGGGTTGGTCAGCAACGGACAGTGACCGAAGATCTCGTGAAAGATGTCCGGCTCCTGCAGGTAGTCCAGTTCCTCGGGGCTGCGGATAAAAGTGGCCACCGGGAATTGCTGACTGGCCAGCAGTTCGAAAAAGGTCTGGAATGGAATCAGCGCCGGCACCCGGGCGACGCGCCAACCGGTCGCGCCTTGCAATACCCGATTCACTTCATCGAGTTGGGGAATCCGCTCATGGGGCAGGCCGAGCTGCTCGATACCGTCCAGATACTCCTGGCAAGCGCGCCCTTCGATCACCTTGAGTTGCCGGGTGATCAGGGTGTTCCACACCTGATGCTCGGCTTCGCCGTAGTGGATAAAACCGCTTTCATCCGGTTGCCGAGCCACATACTGCGTGCTCTTCATCACTGCCTCCTGCTGGGGCTGTCGTTGTTATGTTGGACAATGGATACCCCAGGTTGTGAGCTTGTGCAGCGGTGAATGCGCCTGTGGCGGAGGGTCAGGGGCGGAAATTCGTAAAGAAAAGGTTACGTTGCTGGGGATGCGGCCAACTATCGTCTTGCTGTCGGGCTAATCTGTCACATATTCTTGACGAAAAATTAGTCGGGTTCGTCGATTTTCGACGCTCTGCCGACCAGGAAATGTGCCCGGGGCCTGCCATGCGTATCAAGATTCACTGCCAGAACCGGATCGGTATTCTGCGCGACATCCTCAACCTGCTGGTCGACTACGGCATCAACGTCGCCCGTGGCGAGGTCGGCGGCGAGCAGGGCAACGCCATCTATATGCTCTGCCCGAACCTGATCAACCTGCAGTTCCAGGCCCTGCGGCCGAAGCTGGAGGCGATCCCCGGGGTGTTCGGGGTCAAGCGCGTCGGCCTGATGCCCAGCGAGCGCCGCCATCTGGAGTTGAACGCCTTGCTCGGCGCCCTGGAGTTTCCGGTGTTGTCGATCGACATGGGCGGTTCGATAGTGGCGGCCAATCGCGCCGCCGCGCAGTTGCTCGGCGTGCGCGTGGACGAGGTGCCGGGGATTCCGTTGTCGCGTTACGCCGAGGATTTCGACCTGCCGGAACTGGTGCGCGCCAACAAGTCGCGAATCAACGGCCTGCGGGTCAAGGTCAAGGGCGATGTGTTCCTCGCCGACATCGCTCCGCTGCAGACCGAACATGACGAGAGCGATGCCCTGGCCGGCGCGGTACTCACCCTGCACCGCGCCGACCGCGTCGGCGAACGCATCTACCATGTGCGCAAGCAGGAACTGCGCGGCTTCGACAGCATCTTCCAGAGTTCCAGGGTGATGGCCGCGGTGGTGCGCGAGGCGCGGCGCATGGCGCCGCTGGATGCGCCGCTGCTGATCGAGGGCGAGACCGGCACCGGCAAGGAACTGCTGGCGCGCGCCTGCCACCTGGCCAGCCCGCGCGGGCAATCGCCATTCATGGCGTTGAATTGTGCGGGACTGCCTGAATCCATGGCCGAGACCGAGCTGTTCGGCTACGGCCCCGGCGCCTTCGAGGGCGCGCGCCCGGAGGGCAAGCTCGGCCTGCTGGAGCTGACCGCCGGCGGCACCCTGTTCCTCGACGGCGTCGGCGAAATGAGCCCGCGGTTGCAGGCCAAGCTGCTGCGCTTCCTGCAGGACGGCTGCTTCCGCCGGGTCGGCAGCGACGAGGAGGTGTACCTGGACGTGCGGGTGATCTGCGCCACCCAGGTCGACCTGTCCGAGCTGTGCGCCAAGGGCGAATTCCGCCAGGACCTCTACCATCGGCTCAACGTGCTCAGCCTGCATATCCCGCCATTGCGCGAGTGCCTGGACGGGCTGGCACCGCTGGTCGAGCACTTCCTCGACTCGGCCAGCCGGCAGATCGGCTGCCCGCTGCCGAAGCTGGCCCCGCAGGTGCTGGACAAGCTCGGCCACTACCACTGGCCGGGCAATGTGCGCCAGTTGGAAAACGTACTGTTCCAGGCGGTGTCGCTGTGCGAGGGCGGCACGGTCAAGCTCGAACATATCCGCCTGCCGGACTACGGTGCACCGCAGCCGCTGGGCGAGTTCTCGCTGGAGGGCGGCCTGGATGACATCCTCGGGCGCTTCGAGAAGGCGGTGCTGGAGCGCCTGTACCATGAGCATCCGAGCAGCCGGCAACTGGGCAAGCGCCTCGGCGTGTCGCACACCACCATCGCCAACAAGCTGCGCCAGCATGGCCTGGGCAAGGAATAAGTGGCGAGCCGAGTGCAGGACTGGGCGTCCCCCTCGTTCCTACAAGAGAGGCCTGCGACTGGCCTACGACCTTGGTGCAATTGTTGGCGGGCGGGGTGGTGGGCGAGACTGGCTGCGTTCGGATCCTGCGTGATTTGGATGTAAGTGGTTCTCCATTCCGCTTGCGGAATGTTTGGGTAGGCGACCTCTTGTTAGGTCGCCTTTTTTTCGCCTGCAAACTACCCCGTCGAGCGTTTTGACGGCCGGTCAGCGCCACGGTTGTGGTTGCAACGGCGCCTGGCAGCGGATCGTACAACTGCTTTACTTGAGGGGCTATGAAACACTCTCGCCTACTGTGACCGCCAGCAGGCATCCGCTGCTGACGTGCGATTTTTCACCGCCGCTGAAGCGTGCTTGCAGCGCCTTTGCGGGTTGTCAGCGGTGCAAGACCATGGTTGTAGAGCGGTAATACCATGGTCGAATGGCCCTAGTAGGGGTATCTGGTTACAAAATGCCCCATAGAAAAACAACTACCCACCGAGGTCTATCCAATGAGTGCTGCGTCCCTCTATCCCGTGCGCCCAGAGGTGGCGGCTCAGTCGCTTACCGACGAAGCCACCTACAAAGCCATGTACCAGCAGTCGGTGATCAACCCCGACGGCTTCTGGCGTGAGCAGGCCCAACGTCTCGACTGGATCAAGCCGTTCAGCAAGGTCAAGCAGACCTCGTTTGACGATCACCACGTCGATATCAAGTGGTTCGCCGACGGTACCCTCAACGTCTCCTATAACTGCCTGGATCGGCACTTGGAGCAGCGCGGCGACGAGGTCGCGATCATCTGGGAAGGCGATGATCCGTCCGAGGACAAGAACATCACCTACCGCGAGCTGCACGAGCAAGTGTGCAAGTTCGCCAATGCCCTGCGCGGCCAGGACGTGCACCGTGGCGACGTGGTGACCATCTACATGCCGATGATCCCCGAAGCGGTAGTGGCGATGCTCGCCTGTGCCCGCATCGGTGCGATCCACTCGGTGGTGTTCGGTGGCTTCTCGCCCGAGGCGCTGGCCGGGCGCATCATCGACTGCCAGTCCAAGGTAGTGATCACCGCCGACGAAGGCCTGCGTGGCGGCAAGAGCATCCCGCTCAAAGCCAATGTCGACGACGCCCTGGCCAACCCGGAAACTGCCAGCGTGCAGAAGATCATCGTGTGCAAGCGTACCGGTGGCGATATCAAGTGGCACCCGCACCGCGACATCTGGTACGAAGACCTGATGGCGGTCGCCGGCAGCGTCTGTGCGCCGAAGGAAATGGGCGCCGAGGAAGCGCTGTTCATCCTCTATACCTCCGGCTCCACCGGCAAGCCCAAGGGCGTGCTGCACACCAGTGCCGGCTACCTGCTGTACGCCTCGCTGACCCATGAGCGGGTGTTCGACTACAAGCCGGGTGAGGTTTTCTGGTGCACCGCCGACATCGGCTGGGTCACCGGTCACAGCTACAACGTCTACGGCCCGCTGGCCAATGGCGCCACCATCGTGCTGTTCGAGGGCGTGCCCAACTATCCGGACATTACCCGTGTCGCCAAGATCGTCGACAAGCACAAGGTCAACATCCTCTACACCGCACCGACCGCGATCCGCGCCATGATGGCCCATGGCAAGGCGGCGGTGGAGGGTTTCGACGGCTCCAGCCTGCGCCTGCTCGGTTCGGTGGGCGAGCCGATCAACCCGGAGGCCTGGCACTGGTACTACGAGACCGTTGGCCAGAGCCGCTGCCCGATCGTCGACACCTGGTGGCAGACCGAGACCGGCGCCACCCTGATGAGTCCGTTACCCGGCGCCCATGCACTCAAGCCCGGCTCGGCCGCTCGGCCGTTCTTCGGCGTGCAACCTGCGTTGGTGGATAACATGGGCAACCTGCTGGAAGGGGCCGTCGAGGGTAATCTGGTAATCATCGATTCCTGGCCGGGTCAGGCACGTACCCTGTACGGCGATCATGACCGTTTCGTCGATACCTACTTCAAGACCTTCAAGGGCATGTACTTCACCGGCGACGGTGCCCGCCGCGACGAAGACGGTTACTACTGGATCACCGGCCGCGTCGACGACGTGCTCAACGTTTCCGGTCACCGCATGGGTACCGCCGAAATCGAAAGCGCCATGGTTGCGCACCCGAAAGTGGCAGAAGCCGCAGTGGTCGGCGTGCCGCACGACATCAAGGGGCAGGGCATCTATGTCTACGTCACCCTCAACGGTGGCCAGGAGCCTTCCGAGCAACTGCGTCAGGAATTGAAGAACTGGGTGCGCAAGGAAATCGGTCCGATCGCCTCGCCAGACGTTATCCAGTGGGCTCCCGGTTTGCCGAAGACTCGCTCGGGCAAGATCATGCGCCGCATCCTGCGCAAGATCGCAACCGGCGAATATGATGCGCTCGGCGATATCTCCACGCTGGCCGATCCTGGCGTGGTGCAACACCTCATCGATACTCATCGCGACATGCAGGTCGCCTAACCGGCACCGGCAAACTGCGCCCCGCCTCGGCCACGAACCGAGGCGGGGCGTTGTCGTTTGGGCTGCCGGAATATTCGTAGGCTGTAGGAGCAGGGGCGACGCCCAGTCCCATGCCCGCGAAGCTTTTGCCTTGAAGAGCTTTCGCGGGCATGGGCTAGGCGCCCCCGCTGCTCCTACGGGTTCGGCACTGTCACCGAGTCGGTAACGTGGCGCACGGTTTTGGGCAGCAGGGAAACACTTTGCCCCTGCTTGACGAAGCTTGGAAAAATACGAATGCTCTACAGCGCCCGTAATTAAAGGGTTTTACAAGTTCAGGCGCGCTAATTGCTTTATTAACCGGTTACCTTTCTATCCTGTCTCTGCATGTTTGCCGGAGGCTGTCAATACGTCCGCAGTGCCCGTCCGGGTCTTTTGTAATTACTTGTCGCATTGAAGAAATATCGACTTTCGACCTGTCGCTAGAATGCCGTTCACCCAGCCGGAACCGCTTGTCTCTGCCTGTTAGCCAGCAAAGACGGCGACGTTCTCTACAATTTATCCATGGCTGGATGCATGTGCGCTCACAGATTACTGCCAGCCGCATCCATTCCCATTCGAAGGAGTCACAAGATGAAGAAGATTGCCCTTCTCGGCGCACTGGCGCTATCCGTGCTGTCGCCGCTGGCCATGGCTGATGACAGCAAGCCCCTGCGCATCGGTATCGAGGCGGCTTACCCCCCGTTCGCCTACAAGACTCCTGACGGCAACATCACCGGCTTCGATTACGACATCGGCAATGCCCTGTGTGAAGAGATGAAGGTCAAGTGCCAGTGGATCGAGCAGGAGTTCGATGGCCTGATCCCGGCGCTGAAGGTGCGCAAGTTCGATGCCGTGCTGTCGTCGATGACCATCACCGAAGATCGCCTGAAGTCCGTCGACTTCTCCAAGAAGTACTACCACACCCCGGCCAAGCTGGCGATGAAGGCCGGCACCCAGATCAACGATCCGCTGGTCGACCTCAAGGGCAAGAAAGTCGGCGTGCAGCGCGCATCGATCTACGACCGCTACGCCACCGACGTGTTCGCGCCGGCTGGTGTCGAAGTGGTGCGTTACGGCTCGCAGAACGAGATCTTCCTCGACCTGACCGCCGGTCGCCTGGACGCGACCCTGGCCGATTCGGTGAACATCGACGATGGCTTCCTCAAGACCGATGCCGGCAAGGGCTATGCGCTGGTCGGGCCGGACTTCAATGAGCAGAAGTACTTCGGGGAAGGCGCCGGCATTGCCGTGCGCAAGGGCGACACGGCGCTGGCCGACAAATTTACGGCAGCCATTGCCGGCATCCGCGCCAACGGCAAGTACAAGGCGGTGCAGGACAAATACTTCAGCTTCGACGTCTACGGCGACTGACTGCTGCAAGCGAGTTCTTATCATCGAGAGTGGCAGCAACTGGCGGATAGCGCGCTCGTGCCACTTTCCCGTTGTGCTCCTCGGCGCCGCCCGGCGCCTGCATGAGGTACTTGAGCATGCTTGACGGCTACGGCTCGACCATTCTCGAAGGCGCCTGGCTCACCCTGATGCTGGCTCTGTCATCCGTTACGGTGGCGATCTTCCTCGGCTTGCTCGGTGCGGCGTTCCGTCTGTCGCCGATCAGGTGGTTGGCGATCCTCGGTGAAACCTATGCCACCGTGATTCGCGGCATTCCCGACCTGGTGCTGATCCTGCTGATTTTCTATGGCGGCCAGGACCTGGTGAATCGGGTGGCGCCGCTGCTGGGTTATGACGAATACATCGATATTAATCCGTTTATAGCCGGCGTCTTCACCATGGGCTTCATCTTCGGCGCCTACCTGTCGGAGACCTTTCGCGGCGCCTTCATGGCCATCCCCAAAGGCCAGAGCGAGGCGGGCGCCGCTTACGGCATGAGTGGTATCAAGGTGTTCTTCCGCATCCTGGTGCCGCAGATGATCCGTTTCGCCATTCCGGGCTTCACCAACAACTGGCTGGTGCTGACCAAGGCCACCGCGTTGATTTCGGTGGTGGGGCTGCAGGACATGATGTTCAAGGCGAAAAGCGCGGCCGATGCCACCCGTGAGCCGTTCACCTTTTACCTGGCGGTCGGCGCCCTCTATCTGGTGCTGACCAGCGTGTCCCTGCTGGCGCTGCGCTATGTGGACAAGCGCTACTCGGTCGGCACCAAAGCCGCCGATCTGTGAGCATGGGAGCGAACGCATGATCTTCGACTACAACGTGATCTGGGAAAACCTGCCGCTGTATCTTGGTGGCGTACTGGTGACCCTCAAGCTGCTCCTGATTTCCCTGGCCTTCGGCCTGGCGCTGGCGATCCCGCTGGGGCTGATGCGGGTGTCCAAGTCGGCGCTGCTGAACTTCCCGGCCTGGCTCTATACCTATGTGATCCGCGGCACGCCGATGCTGGTGCAGTTGTTCCTGATCTACTACGGCCTGGCCCAGTTCGACGCGGTGCGTGAGAGTTTCCTCTGGCCGTATTTTTCCAGCGCGACCTTCTGTGCCTGCCTGGCGTTTGGCATCAACACCAGTGCCTACAGCGCGGAAATCCTCGCCGGCAGCCTCAAGTCGACCCCGCATGGCGAGATCGAAGCGGCCAAGGCCATGGGCATGTCGCGGGCCAAGCTGTACCGGCGCATTCTCCTGCCGTCGGCATTGCGCCGGGCACTGCCGCAGTACAGCAACGAAGTGATCATGATGCTGCACACCACCAGCCTGGCGTCGATCGTCACCCTGATCGATATCACCGGCGCGGCCCGCACCGTCAGTTCGCAGCATTACCTGCCGTTCGAGGCGTTCATCACCGCCGGGCTGTTCTACCTGTGCCTGACCTTCGTCCTGGTGCGCCTGTTCAAACATGCCGAGCGCCGCTGGCTGGCCTATCTGGCCCCACGCAAGGCCTGAGGAGCTGAACATGCAACGGATCGACCATGTGTTGCCCTGGAACTGCCCCGGCACGGAACGGCGCTTGAGTGTATTTCGCTATGGCAGCGGCCCGTGCAAGGCCTATATCCAGGCCGCGCTGCATGCCGATGAGATGCCGGGCATGCGGGTTGCCGTGGAACTCAAGCGGCGCCTGCGCGAACTCGAAGCCCAGGGGCGCCTGACCGGTGTCATCGAACTGGTGCCGGTGGCCAATCCCATCGGCCTGGGTCAGTTGTTTCAGGCGACCCAGCAGGGCCGTTTCGAGTTTGCCAGCGGCAAGAATTTCAACCGTGACTTCTTCGCCCTGGCCGCGGCCATTGCCCCGGCACTCGACGGCTGCCTGGGCGAGGATGGCCCGGCCAATGTGCGCTTGATCCGTGCGGCGATGCAGGCCGCGCTGGAGGCGCTGCCGGCGCCGACTTCCGAGTTGCAGGCCTTGCAGCGCCTGTTGCTCAAGCACGCCTGCGATGCCGATGTGGTGCTGGATCTGCACTGCGACTTCGAGGCGCTGGTGCATCTGTACACCCTGCCGCAGCAATGGGCGCAATTGCGCCCGCTGGCCGCCCGTCTGCAGGCCGGCGCGGTGCTGGTCACCGAAGATGGCGGGGGCAGTTCGTTCGACGAATCCTGCTCGCTGCCCTGGTTGCACCTGGCTCGGCATTTCCCCGCGGCGGCTATCCCGCTGGCTTGCCTGGCCGCGACGGTCGAACTGGGTGGCATGGCCGATACCGGCAAGGAGCAGGCCGCAGTCAGTGCCGAGAGTATTCTGGCGTTTCTCGCCGAGCAGGGCCTGATCGCCGGCGATTGGCCGGCCGCGCCGGAAGACTGCTGCGAGGCCACGCCGTTCGAGGGCGCCGAATATGCCTGTGCGCCACATGCCGGCGTGGTGAGTTTTCTGCAGCCGGTGGGGGCGCGGGTCAAGGCCGGCGATCCGCTGTTTGAGGTGATCGATCCGCTCAGCGATCGCCACAGCACCGTCTGCGCCTCGACCGATGGTGTGCTTTACGTTCGTGAACGGATGCGCTTTGCCCAGCCCGGTCTATGGCTGGCCAAGGTCGCCGGTCGTACCCCTATTCGCCAGGGTCGCTTGCTCAGCGACTGATTCAAGAGAGTGGAAACCATGTACAAACTCGAAGTTCAGGATCTGCACAAGCGCTACGGTAGCCACGAAGTGCTCAAGGGCGTGTCCCTGGCGGCCAAGGCTGGTGACGTGATCAGCATCATCGGCTCCAGCGGCTCGGGCAAGAGCACCTTCCTGCGCTGCATCAACCTGCTCGAACAGCCCCACGGCGGCAAGATCCTGCTCAACGGCGAGGAGCTGAAGCTGGTGGCCAACAAGGAAGGCGCGCTCAAGGCCGCCGACCCCAAGCAGTTGCAGCGCATGCGCTCGCGCCTGGCCATGGTGTTCCAGCATTTCAACCTGTGGTCGCACATGAGCGCCCTGGAAAACGTCATGGAAGCGCCGGTGCATGTACTCGGTATCGCCAAGGCCGAAGCCCGGGAAAAAGCCGAGCATTACCTGAACAAGGTCGGCGTGGCCCATCGTAAGGATGCCTACCCGGCGCATATGTCCGGCGGCGAGCAGCAGCGCGTGGCGATCGCCCGCGCCCTGGCCATGGAGCCGGAGGTCATGCTGTTCGACGAACCGACCTCGGCCCTCGACCCCGAGCTGGTCGGCGAGGTGCTCAAGGTCATGCAGGATCTGGCTCAGGAAGGCCGCACCATGGTGGTGGTCACCCACGAAATGGGCTTCGCCCGCGAGGTGTCCAATCAATTGGTATTCCTCCACAAGGGTGTGGTCGAGGAGCGTGGCGACCCGCGCGAAGTGTTGGTCAATCCACAATCGGAACGCCTCCAGCAGTTCCTCTCTGGTAGCCTTAAGTGAGCGGCATGCCCTTGCCCGCCAACATAGAGGCTGTGAAAAAATCGCTTGCCTGCTGCGACCGTCGCCGGGCGGCTGCAACTGCGTTGCGCTACGCAAAAACTTCGGGCATTTGGCTCGCCAAACTCCCTCGTTTCCACGTCGCACGCCTTGTTTCGCTCGCCCGACGGCGCTCTCGCGACGGCCTTCGATATTTTCCCAGCCTTTGAGCCTAAACTGTCCCCCATGACTGCCCATCGAATCGGCTTCCTGCTTTGGCCCAACTGCAAACCTCTGACCTTGGCGTTGGCCGAAGAGGCCTTGCGCGTTGCCCAGCGTGTCCACCCGGACGTGGTCTACGAACTGTCGTTCATCCAGGCCGAGCCCCCGGTCGAAGGTGCCTGGCGTCTGCCGGGAGAAGCCTGGGTAGGCAAGCTGGACGGTTTGCAAAAACTCTTCCTGCTGGCTGACGAGCCACCTGGGCCCATGCCCCTGGCCTTGTCCAGCGCACTCAAGCAGCTGGTGCGCAGCGGTTGCGTGATCGGCGCGATATCCGCCGGGGTCTACCCCCTGGCGCAACTGGGCCTGCTCGATGGTTACCGCGCCGCCGTGCACTGGCGCTGGCAGGACGATTTCAGCGAGCGTTTCCCCAAGGTCATCGCTACCAGCCACCTGTTCGACTGGGACCGTGATCGCCTCAGCGCGTGTGGCGGTCTGGCCGTGCTCGACTTGCTGCTGGCTTTGCTGGCCCGTGATCACGGCGCCGAGCTGTCCGGCGCGGTGTCGGAAGAGCTGGTGGTCGAGCGTATTCGCGAGGGCAGCGAGCGTCAGCGCATTCCGTTGCAGAACCGGTTGGGCTCCAGCCATCCCAAGCTGACCCAGGCGGTACTGTTGATGGAGGCGAATATCGAAGAACCGCTGACCACCGACGAAATCGCCCAGCACGTATGCGTCTCGCGCCGCCAGCTGGAGCGCATCTTCAAGCAGTACCTGAATCGGGTGCCCAGCCAGTACTACCTGGAACTGCGCCTGAACAAGGCGCGCCAGTTGCTGATGCAGACCAGCAAGTCGATCATCCAGATCGGCCTTTCCTGCGGCTTCAGCTCAGGCCCGCACTTCTCCAGCGCCTACCGCAACTTCTTCGGCGCCACCCCGCGCGAGGACCGCAACCAGCGGCGCAGCAACAGCCCCTTCGAACTGACCTCGGCGCCGGTCGAGCGCGGCTAGGCCGTTTTAACCCTCGGCAGCGGCGCTTGACTCGGTTCGGTCATCGCTCCGAGGCGAATCGACTCAGCGATCCTGCCTGCATGGGCGGCGCCATGGGCGTGCCCGCCGATCCAGGCCGCGCCCAGCAGGTCGACCAAGCCGTCGGAGCCCTAATCAGCGGCCGGGCCGGCGGTCAGCCCGCTTCGCCGTGATAGCACTTTGCTGTTTCGTTCGTTGTCAAACTCAGCAGGTACCACGATGGAGTCCCGTCCATGAAGTTTCGCTTGCTGCTGCTGTTCGTCCTGCTCCTGCCGCTGACTGCCTGCACCGTATATTCAGGGGGTTACGGCGGTTATCGGCCGCCCTACGATCCACCTCCGTATGGCCAGTGGCGCTGGGATCCGGGCCTGAGTGTCTATGTGAGCCTCGGCCACGCCGACCTCTACTTCGGTGACCGCTACTACTATCGCTGGCGCGACGGTGGTTGGTACTGGTCCAGCCGCTACGACGGGCCCTGGCAGGTGCGTGACTATCGCCATGTTCCGCCTGCCCTGTACAAGAAATACCCCGCGCCAAGAGGCGCTCCGGGGTATGGAAAGAGCCCCGGCGACCGCTACCAGGGTCAAGGTAACGGTCGAGGCCAGGGCGATCCCCGCTACCAGGGTCAAGGTAACGGTCGAGGCCAGGGCGATCCCCG
>Ga0209343_10008039_pt1 | contig 12347 bp, 10 predicted proteins | sample RifCSPlowO2_02_FD_184026 | JGI IMG/M metagenome (GOLD analysis project Ga0209343, IMG submission 184026) | Groundwater microbial communities from Rifle, Colorado - Rifle CSP2_plank lowO2_0.2 (SPAdes) (version 2) | ecosystem: Environmental > Aquatic > Deep subsurface > Groundwater | place... | reverse complement strand
GGAAGCCTCCGTGAAGCAGGGGGTCCGCATCCCCGTCCAGACCTCGATCAATAACACGATCACCATCCAGTTTATTGACGTGGTCTTGCGGTTGACCGTCACCCCGCAGATTACCTCCGAGGGGACCATCTTCCTGTCCACGGACGTCGAGAACACCACCCTGGACCCCGGCATTCCGCGAATCCAGGGCATCCCGGCGCTGGACACCCAGCAGGCCACCACGAAGGTGCTGGTCGGCAACGGCGGCACGGTCTTCTTCGGCGGTGTCATCCAGACCACCAATACCCTGACGGAACAGCAGGTTCCGCTGCTCGGCAGCATCCCGCTGATCGGAAACCTGTTCCGGCGCAAGGCCACCAGCTCCGATACCCGGGAGCTGCTGTTCTTTATTACGCCGCGGATCGTGCAATCCTAACCGAGACTCACATTGCCCCAGGCTCAGGACTCCCCGCGCGGGAGTCCTTGCTGTTTTCAGGCAGTCCATCAGAGCCGCGACCGCGAGGGAGCCGGTCAAGTCAGCCGCATGCCACAGGCAGAACCATCGCCGTATCGGATCCGGTTAGCCAAGCTCCGGAAGCGCCTCGAAGAAGGACGCCTGGAGGGGCTTCTGGTGACGTCGCTCCCGAATGTTCACTACCTGACCGGTTTCTCGGGGACCGCAGGCATCCTCTGGGTGACGCTGCGCGATTCGTTCCTGCTCACCGATCCGCGGTACGATCTGCAGGCTCACGAACAGGTGCAGGAGTCACGCGTGGTGATCGTATCGGGCGACGCTCTGGTTGCGGTGGTGAAGCGGATGAACCGGAGCCGCCTCTCCCGGGTTGGGTTTGAAGGCGGCGCGGTCTCGTTCCTGACCCAAAAGCGAATCCGGGAGTTGCTCCCGAAGAAACGGCTGGTTGCCACGGACGGTTGGGTCGAAACCCTGCGGATCGAAAAAGACGAAGGGGAGATCGAACAAATCCGCCGGGCGGTGGACCTGGCCTCCCGGGCCTATTCCGAAACGCTCCCCCTCTTGCGGCCGGGCATCACCGAGATCGAGGTAGCCGCCGAGATCGAATATCGCATGCGGCGGTACGGAGCGGAAAGACCCTCGTTTGAAACCATTGTGGCGTTCGGCGCGCGGACCGCATTTCCTCACGCCCGCGCCGGGACGCGCCCGCTCCAGGCCGGCGAATGTATTCTCCTCGACCTCGGTGCTATACTGAACGGGTATGCCAGCGACATGACCCGGACGGTCTTCCTCGGGAAACCGACGCCGAAGGCGGCCCGGGTTTATCATGCCGTCCTGGAAGCCCAGCAGGAGGGCGAAGCAGCCGTGAAGGCTGGGGTGGAGTGCGCAGCCGTGGACCGGGCGACGCGAAAGGTCCTCGAGCGATACGGGTATGGGCGCTACTTCACGCACGGGACCGGGCATGGAGTCGGGCGCGAGATCCACGAACTTCCCCGCCTCGGCAAGAAGCAACGTACACCCTTACCCGAACGGGCGGTCGTGACGGTCGAGCCGGGCGTTTATATTCCGGGCTTCGGCGGAGTCCGCATCGAGGATATCGTGGTGGTTCGAAAAGAGGGAGCGGAAGTGCTGACCCGTACGCCAAAGGAACTCACGGTGCTATAACAAGCCAACCGAGAAAACCGAGGGACCGAACGAACCGAGCTGCATGAACCTCAAAGAAATCAAAGAACTCGTGGATCTGATCACAGAAAAGGGGATCACCGAGCTTGAACTGGAGCGCAACGGGGAGCGGCTGAAGATCAGCCGCCCGGCCGGGTTCCGAGCACCCGAGCCGGCAGCGCATCCGGCTGAGAGCCGCCCTGCGGCTGCGCACCCGTCTCTGTCAGCCCCGTCGCCAGTTCCCAGCGTACCCGCCCCGGTGGTTCCAGCCCCAGCGCCGGCCGAAGAACTTCATGTGGTCCGTTCCCCCATGGTCGGCACATTCTATGCCGCTCCGATCCAGGGAGCGCCGTCATTTGTTCAGGTCGGCGACCGCATCCAGCCGGGGCAGGTGCTCTGCATCATTGAGGCGATGAAGTTGATGAATGAAATCGAAGCGGAGATCGCCGGCGAGGTGGTCCGATGTTACGTGGAGAACGGGCAGCCGGTCGAGTACGGAGAGCCGCTGTTTGATCTGCGACCGGCCGTTTCTTCGGCCAAGCGTTCCTGAGCGGGCGGCCGGGAGCGGTTCGCGGCGATTCGATCCATATCCGAATCCGGTATGTTTAAGAAGATACTGGTAGCCAATCGCGGGGAAATTGCGTTGCGGGTGATCTGCGCCTGCAAGGAGCTGGGCATTCGAACCGTGGCGGTTTATTCGGAAGCCGACGCCCACTCCCTGCCGGTACGCTTTGCCGACGAAGCCGTGTGCATTGGTCCGCCCCGGCCGAGTTCCAGTTATCTGAACATCCCCAGCGTCATCAGCGCGGCGGCCATCACCAGCGCCGACGCCATCCACCCCGGCTACGGATTCCTCTCCGAGGACGCCAACTTCGCGGAGGTCTGTGAAACCTCGGGCATTACCTTTATCGGACCCTCGCCGGAACTGATCCGCCTGATGGGGGAAAAGAGCAATGCCCGCGAGAAAATGAAGGAATCCGGACTGCCGGTGCTGCCGGGCTCCGACGGGGTCGTCCGCAGCGCGGAAGAAGCGGCCGAGTGGGCTGCCGCCATCGGCTATCCCGTTCTGATCAAGGCTGCGGCGGGCGGGGGAGGCCGGGGGATGCGCATTGCCCAGTTCTCCGCCGAAATCGCGCCGGCCTTCGAAGCTGCCCGGCGAGAAGCCACGCAGGTCTTCGGCTCCGATGACCTCTACATCGAAAAGCTGATCCCGAACGCCCGCCACATTGAGTTCCAGGTCCTGGTGGACCACGCCGGCAAGGCGCTCCACCTCGGCGAACGCGAATGCAGCGTCCAGCGCCGCTACCAGAAAATCCTGGAGGAGTCACCCGCCCCCTCGGTTCGCCCCGAGGCGCGCCGGAAGGTCGGCGGGCTGATCGAGAGCGTGCTGAGCCGCATTGGATATACCAATGCCGGCACGGTCGAGTTCTTGATGGACGAGCAGGGCGAACTCTACTTCATCGAGATGAATACCCGGATTCAGGTCGAGCATCCTGTGACGGAGATGGTGACCGGGATTGACCTGGTCAAGAGCCAAATCCTGCTGGCGGGTGGCGCCTCGCTGTCAGAGATCGCCGGCGGCGAAATTCTCCTGAGGGGACACAGTATCGAGTGCCGGATCAACGCCGAAGACCCGGCCACGTTCGCTCCTTCCTCGGGCCGCATCGCCTCCTTCCACGTGCCCGGCGGAACCGGCGTCCGGGTGGACTCGGCCGCCTACCCCGAGTGCTTCGTGCATCCCTACTATGACTCGCTCCTCGCCAAGTTGATCGTGCACGGGCGGAACCGCCAGGAAGCCTTGAGCCGCATGAGCCGGGCTCTGGAGATGTTCATCGTCGAAGGCGTCCAGACCACCATCCCGCTCCAACGGAGGATTTTGGCGGACCCCGACTTTATCCGGGGCAATTACAACCTCCGCTTCCTGGAACGCTACCAGTCCCGCCCTGTCCTGGCGGCGAAATAAAGCAGTGACAAGTGATGAGTGACGAGTGAAGAAAAGAAGCCAGAACGCAGGAGTCAGAATGGGCATCGTCGAGGGTTCTTAGGCGCACCGTGGGTTTATTCTGATTACTGGCTCCTGACTACTGACTCCTTCCTTGTCACTCGCCACTCGTCACTCGTCACTCATCACTGTCATGCTGATCGGGCAACTATTTGACGAAGCGCCGCTCTATGCCATTCTGGATCCGGCCGTGCGTCCCGACATCCCGCCTGAGACCGTCCTGGAAGCGCTGCTCCGCGCCGGAGTCAAAGTGATTCAGTATCGTCACAAGGCCCGATTCTTACGGGGTCATTTTCAACAGTGCGCGGCACTGGCCCGGCGAACTCACGAGTTGGGCGGGGCATTCCTGGTGAACGATCGCGCGGATGTGGCTGATCTGTGTGGCGCGGACGGCGTGCACCTCGGCCAGGACGATTTGCCGCCAGAGAAGGCCCGGCGGTTTCTCGGCGAAGGGCGGCTGATCGGCTATTCCACGCATAACTTGGACCAGGCCCGCCGCGCGGCGGGCTTGCCGGTGGACTACATCGCCATCGGCCCCGTTTTCCCGACCACAACCAAGCAGGACCCCGACCCGGTCGTCGGCCTCGCCACGGTGTCCGAGGTCCGCGCGCTCACAGACAAACCCCTGGTCGCCATCGGCGGAATTACAATGGAAAATGCCCCAGCGGTGCTGGCCGCAGGCGCCGATGCGGTGGCGGTGGTCCGGGACGTACTCGGCGCGTCCGATATTGAGGAGCGAGCCAGGGAGTTCCTGAGAGTTCTGAAGACAAGGAGTCAGAAGTCCGAGCCGCGCGCGGGAGCAAGCGGAGTAAACGCAGTAACAAGTGACGAGTGAAGAGTGACTAGTCTTGGGACTAACCGTCACGTAGCGGCTTTTCTCGTCACTGGCCACTTGCACTCGTCACTGCCTTCGTGCCCGCTCCCTCACGGTCGCGGCTCGGTTCAAGACCATGTCCGACAAAGCCATCCCGCCGACTTCCAAACAAGCCCCGTCGTTGATCCGGGGTCTCGGACTGCTGGACTCGACCATGATTGTGATGGGCTCGATGATCGGGTCGGGGATTTTCATCGTCTCGGCCGACGTCGCCCGTCAGGTCCCCTCTCCGGCGCTGTTGATCCTGGCCTGGGTCCTGGCCGGGGTGTTCACCCAGGCGTGTGCTTTGGGCCTCGCGGAACTGGCCGGGGCTTTCCCTCGCGCCGGAGGCCAGTACGCATACTTGCGCGAGGCGTTTGGACCGTTGATGGGTTTCCTCTTCGGCTGGACGCTCTTCCTGGTCATCAATACGGGAACCGTGGCGGCGGTTGCGGTGGCCTTTGCGCGGTTTTTGGGAGTGCTCGTCCCGGCCATATCCTCAACCAGTTACGTCGTCAACCTCGGTGAATTCGTTCTTCCGTTTACGGCACACCGCTTTCTGGCGGCGGTTTCGACGCAACAGTTGGCGGCCATCGTCTCGATCGCGGTGTTGACCGTAATCAACTGCTTCGGGATTCGTTTGGGCGCGGTTGTGCAGAACCTCTTCACGTTTACCAAGACCGGCGCCTTGCTCGCCCTGGCGCTGCTCGGCGTTATCGTCGGCTGGAACGCGCAGGCCGTGGAGGCCAATTTCGGTAACTTTTTGGGAAACGTGCCCTGGAATTATGCCGCGCTGGCCGCGCTGGGAGTGGCTCTGGTCGGCCCCATCTTCGCGGCGGACGCCTGGTACGCCATCGCCTTCACCGGAGAGGAAGTCAAGAATCCCGGCCGGAACCTCCCCCGTTCAATGGTCCTGGGCGTAGGCTTGGTATGCCTGCTGTACGTTGTGACGAACTTCGTTTATCTCGGAGTCCTGCCGCTCGAAGGCTCGCCAGACGGAACTACGCCGCTCGCACGCGGAATTCAGTACGCGGCGGAGGACCGGGTGGGAACGGCCGCGGCCCAGGTCATCTTCGGGCCGGTGGGCATGGTCCTGATGGCTGTGGCCGTGGTCATCTCGACCTTCGGCTGCAACAACGGGATCATCTTGTCGGGAGCGCGCGTCTACTACGCAATGGCGCGCGACAAGCTCTTTTTCGCCTCCGTCTCGAAAGTTCATCCCCGCTACCATACCCCGGTAATCGCCCTGGCGGTGCAGGGAGTCTGGTCTTGCCTGCTGACATTGAGCGGGACCTATAGCCAACTGCTCGACTACATCATCTTTGCGGTGTTGCTTTTCAATATCCTGACGACCTGCGGCCTGTTTGTCCTGCGGCGGAAGCGTCCCGACCTGCCGCGGCCGTACCGCACATGGGGCTATCCCTGGGTGCCGCTCATCTTTATCGGGATCGCCGGTTTCGTCGAGTGGGCGCTTCTTGTCTATAAGCCGATGTATACCTGGCCCGGTCTGATTATCGTCCTGTTGGGTCTGCCCGTTTATTACCTGTGGCGGCGCTTCGGCGCGGCCCCGTCGGGCGGCTAACCCGCATTTCTCACCAGCCATGGACATCGAGGCTTCGTTTTCGTTGCCCTGAAAGGGCATAACATGAGTAGCCGGGGGCAACGCCCCCGGAACAGTGTGTACATCCGGACCGACCCTGAAGGGGTCGGACATCCCTGCTCGGAATTTTGTGCGACCCTTTCAGGGTCGAACTGTCCAACGCCCATTTCCGGGGGCGTTGCCCCCGGCTTTCCCTGTAAATCCCCTTCGGGGATTTTCGAAGACGCCACCTCCTTCCCCGAATGCTGGTGAGAAATCCGGGCTAACAAGGATCACATTCCATCATCGGCGACGCGGAAGCACGACTCTCCTGTTATTCCGGGCAGGGGGAAGATTCGAACCTATCAGCATCATCTAGCGATCGGAGCGCTCGTGGCGGCGCGAGGCAAATGAAGGGCGGTCTCGAGTTCGGAGAGCACTTCTCCCCAGCGGGCCTCGGCGAGTTTTCCGCCCGCCGAGTCGGTGAGATAGAAGACGTCAAACGCCATCGTTTTTTCGGTCGCCAGCTTCGCAAAGACGATATTCAAGCCCAGTCCGGTCAGGCAGCGCGCCATTGAGTAGGCCAGTCCCAGGCGGTCCTCCGCCAACACTTCCAGGACGGTACAACTCTCGGAGACTTCGTTGTTGAAGCTGAGTTGGGGACGCTTCGTGACCGGACCCATTGGTTCGCCCCCGATGCGGGCGGTGATCTCTTCGAAATCGAGCGTTCCCTGGAGCACTCCCTCGACCGTCGTCCCGATACGGCGCAGTTGCCCGGGGTCGGAGATGACATTGCCGCGAGGGGTTGAAATCCACAGCACGTCCACCGCCATGCCGTCCTTGCGCGTATCCACGCGCGCCCCCAGAATGTTCACCTGGAGCGCGGCCAGCGTCCCGGCAACCTTGGCAATCAGACCCCGCGTGTCGGGACAACACAAGAGCATCCACGTGTAGCCTTCCTCTTCGACCGGGATGAACGCTACCGCCGGCCCCGTTCGGCTGACGCGCCTCGCCAGCAGAATTTGCTGGGCAACCAACTCCGGCCGATACCCCAAGAGATGGCGGCGCGGCAGAAGAGCCAGATGCTCCTCCATCCAGGCGCGGGCAACTTCCTTCGACAGCGGTTTCTCGGAAAGCTCCGGGGCCTCGGCTCCTTCGAGCCGTTCGAGAACACGGACACGGGTCTCGCGGAGCTTTTCTTCTTCCTGGGCGGTGGCCTCTTCCAGCCCCAAAAACTCGGCGTGTACGCGCTCGCAAAGCTCCCACAGCAAGGAGTTCTTCCACTCTGTCCAAGTATCCGGGCCGACCCCGGCGGTGTCGGCATACGTCAGCAAACTAAGCATCGAGAGGGTTTCGAGGTCTCCGACGACCTCGGCGGCCCGCTGCGCCACGCGGCGGTCGGAAAGGTCCCGGCGCTGGGAGAGGTGCGAGAGCAGAAGGTGTTGGCGCACCAGCAGCTCCACTTGCGCCACTTTTTTTGATACCAGACCCAGCCGCTCACACACGGCCACGGCGCGCTGCGCTCCTTTTTCCGAGTGCCCGCCTCCGAGGCCCTTGCCCACGTCATGGAGCAGCAGGGCAAGATAAAGAGGAGCCGGGTCGGAGATGTGATATGTCAAATCGCGGTACCGCTCCAGCGTCGGCGGGGGACGCCGCCAGATTTCATCCAGCCGCTCGATGGCGCGCAAGGTGTGCTCGTCGGTGGTGTAGCGGTGATAGAAATCGTGCTGCATCAGCCGGGTGACGTGCCCGAACTCCGGCAGGTACTTTCCCAAAAACCCGCAAGAATGCATCGCCCGCAGAGCCGGCCCCACCGATCCCGGCCGCCGCAGCATCTCCAAGAAGACAGCGCTCATTTCCGGGTGGCGTTGCCAGGAGCGGCGCAGCAGGGAGAGATTGTTTCGCACCGTGTCCTGGAGGTCCTCTCCCAGCCGCAGTTGAAGCTGCTGCGCCAGAGGGAAAATCCGCATCATGTCGAGCGGCGTTTTGGGGAAGCGATCGAGCGCACCATCCGCCAGCCGGAGTTCGCTGTCGGTTTGAACCAAGGGCAAACCGTGCAGCAACTCGAGCGGGACCTGGCGACGTGCTTTCCCCTTCTCGCGCAGGGCTGCAGCCAGCGCCAGCCGCATCACCTGGTGAACGTTCTCGGCGTGCTGGAAGTAGTGGCGCATGAAGACTTCGGCGGGCAGCAGGTGCTTTTCGGGACGCATCTTCAGCCCGGCGGCGACTTCGGGCTGGAGCGCCAGCGTCAACTGGTCGGCGCGCCGGTCGGTCAGGTAGTGCAGTTCGTTCCGCGCGCGCAGGATCCAGTCGTAGCCGCGCCGGGCACGCTGCCAGTCTTTCGCCGAGACAATCCCGGCCCGTTCCCCCTCCGCTTCGTTCTCGATCCCCCAGGCTCCGCGCATCAGCCAGAGCATGGTGTGAAAATCGCGCAGCCCTCCCGGCGATTCCTTCACGTTCGGCTCGAGCAGCAAGACCGTTTCGCCCAGCTTGCCGTAGCGCTCTTCGAGTTCATTGCGTTTCCGTTCGATAAAAGCCCGCGGGTTCGACGACCAATGCTTGCGGAGCAACGTCAGGAGGGAGTCAAAGACCGCGCGTCCGCCGACCAGGAACCGCGCATCGAGCAGAGCGTTCTCGGCCGAGGAGTCCGCCCGGGCCATCTCCAGACACTGCGACGCGGTGCGCCAACTGTGCCCCACCTTCAGGCCGATGTCCCAGAGCAGGTAGATCAGCTCCCGCGCCAGAAACCGGCTGAACTCGAGCGAGGAGCGGTCATAGAGGATCAGCAGGTCCACGTCGGAATGAGGACAGAGTTCGCCCCGCCCGTACCCGCCCACCGCCACCACGGCCACGGACGGGTCCGCTTTGTACGAAGGGGACCGTTCCCGGAAGCGTTCGAGAACCAGGCGGTAGACGTGCGTGATCACGGCGTCCACGGCCTGGGCGCGTCCCGCCGCCACTTCCAGGCCGCTCAGGCCGTAGCGGTGCAACATGCGAAGACGGTGGGATTCGCGGCGCAAAAATCCCCGCAGCAGGTTGAGCGTCTCTTCGGCGCTCGACTGCGGCAGTGCGCGCAAACGTTCTTCGGCGCGCTCGAGGATTTTTTCCTGTTCCGGCTTCATGCTGTGTTCCGCCGAACTAAAAGTGGCTCTAACGTTTCATTATCGCACAGCGTTGCCATGAGGAAAGGACATTGACAAGCGAGGATGGGGCACGTTACTATGTCTCCGGTGGGTACAACCCGCCGGACGCGTATTCGTAATAAGTAACTCTAACCGCTAAATATACCCTAAAGAAAATACGTGTTGCGCCCGTTCAATTTCCAGGACGGTGGGTAGCCTTCGTCGTCAGCCGGTGCAACGGAAGGAGGACCAAAGTGCGCGAATGCCAAGCCCATAACAAGACCGCCTACGTGGTAATTCGGTGGATGTGTAGATGCGGTACCAAACTCGTCGCAGACGTTACGCATTTCAAAGGGTTCAGTTGTGGGTACCGGGCCGTATCCTGCCCGATTTGCGGCCTCGAAACAGAGCTACCCTCTTGGCCTCTGCGCCTTTCCTATTCCGCAGAGAACCGTTGGAAGACCTTGCCCGCAGTGCAGTAAAAGAGCTTCTCGCCTGGCATTATCCCCAGGAAAGCGGACATCCATTGACACTATGGGTCATGGCAGAACTGTTAGCCACAAAGGAGGAGAACTGACATGTCAGAATATTGGGTTGGCAACCGATTCAAGGAACTGCGCGAGCAACGACGACTCACGCAGGCGCAACTGGCCAAGAAAGTTGGGTGCACAGGCGGCCATATTTCGCAGATCGAGTCACGAAGATCTGCGCCGTCGTTGTCGCTGCTGAAGAAGGTGGCCTCGGTATTCCAAGTACATTGGCTGTGGTTGCTTGCAGACTTGCCCCTGGAGGCATGCGAAGTCGCGGAAAAAATTGCCACGCTCAGCCCCGACCGCCGTCCCGCTGCCGCGAGACTTTTTCAGCTCGCGGTGGAGATGGCTGAGCTCGTGAGCACGTGGCAAGGAGGCTCGGTCAAGTGATTGGGGCCTAACAACACCCTGCGACAGTTAGGGGAAAAGGGCGTCGGCCTGAGCTGCGCGACTTTCAGTTGATGTTCCCAGCGCTATCCTACTCCGCCGGCCATAGCCCGTGCCGCTGGCCGGTCTGCATGCGTGGGAGAGCGCAGGAGGCTCGCCGGCACGGTTACGACGGCAACGGTCTCGCCGGTCATGTCGAAGACTTCGATGCTGTAGCCGTCCTCCATTCCCGGAACGACATGACGTTCCACGACTGTTCCCACGTCGCCGGCCTTCAAGTTCTCTTCGGGCAAATCCGTGATTAGAATGACATCAGAGAAAAGCTCAAACGGCATGGCTCACCTCGGATACATGGTTATCAGTCGGGGAATATCCGTTCCGTTGTCAATTTGCCAAATGCTCTGGAAAACGATCCTCCGTCCGCTGGGTGTCTCCAGCGGCGCGCGAATTTCAAATCGTCTCCCGTAGAGATTTTCTTTGATCCCGGCAACCTGAGCGGTCAAATGCTGCTCCCGCAAATCGGCTTCCAGAACATGCCAAGCGTCGGCACGATATCCGCAGTCGGCCAGTACCCGTGCCTTGGCCGAACCCCGACGATGGGCCGGGTTCAGCAGGTAGGCACGGAGCTTCTCCGGCGCAATGATCGCTTTATCGGCATTCGGAATCCGCATCGTCGCCTTGGAAAAAGATTGTACTGGGACGAAGGGGTTTGGGCAAGCGCGCCCCGGCAAGTGCCCGTCCTCCGTTGTGTTGCCCGGCAAAAGCCACTAAGATTGCCTTTCAAGAGAGGGGGCAGGTGCTCAGAGGCGAGCCAGCGACGATTCCTGGATACTACGAGCCGGGGTGCGACGCTTTCGATCAGGCCCAGCGGCGTATTTGCTGAACCGCTTCAGGATGACTTCCTGCTCAGCAGGTGGAAGCTTGGCAATGTGCTCATCCAACATCGCCACCAGTTTTTCCAAGCTCCGGTTTGTTCTTTTCGTCAGTCTCATTCCAACAATTAGTATATATCCGATTCCTTCCCTACGAACTGAATGTTAACCTTACCTATTTTCGTGCTTGGGGGATTACCCCCCTGACACCAATCACCGATTCCACCTTTGATTTTGTAATGCAGAATGCCTGTTGATGCCTCATGAAAATCGACCAGATCACGCTACGGGAAATTCACATGCCGCTGGTGTCGCCGTTTGAGACGAGCTTCGGGACCACCACGCGCCGCCGGATTCTGTTGGTTGAAGTGCGGGGCGAAGGAGGCTTCGGGTGGGGAGAAGTCACGGCGGGCGAAACTCCCTTCTATAACGAGGAAGACACCGACACGGCGTGGCACATTCTCCGAGAGTTCGCCATTCCGAAAATCCTCCGGGAGCCGCTCGCTTCGGCGGCCGCGGCGGCCGGGCAGTTCGAGCAAATCCGCGGGCACCGCATGGCGACCGGCGGGCTTGAGGCTGCGCTCTGGGATTGGGAGGCGCGACTGGCGGGCCGTCCGCTCGCGGTTCACATTGGGGGAACCCACCGCGAAATCCCCTGCGGCGTCTCCATTGGAATCCAGCCGAGCGTGGAAGACTTGCTCACGAAGATTCGCACGGAAGTCGCGGCGGGTTACCAACGGGTGAAGATCAAGATCAAGCCGGGGTGGGACGTGGCGGTGATCGAGCGCGTCCGGGAAGAGTTCCCCGCGCTCCGCCTGATGGCCGACGCCAACTCCGCCTACACGCTCGCCGACCGCGCGCACCTGAAACTGCTCGACCGCTTCTACCTGATGATGATGGAGCAGCCGCTGGCGCACGACGACCTCCTCGACCACGCGCGGTTGCAGCAAGACCTGGAAACCCCCATCTGCCTCGACGAGAGCATCCGGACGCTGCGGGACGCCGAACAGGCCATTGAAATCGGCGCATGCCGCATCATCAACATCAAGCTGGGGCGCGTCGGCGGTTTTACCCGCGCCCGCGCGATCCACGACTGTTGCCAGGCGGCCCGCGTCCCGGTCTGGTGCGGCGGGATGCTCGAATCCGGGATCGGCCGCGCCCATAACATTGCTCTCTCGACGCTCCCGAATTTTGTTCTCCCCGGGGATGTCTCCGCCAGCCGGCGCTACTGGACGCAGGACGTCATCCGGCCGGAAGTGGAAGTCACGCCCCAGGGAACGATCCGGGTTCCGGAGGTGCCAGGCTTGGGATACGAAGTCCTCCAGGAGCGAATCGAGCAGTTGACCGCGCGGCGGGAGACCTTCGCGTGAAAGCCGTTATGCCCTCCGCC
>Ga0209343_10008035_pt1 | contig 12348 bp, 10 predicted proteins | sample RifCSPlowO2_02_FD_184026 | JGI IMG/M metagenome (GOLD analysis project Ga0209343, IMG submission 184026) | Groundwater microbial communities from Rifle, Colorado - Rifle CSP2_plank lowO2_0.2 (SPAdes) (version 2) | ecosystem: Environmental > Aquatic > Deep subsurface > Groundwater | place... | reverse complement strand
CTACACCCTCAAATCCTTCCTGCACGTTCCACCTCCTTCGTAAGGGGTGGGGAGATTTCAATTGTCCGAAGTGGGGAGTTTCGGATTGACACTGACAGTGGTGAGCGCCGATGCGTAGTCCTCGACGTTGTCCTCGGTAAGGGTAATTGCCCCGAGGTACAGCGCTCCCAACGAACCGTGCGAGAAGACGTGGATCGCATCGATGTCGCTGCGGTCCTGCAGGGCTTGAGCCATCTGCAGCACCCCGTCTTCCTCTGGGTCGAGCAGAATGACTTCAACGGAAGGGTCCAGCCCCGCGGCCAGCATCTGCCAGTCGGCCAGGCGTGTATCGACGAACGCGATCTGTACGGACATCGGCCCCTCCTCCCACCGGGTGGGTGCCAGCCAAGTGGGCAACTCTACGCTAGCAACCTCCGCATGTGATACCAGTGGGCCGCAATACATTGGTTTGCCGCGACCCGGTGATCCCCATCGGCCGGGGCGCTATCATCAACCCGGCGCGTCAGTCCTGCCCTCGGCGTAGCCGTACTGGATGAAGTGGATGGTGGCGAGCTCGGTGTTTGCGCCGAAGGCGGCCTGCAGATCCGCGTAGTTGGCCAAGTACTGCGCCGGGTTGAAGTGTTCCGTGCGGCCTTCGCTCAGACCGTAGCTGATGAAGTGCGAGGCACCGGCATCGGCGTTCACTCCGAAGGCGCCGATCAAATCGCCGTAGCTCGCGATGTACTCAAGACCATCGAAGGTGCTTTGTCGGCCTTCCGCATAGCCGTAACGGATGTAGTGATCTGCACCCGAGTGCGCGTTGGCCCCGAAGGCGTTGATCAGGTCCGTGTACGAGGCGATGTATTCGAGACCACTGAAGCTGCTCTGCCGGCCTTCGGCGTAGCCGTAACTCACGAAGTGGTCCGCTCCCGCGTGGCCGTTCGCGCCAAACGCATTGATCAGGTCCGAATAAGACGCTATGTACTCCAGGCCGTCGAAGGTGGTAGCGCGGCCTTCGTTCCTGCCGTAGTCGATGAAGTGCGAGGCGCCCGCATCGCCGTTCGCGCCGAATGCATTGATGAGGTCCGCATAGGAAGCAATGTAGTCCACACCGTCGAAGCTCGTCTGCCGGCCTTCGTTGCGACCGAAACTGATGTAGTGACCGGCGCCCGCGTCTGCGTTCGCCCCGAAGGCGTTCATCAGGTCGTTGTACGAGGCGATATAGGCGAGGCCGTCGAAGTTCGTCTGCCGGCCTTCGTTGCGGCCGAAACTGATGTAGTGGCTCGCGCCCGCGTCGGCGTTCGCGTCGAAGGCGCCGATCAGGTCCGCGTACGACGCGATGTACTCCAGCGCCCCGAAAGTGACCTGCCGTCCTTCGGCAAAGCCGTAAGTCACGAAGTGATCGAGTGCGGCGTCCGCATCGGTGCCGAACGCGCCCATCAGGTCGGGGTGCGAGGCCGTGTACTCCAGCGCCCGGTGCCCCACGCTGCCGAGCGCCACCGTGCCGTCGGCGAACTGCAGCGACTCCATCGCGTAGAACCTGTCCACGCCATCACCGCCGCCGCCGAGACGCGCCACCGCGCCTGCGCCGTTCGCGCCAGAAAGCAGCAGATAGTCGCCGCGATTGCTCGAGTACTGCGCCGTGTCGGCACCCGCACCGCCGTCCAGTCGGTCCAGGCCGCCCATCCCCTTCAGCGCGTCGTTGCCGTAGCCACCGGACAGGAAGTTGAACTGCGAGTCGCCCTTCAGCGTATCGGCATAGTTCGAGCCAGTGACGTGCTCGATGTTGCTCAGGGTATCGGTGGTGCCGTGGCCGTCCTGCGCGCTGCCCGCAGTCAGATCGACGTTGACCGCGCCGTAGGAAAGCCCGTAGTCCACGCGGTCGCCGCCGAAGCGTCCGTCGATCGCATCGTTGCCGTGCATGCCGCGATACGTCTCCCACACATCGGTGCGGTCCGTGCCGATGATGTAATCGTCGAAGTACGAGCCGCGAATCGCTTCGATGCCTGCGAGGGTGTCCTGGTTGCCGAAGCCGTCGTTGAGCGCGAGCCCCTGCGCCAGATCGATCGACACCGCCTGGTTGCCGGCATCGTACAGCGCCCAGTCGAATCCGCTCCCGCCGTTGATCGCGTCGTTACCACCGCGACCGGCGAACTGCTCGTCGCCATTGCCCCCGTTCAAGGTGTCATTGAACGGCGAGCCGTCCGCCCGCTCGATGCTGAAGAGCGTATCCGTGCCGCAGTTCGATCACGCCGTGCTGTCCGCTCGGGCGATGTTGCACGCGGGGCGGGAACGCTCGATCGATGCGCGGCGCTTTCTCGACCGCGATTACGCCGGCATCGCACTGGGATGGTCGGTGCGTGCGACGGAAGAGCGCACGATCGAACTCGCATTCGAAGAAACGCACAGCACCTACGTCGAGTACAGCCAGCTCTTCCTCGGTCACCGGCGCGACCGGCTGCGCGAGCTGCGTACCGCGCTGCCGTTTCGCCTGGCGGCGGGGTGGTCGCTCACGCCGCAAGCCATCTATCAGGAGAATCGTTCCAATGTTGTCCTCGCCAGCTTTCGCCGCAGCCAGCTCCTGGTCGAGCTGCGCCGGGAATACTGAGCGGCGGGCCGTGGCCGCGCGCCGTGTCCGCTTCATGCTCGCCGTCGCCGTGGCGGCGCTCGGCGCCGCGTGCACACCGGCGCGGTCGGAGCCGCTCGAAGTGTTCCGACACGGCGAGATCGAACAGGCCGCGGAGCGCACGCGGGTGCGCTCCGGCCTGCTGCAGATCGCGATTTTTCCCGGCGTGGTGCTTTCCACCGCCGGCAGCGGCGCGGAATTCGGTCTCCGTCCCATCGGGGCCTTGACCGCGCACGCGCTGGAAGTCGCCGTGTACTCCGGCGAGGTCCGGATCGTCGCCCTTCGCGCTGACGCGGTCTACGCGCTCGAACCCGGCGGCTATCGCGTGCAAACCGACGCGGACGGCGGCGTCGCTGTGGTGCACGAGGGCGCACAAGCTCGCGCGCTGCCGGCAACCGACTTCACGCACCGGCCCGCGGCGCTGCTGGCCGATGGCGTGCTGCTCAGGCAGCAGAAGCTTCTTCAGGTGGATGCGCTCGACTTGGCGCGCAGCGTGCTATGGCTGTTTCGCCGCTGAGTTGGCAAAACAAACCTACCCCGCAGGCGCGTCGGTCCTGCCCTCGGCGTAGCCGTACTGGATGTAGTGAAGAGTGGCGAGGTGGGTGTCCGAGCCGAAGGCGGCCTGCAGATCGGCGTAGTTGGTCAAGTACTGCACTGCATTGAAATGCTCCGTCCGTCCTTCGTTCAGGCCGTACTGGATGTAGTGGCTCGCTCCCGCATTGCCATTGGCCCCGAAGGCCTGGATCAGATCCCCGTAGCTTGCGATGTACTCCAGCCCACCGAAGGTCACTGTCCTTCCTTCTCCGTAGCCATAGCGCACGTAGTGATCCGCCCCGGTGTGGGCGTTCGCCCCGAAGGCATTGATCAGATCCCCGTAGCTCGCGATGTACTCCAGCCCACTGAAGCTGACGCCCCGACCTTCGTTCCTACCGTACGCCAGATAGTGCTGGGCGCCAGCGTAAGCATTGGCCCCGAAGGCGTTGATGAGGTCTGCGTAACTGGCAATGTAGGCCAGGCCGTCGAACGTCGTCTGCCGGCTCTCTGCATGTCCCCAGTTGATGTAGTGCTCCGTGCCGCTCTTGCCATCGGCTCCGTAGGCCGCAATCAGGTCCGCATAACTGGCAATGTAGGCAAGGCCATCGAAGCAGACGGTCCTGCCTTCGTTCCTTCCGTAGCTGATGTAGTGACTGGCCCCGGCATCGGCATTAGCCCCCAGAGCGGTGATCAGATCCCCGTAGGAGGCGACATACGACAGGCCGTCGAAACTCACGCGCCGACCTTCGGCATAGCCGTAGTTCAGGTAATGACTCAGTCCGGCCGCGTCGTTCGCCCCAAAGGCGCCGATCAGGTCGGCGTACGAGGCGATGTAGGCGAGCGCGGACGGCACTTGCGCCGCCGCGACGCCTCGGTCTGCGAACGAAAGCACTTCGATCCCGGAGAGCGCATCCACGCCGTCCGCACCCGCACCGTTGTGGCCCACGGCCAGCGTCCCGCCCGCGCTTCGCATCGTCGTGTATTGCGAGGCCGCGCCTGCGTAAGCCGCCATGTCGGTACCCGCACCGCCATCCAGCGCGTCCCGACCTGGACCACCGTTGAGCGTATCGTTGCCCGAACTCGCCCAAAGCACGTCATCGCCGTTCCCGCCACGAATCTCGACTGCGCTCAGGGCAAATCGCGGCGATGTCAGGTCCACCAGGTCGTCGCCGTCGCCGGCCTCGATGATCTCGACACCCTCAATGCGGGCACTGACGCTGCCACCTGAATCCAGAAAGAGCGCGCCCTGCCCCGGGCCCATCACGATGCCATCGATCCCATCGCCACCCGAGAATTGATCCAGGCTGATGGACTTGCCTGCGAGCGAGACCGTCTGTCCGGTCCCCGCCGCGCCGGGACTGCCAGCGTTGATCGCACTGCCGGCCCCCGCCACATCCTCCGAAAACGTGAGGATATCGTCGCCACCACGCCCCTGGAGCACGTCGCCGCCCAAGCCGGCGCTCAGGACATTGGCGCCGTCGTTTCCCTGGATCAGATTGGCGAGCGAATTGCCCGTGGCGTTCACATTCTGGCTGCCGAACAGCACCAGGCTCTCGACGGCCGGCAATCCCGCGAGTGAGTACGTAAACGGCGCGAAGACCGTGTCCGCGCCCTCGCCGTCGGCCTCGACGATGACGTCGGCAAGGGAATCGATGACATAGACGTCGTCGCCTGGCCCTCCGCTCATCGTGTCGTTGCCGCTGCGCTGATCGGGATCCCAGTCGAAGCGGTCGTTCCCTTCGCCCCCGTCGAGGCTGTCGTTGCCGTCGCCACCATCAATCGAGTCGCTACCGACGTCGCCCAGAACAAAATCGTCGCCGGCGCGGCCCGCCAGGGCGTTGTCGAGGGCATTGCCGACGATGAGATCCGTTTGGGAGGACCCGCTGGCGTTTTCGTACTCGCCCAGTAGCCAGCGCAGGTGCGCAGGGTCGCCGCCGAGGAAGATCGTGTCGTACCCGTCAGCGAAGCTCATTGCCACGCCGACCAGATGCGTCGAGCCCGCAATGGCGGCGCCCAGGTGCAGGTAGGCACCCGTGGAATACAGGGACAGGTCGATCGTATCCACGCCGCCCTTGTCGAAATAGGTGCGGTAGCCGAGCGTCCCCGCGATGATCGTGTCGTTCCCGGTTCCGGTAGTTCCTTCACCCTCGCCGTACGCCTGCTGGAGTGCCAGGACGTCGAGGATCATGGGCGTGTGCGCGTTTCCCGGTCCCACGCCGTAGACGAACGACGCCTGGTCGTCGTACGACATGATCGTGAAGTATTCCCTGTACATGTCCTGCGCGCTGTCGATCTGGAATCCCAGCTGATCGAACCCCAGGCTCTGCGTTGCGGCGTAATCGGCGGTGATTGTCGGAACGCCATCGACATAGTCACTGTGCGGATGCGAAAGACCCAGCGAGTGCCCGAGCTCGTGCATCAGGATCTGGCGGGCGGTTGTGTTCAGGCCGAGGGAGTAGTCGCCTCCGAAGCCTGGCGTATAGGCATTCAGATACACGTCGCCCGCAGCCCCGCTGTAGCCACCGATCCGGTCGTCGTTCGCGCCCGAAAATCCGGAATAGGGCACGTCGGAACGGTAGATCCACGTGACGTTGACGTCGGAGACGCCCGCGGCGCCCACGTTTGCCGGGTTGGGCGTGTCGTCCCCGCCAAGCGCGGCGGTGTCGAAATCGCCGACCCACTGGAAGGAAAGGTTCGCGAACTGCGAGAAGATGCCGAGCGTCTCCTGGAGGTTGCTCGTCATCTGAGCCGACCAGGGGATTTCGTTCGAACCGAACGTGTAGAAAGACGGGTTGATCGAAAGGCCCGGCGCCACGTAGTCCGCGTAACTGAAGGCGTCCGACACCGATACGCGGATCGTGCCGGTCAAAACATAGTTTGTTCCGCCGAGCGCGTCGAAGTTGAAAAGCGCTTTGCTGATGAGGCTGCTCGGCGTATAGCTCGCGTAGGTGGCCATGGCTTTGGCTGACGGGCGCGACTACGCCGCGTCGGTCCTGCCCTCGGCGTAGCCGTACTGGATGTAGTGAAGAGTGGCGAGCTGGGTGTCCGAGCCGAAGGCGGCTTGGAGGTCCGCGTAGTTGGCGAGGTACTGCACCGGATCGAAGTGCTCCGTCCTTCCTTCGTTCAAGCCGTACTGGATGTAGTGGCTCGCTCCGGCATCGGCATTGGCCCCGAAGGCCCGGATCAGATCCCCGTAGGAAGCGATGTACTCAAGGCCATCGAAGGTCACTGTCCGGCCTTCTCCGTAGCCATGGCGCACGAAGTGATCCGCCCCCGCGTGGGCATTCGCCCCGAAGGCATTGATGAGGTCTGAGTAGCTTGCGATGTACTCCAAGCCGCTGAAGGTCACGCCCCGGCCTTCGTTCCGGCCATACTGCAGATAGTGCTCGGCGCCCGCGTGGGCGTTGGCCCCGAAGGCGTTGATCAGGTCGGCGTAGCTGGCGATGTACGCCAGCCCGTCGAAAGTGGTTGCCCTGCCTTCGTTGTGCCCGTATTGAATGTAGTGGCTCTCTCCCGCTTGGGCGTTCGCCCCGAACGCATTGATCAGATCGGCGTAGCTCGCGATGTACTCCAGTCCGTCGAAGCTGGCGGTCCGGCCTTCGTTCCTGCCGTAGCTGATGTAGTGACTGGCCCCCAAGTCTGCGTTCGCACCGAACGCATTGATCAGGTCCCCGTAACTGGCAATGTAGGAAAGCCCATCAAAGCTGGTCGTCCTGCCTTCGTTCCGGCCCCACTGGATGTAATGGCTCACACCGGCATCGGCATTGGCCCCCAGCGCGTTGATCAAGTCTCCGTAGCTCGCGATGTAGGAAAGGCCGTTGAACGTCGCAGTCCTACCCTCGAACCGACCGTAGCCCACGAAATGATCAAACCCCGCCTGCGCGTTCGCCCCGAACGCGCCGATCAGGTCCGCATGGCTCGCCACGTACTCCAGCGCCGTGAACGCAGCAGACGAAGGCAACAGCTGCGTAGCGCCATCGCCCAGAAACTGCAACCTCTCAATCCCCTGTAGCCGGTCCACCCCGTCTCGGGAGGCAACCCGGTCCGCGGCGTGCGCCGCCCCTTGGTGCTCGATCAGCGCGTACTGCCCCGCCGAGCCCGTGTACTGCGCCGTATCGAAACCGCCTCCTCCGTCCAACGTGTCGTTGCCGCCCAACCCAGCCAGCGTGTTGTCCAGGGCGTTGCCGGTAATGACGTTGTCGAGTTCGTTGCCCGTACCCGAGGTCGGCAGCACCCCCTCGCTCGTTGCCGTGACATCGTTCGTCAGCGTCAGGTTCTCGACGTTGGCCACCCCGGCCAAGCTGCAGTTGATGGCAGCGATGACGGTATCGGTAATCCCCTGCAGCGTACCGCCATCCGCCAGCAGCGCTAGCCCCAACCCCAATGCGCTGTTGCTGCTCTCGATAACCTCGTCGCTGTCGTCGTCGACGTAGAAGGTGTCGTTGCCGGGACCGCCCTCCAGGGTGTCGGCGCCGAGCGAACCATCCAGAACGTCGTCGCCCGCCAATCCCTGGATCGTGTCGTTGCCAAGCCCCCCGATCAGCGTGTCGTTCTCGGACGTACCGATGATCAGGCGGCCGGCGAAGTTGTCGGACGTGATGGAGCTCTTGTGAATGTCCTTGAACGTCGCGATAGTGGCCCAGGTGTAGCTGCTAGCGGTGGCGCCATCGACGTCCCATTGCAGCAGCGTGTCCGCGTTCGATTGGCTGAGCCGCAGGAACCCGAGGCTCGCATTGAACGGATTGCCGCCGGAGTAGCCACCGCTGGCGGCACTGATGTTCAGGAAAGTGTAGATGTCCAGTACATCGCCGCCGGCCCCGGCCTCGAAGTTGACGATCGAGTACTGCTCGAGAGACGAATAATTGAAACTCTCCGGGGACACCGTTCCATAGCTGCTGGAATACTCAAATGCGTCGACCCCGCCTTGCCCATCGACCACCAGCGTTACCGGATAGTAGGTTCCCGAAGGTTGCCCAAACGGGTTCTGGACCTCAATCCGGTCAGCACCGATCCCGCCACTGATCGTGACCGCGCTGCCAGAGACCAGTGAAACAGCGCCGGTTTGCAAGAAATCATCGCCATCGCCACCATCCATCAGTACCGAAACCGGTGTCGTACCCCATGGATTCACCGACAGCGAATCATCTCCCACGCCCCCGAACAACGAATCCGATCCGCCGCCGCCCACCAGAGCGTCGCTCCCAGCCTCTCCGTCCAGCCAATCCGCACCCACACTGCCGCGCAAATAATCGTCACCATTACCCCCCTGCAGCGTGTTGTTCCCGTCCACCGCGCCGCCACCCGTCTCAAGACCTTCCAGATGGTCATTCCCCTCGCCTCCCACCAACGAGTCCGACCCCGCCCCACCCCTCAGGTAGTCCGTGTCATCACCCCCGAGCAACGTGTCGTTGCCATAACCACCGATCAGCGTGTCAAAACCCGAACCCCCATCAATCAAGTCGTTGCCAAACGACCCGTCAAGTGTGTCGCTTCCCTCGAAGCCGGAAATTGTGTCGTCATCCACGCCCCCGAGGATCGCGTCATTGCCCGGTGTTCCATTGATTACAGATCCCTGCGCCAGCGCGTACGCGTAGCTCTGCTGGGTTGCCGAAGAGAGCAGCACATCGGTCTCGACCGCACCGGTCGAGACTTCAAGCGCCCAGTCGCCCCCCGCCAGGTTCGATCCGGTGGCATCGGTCGATGCCGCGACATCCGCGCCGGTGTACAGCGCCAGCGCCTCGATGAAGCTCTGGACCTCGGCCCCCGCCCCCACGTCGCAGCCGTAGAGCAGCAGGTCGCCGTCCTCGGCGAGGCTGGCGCCAATCTGAGCGAGTTCCGACTGATAGCCGGCGAGGCTCGACTCCGTGAGTACCGCAGAGCCGAGGTAGAACGTGCCGCTCGAGCCGTGAGAGATGATGTGCAGCGAAGCGAGATCCGTGACGCCCTGCAGCGCGGCGGCGATCTGCGCGATCCCGTCCCGTTCGGAATCCAGGACGACGGCCTGAACGTCGGCCGCCAGCCCCGCGAGCAACTGCTCGAGATCCTTGACCCGTGAGTCGATGAAGACGATGCCTGACACCGCCCCTCCCAGACCGGTCAGCCGACGCCCGGCCTACACCCTGCCAGTGTCACTCAGTCGCGTTGCGGCGGCAATCCGTACTTTGGTCGCGGTTCCGAACTTACCCCGGCGGCGCGTCGGTGTTGATGGCCACCCAGAATTGACCCACTTGGGGGTGTAGTTTCCATCCAAAACTGACCCACGTGATTGACTTGCCCGCTCCAAGAACGAGCGGGAGAACGAGGAGTGATCAACGTGGGCATGTTGGCCAAGATCAGGCGGATGCATTTCCGCGACCGGATGTCGCTGCGGGAGGTGTCGAGGCGCACCGGGTTGTCGAGGAACACGGTGCGCAGTTGGCTGCGCCGACCGGAGGTGGTGGAACCGAAGTACCCGCCGCGTAAGTCCGCGAGCAAGCTCGAGGGGTGGACGGAAGTGCTACGCACGTGGCTGCGTAGCGACGGCCACCGCGCCAAGCGCGAGCGGCGCACGGCGATGGCGCTATTCCAGGCGATCCGGGCGCAGGGCTATGGGGGTGGCTACGGGCGCGTGTGTGCGTTCGTTCGGCGCTGGAGGGCCGAGGAGTCCGAGGCGCCCAAGCGCGCGGCGTACGTACCGCTCGCTTTCGAGCTCGGTGAGGCGTTCCAATTCGATTGGAGTTGCGAGTACGCCTTTGTCGGGGGGTTACGCCGGAGGCTCGAAGTTGCACACACCAAGCTGGCGGCGAGCCGAGCCTTCTGGTTGGTGGCCTATCCCACCCAGAGCCACGAGATGCTGTTCGACGCGCATGCGCGCGCCTTTGGTGCGTTCGGCGGGGTTCCGCGCCGCGGGATCTACGACAACATGAAGACCGCGGTGGATCGCGTCGGGCGCGGCAAGGAGCGCACGGTCAACGCGCGCTTTTACGCCATGTGCTCGCACTACCTCTTTGAGCCGGAGTTCTGCAACCGGGCGGCGGGCTGGGAGAAGGGCATCGTCGAGAAGAACGTCCAGGACCGGCGCCGCCAGATCTGGCGTGAGGTGACTGAGCGGCGCTGGGCGAGTCTGGAGGAACTGAACCGCTGGCTCGCGGTGCGCTGCCGTGCGGCGTGGGAGGAGATGCGCCACCCCCAGTGGCCGGAGTTGACCATTGCCGAGCTGCTGCAGGACGAGCAGGCGCGGCTGATGCCGTTGCCGCGAGCGTTTGACGCCTACGTCGAGCAACCCGTACGGGTTTCGGCCACCGGATTGATCCACGTGCAGCGTAACCGCTACAGCGTGCCTACCGAGTACGTGCACCGGGTGGTGAGCCTGCGGCTGTATCCGTTCGAAATCGCGGTGATCGCCGACGGCCAGGAAATCGCACGCCACGCGCGCAGCTTCGAGCGCGATCAGACCTTCTACGATTGGCAGCATTACATCAGCCTGATCGTGAAGAAGCCGGGGGCGCTCCGCAACGGCGCGCCCTTTGCCACCATGCCCGAGCCGCTGGTACGGCTGCAGGGCTACCTGCTCAAGCACCCGGGCGGTGACCGGGTCATGGCCCAGGTCCTGGCTGCCGTACCGGTGCATGGCTTCGAGGCGGTACTGGTCGCCGCGGAAATCGCGCTGGAATCGGGTCGCCCGAGCGGCGAGCACGTGCTGAACGTCCTCGCACGTCTGAAATCGCCCTCCGGCCCTCCGCTTGCAGAGGTGTCGGCAACAGCGCTCGCTCTGGCCGAGGAGCCGGCCGCGGACGTCGATCGCTACGAGCGGCTGCGCCCGGACGCGGGGGCCACCCATGTCGATTGAAACCGTGGCCAAACTCAAGGCGCTCAAGCTCCACGGCATGGCGAGCAGTTGGCCCGAGCTCGTGGCGCGCGCGCGGCACGCCGAGTTCGACCCCGAGCGCTTCGTCGAGCAGTTGCTCGCCGCCGAGCGCGCCGAACGCGAGGTGCGCTCGATCGCCTACCAGATGACCGTGGCGCGCTTCCCCGCGCACCGCGATCTGGCCGGGTTCGAGTTCTCCCAGTCACGCGTCGACGAAGCCCTGGTGCGCCGGCTCCACAGCCTGCAATTCCTCGAGGCGGCCCACAACGTTGTGCTCATCGGCGGACCGGGTACGGGCAAGACGCACTTGGCGACAGCGATCGGCATCGAGGCGATCCGCCATCACGGCAAGCGCGTGCGCTTTTACTCCACCGTCGAACTGGTCAATACGCTCGAGCAGGAGAAAGCTGCCGCTAAACAGGGACAGCTCGCCTACCGCTTGATGCATGTCGATCTGGTGATCCTGGACGAGATGGGCTATCTGCCCTTCAGTCAAGCCGGTGGAGCGCTCCTGTTTCACCTGCTCTCGAAGCTCTACGAACACACGAGCGTGATGATCACCACCAACCTGAGCTTCACCGAGTGGGCGAGCGTCTTCGGCGACCCTAAGATGACCACCGCGCTACTGGATCGACTGACCCATCACTGCCACATCGTCGAGACCGGGAACGACTCCTGGCGCTTCAAGAACAGCTCGGCCAGGCTGCAGCCTGGCCGAGCTGTTCGAACCCGAAAGACTCAAACTCCAAAACCGGAGGACACCGAAGACCAATCCACACATTCGTAGCTATACTGCGATTCACAAACCCGGGTCAGTTTCCGATGAAAACCCCGGGTCAGATTTGCGTGGAAATCAACAAACACAGTGTGCATAGTGAATTCGGCATGGCGTTTTCAATTGTGGCCAAGAACAGGACGGCGCCCCGCTTTTAGCTGAAAGTTTTCCTGTGGCTGTGTGCATAGGCTAGGCGGCTTTATGCTGCCGATCAACCTCGCGCTCGGCTTCGGTGTCGCGTTCTCGCTGGAGAACCTCCTCACCGCACGGCTGCGGCGAACATCAAGCCGTTGTAAAGCCCCGCAGAGGTGAGGCTGTTATAATCCTCCCTCGCAGTTAGACCCGATCCAAAGCTGGCCGCGGCCGGCTTTTTCATTTCTGGAACCCTTCAAGTGATCGTTGCCTCCGGCATTGCCATGCAGTTCGGGGCCAAGCCCCTTTTCTCGGACGTCTCCGTGAAGTTCGGCGGCGGGAACCGCTATGGCCTGATCGGCGCCAACGGTTGCGGCAAGTCGACGTTCATGAAGATCCTGGGCGGCGAGCTGGAGCCGAGCGCGGGGTCGGTGGCGATCGACGCCAACGAGCGGG
>Ga0209343_10008032_pt1 | contig 12350 bp, 10 predicted proteins | sample RifCSPlowO2_02_FD_184026 | JGI IMG/M metagenome (GOLD analysis project Ga0209343, IMG submission 184026) | Groundwater microbial communities from Rifle, Colorado - Rifle CSP2_plank lowO2_0.2 (SPAdes) (version 2) | ecosystem: Environmental > Aquatic > Deep subsurface > Groundwater | place... | reverse complement strand
GCTCCCGGATATGCGCCGGGTGGCCCCTGCCCCTGAGCCGGCGCAGCAGCAGCAGCGGTGCATAGCCGAGCAGTCCCGCCAGCAGCACCAGCGAGTACAGCCACTGGATCATGCCGCGGCCTCGTCATCGGCCTGCCATGTCACGGCGCGCAGGGCAGCCTCGATCTCCTTGCGGGCGGCTTCCTGCGCGTCCCGGCCGCAACGGCGGGCGATCCGGATCGGCTCTCCGAAGCGCACCACGCAGCGAGAGAATGGCCGTGGGATGCGGAGCTCGTCCCACGAGGGCATGCGCCAGTCGGAGGAAGCGGCGACGGCCAGCGGGACGACGGCGGCCCCGCTGAGCGCGGCGAGCGTGACGATGCCCGGCTTCACGACCTCGCGCGGTCCCCTCGGTCCGTCCGGAACGACGACGACGCCCCAGCCGGCGCGCAGCGAGCGCAGAAGCTCTCTGAGCGCCGCGGCGCCGCCCCGACTCGACGAGCCCCTGACGGTCTCGAGCCCGAAGCGCGCCATCAGGCGAGCGATGATCTCGCCGTCGCGCGAGCGGCTCGCGAGCACCCGGAGGCGATGTCCCCGGTACAGATACGGCAGGAGGAGGATGCGGGAGTGCCAGACCGTGAAGATCAGCGGGGCGCCGCCCGCCCAGATGGCGGCCACCGCGCCCTCCTCCCGGCGAACGGTGAGGGTACGCGCCAGGAGCCTGATCGCCACGGCACCGAGCGCGGGTCCCACCGCGAGCGACAGCGACGCGGGGGCTCTCATGACGCGCGGGCGACCTGGAGCACCGCCAGCGCCGCCCGCCGCCCGACGCCCCGCTCGCCGAGCCGGCCCCTGATCTCGCCGAACGCCCGGCGCTGGGCCTCGGTGGCCTCGCGATCCACGAGGAGGCGCTCCGCCTCGGCGGCGAGCCGCTCGCCGGAGACCTCCTGTTGCAGGATCTCGGGCACCACCGCGCGTCCCGACACGATATTCGGCAGGCTGATCCACGGGATCCTGATGAGCAGACGAGAGATGGCCTCGGTCAGGCGCGACACCTGGTAGCAGACCACCATCGGCGCTCCCAGCAGGGCGGCCTCCAGCGTCGCCGTGCCAGAGGCGATCAGGAGGGCATCGGCGGCGGCCATGATCTCGTGGGTCCGCTCCTCCAGCACCTCGATGGCCGGCGCCGACGAGGCACGCCCGCGCAGCAGCCCCTCGACGAGCTGCCGGTCCACGGAGGGGGCCAGGCCCAGCAGGAAGCGCCGCCGCCCATCGCGGGCCGCCAGCCGGCTGGCCGCCTCGAGCATGGGCGGGAGCAGCCGCGTCACCTCTTCGCGGCGGCTGCCCGGGAAGAGACCGACCACGGGGGCCTCCCCTGTCACACGAAGGCGGCGGCGCGCCTCACCGGGCGTGAGATCGAGCGGCAAGACGTCCAGCAGGGGGTGGCCGACGAACTCCACCGGCACGCCCGCGTCCTCGTAGAGAGACCGCTCGAACGGGAAGACGGCAAGGACTCGACTCGCCAGCCGCGCCATCAGCCGGATCCGGCCCTTCCGCCACGCCCAGAGCTGAGGCGGAATGAAATAGACGACGGGGACGCCCTGGCGTCGCGCCTGGCGGGCCAGCCGCATGTTGAACTCGGGGAAATCGATGAGGACAATCGCTCGGGGCCGCTCCTCGCGGAGCCGGCGGACGAGTCCCCGATACGCGGCGAAGAGTGCGGGCAACCGGTTCACGGCCTCGCTCGCGCCCACGACGGCATGCCTCGTGGGGTCGGCGACGATCTCCACGCCAGCCGCGGCCATCCGGGCGCCGCCCATGCCGACCAGGCGGAGCCCCGGCGCGAGCTCCTTCAGGGCCAGGCACAGCGTGGCCCCGTGCACGTCCCCGGAGGCTTCGCCCGCTGAGAGCATGATCGCCCCGCACTCAGAACCCGCCATCGCGTCCCTCGTCGATTCCGACGAGCGCGATGCCGGCCCGCTCGGCGAGACCCACCACCACCTCGCGCTCGACCAGCAGCACCTTCCGCCTCGGAACAGCGAGCACAGCGGCGCCTCCCGCAGCCATGACCTCGAGCGTCGTGGGCCCGATCGTGGGGATGTCGAAGCGGTAGTCGTGGTCCGCGGCCACCGCCTTCACCACGACGGCGCCCGGCCCCGCCAGGGCCGTGCCGCGCCGGATTGTCTCATCCGTCCCTTCGGCCGCCTCGACGGCCACCGTCACGCCGTGGGACCGGACGATGGTCTGCCCGATCCCGTGTGCCGCGAGGCTCCGGCAAAGCCCCCAGCCGGCGCGGATCTCTTGCCATTCGGCCTCCGAGGGAGCGCGTGGGGTGAGCGACGGCGCGTCGAACAGCCAGGGCCCGAGAAAGAGACGCTGATCGAGGACCTGTACCCCCAGGGCCCCCAACGTTTCCAGGATCATCGCGGACAGGGCGGCGTCGGAGAGCCCGCTCCCCGCGAGGCGACGTCCGGCGTCGTCGGCGTCATGCACCTGAGCGAGAGCATCCTGCTTCCAGAACTTCCCGACAAAGAGGGCGGCCTCGACGCGCTCCCCTTCGATGCTCCCGAGGACCGACTGGATATCGGTGAGCCTGGAGGGAACGACCCGGTCCGCGCTCTCGGAGAGCCCGGGCGCGTCATCGAACGCGAAGGCCACGACGCGCCATCCCTGCCGGCGGGCCTCGGCAGCCGCGCGGCCGGGGAGCGCCCCGGCCCCCGACATCAGGCCGAGGCAACGCTCCACGGAAGATCCTCCGGCCAGGCGGTCTCTCCCCGACCCTCGCGGATCATCCGCTCGATCTCCAGCGCCACGGCCAGGGAGCGCAAGTCCTCCGCCTCGGCCAGCTCCACCCGACCCGTGGTCTGGGCGGCGCGGGCCGCCGAGATCAGGTGGCGGAGCTCCAGCTTCAAGGGGTTGTCCTTGTGGACGAAGAGGTGCTCGACGAAGGACGCCTGGCGATAGCGAATCGCCTCGCGGTTCACCGAGTACTCCTGCGCTGCGCGTCGGTGGATCTGGATGTCCTGGTCGAGGTAGTCGAGCGTGATGTAGGCGTCGGGCTGGGTGATGGCCAGGGTCCGGATCTTCTCCTCGGTGGCGCGGCTCGCGGTGATGGTGGCCATGGCGCCAGAGTCGAACACCACCTGCACGTTCGCCACGTCGGCGAGGCCCGAGCTCACCGAGGAACCCACCGCCGTCACCCTCCGCGGCTCCCCATCCACCAGTCCCAGGACGATGTCGATGTCGTGGATCATGAGGTCCATGACCACCGAATCGTTCTGCACCCGGGGAGCGAAGGGGCCGAGGCGCCGCGACTCGATGAGGATGGGCCGCTCCACGATCTTCCGGAGCTCCTGCACGGCGCCGTTGAATCGCTCCACGTGCCCCACGTGCAGGACACTCCCGCGGTGCCGGGCGATCCGGAAGAGCTCCTTCGCCTCCTCGAGGGTCGTCGTCATGGGTTTTTCGACCAGCACGTGGATCCCCGCCTCGAGGAGGTCCCGCGCAACGCCGAAGTGCCGGTCCGTGGGGACCGCCACCGTCACCACGTCCACCAGCCCGTGGAGCTCGTCGTGATCGGCGAACGCGCGGGTTCCGTAGCTCGCGGCGAGCTGCTGCGCGCGCTCGAAGTCCCGGTCCACGATCCCCACCAGCTCCACGTCCCACAGCTCCATGAAGGCGAGGATATGGTACTGCCCCATGTGCCCGGCCCCCACCACGCCTGCCCGGATCTTCGGCTCCACTGCAGGCCTCACTGCGCCTCCTCCTGCTCTCCGGCGTCTCCATGGGCGCCGCTCCGGACAGCCCCCGGCACGATACCCCGCCGGGATTGCTCGATGAACTCCAGCAGCCGGGCCACCAGAGGGTGATCCCCCAGCTCCGCCTTGAGACGCGCGGCCGCAGCCCCCGGGGCGAGGCCTGATCTGTAGAGCACCCGGAAGGCTTCCTGCGCCTGCCGGCGCGCTTCTGCGTCGAGCCCGCCCCGACGCATCCCCACGACGTTGACCGCCCGCGCAGTGGCCGGGATGCCGTCCACCATCACGAAGGGCGGAACGTCCTGGATCACCTTGGAGCACCCCCCGATATAGGCGAAGGTCCCCACCCGCGTGAAGGGATGGATCCCGCTGAGCCCGCCGACCGTGGCCCGATCCTCGACCGTCACGTGGCCGGTGATGCCGGCCCCGTTGATGATGATGACGTGATCGCCGATGAGGCAGTCGTGGGCCACGTGCGCCGTTGCCATCAGCAGGCAGTGCGAGCCGATACGCGTGTCGTGCCCCTCGTGGGTGGCGCGGTGGATCGTGACGTACTCCCGGATCACGGTGTCGTCGCCGATCACCACTCCCACCGGGATCCCGGGACGGAACTTGAGATCCTGCGGCGGCGCGCCGAGGACGGCCCCGTGGCCGATCCGGCAGCGGGCGCCGACGCGGACCCGCCCTTCCAGCACCGCGTGGGCGCCGATCTCCGTTTCCTCGCCGATCTCGACGTCCGGACCGATGACCGTGCCGGGCCCCACCTGCACATCTGGTGCGAGGCGTGCCCGTGGATCCACGTGAGCGGCCGGATGGATCACGCGCGCCCCCGCTCGAGCTCCTCGAGCCGCTTCTCGAGGGCCCGGACCCGCTTCACGAGCTCGGGCAGCAGCCGCTCCGCGGCCCAGATGCGGCGCGCCTCGGCCATCGGCCGGCTCGGCGTTCCGCCCCACACCTCGCCCGCCGGAATGTCGCTGGGCACGCCAGCCTGGGCCACCAGAATCGCGCCCTCTCCGATCGTCACGTGGTCGGCCACGCCGACCTGCCCGGCCAGGATCGCGCGGCTGCCGATGCGGCACGACCCCGAGATGCCCACCTGCGCCACCAGGATCGCGTCCTCCCCGACATCGCAGTTGTGCCCCACCTGGACGAGATTGTCCACCTTGCTCCCCCGCCCGATAACCGTGTCGCCGAGGGTGCCCCGGTCCACTGTGGTGTTGGCGCCGATCTCCACGTCGTCCTCGATGCGCACGCCGCCCACCTGGGGGATCTTCCGGTGGGCGGTCCCGTCGAACGCGTAGCCGAAGCCGTCGGCGCCGACGACGGCGCCGGGGTGGATGATCACCCGGCTGCCGACCTGCACCCCGTCGCGGATGACCACTCGTGGGTACAGGAGCGTGTCGTCTCCGACGCTCGAGCCCGTCCCCACGAACGTGAGCGCACCGATCCTCGTCCGCCGGCCCACCGTGGCCCCCGTTTCGATCACGGCGAAGGGGCCCACCGCGGCGCTCTCGTCGACGCTCGCGCCCTCCGCGACCAGCGCCAGCGGGTGAATGCCGGGCGCATGGGGCGGATCCGGGTGAAAGAGACGCAGGAGCGTGATGAGCGCCGCCTGCGGGGAGGCGACTCTCAGCACGGCGCCGGGGAGCCCGGTGGCATCCGCGGGCGCGACCACCGCGCCGGCGCGGGTCTCCTCGGCGAGCCGCTGGTAGCGCCGGCTCAGCAGGAAGGACACCTGGTTGGGGCCCGCACTCTCGAGCGGCGCCACCCCTCCCACCGGCCTCGCCGGATCGCCTTCCAGGGTGGCGTCGAGCGCCTCGGCGAGCTGACCGAGCGTGAAGGGGCCGCCCTGCGTCACCTACTTCTTGGCCTTTTTGGAGTCTTCCTCGAAGACGCGGATGATCTCTTCGGTGAGGTCCGCCTCGGGGGCGCCGTAGACCACGGAGGCCCCTCGCTTCTCGACGATGATGGCGTACCCCTTCTCCTTCCCGAACCGCTGAACCACCCCCGTGACCTCCTGGAGGACCTTCGCCAGCAAGTCCTGTTCCTTCTTCTGGAGCTCTTTCTGGAGATCGTCCACCAGCCGGCGCACGTCCCGGACCTTCCGCTCGAGGGTCTCCTGCTTCTCCCGGCGGACGTCGGCCGAGAGGAGCTGTCCCTTCTTCTCCAGCTCGTCGCGAAGCTTCTCGAGCTCACCGCGGTGCCCGTCGACCTGCTTCTGCATGGCGGCCTTCTCTCGCTCGAGCTGTTCCCGCGCCGCGACGCCGGCCGAGGCCCGCGCCAGCACGCGCTGCACGTCCACGAACGCCACCCGGGCGCCGGGCCCGGACTGGGCGTGCACGGGCAGGGCGGACCAGGAGAGTGCCATCAGCCCGCCCGCCGCCGCGGCCAGCAGCGGCAGGAGACCCCTCGGCGTCATACGCATCAGCGTCTCCTCCTTGCTCAGAACGGGGAGCCGACCGAGAAATGGAACTGCCCGAACTTCTCTCCAGTTCGCCGGTCCAGGTTTACCCCGTAATCGACACGGAGCGGACCGAAGGGCGACGCCCAGCGGACGCCGACGCCCGCGGCGTGCCGCAGGTTCAACGGGTCGAACGTGTCGCCGCCTTCGATGTCGGGGCCATAGACATTACCCACATCATAGAAGAGGGCCGCCCGGATGCCGAAGGGGAGCGGGATCAGGTACTCCACGTTGCCGAGGAGCTGGCTGTTGCCCCCGATCCGGGTCCCGCTCTGGTCCGTCGGCGAGATCGCCCGGCTCTTGCGGCTGCGGATGGAGTTGGGTCCGCCGAGGTAGAAACGCTCGAAGAGCGGCAGCGGCTCCTCCGCCCAGCCGAAGGCGTAGCCCCCCTGGACGCGCCCGCTGAGAATGTGGTCCAGCCAGAGTGGCTGGAAATACGCAGTGCTGGCGACGGCCCGGACGAACTTGCTGTCGCCGAACCCCACCCCGGCAAAGTCCACGCCGATGCTCGAGGCGCTCCCGCGGGTCGGCTCGAACACGCTATCGCGAGTGTCGCGCGACAGGCTGCCCCCGATGAGCGACGTGAGACGCTTCCCCTCCTCGCTCAGCAGGTTCGAGCTTGCGTTGCTGGGCACGTCGGAGATCTCGTCCTCGGTCACGCGGTAGACCAGGTTCCAGCGCGAGTAGTCGCCCAGCGGGTGACCGAGCCGGATGTCGCCGCCCAGGGAGTTGATCGTGTACTCCGTGAAGACACGGCGGTTGTTGAAGAGGTCGAAACCGGCAGACAGGGGCCGGTCGAACAGCCACGGCTCGGTGAACCCGATGGTGCCCTGCTGGGTGCTTCCCCCCGCGCGCAGCCTGAGGAATACCTCCCAGCCGCGCCCGAGAAAGTTGCGCTGGGACAGGTCCACCGTCCCGATGAAGCTATCCTGGGAGCTGTAGCCGCCGCCGATGGAGAAGAGGCCCGTGGGCTTCTCCGTCACCTCGATGTTGACCACGATCTTGTCCTTGGCCGAGCCCGGTGCGGTCGTGGCCTTCACCTGCTCGAAATAGCCAAGGTTGTTGAGCTTCTGCCGGGCGCGCTCGAGATTCTTGGTGGTGAAGAGGTCCCCCTCGTGCATGGGGATCTCGCGCCTGAGGATCTTGTCCTGGCTCCGGGCGTTTCCGGAGATGTTGATCCGCTCCACGAAGACCTCCGGACCCTCGGCGATCTCGAAGGCGATGTGCACCCGCCGCGTCGCGGCGTCTTGCGTCGCGGTCGGGTTCACGTCGGCCGAGGCGCGCCCGACGACGCCGTACAGGTCCTGGATCCCCTTCATGCTCTCCCTGAGCTTGGAGCGCGAAAACACGTCGTCCGTCTTGAGCTTGATGCGCCGGCGGATCTCCTCGGCGGGCAGGATGTTGTTGCCCGTCACGTCCACCCCGCCGACCTTGAACTGCGGCCCCTCCACGACGACGACGCGGACGGTGGCGCGGGCCTTTGTCCGCTCCACCTGGATATCCGCCGACTCGACTCTCGCCTGCGTGTAGCCGTGGTCGTTGTAGAGCGCGACGATCCGCTCGACGTCGTCATCCAGCTTCTGTCGCTGGACGGTCCCCCGGAGGACGTAGAACTGCCGCTCCTGGGTCGCCATGATCGCCTTGATCTGCTTCGGCTTCACCCCCTGGGCGCCCTCGATCACGATCTCCTCGATGGTGATCTTCCGCCCCTCGGCCACCTGGAAGACGACCGTCACGTCACCGTCGGGGAGCTTCTGGGCATCCGGCGTGACGGCGACCTCGAAGTACCCTTCTTCCTCGTAGTGGTCCTTCACTCGCTCGGCCGACCGGTTGACCTCCACGGGGTTGTAGACGCTGCCCAGCTTCAGGTCGATCTTCTCCTGCAGGGTGGCGGTATCCACCTTCTTGTTGCCCGCGAACTGGATGTCCCGGACAAAGGGGCGCTCGACCACGAGGAACGTCACCTTGACGCCCCCCTCGAAGTCCTCGACCTTCAGCTGGACGTCGTCGAAGAAGCCGAGGGCGAACACCGCGCGGATGTCGTCGGCCAGTCTGGCCGGGGCGAACTGACCGCCGACCTTGGTGGTGACGCGGCCGAGGATGACTGCCTCCTGGACGCGGCGGCTCCCCTGAACGGCGATCTCCTTCACGACGATCGGCCGCTCGGGGGACGGCGCCGCCTGCTGGGCCGACGCGAGGCTCGGACCCAGGACCACACAGGCAAAAAAAATGGAGAGGAACACTCTCCCCAGGGCGGTCATAGACGCGATCGTCCTGTCGTGTGGGGAGGCGGCGTCCGGCCGCTCAGTGCTCCGCGAGCGCGAGCCGCGATTCCGCGACCTGGGCTTCCCGGAAGACGAAATTGCTCCCCTCCACGTCGAGCTCCAGCCGAGCTCCGACCGAGACCTGGCCCCGCACAATGGCTTCCGCCAGCGGGTCCTCCACGTGCTTCTGAATCGTCCGGCGAAGCTGGCGGGCCCCGTACGTGGCGTCGAACCCCTTCTCCACCAGCAGGTCCAGCGCCGCCAGGGTAGGCTCGATGGCGATCCCCTTGTCGGCCAGCTGGGCGTTGATCCGGCCCATCATCAGACGGACGATGCCATTGATGTTCTCGCGGCTCAGCGCGTGGAACACGATGGTGTCGTCGATGCGGTTGAGGAATTCCGGCCGGAATGCCCGTTTCAGCTCCTCCAGCACGCGCTCCTTCATCTTGTCATGCGAGGAGTCTTCGCCCTCGGGCAGGAACCCTGGCGAGGTCCGCTTCCCGATGAAGCTCGTGCCCAGGTTCGAGGTCATGATGAGAATCGCGTTCTTGAAGTCCACGACGTGGCCCACCGAGTCAGACAGGCGGCCGTCGTCCAGCACCTGCAGCAGCATGTTGAAGACGTCCGGGTGGGCCTTCTCGATCTCGTCGAACAGCACCACGCAGTACGGCCGCCGCCTCACCTTCTCGGTCAGGAAGCCGCCTTCCTCGTAGCCGACGTAGCCGGGAGGGGCGCCGAGGAGCCGGGAGATCGAGAACTTCTCCATGTACTCCGACATGTCGACGCGAATCAAGGCGTTCTCGTCGCCGAACAGGTACTCGGCGAGCGCCCGGGCCAGCTCCGTCTTGCCGACACCCGTGGGCCCCAGGAAGATGAACGACCCCACGGGCCGCTTGCTGTCCTTGAGGCCGGCGCGCGACCGCCGGATGGCCCGTGAGACCGCCGCCACCGCGTCGCCCTGACCGATGATGCGGCCGTGGAGCGCCTCCTCCATGCGGGCGAGCTTGGCCGACTCCTTCTCCTCGAGCTTGGACAGCGGGATGCCGGTCCAGCGGGAGACGATGTACTCCACGTCTTCCTCACCGACCACCTGCGGTCCCTTGCCCTTGCGCTTGTCCCAGTCGCGCTTGAGCTCCTCGTCGCGCCCGCGCAGCAGCTTCTCCTTCTCGCGCAGCGAGGCGGCCTTCTCGAATTCCTGCGCCTCGAGGTACATGTCCTTCTCACGGACCACGCGCTCCACCTCCCGCCCCAGCTCCTTGATCTCCGGGGATGGCGTGAGCGCCATGAGCCGCGTCCGCGAGGAGGCCTCGTCGATCACGTCGATGGCCTTGTCCGGGAGCTGGCGGTCCGTGATGTAGCGGTCCGCGAGCTTCACCGCCGCATCGATGGCGTCGTCCGTGATCTTCACGTGGTGATGGGCCTCGTACCTGCGCCGCAGCCCCTTGATGATCTCCACGGACTCCGCCACGGAGGGGGCCCGCACGATGACGGGCTGGAAACGCCGCTCCAGGGCGCCGTCCTTCTCGATGTACTTGCGGTACTCGTCGAGCGTCGTGGCCCCGATGGTCTGGATCTCACCCCGGGACAGCGCGGGCTTCAGCATGTTCGACGCGTCGATGGCCCCTTCGGCGGCGCCGGCGCCGATGAGCGTGTGCAGCTCGTCGAGGAACAGCACCACGTTCTCCGACTGCCGGATCTCCTTCATCACCGCCTTGAGCCGCTCCTCGAACTGGCCGCGGTACTTCGTTCCGGCGACGAGAGCCCCCAGGTCCAGCTGGAGGAGCCGCTTCTGCGCCAGGACGTCGGGCACCTCGTGGCTGACGATCCGCTGGGCGAGGCCCTCCACGATGGCCGTCTTGCCCACGCCCGGCTCCCCGATCAGCACGGGGTTGTTCTTGGTCCTGCGCGCCAGGATCTGGATGACCCGCTCGATTTCCGTCTCGCGCCCGATCACCGGGTCGAGCTTGTTCTCCCGGGCGAGCTGGGTGAGGTCACGCGCGAACTCGTCGAGCACCGGCGTCTGCGAGCGCTTCTTCGGGCGCGGGTAGTACTGATCCCCCAGAAGCGACAGCGTCTCCTGGCGCACCTCGTCGAGGCGGGCGCCCAGGGATTCCAGGATCTTGGCGGCGATGGACTGCCCCTCCTTCATGAGGCCGAGGAGCAGGTGTTCGGTGCCGATGTAGTTGTGGCCGAGCTGACGGGCCTCCTCGATGGACAGCTCGAGGACGCGCTTGGCCTGTGGGGTGAAGGGCACCTCCCCGAACGTGAGGGTCTTCGGGAATCCGGCCAGAGCCCGCTCGACCTCCGCCTTCACGGTCTCGAGCTTGAGCCCGAGGCGCTGAAGCACGGCCGTGGCGATCCCCTCCCCGTCGCGGATCAGGCCGAGCAGGATGTGCTCGGTACCCACGAAGTCGTGCCGAAAACGGCCCGCCTCTTCCCTCGCCAGGATGATGACTCGCCGCGCGCGCTCGGTAAATCTTTCGAACACTTGGGGCCCTCGCTTCCAGGGTCGGTTAGCGCTCGGTCACTGCCACTGAGACGTGTCCAAAGTATAACGCTCTGACCAATCTCCTCATAGGCTTTTCTTCTTCCGCCACCATGCAGCAGCTCAGGCAGGCCGCCTCGTCCCTCACGGCCAGGTCACTGCCCTCCCCTCCAGGAGCCGATACCCTCGGTCCGCCTTGCGCGCCAGCTCGTGGTTGTGGGTCGCGATGACGAAGCTGAGCCCGCGCTCGGCCTGGAGGCGCAGGAAGAGCTCCCAGATCACCTCGCTCGTCTTGGGGTCCAGGTTCCCTGTTGGTTCGTCGGCCAGGATCACGCGCGGCGCCCCGACCAGCGCGCGGGCAATGGCCACGCGCTGCTGCTCCCCCCCGGAGAGCTCCCCCGGGCGGTGCCCCAGACGGTCGGACAGGCCGACCTCGCCGAGGGCCGCCGCGGCCCGCTCGCGCGCCTCGTTCCATGGCGCCCGCTGCAGCAGCGCAGGCATCATGGCGTTCTCCAGCGCCGTCATCTCCCCCAGGAGATTGTAGAACTGGAAGACGTAGCCGACCTCCGTCCGCCGCATCCGGGCGAGTGCCGTCTCCGAGCGTGAGTACATGTCCTCGCCCGCAAACAGCACGCGACCCCCGGAGGGGCGGTCCAGCGCGCCGAGCAGGTGCAGCAGTGTGGACTTGCCGACGCCGGAGGCGCCGATCACCGCCACGCTCTCTCCCGGGTTCACGGTGAGGCTCACGCCGCGCAGCACGCGGACGATCTCCGGGCCCATCCGGTACTCCTTCTCCAGATCCTGGGCGACGAGGAGCGGCTCACTCATATCTCAACACGTCCACCGGGTGCAGCCCGGCCGCCCGCCGCGCAGGCGACAGCGTCGCCAGGAAGGAGATCAAGAACGTGGCGCCGACGACCAGCGCGAAGTCCATCCCGGTGAGCTTCATGGGCAGGTGGTCGATCTGGTAGACGTCGCCGGCGAAGCGGATGATCTTGTAGCTGTTCTGTACCCAGATGAGCAGGAGCCCGAAGGCGCTGCCCGCCACGGTGCCCACGGTACCGATGAGCATGCCGGCCGCCAGGAACACCGCCGCGATGCTGCCGGAGGTGGCGCCCATGGCCTTGAGGATGCCGATCTCCTTGCGCTTGTCCGCGACCAGGAGCACCAGGTGGCCGATGATGGCGAAGCCCGCCACCAGCACGATGATGGTCACGATGACGAACAGCGCGAGCTTCTCGAGCTGGAGCGCGGCGAAGAGGTTGCGGTTCATCTCCATCCAGTCGCGGATCCAGAGCGGCGACCCCGCCGTCTGCGCGATGCGTCGCCCCACGGCCTTCGCGTCCCACGGGTCGTCGAGCTTGACCTCGACGCCGGTGACGCGGTCCCCGAGGCCGGCGAACTCC
>Ga0209343_10008029_pt1 | contig 12352 bp, 5 predicted proteins | sample RifCSPlowO2_02_FD_184026 | JGI IMG/M metagenome (GOLD analysis project Ga0209343, IMG submission 184026) | Groundwater microbial communities from Rifle, Colorado - Rifle CSP2_plank lowO2_0.2 (SPAdes) (version 2) | ecosystem: Environmental > Aquatic > Deep subsurface > Groundwater | place: Rifle... | reverse complement strand
GTGAGAAGCGCCGCACGCGCGCCACCGTGGATAACCCTCAACCCGCTGGGATTGCACCTAAGAAACCCCTCGGAACTGTCTTAACGAGTGGGGCCACTTCTCACAAAAGCTCAGCCAAGCGGTCGATGAACCACCCCTGAGCGAGCGAAGTGCGCCTTATCGTCTGGTCGCACCATACGTCTTGAGGAAACATCGGAAACTGTTTCAGCAGATTGTATGTAATGTGCATACCGCCAACTTTCTGGCGAGCAACGTAGTCGGCTACAAAGCTATTCAAGTTTGCCAAGAGACAAATTCGTCTCGAAGCAGGCACGCCTCGGGAAAAGGCGAGAGAAAAAGTATGGCCAATAGCTACGCGGGGCGTGACCGAGGCAATAGTCGTCCGCTCATTCGTAGAGTTGGTGATATCCCTCCATCCAAGAAACCACTTTGGACTGAATCGCTCTACAAGTTCCCTCGCAAGAGGCTCGGGTGTTTCGATTTCAGCCTCGATGCGACGTACGTCAATATCACTGAGTGGGAAATCCGAACCTAGCGCCAACATGTGGTCAGCCTCGGAGCCTTCACCAAACGCCTTTGCGACCTCCCGCTCAATTGGCAACGGAAGCACTGAGTCCAAGAGCCGTTTCGCCTCTTTCTTTGTACCTTGCATCGTCAGCACGCTCGCAGCCCACATAGCAAGTACGCGCTGGATGCTCGGCTTGTGCTGAAGCCGAAGCGCCACTGCCAATGGCTCCGGGTACTTCGGGATTGCAGACTCTAGTACTTCCTCACGCACCCAATATCGAGGCTGGACGACAAATGACGAATCTCGTTTTCGACCCAGCGGCACCTGCGGAAGAATGCCAACACTAATTTGTTGCTCTGTAGCATCTTCATAAGTAGAAAATCGATGATCAAACTGATGAAGCATTTTGGCTTCGAACAATGGCAGGTACCGGTCATACGAACTAACAAAAACATTCCCTTCCTGGCGATAGCCATCTGCCAACAACTCTGCTTCGTTGCGGAAGTGATGAGAATCGGATGACATGTTGAATAGCCCCTGTGAGAACTTGATACGCCAAGGGTTCTTCTCCGGTTGCCCATCTTGTCCATCTCGCCATAGCACGGGGATACGGCGGTAGATCGCCTTTGTAAGTTCAGCGTCTGCCTCTGCTCGAAAGATTGGACAATTTCCGGTATTGGGGTTGAGCAAGATGAAATCTGATTTCTCAAGCTCAAAGAAGCGGCCTTTATCAGTAAGGTCGGCAAATTTTCGAAGGTAGAAAGCGATTCGGCTTCGCTCTACAGGCTTAGCCATAGCACCTATCGTGATCTTGCAGAACTTGAAAGCGTGGTGGACAGCCGGGAATATGAACTCCTCGTTTTCAAAGCCGACTAGGTCTACAAGTCGCCCTGCTCGCACAAGCGCGCTGAAAAAGAGCTTAGTAGTGTCGTCTGTGGCAATGCCGGTTGGAACGACGAGGCCGGATCTGCCATGCTGATTTGTTGCGAGAGAGGCAAATTCGGAAAACACTGCGTACGTATTGATTCGACCACGGCCGCTCAACGGATAGCGGCCGGATTGGGCCATAAATAGACGCGCGCCATCGAAACTGCGTAGATGTTCAATATATTCCTGAAAGAGCGCCGGTCTTTGCTCCTTTAGCTCCGTGATGAGCCTAGTGCGCGCTGCCTTGGTAGGCGCCGTGGCGATACGCGCATCACGCGCAGCAAAGTACTCCTGCTCTTTCAGCTCGACATGCTCCCACGGCGGGTTCGAAAGGATTACATCGAAGCCGCCGCCCTGAAAGACGTCCGGAAATTCCACGGGCCAATGGAAAAATCGCTCACGCTCGGCTATCGCCCAAGCAAGCGCTGACAGCCGAGGATCCGACGCTCGTTCCGAAAGACGATCGATCACGGCGCCGCTTGTGATGACTGGGATGCCAGGATTGAGTGGCTGAAAAAAGGCCGCGGTCCATAGATCGCAGGCTTCTCTTTGGCGCAACCATGTCGCGTCGCGATGCGCGGCCTCGAAACGGCGCTTCTTTTCGCGTACGTCGTCGGGTGTGTCGTCACCTATCGAATCTAAACCGTGCGCACCGCTACCGAGACGCTCGAGCGCCTCGCGTGAGTCCCAGGTGAACAGCCCCTGTTGGCCACGCACTTCCTCGCGGTTGCGTCGCATGGTGTCTCGCGCAACGGCTTTGTCGTCGCCTTCCAGCGGCTCGAAGGCCTTGTCTGGAATGCCGCGCGCGAGCACAGCGAGATCGAACACACCTACCAATGAGTCGCCGCCGCGGATTCGGTGATCGAGAAAGGTGAGCGGCTTGGCCCCGGTGTGACTTTCGAGCCACAGCGCCACCCGGCAGAGGTCAACCGCCAGGGGATTTCGGTCGACCCCGTAGATGCAATGGGAGATTACGTCTCGCGTCGCCTCACGTACGCGTTCGGGCGCCGGTTCGTCCTCGCCAGATCGAATCCGGGCGAGCTCCTTTCCAAGGCGACGAGCGGCCGCAAGAAGAAAATGCCCGGAGCCGCAGGCGGGATCGCAAACTCGAATAGAAAGAAGAGCCTTCTCGCGGGCGTTGGGGTTTGCCGCGAGCTTTTCGCAAATCACGGGTTCAAGGGCAGACTGGACCAGTTCGTTCACCAACTGCGGCGGCGTGTAGTAGGAACCCGTTGTCTTGCGCTCTGAGCCGAATATCAGACGAAACTCAAGGCGTCCGGCGCCATCGGCATCAACGGCCGGGTGAAACTCAAGCAAGCTCTCGTAGACCGAACCCAATTCTTCGACATCTAGTGCGGCGTAGTTCACCCGCCGTCGAGGGCTGGAAGGACTCTCCTGATACCAGGCGAGGCGGGAAAAGGCTTCCAGCAGGTCGCGGTTGGAAATTGTGCACGCGTCGATATCGAGAGCCGAGAACAGCTCGCCGTTCAAGGGCGCGACGCGCAGGAATGTGGCGAGTCGTTCATCGCAGAGGACTTTCCAGAGCACGCGCAGGCCTTGCCACAGATCGTCGTCCTCCGTGTACGCAGCGCGGCTGTCCAGGATGCGGCGCAGGCGGGCAATGCTGTAGTGCTCGTGATAGACGGGATCGGTGCTGACGAGGCGCCGCTCTTCGGAGACGAGAAGGAACAGAAACCGATACACCAGCCGCAGCAACTGGCGGTAGAGGTCGCCCGGCGAGATGCGGTTGGCGGCAGTGGAGTCCGGCGCTGCGCGCAGGCGCAGATCCTCGTTCGCGAGGAGTTTCAGGAAACCATTGCCGAGTTGCTTGATGCACTCTTCGACCCCTTCGCGAAGGTGCTCGCGTACGCGGCCGCCCTGATCGATCGAGCGCAGGTAGTACTGCTCGAGGAGGCACTGGTTCGCGTCCCCAGGACCGCGCGGCAGGCGCGTGCGGTGCAGCAGCCGATAGAGGACGGCGAAGTCCTGGAAACGCTGCTCGTCAAAGATCGCCGCGAGGTCGAATTCGACGTAAGCCTGGCGGCGCACGAAGGTCGAGTTGCGCAGCAGGCGCAGGGTTAGCCCATTGGCGACCACGCCCCAGAGGTACTCGGTCCGGTTGAGGTATTCCTGAACGAGCGAATGCGGTGCAAGGCGCGGACGGCCGGAGGCCGGGACGCGCCCAAGCTCCTGCCTCGCTCCGACGATGTGGACGGGGGACGATTCTTCGGCTTCACCCGTACGGTGAGAGATGGCGAAGCTGAGACCGTCCACCTCGCGTGCGCGCGCATTGAAGCGCGCCTCGTAGCCAAGCAGCCCGAGGAACGGGATCATCCACGCGTCGCGGGTGACAGTGGTCGCCAGATCGTCCTCCGGCAGGCGCTGAAGGCGGTGCTGGAATACACCCCACAACGCCCGCGCGTCAGCGAACGCGGCAGCGATTTCGTCGGTGAGATTGCGGCGCGCATCGAGCCCGAAGTCGGCGGCTTTCTGGCCGGCGAGCTCGGCGGCGAGCAGTTGATCGAGTATGTCCGGCCCGAACAGGCCGCCTTCGATGCGGGTGGCGGGAAACGCGGCCATCAGGGCATCGGCTGCAAGACGAGGATGCCCAGAAGATCCGGCGGCAATTGCGGTTTGACCGAGAGCTCCCGTACGCGCATGGAAACAGCTTGCCGCACGCGCTTGTGGGTGCCTTCGAGCACTGCGGCGCGCTCGCCGATGCGTACGCCAATCTCGGCTTCCAGCGCCGGCCAGCGCGCAAGCGCAGTCGCGATGAGCTGGCGCTTTTCGGGCATCGGCACGTTCGCGTCGGGCTTGGCTTCGGCGAGAAGACTCAAGGCTTCGCCCTCGTCCAGCCACAGCTGCGCGTTCTTGCCAGGCCGATGCGCCATGACCAGCACTTCCTCTGAAAGCAGCGGCGCGCGCCTCGGCTGCTCAATCAGGTAGCGCACGCGGAGCAGAAGTACGGTTGTGAGCTGAGTGATCCCCCGTGTGCGAATCACACCACAGCGGGTAGCCGCCGCCGCACCGTGCTTGGTAAGCGCCTGCTCCATGAGAAAGCGTGCCAGCTCGGCGACAAAACGGTGGTTGCGCCCGAGATACTCACAGCCCTCGGGAGTCGGAGAATCAAAGCTGACCAGCCAATGCCCCGACTTGGAGGAAGGCAGCGCGAAGCGCACCGCGTCCGGCACCGTCGCGAGCGCCTGCGGGCTGACCGCAACGCGGAACGCGCCCGCGCGCCGATCGGCGGCAATCTGGAGTCCAATGCGCTGGGCGGCAGCGAGCACGAATTCGCGCACTGCCTTCGAATTGCCGAGCACGGCATCGGTCGCTTCCAGCTCCTTGCGAACTTCCTCGGGCTTAAGTGCGCGCTGCGCGAACTTGGTGCGCGTAAGCTTTTCGCGCTCGGCATCGTATTCCCAGCGGGCGTGCAGCGCCTTGACCTGTGGCGCCACCTCGAGACCGAGGTCGAGCTGAAGCTGGTCGGAGGCATCGCGCTTGCCGCGCAGGAAGAGCGCGTTCAGCACGGCCTCGGTCACAGTCTCGCTTTCCTCGGGAACCGGCACGTAGGTGCCGAGCGTGCGATGGATCTCGCGCGCCTTGTTGAGCAGCACGTCCAGCACCACGCCATCCACCGCACTCTCAGGGCTGAAGTAACGGATGGTCTTGACGGATTTGCTGCGCTGACCGTAGCGGTCGACCCGACCTTCACGCTGCTCCAGACGGTTCGGGTTCCAAGGCAGGTCGTAGTGAAGCGCAGCGTCGAATTTGTCCTGCAAATTGACGCCCTCGGACAGGCAATCCGTGGCCACCAGCACTCGCGGCTGTTCCATGTCGATCTCGTCGATCTTGGCGCGCCGCTCCTCATCCCCGAGGCGTCCGGTCACCACGACAACCCGGGCCTGCGGGTGCCTTCTGGCGAGCGCGCCGGCCAGTGCCTGCGCTACGTATTCCGCCGTGGCGATATAGCGGCACCAGACGATGGGATTGAACTTGCGCGACAGCAAGTCCGCGACAAGCTTTGCGCAGCCCGCGAGCTTGGTGTCGCGTTCGTTGTCGCGCAATGCACGCGCGAGCTTGCCGAGTTCGCGTAGCTTGCGCTTCTCCGAATCACCGAGCGTCGCGTCGGCCGACTCGATGGCGGGCGTGGGCTGTTCGTCGTCGGTGATTTCTTCGGAAGCCTCGAACACCGACATGTGAAAGTCGATCTCATCGCCACCATCGGGCAGCTTCTCGTGCCGGTTCTCCAACGCCGCCAAAGCTGCCGCGGGACTCGACATTACGCATCGGAGCAGGGCCAGCGCCCCCCAGTACCGGACCCGCTGGCGGCGCTTGTCGAGCGTCTGGCCCTCGCGGACGATCTCGGCGCAGAAGTCATAGGTACGGTGGAAGAGATTTCTATACGCAGCCGAGAGCGCATAGGTCTCGTCGGACGGCTCGCGCGTGGGAAAGCAGTGCTCACCTTCCCAGTCGTGCGTAATGTCCTGGCGCGTGCGCTGGACGAAGTGCCGCGCAAGTTCCGTCCGCTGCGCTTCACCAAGCGCCCTGGGATCCCAGCCGCCGAATTGCTGACGGACGAGCGACAGGAGGGACCGGAAGGACGTTTCGACCCCGCTGTGCGGAGTTGCCGTAAGGAGGATCACATGGCGCCCCGCATCCCCGGCAAGCTCGCTGACTAGCTGATGGCGCTGTTGCTGACCAGTATTACGCTCGTTCGCCGCTGCGGCGCCGTGCGCCTCGTCGACGATAACGAGATCGGGGCAATTGAGCAGGAACTGGTGGCGGTTGCGGTCGGATTTGACGAAATCGATGCTCGCCACCTGGATCGGATAGTGCTGGTAGATGCTGTCCGTTCCGGTCTTCCTGCGTTCAAGCTGGCCCACGGTGCCGGAGCGGATCACGACCGCGTCGAGATTGAACTTCTCGGAGAGCTCCTTCTGCCACTGCTCGCAGAGGTACGGGGGACAAAGAACGCACAAACGCCGCACTTCACCGCGATCCAACAACTCACGTGCGATGAGAAGCGCCTCGATAGTCTTGCCCACGCCGACGTCGTCTGCGATCAACATCCGAACCGTCTCCAAACGCATCGCCATGAGCAGGGGGACGAACTGGTACACGCGTGGGCGTATAGAGATGCGGCCGAGAGAGCGGAATGGTGTCGCACCTTCGCGCAGCGTCAACCGCGCTGCCTGCCAGAGCAGATGGGCGCTCGCGGCGTCGGCAAGGTCATCGGGAACCGGCGGCTCGAATCGAGAAGGACGAACGCGCTCTTCGGGAAGGTCGTAGCCCACGAGATCCGTGAGCTGCTTATGGACGGCGACGACTTCGTCAAGCGCGCCAGCCAGCGGCCGCAACAGATGCACATCGTCGCGATCGCTGGGAAGGAGCACCCAATCGCGATTGCGGCAGCGCACTATTGAGCCGGCGTTCATGTTTCTTTCGCTGAAAATGCTACGAAATTGGCTTCAAACGCGAGCCGCATGCGCAGCCAGCGGCCTTATGCGACGAAATCTTACCCAACCATTTGGGGAAAGATTGATCTGTTCAACGCGAAAGCCAGCCATTGTCCATGCTCTAGCCCAAGGACGATTGGAAAGCTCCTTCTGGTTTGCCCAAAAGGCTTGATGCGTGTATGCGGAAGCGGGCAAGATCAGGCCAATCCGGCTTTCGGTGTCGGAAAGTCCGAGCGTCACTACGTTTCTCGACTGGCTTTGAAGCCAAGTCTGTAGCAGATCGTATTTCGATCGCCTTACCCTCGAAATTGTTGTCCCTTTCGATCGAGACTTCTTTGCCGATCCGACAACAGTTGTTCTCGCAGATTTGAAGGCCCATCTGGCTTCGGGTTCAAGTAGAAAATCTTTGCCGTGCACCAGAATGTAAATCTTTGGCGACTGCGTGAATACGTCGCTTATGCGGTACACGAGCGCAGACTTCTCCACCAACAGCTTCCTAGAGTCAGCGCTGGAGACCTTAAGTTGACTCCAAGCCAAGCCCGGCGCCTCGGTGCCCTTTACTTCGACGGGTTGGATTGGGGCGCTAGAGGATTGCCTGAAGCACAGGTCAGCACCGCGTTCCGGCGCCTCAAAGCGGCAGTGCGGAAACTGTCGACGGAGGAAAATTCGTGCGATTTCCACTGCTCTGCCTTCGATTGCCGCATGACCCAACGTTCGCGGCCACGATTTCTCAAGTCGTTTCCATTCTGCGTCGGTCAGTTGGAACATCAACGGCGACATGCGCTTGCTGCTCTACGAGAGAACAATTCTCGACCGCTCAACGACAGCTCGCAACGCCGATTCAGCGCCGGGGAAAAGCGATGTAAGCGCGGCAAGCAGCCGCCTCTGAATTTCAGCACGCCGTTCGCTGAAATGCGCCTGCCGGTGATCGTTGGCGCACAGAGCGACGACATTCCACTCCTCATCGCAGCCTGCCTCGGAGAGAGGGACGACGTGGTGGGTTTCGAGGTAAATCGCACCGCTAGCCGTCTTGAACCCCGGTGTCAGGCACAATTCGCAGACTCCTTTCGCGCGTCGGAGCACCGATGCTCGAACCTCTGAGGAACGCGGATATGCCGTTCCGGATGTCGGTTGCTTTTCTGGGGGTTTCGGGACAGAGAATTGATCGACGAAAACCGGATCGCCTGACTCCTCAGATCGAGCGAGAGGCGGAAGGCCGCGAATCAATCGTACTTTTCCGGACTCATCATCATAGGCGTGCACAAACCACGGGGTTGAATCGAGCGACCGGAAGTGAACTCTCGAAGAATCCCAACCTAGTTCGGATTCATCTTTTTCATCCCCATCCAGCACGATGACGCGAACCGCAGACCCTGCGCGAAACGCGCGCTGAAGCAACGAATCAACCGCACGGGCGCGGCGTGCCTGGTCTCGCGCCCTCGACTTGACGCTAGGATTTCGGTCCTCATTGGCGATCCGGTCCAGTTTCAGTGCGTACGCTCGGATGTTGTCTTCATACACAATCTGTCCGCCTCGTGCCTGCAAGGACCCATGCCAGATGCAGGCCAATCCCGGTTCATGACCACCGCCAAATGCCCACTCATAGCAGTAGTTCGGATTGGCACGTGGATTTCGCACTGGAGTTCCATCGGCCTTGACCGCCCACGGGCTCACGTCGATCCCCGCGGCTTGCACCAAATCCATGATCCGGCCCTCGTGCAGCGGCTTCAGGCCTTCAAGTCCCAGGTCTGTGTTCTGGTTCAAGCGTCCTCTCCCTCTACGAGTGCAGCTTCAGCGCAAGCTCCGTACGCACCGCCTCCGGCAATGCAATGCGGGCTGCCCGGCGATCTGTCGCAGCCTCATCTACCTCGTAGCGCTCCCCCATGACGATCTGGAACCAACGCTCCCTGTCCTGAACCACCCGGAACATCTTCTCGTCCTGAGTAGCTGCGACGTAGGGAAGATACAGGTTAATCGACTGCCGGACGCGTTCGGCGAGGCACCCTATACGGTCGACGCGGCCCGATCGCTGCTCGAGCGTGGAGGGATTCCAGCAGAGATCGTGGTGGATGACGTAGCGGCAGTGCAGGTGCAGGTCGACGCCCTCGGCGAGCACGCTGCTCGCGATCAGGATCTCGGGGAAAAGCGGGGTGTTGAAGGTGAGTAGCAGGGTGCGGCGGGTCTCCTGGCGGACTTCGCCGTTAGCGAGCCTTACGTTGGGCAGCAGCATCGCCGTTTCGTCCGAGGCACCCTCGGCGGGATCGAAGACGGCGCGGACCTCTTTGCCGAACTGGGTGCCGGTCTGTACGGTCAGGAGGGCTGCCAGGAACTCCATTCGCTCCTCGGGTGTGCAGCGTTCGGCGAGGAAACGGCAGAAGTTCTCCACCCGTTCGCGCAGCGACTCGCCGCCCTGCCGCTGCTCAAGCGCCCGCACCATGCCGGCGGCACGGTCGGGCTCTTCGAGGGGGAAGTAGCGCACGAGGAAGGATGGCGTGCGCAGGAAGCGGCGCACTACTTCGACGACCTGCTCGCGCTCCTCGCCGGAGAAGGTGAAGGGCGCGACGATCGATTCGAGCGAGGCGGATACGGCGGCGCGGAGCTTTTCGTCCTTGAAGAATTGGTCGCCCAGCTCGTCCAATATGGTCTGCACTTCCTGGGTCGAGCGGCCGGGAAGCTTCTGCGCGCCCAGGGAAAGGATTTCCTGGTGGAGCCGCGCCGAGATGTGCTGGCGAAGCGCGCGGCCGGTCGCGCGGTAGTGACAGAAAATGAGAACTTTCTCGCCTGCCTTCCACAGCTGAATGGCGCGCTCGGTAGTAGCAAGCACCTTGGGGTGGGCGGAGCGCGCGCTGCGGCTGTCTTTCGGCAGGGCCTTGTCGAGGTGGCCGAGGTACCACTGCAGTTCTGGCGCCTCGCCGGCTTCGGCGGCGTCCGCATCCTCGTCCACAGTGAGCTGCCCGGATCTCGTTTCGAGGTAAGCCTCGAAGGAAGAGGCCAGGCCGTCGGCAAAGAGCGCGCGACCTTTGTTCGAGGCTGCGAGGAGGCCCTGCGCCCGGCCGGCGAGAAGGAACGGCAACAGCGTCTGCGGCGTGATCTCGAGGCCTGAATTGGACGGCTGGTCCGAGAGGATCGAGGCACCGGTGCGCACTTCGCGCCGCAGCAGACTGCTGTCATCGCTTAGCGCCGCGGGACGGACGTGGCGCAGCACCCACGGTGCGAGGGCGCGCTCGGCCTTCTTCATGGCCTCGCCGGTGTAGCGCACCTGCTGGACGACCTGGGCGAGGATGCCCTCGCCTTCGGTGCCGCTAGCCTTAGCCCACCAGCTCTCAATCTCGGCGTCCGTGGGCGCTTCGATCCCGACATGCTCCGCAGTCAATCGCCCCCAGGCGCCATCCAGGCGCAATGCCGCGCTCTGCGCATCGTCGAGCGTGCCCGCGAGCGCGGAGAGTTCGATTTTGAACTGCTCGCGCGTCAGCGACGGCGCACGTGCACCCGTCCAGTCGATTCCCTCGAAGCGGTCGAGCACGCGGATCAACTCTCCGTGGCCGAGTTGAAACGGCGTGGCCGTCAGGAAGAGCATGCGGTCAAACTTGTCGGCGAGCGGTCCGCTTACGGTGAGGTTCGAATCGGCGTCGAACTCTTCGGTGACAAAGAGCGAAGCAAGTTTGGTCTCGGGATTCTTGACATGGTGCGCCTCGTCGAGCACCAGCAACGGCGAATGGAAATGGCAGCGGCTGAGTGCGAGCTGCCAGACCTCCTCCATGCTCCGTGCAAGCGCTTTGCGCACGTCCTTCAATCGCTCCTCCACTCGGGCAGACTCGCGGAGCGGCACAGCGCGCAGAGCCTCGACGATAGGCTCGAAGTGGCTGCTCTCCATTTCGTCGAGCGCCCCCGCGAACGCAGACGGCACCGGATCGTCCGTCACTTCCGTCTTGAAGCGATCGCTGGCGCGGTGCAGCGCTTTGAGCCAACCGTCATAGTCACGTTCGAGAAGGTCGCCGAGGATGCCTTCAGCGTGCCGCTCATACCACTCCATGCGCAGGATCTGTCCGGCAAAGCGGCCGAAATTGCGCCGCTGGTCGGCGAGCGACGAGCGGCCCTTGAAGGCGCGCTTCACCACGGCGAGCTTGGCGAAACCATCGCCGATGGACCGATTCAGGGCGCCATGCGTGAGAAAGATGACGTGCGTCCGCCGCTCTGGTGGATTGTCGAGCAAACGCAGGAAGTCGACCCCGGAATCCGCGGAGTCGGCGCGGAAACGGCTTTGCAGTTCCGGGGCGAGACAGTGGCTGCGGAACACATTCCAGTCCTTGGGCCACTTGTAGCGCAGGCTGGGTGGCGTCATGACGACCACCGGTCCCGCATCCTCGCGGTCGATGAGAATCGAGGCGGCGACGGCGAGCGCGACAAAGGTTTTCCCCATGCCGACCTCGTCCGCAAGAATCACGCCGGGCTGTCGCGCAAAGCGCGCCAGCAGCTCGCGCGCGGCGCGCGCCTGGCGCTCGGCATCGCGCGCCGAAATGCGCGGGTTCCGCAGCTGGATCGATCCGTCGGCGTAGGGCGCGAAGCTCATTGCCGGGCCTCCGCGAACGCGTCGTTTGCGTAACGGTCGAGCTCCGGTACCGGGTGGATCTTTGCAGCCTCTTCGGCGAGCTGCTGGATGGCTTTCTTCAGGGATTCGGCGACCACGGAGCGCGGCAACCCATCGACGGCGACCTTGTCCGGCTGAACCCGGCGCAGAGCCAGTGCAATTTCGGCGATGCAGAACTTCGCCTCGCCGGCGAAGCTTGCCTCCCGGACGTAGCCTTCAGCAAGCGCGAGCGGGCCAACCGGCCCGAAAAGCCGCCAGTCGAAGGCCTCGCGCGAGGATGCCGTACGCTCCAGGCGCTCGCGCAGGCGTTCGAGTGCGGTAGACAGCCGCTTCGTCCGGCGCAGCAGGAATGACTGCGAATCGAAGCGCTTGAGCGGATCGAGTTCGGCATCTCCCGGCGCCCCCTTCTTACCCTTGCGCCTGGCGAGAACTTCGGCGACCGCCTGTGGCAGCGGCCGAGTCGATGAAAGGACCTGAAGAAGCTCTTCAAGCGTCAGCGAACGCAACTCCTGTGGCGGCGGCAGCGCGGCCGGATTAGAAACGTTCACGGGCCAGTTTGCTGTCGCGGTACCGCCTGAATGGGTCCAGGTAACTCCAAGTACGAACGGCACCTCCGATTCTCCCCATACGATGTTGTGCTCGCCCGCACCGGTTCCACGAAAAGATGAGAGGAGCTCGCGGCCGCCGGGCGCCTGAATGCTCCAAGCCTTGGGAAGCGGAGCGCGCAACGTGATGACAAGCGAGGCTGGCGGACCGGGCACAAAGGACGCCTCTTCGAAGGCCGCGGGCAACGGCAGCGACGAGGCGCCGTCCTCCTCCTCTTCGCCTCGCGGATCCCAAACAAGGTTCTTGGACTTGATGTCGAGCGGCTCG
>Ga0209343_10008027_pt1 | contig 12353 bp, 8 predicted proteins | sample RifCSPlowO2_02_FD_184026 | JGI IMG/M metagenome (GOLD analysis project Ga0209343, IMG submission 184026) | Groundwater microbial communities from Rifle, Colorado - Rifle CSP2_plank lowO2_0.2 (SPAdes) (version 2) | ecosystem: Environmental > Aquatic > Deep subsurface > Groundwater | place: Rifle... | reverse complement strand
ATCCCAGCGGACCTTCTCGGAAGGGCCGCTAGGTGTGCCCCCCTCTGGGGGGCATAATGCAAATCCGCGTTCTACGAACGCGGATCTTTAGCCAGCAATGCGTTGACTTGGTCGGGCACACCTCATTCTCGCCCGTTTGCCCGAGATTGAACGGACCATCCGGCAGCATCGCTTCCAAGTTGATCGCCATGTTTTCTATTTAAGTGTCCTCAAAACTGTCCTCATAATGTCAAGAAATGCTAATAGATTACATATTTGTCAAATATATACATGGAGTTTAAACTGTCCATTATTGTGTCCATAGAAGTGTCCATTAATGGCCGATATCAGCCAATTTCAGCCGCTGTTTCCTGAGGAGTGGGTCCTGGCGCCGCTGCATGAGCAGGCCGCCGAACTCGTCGCGGAGTGTCACAGCCTTAAAGGTCAGGCGGGGGAGCCGATAGTCCGCGCACTTGGCGCAAAGCTGCGCGCCATGAACTCGTATTACACAAACAAGATCGAGGGGCAGCATACCCACCCCGAAGAAATCGAGCGCGCCCTTAAAAAGGATTTCAACGCGGATGCGGCGCTGGCTAAGAAGCAGCGCGTAGCCGTCGCGCATATGGAAGTCGAGGAACAACTCGAACAGAAGCTCGGAAAGACTGCTCCGGGAGAGATTTTCTCGCCGCCGGTAGTTTGCGAGATTCATGGTTTGCTCTACAGCAAGTTACCCGAAGGCGACCGGGTTACTGAAGAAGGCGAGCCCATCGTTCCAGGCAAATTTCGGACGAAGGATGTGAAAGCTGGCCGCCATGTCGCTCCGCCATGGAAGGATATTGATGGGCTGATGGAGGGCTGGTCGGAACGCTATCGCAAATTGGCGGGCACGGAAGCGCTTTTGATCGGTGCGGCCTGTTCACATCACCGGCTCGCCTGGATCCACCCATTCATTGATGGAAATGGTCGCACCGCACGCCTTCATACGCATCTTGTGTTGCATGCGATGGGATTCACGCAGGGTTTGTGGTCACCCATGCGCGGTCTCGCACGCACGCAAGAGCAGTACTACGTCCGACTCAACAATGCAGACTTGTTGCGCCGAAACGATTTGGACGGGCGTGGTCCACTTTCACAAGAAGAACTCGTCGCTTTCGCCAGCTATTTTCTCGGGGTTTGCTTAGACCAGGTGCGTTTCATGCGAGGAAGACTCGACCTTGCCTCGCTGCGAGATCGACTCAAGTCGTTGCTTCTTCAACTGCAAGGGCAGCCTTGGAAGATTGGTAGCGAAAAGTCTGTCGTCAAAATCGACGCACTGGAAGCGTTGCACTATGTTGCCATGGCTGGTCCGGTCGAACGCTCACGGTTCGTCGCAATGACGGGCCTGGGCGACCGTACCGGCCGGAGAGTATTGGCGAGCTTGCTTGATTTTGGAGTGTTAACGGAGGATTCTCCACGCTCGCCCGTTTCGTTTGGCGTACCGCTTTCGTCGCTCAGGCTCTTGTTTCCGAATCTCTGGCCAGAAGCAGAAGGGCGGAATCCATAATCGAGAGACGTATCTCGTATCTCAATCGCGGTGAGCCATGAACCTGTATTCCATGCTGCAAAAACGCGAGGCCGAAGGCAAGCCGCTTCGTGTCGGATTGATCGGCGCGGGCAAGTTCGCCGCCATGTACCTCGCGCAGGTGCCGAAAACGCCGGGCATTCATCTGGCGGGCATCGCCGACTTGTCGCCGGCCAACGCGAGGACGAACCTCTCGCGCGTGGGTTGGGCGCAGGAGAAGTTTTCCGCGCCTACGCTCGATGCGGCGATCAGGAATAGGCGCACCCACGTGGGCGAGAACTGGGAGGCGCTCGTCGCGCATCCCGGCATCGACATCATCATCGAGGCGACGGGCAATCCGGTTGCGGCGGTAAGTCACGTGCTTGGCGCCTTCCGCAACGGCAAGCACGTCGTCAATGTCACGGTCGAGGCCGACTGCATGTGCGGGCCGCTGCTGGCGCGCAGGGCGGAGGAGGCCGGTGTGGTGTACAGCCTCGCCTATGGCGACCAGCCCGCGCTCATCTGCGATCTGGTCGACTGGGCGCGCGCGGCAGGGTTCAGCGTTGTCGCCGCGGGCCGCGGGCACAAGTGGTTGCCGCATTTCGCGCAGTCGACCCCGGAGACGGTATGGGGCTACTACGGCCTTACCCCGGAGCAGGCGCGCGTCGGCGGCCTCAACGCCAAGATGTTCAACGCCTTTCTCGACGGATCCAAGCCTTCGATCGAGACCGCCGCAGTATGCAACGCGACCGGGCTGGTGGCGTCGCCCGGCGGCCTGACCTATCCGCCTGCGTCGGTGGATGACATTGCGTTCGTGTGCCGGCCGATCAGCGAAGGGGGCGTCCTGCACGAAAAAGGCCAGGTCGAGGTGATCTCCTCCCTGGAGAAGGACGGCCGGGTGATCCCCTACGACATCCGCTTCGGCGTCTTCGTGGTGTTCGAAGGGGAAACCGAATACGTCCGCAACTGCTTCAAGGAGTACATGGTGCGCACCGACCCGTCGGGCCGCTATGCTTGCATGTACAAGCGCTGGCATCTGATCGGTCTGGAGGCGGGCATCTCGGTGGCCTCGGTGGGGCTGCGGCGGGAGCCGACCGGATGCGCGACCGGATTCCGCGCCGACGCCGTCGCGACGGCGAAGCGCAACCTTGAGGCCGGCGAGATTCTCGACGGCGAGGGCGGTTACACCGTGCACGGCAAGCTCATGCCGGCCGCTGATTCGCTTTCCCTGGGCGCTCTGCCGCTCGGGCTTGCGCACAAGGTCAAGATGGCGAGGCCGGTCACTGCGGGGCAGACACTGCGCTGGTCCGATGTCGCGACCGACGCCACCAGCGAGGCGGTAAAATTCCGCCGTGAGATGGAGTCAGAGTTCGCGCCGGAGAGTCAGCGCCTGGCCTAATTCCGCGAACCCTTATCGGTTCGCAGCCTGGCCGGCGCGGAGGCCAGCGGCCGCGTCTTCCCGCCCGCTTTCTCGAATAAGGGAAGCACCTCGGGAAGGTGCTTTTCGATTTCCAGGATCCGATTCGGTCCCGAAGGGTGGGTCGAGAGCCACTGCGGCGGCGCGCCGCGGGCAGCCTGGGACATCTTCTTCCATAGCGTGACGCCTGCGCGCGGATCGAACCCGGCGCGGGCGGCCAGATCCAGTCCCACGGCGTCTGCGTCGGATTCGTCGTCGCGCGAATACTTGAGCGTGAGCAGCGAACCACCGGCCTCGAAAGCACCGGCAAACTTTCCGCCGGCGACGACCTGACCCAGCAGGTTCGCGCCGAGCCGGGTCAGCCCGCTCTTGGCGATGCGCTCGCGGGCGTGCTCCCGCAGCGCATGGGCGATCTCGTGTCCCATGACGACCGCGATCTCGTCGTCGGTGAGCTTGAGCGTTTCGAGGATGCCGGTGAAGAACGCGATTTTGCCGCCGGGCATGCAGAACGCGTTGATCTGGCGCGAGCCGATGAGGTTGACCTCCCAGCGCCATTGATCGGCGCGTGGGTTGAAGCGCCGGGCGTGCGGTATCAGCCGGCCGGCAATCGCCCGCAGTCGCTGCATTTGAGGATGGTTTTCGGGCGCCAGCGCCCGGGCCTCGGCCGCCTGGCGCTTCAATGCGCGGTACTGCTGCTCAGACTGGAGCTCGAGCTGCTCGGGGGGCACCAGATTGCGTAGTGCCGAGGGCTTTCGGACATTGACTCCTTCGTCCGCAGCCGTGGGCATGGGGAGCAACGCGGCCAGCACCACGGCCAGACAGGCTGCAGACGGTCTGCGACGGCGCGGCATCGTGCAGGGCAGCTAGCGACCTGTCGGCGAGATTTCTGCCGGCCAGCCGCCGCCCAGCGCTTTCATCAGGTCCACGCTGGCCGATAGGCGGCTCTGTCGGTTGCGCACGACGGCGAGCTCGGCGTCGTTGGCCGTGCGCTGCGCGTCGAGGACCTCGAGGTAAGCAGAGTATCCGGCTTCATAACGGGCACGCGCCAGGCGAAGCACATTGCGGGCAGCCGTCGCCCGCGCCTGGAGATCTTCCTCAGTGGCCGTGGTCTGCTCCAGATTCGTGAGCCCGTCGGCGACCTCGCGGAAGGCGGTTTCGATGGCCTTCTGGTAACCGGCGAGCGATTGGCGCGCACGGGCCTCGGCCGCATCGGCGCGCGCGGCGAGCCGGCCCCAATCGAAGATGGGCAAAGCGAGGCCAAAACCGAGCGACCAAATGCTGGAGCCGCTCTCCAGCAGCGCGGAGAGCGCCCGGCTCTCTGCGCCGTAGGAACCGGTCAGTGAGATGATCGGCAGCATCGCGGCCTTGGCCACGCCGATCTGCGCATTGGCCGATACCAGCTGCTGCTCGGCCTGGCGGACGTCGGGGCGGCGTTCCAGCAGCGCAGAAGGCAGGCCCGTGGGCGGTACGGGCGGTACCGGCAGCGCGAGCAGGGTGGCGGAGTTCGGAAGCGCCAGGTCGAGTCTTCCGGCAAGCGTGCCCAACTGGTGTTCAACCAGCGCGCGCTGGCGCTGCAGATCCTTGAGCTGGGCAGCGGCGTCCGCGCGTGCGACGACCGCCTGATTGACATCGAGGTCGGAGGCGATGCCGCCGGCAGCGCGACGGCGGACCATGTCGAGGAATTCCTCGCGCAGCGCCAGTGTTTCACTCGTGAGTGCAATCTGGGTATCGAGCGAGCGCAGCGAGAAGTAGACCTGCGACGCGAGGCCCGCCAGCGACAGCGTCACCACGTCCCTGGCATAGCGCGTGCCCAGTGCTTGGGCGCGCGCTGCTTCCAGGGCGCGGTGCAGCCTGCCCCAGAAATCGAGTTCGAACGACGTCGACAGCGCGAGACGAACATTGTTGCGCACCGGTGAAACGGTAGAGGGAAGCGGCGTCGCAGTCGTAGTGCTCACGCGCGAGCGCGCGCCCGTTGAGCCGAGATCGATCTGCGGGAGAAAGGTGGCCCCGGCCTCGCGCAGGTTGGCGTCGGCCTCCTCGATCCGTGCCACGGCAAGCCGGATATCGGCGTTTCGCTCCAGCGTGCTCGCGACCAGACGATCGAGCGCCGGGTCGCCGTACAGCTTCCACCATGCTGCGTCGACGGCCGCCGCTGAACGCGCCTCGGTGCCGGCGGGATAGGTCTTGGGCAGATCGACCGCGGGTCGCTGGTAATCCGGCCCGACGGCGGCGCACCCGGCAACAAACGCTGCGGCGCCCAGGAGTGCACGCATTCTCATGCCTTACTCTCCTTCTGCGCGTCGGCTTGTTCGGACACGGAATCCTTGCGGCGTGACAGCAACCGGAAGAAAAGGGGCACGAATAGCGTTGCGATGAAGGTGGCCGCAAGCATGCCCCCCAGCACACCGGTGCCCATGGAGCGGCGCGCCGCCGCACCCGCACCGGTTGCGATCGCCAGCGGAAGGACGCCCAGCACGAAGGCAAGCGAGGTCATGACAATGGGGCGGAAGCGCTGGCGAGCGGCTTCCACCGCCGCCTCCCACGCGTCCATGCCCTGCGCCATGTTCTGCGAGGCAAACTCCACGATCAGGATCGCGTTCTTCGCTGCCAGGCCGATGAGGGTTACCAGCCCGATCTGGAAGTAGATGTCGTTGCTCATGCCGCGGGCGAGCACGGCAAGGAGCGCGCCCAGCAGCGCGAACGGCACCGCGAGCAGCACCGCAACCGGAAGCGACCAGCGCTCGTACTGCGCGGACAGAATCAGGAACGCCATGACGAGGGCGAATATGAAGGCGATGATCGAGGCACGGCCGGTGCGTTTCTCCTGGAACGCCTGGCCGGTCCATGCCATGTAGTAGCCTTCGGGGAGTACTTTGGCCGCCGTGTCCTCGACGGCAGCGATCGCCTGGCCGGAACTTACCCCGGGCGCGCTGCCACCCAGTACCTTGGCGGCCACGAAGCCGTTGAAGCGATCGAGCTGATCCGGGCCGACAACCGGTCGGATCTGCAACAGGGTCTTGAGCGGGATCATGTTGCCGCCGGCCGCGGAGCGAACATAGATGCTCCCGAGATCCTCGGGCTTCGAGCGATAGGTGCTCTCCGCCTGGATCTGGACGCGATAGGTGCGGCCGAACTTGTTGAAGTCATTCGCGTACAGGGCGCCCAGCATGCTCTGCAGCGCGTCGAAGACGTCACCGACAGGTACACCGAGCGACAGCGCCTTCTCCCGGTCTACCTCGATCAGCAGCTGCGGGATGGTGGGGCGGTAGAAGGTATTGATGCCGGCCAGCTCGGGGCGCTTCCTGAGTTCGGCGGTGAACTGCTGGATGACACCCGCCAGTTTCACCGGATCGCCATCGGCACGATTCTGCACGAAGACCTCGAAGCCTCCCGAAGTTCCAAGCCCGCGTATCGGCGCAGGATTGAACGCGATGACCAGGCCTTCGCGAAAGGCAGCTCCCTTCATGAAGACATACTTGATGAGATCGTCCGACGTCACCGACCGCGTGTCCCAGGGCTTGAGCGTGATGAACAGCGTTGCCGTATTGGTCTTGTTGCCCCCGCCGATCAGGTCGAAGCCGTTGATCACGAAAACATGGTCGACGGCCGGATGCGTTGTCAGGATCTCCTGCAGACCCGCGCCGACCTTGGCGGTGCGGCCCAGTGTTGCGCCGTCCGGGAGCACGATGGAACCGAAGAAGTAACCCTGGTCCTCGATCGGCACGAAGCTGCCGGGTATGGCCTTGAGCAGCCAGCCGACCAGCGCCACCATCGCCGCGAACAGCGCGAGTGCGATCAACGTATTGCGAAGCGCGAGACGCACGCCGCCGACGTAGAAAGCGGTGATCGCCGCGAAGGCACGGTTGAAGGGCGCGAACAGACGCGATTCCTCGTGCTTGCGCTTGAGCAGCAGCGCGCACAGCGCGGGGGTGAGCGTGAGCGCGACGATGCCCGATATGGTCACCGCCGTGACGATGGTGACGGCGAACTGCTTGTAGAGCTGGCCCGCCAGGCCGCCGAGGAACGCGACCGGGATGAACACCGCGGCCAGCACCAGCTCGATTGCGATGATGGCGCCTGTCACTTCGCGCATCGACTCGATCGCCGCTTCCCTGGGTGTCAGGCCCTTTTCGGCCATCAGGCGCTCGACGTTTTCGAGCACCACGATCGCGTCATCGACCACGATGCCGGTGGCGAGCACGATCGCAAACAGCGTCAACGTGTTGATGGAGAAGCCGAACATGAACAGGCCGGCGAATGCGCCGATCAGCGCGACCGGGACGGCTACGATCGGGATCAGCGTGGCGCGCCAGCTCTGCAGGAACACAAACACGACCAGCAGCACCAGTGCCGCCGCCGCCAGCAGGGTGTGGATCACTTCCTTGATCGAGGCCTGGACGAAGCGCGTCGTATCGAACGGAATCACGTAGCTGACCCCGGCGGGGAAGTTCTTCGCCAGCTCGTCCGCGGTCCGGCGCACCGAGTTTGCGACGTCCAGTGCATTCGCCCCGGACTGCAGGAAAACGGCGACACCGACGCTGGGCCTGCCGTCCACCGTGGTGAATGCGTCGTACTGCTGGGCGCCCAGCTCCAGGCGCGCCACGTCCTTCAGGCGCAGGACGCCTCCCGCTGTGCGCGAGCGCAGGATGATGTTGCCGAACTCCTCCGGATCCGCCAGGCGACCCCGCGTGGTCACGGTGTAGGCAAAAGATTGACCATCGGGCGCCGGCTCCTGGCCGATGCGCCCGGCCGCATATTGGTTGTTCTGGGCGCGGACGGCATTGGCGACGTCGGTGGTGGTGAGACCGAGCTGGGCCATGCGGTCCGGTTTGAGCCATATCCGCATGGCGTAGTCGCGGGCGCCGAAAATTATCGCGTCGGCAACGCCCGGCACCCGCTTGAACACGTCGAGCGCGTTGACCGTGGCGTAATTGCTGAGGAACAGCGTGTCGTAGCGCGGATCCGATGAGGTCAGGCCCACCACCAGCAGGATGTCCAGCGAGCGTTTCTGCACCACCACGCCGGTGCGCCGGACATCCTCGGGAAGGCGGGGCAGCGCGATCTGCACACGGTTGTTGACCTGGATGGTCGCGTTGTTGATGTCGGTGCCGACCTCGAAGGTGGCGGTAATCGTAAGCGTGCCGTTGGAGGAGGACGTCGAGTTGAAGTAGATCAGGCCCTCGGTCCCGCTCAACTGCTCTTCGATCGGCGCAGCCACCGTCTTCGAAAGCGTCTCTGCGCTTGCGCCAGGGTAATTGGCCGTAATGGTGACCGTCGGAGGAGCGATCTCCGGGTACTGGGCGATCGGGAGGATGCGCGAGGCCATCAGCCCGGCCAGGGTGATGATGATCGCGATGACCGATGCAAAGATCGGTCGCTGGATGAAAAACCGGGACATCGGGTGGTTCCTATTTCGCGGTGGCAGGGTCCGCGGGCTTGGCATCGCCAAGCTGGCCTGTGCCCGTTTTCGCATCGCCTGACTTCGGTGCACCTGATTTCGCGGCGGACGCCTCGACCGGCGTAACGGGCACCCCGGGACGCAGCTTGAGCAGGTTGTCGACGACGACGCGATCGCCGGGTTTGAGTCCGCCGGTAATTATCCAGTCCGAGCCGATCCAGGTGCCGGTCTGCACCGGCCGCATCTCGGCCTTGTTCTCCTTGTCGAGCAGGAACAGCAGGTAGCCCTTCTCCGTCTGCATCACCGAGGTCTGCGGCACGAGGAACACGTTGTCGCGCTGTCCTGCGGTGACCCTCACCCTGACAAACTGACCCGGCAACAGCTGCAATTTCGGATTGTCGAACTCGGCACGCAGTTCCTGCGTGGCGAGCTGGGGATCGATCTGGGTGGCGGCGAAGTTGATGCGGCCCGCTTCCGGGTAGCGCGAACCGTCCGGCAGCATCAGCCGTACTTCGGTACCGGGCTTCCGGGGAAGCTGCGCGCCTGGCAGATTGGCGCGCTCGGATTCCGACAGGCTGAAACGCACCCAGATGGGATTGACTTGGCTGATCGTGGTCAGCAGGCTGTTTTCCTGGCCTGCGGTGATCAGGCTGCCCTCCGAGCGGAGCATGCGCCCGGTTACTCCCGCCACCGGCGCCGTGACCAGTGTGTAGGAGAGGTTGAGCTCCGCTTGGCGCAGGTTGGCTTCGGCTGCCTGCAGTGTGGCATCCGACAACTTGAGGGTGGAAGTGGAATCGTCGTATTCCTTTTGGCTGATCGCCTTCTGGGCAGCAAGCTGCTTGAGGCGAGCCGCCTCGCGGTTTGCCTGCTCGTTGCGCGCACGTTCCTGGGCGAGCTGCGCCCGGGCCTGCGCCAGCGCGATCTCGAACGGGGCAGGATCGATCTGGAACAGGGGGGCGCCCGAGCGCGCCACCTCGCCTTCATCGTAGAGGCGCTTGAGTAGAATGCCCGTCACGCGGGCCCGCACTTCGACTTCCTTTGAGCCTTGCACCTGACCCACAGCCTCGAGCACGATGGGCACGCGCTGCGGCGACACCTGCAGCACCTTCGCCGGTACGGCAGGCGGCGTTTGGGACGGCGCGCCAACGGGCGATGCCCCGGGAGGCGATGCGCCCGGCCCGCAACCAGCTAACGCCGCCATCAGTGCCAGGCCAGCAACTCCGCGACGGGTGCCGATGAAGGAACGCAAACGGTCGCTGGATGGGTTTGCGGGCAGGGTGGTGGCCATTTCGTTAATGCCTTGCCGGAAAAGGAAAAAGATGGACCGCGCATTATACCTAGAGGCGATCACCCAGAATGGGGGATATTGCAGAATGAAACATCTGATTAAAGCAACGCCAAACCCAGTTGCTTATTGCTCAGGTGCAGCCAGTATCGGCGAACAATTTGAATTCATACGTGATGATGGACGGCGGCATCCGTCACGGCACCGATGCGATCAAAGCCCTGGCTCTGGGTGCGAAATGCGTATACGCCGCACGGCCGATGCTGTTTGGTGCAGCAGTGGCAGGCGAGGCCGGCGTGCGCCACGCAATCGCCATCCTGCGTCAAGAGATCGACCGCAGCCTCGCCCTGCTTGAAGCGCCGTCTCAGTCGATCTTCGCGCCGACTTCCTTGACGAGTTTCCCGTATTTGGCGTACTCGCTGCGCAGCTCGGCTGCGAATTCCTCGGGAGTAGCGATCCAGGGCTCGACGCCACCCGCAATGCGCAGCTTTTCCCTCGCGTCGGGCAGCACCAGCGCCTTGTTCACTTCGGCTCGCAGCCTCGTGAGCGTCGGCTCCGGCGTGCGGGCCGGCGCAAATAACCCGTACCACGTCACCATCACGAAATCCGGGTAGAACTCGGCGATTGCCGGCACATCGGGTAGCAATCGCGAGCGCTGCGGTCCGGTGTACGCAAGCGCGCGAAGGCGCCCGGCCCGAATCTATCCTGCAGTGGACGTACCGGCCATCATCGCCGAAACCTCGCCCGCGACCGTGGCTGTCGTCGCCGGGGCGCCGGATTTGTAGGGAATGTGGACCATGTCGATGCCGGCGCGCACCTTCAGGCGCTCCATGGTGAGATGGTGCTGGCTGCCGTTGCCGACCGAGGCATACTGCAGCGGGGGGTTGGCCCGGCGCGCGTATTCGATAAACTCGGGAAACGTTTTTGCCGGCACCGCGGGGTTTGATGCCAGGAAGAAGCCATTCGAAACCAGGCTCGCCACTGGCGCGAGATCCTTTTGCGGATCGAACGGCATTTTCGGGTACAGGTGCGGATTGATCACGACGAGGGCGTCATGGGCGAGCAGGAGCGTGTGCCCGTCGGGGGAAGACTTCGCGACGATGTCCCCGGCGATGTTACCGTTGCTGCCGGCCCGGTTCTCCACCACTACGGGCTGACCGAGCGCGTGAGCGAGGCTGGGTGCGATGAGGCGCGCGACGAGGTCCGGCCCACCGCCCGGCGCGAAGGGCACGAGCATCCGGATTGGTTTGGTCGGGTACTGGGCCGCCGCATCAAGGCTCAAGAGCCCTGTCCATATGACGGCGAGCAGCGCAAGTGTCGATCGCAGCATGCGAAGCACAGGTAACATGGTCTCCTCTTCCTACGTTTTGTTGGCGGCTGCGCCGGATCGTGCAGTTCAAGATGCGCTCTGCTATTTGTAGACCCTGACCTGCACACAATGATCCAGAGCGGTGGAGATCATGTCGATATGGTCGATGTCGGTAGGGCAGAGGCTGTTGAAGTTGACGCCCTTTCCCCGGGAGACGGGCATACCCGGCGACCAGTGCCCGAAGTGCCCTCCGACTCCCACCGCCTGGGGGTGGATGCACTGAGTCACTTTGGCTGTGGCCCTTACCTTGCGCACCGGTGACTCCAGCCAGACGCTGTCGCCGTTGTTGATCCCCTTTGCCTTTGCCACCGACTCATTGATGAGGATGCGATAGGCGTTGGTCTGCTCGCAGATTTCGTTCACCCACGGGTTCTCGTTGCCGTAGGCGCCATAGACGAACGGGAACTTGAAGTGGACAGCGATCAGGTCGTATTCGCCCTTCTGGACGGCTTCGTAGGAAGGACACGGCATAAAATCGCCGATGGGCTTGTAGTCCGAGAGGTCCCACTCCAACCCGATCTTGTCGAGAACGCCCTTCAGCTCTTCCCCGCGGTCCAGGAAGTGCTCGAGGTAGATCGGCATTCTGGCTTTGATGTAAGGACCGATATAGGCTTCTTCGACGTCCCGCGGGTGGCGGATTACCCCGTGTTCCTGAAACCAGGCCAGGCCGTGCTCCTCGCCGAACCACGAGCGCGCCGTTCTGTCGACGAACTCGGCCATGGGGTAACGCTGGCCGGGCTTCAGCGCATGCTCTCCGTCCAGCTTGTAGCTATGGTTCAGGAGCCGGTACAAACCGCCGAGGATGCCCAGACGGTCCGCGATTTCCTGGATCACTTCTTGCGGATGTCGCATTCCCGGCGGCAGGTCGACCACCGGCTGGCGCACCTGCCAGTAGAAGTCGTCCTGGCCGCAGGGGGCGATCAGGTAGGACCCGAGGCCGGTGTTGAAATCGTACCGCTCGAAAGCGCTCGGCATGGGCAGCACGATGTCATCGAAGAGGGTCGTCTCGTTGATCTCCACCGCAAAACCGGCCATGAAATTCAGCGACTGGTAGAGCCGCTCCACCTTCTTCACATCGCCGAACGAGCCCAACAGCGAATTGATCGGCGTGTGCAGCAACATCCCGATCATGTCCCGCTCGGTCAGGCCGAAGGCCGCCGGATTCTCGACCGTGACCGGCAGCAGCGCGTGGTAGTGGGAGGCCATGGGAAACAGCTCTCCGATGTCCGCCCGGGTCGGCTTGGTGGGAGTGAAGCCCGGAAACGCGCTTGGATGCGCGCTCGGTATGAGCTGCCCGCCGTGCTCCAGCATGCCGTCGGTGCTGCCTTCGGGCCACCAGTCATGAGGATACTTGCCGGCGGCACC
>Ga0209343_10008024_pt1 | contig 12354 bp, 9 predicted proteins | sample RifCSPlowO2_02_FD_184026 | JGI IMG/M metagenome (GOLD analysis project Ga0209343, IMG submission 184026) | Groundwater microbial communities from Rifle, Colorado - Rifle CSP2_plank lowO2_0.2 (SPAdes) (version 2) | ecosystem: Environmental > Aquatic > Deep subsurface > Groundwater | place: Rifle... | reverse complement strand
CGGGCCGCCGGAGCTGCTGATATCGAAACGGTATTTGCCGTTGACTATCAGCACCGGTACGCCGCTGATCTGGTAGGCCGCGGCCAGTTTCTTGGCCTTCTCCACCAGGCCCTTCACGGCGAAGGAGTTGTAAGTGCTGAGGAACTTCGCCTGGTCGACGCCTTGGCCCGCGAGGAACTCGGCCATCTCTTCCGGGGTCGCCAGTTTCTTGCCCTGCTGGTGAATGGCCTCGAACACGGCGGTATGCACCTTGGGCTCGACCTTCATGGCATCGAGGGTGATAAACATCTGACCGTGCAGGTTCCACAGGCCACCGAACATGGCCGGGATGCGCACGAAGTTGACGTCTTCCGGCAGCTGCTCGACCCAGGGGTTGAGGGTCGACTCGAACTTGTAGCAGTGCGGGCAGCCATACCAGAACAGCTCGACCACCTCGATCTTCCCCGGCTTGGCGACTTGCACGGGCTTGTTCAGCTCGACATATTGCTTGCCGGCTTCGATGGGTTCTGCCTGAGCCGCCATGCCGAACAGGCTGGCAGTCACGAGGGTGGCACTGAGAATCAGGTTACGCATGCGTTACTCCTTGGCTATACGGGGTGCGGGTGACGAACCGGGGTTCGACCGGCGAGGCAGGAACGGGTTCCCATCATTGTAGCGATGCCCGGAACGAAAATGGGTGGCCTAAGCCACCCATTTTCTACACAAGTTTTTGCCTGATGGCGCGATCAGTGCAGGCCTTGCACGAAGCTGGACAGCGCCGCGATGTCCTTGTTGCTCAGCTTGGCCGCGATGGAACGCATGATCAGGCTGTCACCATCGTTGGTGCGGTTGCCTTCGCGGAAGTCGGTCAGCTGCTTGGCCACATAAGCGGCGTGCTGGCCACCGATTTGCGGGAAGCCGGCGGCATCCAGGCCAGCGCCGTTCGGCGAGTGACAGCCGGTGCAGGCGGGCATGCCTTCAGCCAGCTTGCCGCCACGGAACAGCGCACCGCCGCGCTCGACCAGCTTGGGATCGGCGGCGCCGACGCTCATCTGCTGGCTGGCGAAATAGGCGGCGATGTCCGCCAGATCCTGCTCGCTGAGGTTGTCCAGCAGGCCGGTCATCTCCACCACGGTGCGGTTACCGGATTTGATGTCGTTCAGCTGCTTGAGCAAGTAACGCTCGCCTTGCCCAGCCAGTTTCGGGAAGTTCGGTGCGGCGCTGTTGCCATCGGCACCATGGCAAGCACCACAGACTACAACCTTACCCTGACCGGCTTCAGCGTCGCCTGCGGCGTGTGCCAGGCCAGTGATGCCCAGGGTCAACAGCAGACTCACGAGTACTTTGTTCATCAGCTAATCCAATTTACGGCTAAGAGAAAGAGGTTAGAAACCGGGTTTACTCGCTCATCAACTCGATGACGGCTTGGTAATCCTCGGCCGAGCAATCCATGCACAAGCCGCGTGCTGGCATGGCCCCCAGGCCATTGGTGACACTCTGTACCAGGGCATCGCTGCCCTTGGCCAGGCGTGGCTCCCAGGCAGCCTTGTCGCCCCGTTTCGGCGCGGTAGGCAGCTGGCCGTTATGGCAGACGCCACAGGCCTTGGCGAATACGGCTTCCGGGTCTTGCGCCGCCTGGGCGGTGCCCGACAACAGCAGTACAGCGGCAACAATCAGCAATTTTTTCATCAGATCAACCTCATCGGGGAGGGGAACGTACTGCTTTCTAGGGGCAGATGATCTCGATCGTTCCCGTGAACACTTGTCCAACGCATGGGAGAAAGCGCACACAAAATCTGCGCCATTATATACTGGCGTTATTGAAACTGAAACGACGCAGCTTGCCGCGCTCTATGCAGCAGGGCAGCCTGCGCGCAAATGTCGCAAGGGCATCGCGCCTGCAACGTCACTTACGCACGCCCTCACGGATACCCAGATGCAAGCCAAGAACCCCATTATCGGTCTGTGCCAACAGGCCAGCTTTATGATCAGCGCCGCCAAGGTCGACCAATGCCCGGACGATTTCGGCCATGAAGTGGCCTTCGCCGGGCGTTCCAACGCCGGTAAATCCAGCGCCTTGAACACCCTGACCCACGCCAGCCTGGCGCGCACCTCGAAGACCCCGGGGCGTACCCAGCTGCTCAACTTCTTCCGTCTGGACGATGAGCGGCGCCTGGTCGACCTGCCCGGCTACGGCTATGCCAAGGTGCCGATTCCGCTCAAGCTGCACTGGCAGAAGCACCTGGAAGCCTACCTGGGCAGCCGCGAGAGCCTGCGCGGGCTGATGCTGATGATGGATATCCGCCATCCGCTGACCGAATTCGACATCCTCATGCTGGACTGGTCCACCGCCAGCGAGATGCCCATGCATATTCTCCTGACCAAGGCCGACAAGCTGGCCTTTGGCGCGGCCAAGAACGCCCTGCTCAAGGTACGGCAGGAGATCCACCAGCGCTGGGGCGATCGGGTCAGCATTCAGCTGTTCTCCGCGCCCAAGCGCCTGGGCATCGAAGACGCCCAGGCGGTGCTGGCCGAGTGGTTGCAGTTGGGGGAGTTCGAGCTGGATGAGCCGCAGGTCGAGGCCTGAGTCGCGCAGCGACGGCCCGCAGGGTGGCCGCCATGGATGGCAGGCCATAAAAAAAACCTCGAGCTTTTGGGGAGAAACTCGAGGTTTGAACATCTGAACCGCCAGGGCGGGGTTCAGAATCTGCCAACACTTAACACAGGAGCATCGAAGGGCTTTATCGGCCATTCATAGGTTCTGACTGCCAGGGCGCGGGCAAAGTTCAGTCTTTTCTTCGGATCTATTGGTTATAAAAGCCTGCTCGTCGATGCATATGCAGCGCCGGGCCGCGCCATGGCACACAGCCCAGCGCAAGCTGCCGCGCAATCAGTGGGCTTCGTCCCAGTTATCGCCGACCCCCACTTCCACCAATAGCGGCACGTCCAGCGCGGCGGCGTTGCCCATCAGCGCCTTGATCCGTTCGCGCACCTGCTCGACCTGGTCCTCGCGCACCTCCAGCACCAGCTCGTCGTGCACCTGCAGAATCACCTTGGCATCCAGGCCGGACTCGCTCAGCCAGTTGTCCACCGCCAGCATGGCGCGCTTGATGATGTCCGCCGCGCTGCCCTGCATCGGCGCGTTGATCGCGGTGCGCTCGGCGCCCTTGCGCAGGGCCTGGTTCTTGGCATGGATATCCGGCAGGTACAGGCGGCGACCGAACAGGGTCTCGACATAGCCCTGTTCGGAAGCCTGCTCGCGGGTGCGCTCCATATAGGCCAGCACCCCGGGATAGCGGGCGAAGTACAGGTCGATATAGGCCTGGGCCTGTTTGCGCTCGCAACCTATCTGCTTGGCCAGGCCGAAGGCGCTCATGCCGTAGATCAGGCCGAAGTTGATTGCCTTGGCGCTACGGCGCTGGTCGCTGCTGACCTCGTCCAGGGGCACGCCGAACACCTCGGCGGCGGTGGCCTTGTGCACATCGCGGCCATGGCGGAAGGCGTCCAGCAGGCCTTCGTCCTTGGCCAGGTGGGCCATGATGCGCAGCTCGATCTGCGAATAGTCCGCCGCCAGCAGCTTGTAGCCACTCGGCGCGACGAAGGCCTGGCGAATCCGCCGGCCCTCGGCGGTGCGGATCGGGATGTTCTGCAGGTTGGGGTCGGTGGACGACAGCCGCCCGGTCGCCGCCACCGCCTGGTGGTAACTGGTGTGGATGCGCCCGGTACGCGGGTTGATCTGTTCCGGCAGGCGGTCGGTGTAGGTGCTTTTGAGCTTGCTCAAGGTGCGGTACTGCATCAGCACCTTGGGCAGTTCGAAGTCCTGCTCGGCCAGTTCGGCCAGCACCGCTTCGGCGGTGGAGGCCTGGCCCTTGGCGGTCTTGCTGATAATCGGCAGGCCGAGTTTTTCGTAGAGGATCACCCCCAGCTGCTTGGGCGAGGCCAGGTTGAACTCTTCGCCGGCTATCTCGAAGGCCTGGCGCTCCAGGGCCACCAGCTTCTCGCCCAGCTCGTTGCTTTGCAGCCCGAGCAGCTTGGCGTCCACCAGCGCGCCCTGGCGCTCGATGCGCGCCAGCACCGGCACCAGCGGCATCTCGATCTCCCGCAGGACCTTGGCCAGGCTCGGCTCGGCTGCGAGCTTGGCCCACAGGCACTGGTGCAGGCGCAGGGTGATATCGGCGTCTTCCGCGGCATAGGGCGCGGCCTGGGCCAGCTCGATCTGGTCGAAACGCAGCTGCTTGGCGCCTTTGCCGGCGATGTCCTCGAAACGTATGGTGCTGTGGTCCAGGTACTTGAGCGCCAGGCTATCCATATCGTGGCGGGTCGCGGTGGAATCCAGCACATAGGATTCCAGCATGGTGTCGAAGGCCACGCCCTGCACGCGGATCGGCGTCGAGGCATTGGCGAGGATATTGATGTCGTACTTGGCGTGCTGGCCGACCTTGGCCTTATGCGGATCTTCCAGTATCGGCTTCAGCGCTTGCAGCACCGCATCCCGATCCAGCTGCGTCGGCACGCCCATATAGGAGTGGGCGACCGGGATATAGGCCGCTTCACCGGCCTTGACCGCGAAGGACAGGCCCACCAGCTGCGCCTGCTGGGCGTCCAGGCCGGTGGTCTCGGTGTCGAAGGCGATCAGCTCGGCCTGGTGCAGCTTGTCCAGCCAGGCATCGAACTGCGCCTGCTCGAGGATGCACTGATAGTCGCCCGAGGCGGGCGTCACCGGAGCAACGGCAGCGACCTCGCGCGGCGCTTCTGCGCGAGGGGCCGCAGCGGCCTCGGCACTGGCGCCGGGAACCAGGGCGAACAGGTCGGCGGCTACTTCTTGGGCAGCGGCTTTGGCCGCCGGCGCCGGGCTCTGGCGCAGCAGTTCATCGCGCCAGCTCTTGAATTCCAGTTCGGCGTACAGCTCGACCAGCGCCGGCACATCCATCGCGCCTGGGTGCAGCGAGTCGATCTGGATATTCAGCGGCACGTCCAGCTTGATGGTGGCCAGCTGGTAGGACAGGTAGGCCATCTCGCGGTGTTCGGCGAGCTTGGCCGGCAGGGTCTTGGCCCCGCGGATCGGCAGCTCGGGCACCTTGTCGAGGTTGGCGTAGAGCACATCCAGGCCGCCGCCGACGCCGACCAGCAGACCCAGGGCGGTCTTTTCGCCGACCCCGGGGACGCCGGGAATGTTGTCGACCTTATCGCCCATCAGCGCCAGGTAGTCGATGATCAGCTCAGGACCGACGCCGAACTTCGCTTTCACGCCATCTATGTCGTAGTGGCTACCGGTCATGGTGTTGACCAGGGTAACGTGCGGGCACACCAGCTGGGCCATGTCCTTGTCGCCGGTGGAGATCACCACGTCGCGGCCCTCGGCGGCGCATTGGCGGGCCAGGGTGCCGATCACGTCATCGGCCTCCACGCCCTCGACGCACAGCAGCGGGTAACCCAGGGCCTTGACGCTGGCGTGCAGGGGTTCGATCTGCACCCGCAGTTCGTCAGGCATGGATGGGCGGTTGGCCTTGTACTCGGCGAACAACTCGTCGCGGAAGGTGCCGCCCTTGGCGTCGAACACCACGGCGAAGGGGCTGTCCGGATACTGCTTGCGCAGGCTCTTGAGCATATTCAGCACGCCCTTCACCGCTCCGGTGGGCAAGCCCTTGGAGGTGGTCAGCGGCGGCAGGGCGTGGAAGGCGCGATACAGGTACGAGGAACCGTCGACCAGAACGAGGGGGGCTTGGCTCATGAGCAGGATCAACCTTTTCGGCGAGGGCGGCGCTAACAGGCCGTTGAAAACGTAAGCGAGGCCGGCAAGACCAGGCAAAAATAGGCGAGGAAGCGGAGTTTACGTGCTGTAAATGAGCATTCCGAGCCTGTTTTTAACGCAGGATTGCCAACGCAGGTAGTTTTTCAACGGCCTGTTAGAATGAACGCACCGTTGACGATAAAAGGACAAGGTTACCATGCGTACACTCAATAGCCTGTTGCTGGCCGCCTTGCTGGCCTGCACCGCGCTCACGGTACAGGCCGAGGACCCGGTATCCAGCGATCCGGAAGTGACCATTCGCCAGGAAGGCGACAAGACCATCCAGGAATACCGGGTCAATGGCTTCCTCTATGCGATCAAGGTCATCCCCAAAGGCGGCAAGCCCTACTTCCTGGTGCGTGCCGATGGCACCGAAGGCAACTTCGTACGCTCGGACAACCCGGATATGCTGATTCCGGCCTGGGAAATCTTTAGTTGGTAAATATCGATGTCTGTTTTTACGCCACTTGAGCGGCACGAGCTCGAGGACTTTCTCGCCCCTTATGGCCTGGGTCGCCTGCGCGACTTCCAGGGCATAGCCGCGGGCAGCGAGAACAGCAACTTCTTCATCAGCCTGGAGCAGGGCGAGTACGTCCTGACCCTGATCGAGCGCGGCCCGAGCGCCGACCTGCCGTTCTTTATCGAGCTGCTCGACGTACTCCACGAGGCCGGCCTGCCGGTGCCCTATGCCCTGCGCACCGCCAGCGGCGAGGCGCTGCGCAGCCTGGCGGAAAAACCGGCGTTGTTGCAGCCGCGCCTGGCCGGCAAGCATGTGCAGCAAGCCAATGCGCACCATTGCCAGGAGGTCGGCGCGCTGCTGGCGCATATCCACCTGGCCACCCGCGAGCGGGTGCTGGAGCGTCAGAGCGACCGCGGCCTGGACTGGATGCTGGCCGAAGGCCCGAGCCTGGCGCTGCAACTGCCGGACAGCCAGCTGCCGCTGCTGCGCGCTGCCCTGGCCGAGATCCATGGGCTCAAGCCGCGCATCCTGGCCTTGCCGCGGGCCAATCTGCATGCCGACCTGTTCCGCGACAACGTGCTGTTCGACGGCAACCATCTGGCCGGGGTGATCGACTTCTACAACGCCTGCGCCGGGCCGATGCTCTACGACCTGGCGATTGCCCTGAATGACTGGTGCTCGCAGGAGGACGGCAGCCTGGACGGCAAGCGCGCCCATGCCCTGCTCGGCGCCTACGCGGCCCTGCGGCCCTTCAGCGCGGCCGAGGCCGAGCTGTGGCCGGCCATGCTGCGCATCGCCTGCGTGCGCTTCTGGCTGTCACGCCTGATCGCCGCGCAATCCTTCGCCGGGCAGGAAGTGCTGATCCACGATCCGGGTGAGTTTCAGCGGCGCCTGGCGCAGCGCCAGCAGGTCGAACTGGCGCTGCCTTTCGCCTTCTAGGCGGTGGCAATGGTGGGCTGAGCGCAGCGAAGCCCAACAATCCCAGGAGCCCACTGTCGTTGGGCTTCGCTGCTGCGCCCCTCAACCCAACGCGGCCGCTTTACCAAGGATCAACAGCTAATGGGTACATCGCCTTTTCTAGCAGCCTGTCGGACTTGAATTCATGAGCGCGGCATCAATAGCGAAGGCGAGGCGACTCGCTCATTGTTCGGGCGTTTTTTCCCCGCATTACCTGAGTTCGAGCGGATTTAGCCCTTTCTTACGGTTCATCGCGCTTTCCCGGGGAAGGCGGCCTTGATTTTCAGGAAGAAGTAATCCGAGTCCCTGAAGCCATAGGCCATGCGCTTGATAACCTTGATACGGTTGTTCACCCCTTCCAGCAAGCTGGTATGCATGTGGAAGCGGGCGCTGGCGAGAATGCCTCGGGCATAGCGCCTGAGGTTTCGGGCAAAGCGCTGTAGCGGTGCCAGATCGCTATCTCGGGCATGGCGTAACCAGGCCCTCCAGCGCCGCCAGCCTTCACGCACGCTGGGGGCATACCAGATCTCTTTCAGGGCATCCTTGAGCACGTAAACGGTGGCCAGTGGTTGATTGGCGGTCAGTAACTCCTGCAACTGCACCGCGTGCTCATCCTTGAGGTTTTCCCGGTTACGCAGGAGCAGCCAGCGACTCTGTTTGACCACTTTGCGCGCTGGCTTGTCATGGCTCAGCGCATTGGCTTGGTCGACCCGAATGCGGTCAATCACGTCGCGGCCATAACGGGCCACGACATGGAACAGGTCGTACACCACCTCCGCCTGCGGGCAGTGCTGTTTCACTTCCAGGTCGAAGGCGGTGTTCATGTCCATCGCTACCGCTTCGATTTGCCGGCAACGCTCGCCCAGCAGCACGAAGAATGGGCGTATGGCCTCGCGGCTGTTGCCCTTGCCGACCCACAGTACGCGCGTGCGCTCAGCATCCATGATGACCGTGGCGTAGCGGTGCCCCTTGTGCAGAGCGAACTCGTCCATCACCAAACGCCTGACATTGCCTGGATCGAAGTCCCCCACGCTGGCCTGCAAGTGGCGCTTGTCGATGGCCTTGATCGTGTGCCAGTGCAGTCCAGTGAGTTGGCTGATATGGCTGATCGGCAGCAGCTGCAGCAATGTTTCGACCCACGCACGCAGCCTCTGCGTCAGCCGTGATGCAGGCTCCAGCCAGTCGATTTGCTCAGGAACACGACCGCATCGAAGGCAGTCCACGCGGCGGACAGGAACCTGCAGTTGGACACGCTGATCGAGCAGATCGCGGTCACGGACATGGCGGATACGCCGATCATGGATCAGGGGGCTTGGGCCAAGGCAGCGGCCACACTGAGGCACTTTAGAAGTGAGCGGTTCCAGGGTAAGCGTCAGGGTGTTTTCGGCACAATGGCGGCTGGCTACGACGGCATAGCCTGGCCAGAAAGCGGCAAGATCAATAGGATGCATGATGACAGCAGGGCTCAGGGGTTGGTGTGTTTGGCGACTGCCAATTTACCTGTGTTTGCTTGCTCATGCTGCTTTAAGAAAGGCACAGATCACTCTAGGCATGAACGACAGGCCCAGGGCAGGTGCGCAAGCGATGCTCAGTTAACCTCTGGGCGCTTCGGCTAGACCTCAGTTACACCACTTCCCGGGACACGATCCCCCTTGCGCCCCCCTCATATACCCCCGCTCACAAAGCATTCATTTCAGCAATATCACGCACCACCTGATCTGCAGAGCGGTCGAACATCGCCTGCTCCTGCGCATCCAGAGACAACTCGATCACCCGCACAACCCCCTCCTCTGCCAGCACACAGGGGACACCCATGGCAATACCTGTTCGCCCGTACTCGCCCTCGAGAATCGCGACCGCCGGCAAAATGCGGTTTCGCCCATTGGCGATAGCATCCACCATCTGTGCAATTGCCACGCCCGGCGCATCGCAGGCGCTCCCCAGCTTCTTCAAACCCAGAATCTCGCCGCCACCCTGACGTGTGCGCTCCACAATCCGCTCTATCTGCTGACTGGACAGGAAGTGAGACAGCGGCACCGAACCGACCGCACAGTATCGCATCAGCGGCACCATGCTATCGCCATGCCCTCCGAGCACCAGCGCCGTGATATCCCGAGCAGAAAACCCTGTCTCCTCGGCAATGAAACACTTCATGCGCGCTGTATCCAGCACCCCCGCCTGCCCGAACACCCTGTCGCGTCCCAGCCCACTGAGAGACCAAGCCCGATAGGTCAGCACGTCGACCGGGTTCGACACCACCAACACCGTCGCCGCTGGAGCATGGTGATTAATATCCAGCATGATGCTATCGAGAATTGGCAGATTGATACTCAATACATCCTGGCGCGACTGACCGGGCTTGCGGGGCACACCCGCCGTAATCACCACCAGGTCAGAATCCTCCAGCAATTCGGCCTTGGACCCGCCGTAAACCCGGGTATCAGAACCTGACTCAACTGCCGCCTGCCAGACGTCCAGCGCCTTGCCCTGTGCCAACTCACCCTGCACATCAATCAACATCAACTCACGACAGAACTCTTCCCGGGCGATGATCTGAGCCGCCGCCTCACCCACCATACCGACACCCACAATTGATAGCTTCTTCACTTCACACCTCCGCGGGGCGCGCGCCACCAGCAACACGTCCACCTTTGTAGAAAAGTATTACCCGCTAATGCAAAAAGGCCACCCGAAGGTGGCCGAAGACGTCGCTAATGGGCAGTCCTGTCCCCAGGACATCTCCTCTGCCGACGTTTGCTGGGGAACGTCAGAGTTCGCGGTCGAAAAGGGGACGGTCGAAAAGGGGACAGATCTATTTTTTTCTACTCTAATGTCCCCTTTTGGCCGATTGCCGCCCCATCCCCCCACTAAAGCCAGATCTCCCCCACCATCTGATCCGCTTTTTATTTGAAAACCTGAGTCTGTTATCCAAATCCCCACGCTCGCATCATTCGCCTCGCCTGATAAAGCCCGACGAGGCCCGCAATGAGCGAACGTATTCCCGCGCAGATTATCGAGACCATCGACCCGCGCCAGCCTATCCGCCTGACGCCTGCCCAGGCGGGCGGGCCGATTCATACCCGCAGTTTTAGCGGCCGCTTTCGCAATCTGCGCCTGTACGGTGCGGGTTTGCTGTTTCTGATCTTCTTCGGCACCGCCTGGCTGGACTGGGACGGTCGCCAGGCGGTGCTGTGGAATCTGGCTGAGCATCGCTATTACATCTTCGGCGCGACCTTCTGGCCGCAGGATTTCACCCTGCTCTCGGCGCTGTTGATCATCGCCGCCTTCGGCCTGTTCACCATCACCGTGGTGGCCGGGCGGGTGTGGTGTGGCTACACCTGCCCGCAGAGTGTGTGGACCTGGGTGTTTATGTGGGCGGAGAAAATCACCGAGGGCGAGCGCAACCAGCGGGTCAAGCTGGACGCCGCGCCCTGGTCGCTGAACAAGCTGGCGCGGCGCAGCGCCAAGCACGGGATCTGGCTGGCCGTCAGCCTGCTGACGGCGCTGACCTTTATCGGTTACTTCACGCCAATCCGCACGCTTGCCAGCGACCTGCTGCGCCTGCAGCTGGACGGCGGCACCCTGGTGTGGGTGCTGTTTTTTATGGCCGCCACCTACCTCAACGCCGGCTGGCTACGCGAGAAGGTCTGCGTGCATATGTGCCCCTACTCGCGCTTTCAGAGTGCGATGTTCGACGATGACACCCTGCTGGTAGCCTACGACGCCAAGCGTGGCGAAGGCCGTGGCCCGCGCAGGAAGGACAGCGACCACAAGGTCGCTGGCCTGGGCGATTGCATCGACTGTTATATGTGCGTGCAGGTGTGCCCGACCGGTATCGATATCCGTGATGGACTGCAGATCGACTGCATCAGTTGCGGTGCCTGCATCGACGCCTGCGACGGGGTCATGGACAAGATGGGCTATGCCAGAGGCCTGGTGGGCTATCACTCCGAGCGTGAACTGCAGGGCGGCAAGACCCACTGGCTGCGGCCACGGTTGATCGGCTATGGCATCGCGCTGCTGTTGATGCTCGCCGCCTTTGTCTGGGCCTTGAGCGCGCGCTCGATGCTGTCCATCGACTCGGCCAAGGACCGCAGCATGTTCCGCGAGAACCAGCTGGGGCAGATCGAGAACACCTACCTGCTCAAGGTGATCAACAAGACCCAGCAGCCGCAGCGCTATGGCCTGGCGCTGGTCGACAACCCCGGCCTGCGCCTGGATGCACCGCAGCAGCTGCAGCTGAACCCTGGGGAAATCCTCGATGTGCCGGTGACCGTCGTGCAGCTGGTCGAGCAGGCAGCCGGCGCGACCAGGCCGGTGCGTTTCGAGCTGAGCAACCTGGCCGATGCGGATCAGCGCGCACAAACCCAAAGCGTGTTTATCGCCCCGCGCGGGCGCTGACGGGCGTGAATCGGCAACTCCCAGTAGACTGTGGCCCACCACTGGCCGCAGTCACGGACACGATGAAACGCTACGAGAAACTCGCCGACCAGATTGCCGAACTGATCCGCAGCGGTGTGCTCGCCCCCGGCGAGAAGGTGCCTTCGGTGCGCCACGCCAGCCGTACCTATGGGGTCAGCCCGTCCACGGTGTTCCAGGCGTATTACCTGCTGGAAGACCGCGGCCTGATCCAGGCCCGCGCCCGCTCCGGCTACTACGTCCGCGAGCTGGCGCGACATTCCCTGGCAGAGCCGGAAACCAGCCAGCAGCCGATGCAGACCACCGAGGTGGATGTCAGCGAACTGGTGTTCTCGGTGCTCGGCTCATTGAAAGACCCGGATACCGTGCCGTTCGGCTCGGCCTTTCCCAGCCCCGACCTGTTCCCCCTGCAGCGCCTGGCCCGCTCCATGGCGCAGACTGTGCGCGACATGCCGCCCCAGGCGGTGATCGCCGACATGACCGAAGGCAATCCCAACCTGCGCCGGCAGATCGCCCTGCGCTATATGGTCAGCGGCGTGATGCTGCCGCTGGAGGAACTGGTGATCACCAGCGGGGCCATGGAAGCGCTGAACCTGTGCCTGCAATGCGTGACCCAGCCGGGCGATCTGGTGGCCATCGAGGCCCCGGCCTTCTACGCCACCCTGCAGGTGTTGGAACGGCTCAAGCTCAAGGCGGTGGAAATTCCCGTGCACCCGCGCGAAGGCATCGACCTGGATGTGCTGAGCGA
>Ga0209343_10008022_pt1 | contig 12357 bp, 5 predicted proteins | sample RifCSPlowO2_02_FD_184026 | JGI IMG/M metagenome (GOLD analysis project Ga0209343, IMG submission 184026) | Groundwater microbial communities from Rifle, Colorado - Rifle CSP2_plank lowO2_0.2 (SPAdes) (version 2) | ecosystem: Environmental > Aquatic > Deep subsurface > Groundwater | place: Rifle... | reverse complement strand
GCCGGGGCGATGCGCGTGAGCCGCTCCAGCGCCTTGACGCGGCTTTGCGCCTGTTTGGCCTTGGTCGCCTTGGCGCGGAAGCGGCGCACGAAGTCTTCGAGGTGCGCGATCTTCGCCTGTTGCGTCTGGAACGCCTGATTCTGCTGGGCGATTTTTTCGGCGCGGGCGCGCTCGAAGCCGTCGTAATCGCCGGCATAGCTGTCGATGACGAGGTCATGCACGTGGGCGATACGGTTGACGGTGGCGTTGAGGAATTCGCGGTCATGCGACACCAGCAGAATGCTGCCGGGATAGCGCGACAGGTATTGTTCCAGCCAGAGAATCGCTTCGAGGTCGAGGTGGTTGGTCGGCTCGTCGAGCAGCAGCAGGTCGGCGCGGTGCATCAGCGCGCGGGCGAGATTCAGGCGCATGCGCCAGCCGCCGGAGAAGCTGCTTACCGGGCGTTCCAGCGTGTCGCTGGCGAAGCCCAGCCCGTTCAGCAGTTGCGCGGCACGCGCCGGAGCGCCGTAACCGTCGATGGCCTCGAAGTGCTGCTGCGCTTCGAACCACGTGGTGTCATGATTATCCCGCGATAGGGTTTTTTCCAGTTGGCGCAACTGCACATCACCATCCAGCACGAATTCCAGCGCGGGTTGCGCGGAGTTGGCGATTTCCTGTTCGACATAGGCGATGGTCTTGCCGCTTTGCAGCGAGACTTCGCCGCTGTCTGGTTTGAGTTCGCCTCGTATCAAACGGAACAGGGTTGTCTTGCCACAGCCGTTTTTGCCAACCAGCCCGATGCGCTGGTTGGCGAACGCCTGCAAATTCGCCTGCTGGAACAGCGGTATGCCGCCTTGAAGGTAAGTCAGATTCTGGATATTGAGCATGATGCAATGATAACAGAGGGCTGCGCGATCCTATCTCGTGCCGAATGAGAGAGGCTGCTATTTCTCGCCAAGCAATTCTGTCCACAACTCCCGGCTTGCGCGCGTATCGGTTTCTCCATACGGTATGCGGCATTGCGACTGGTTATTAAGCCGCATGCGATGCTGGATCTGGCGCAAGTGGCGATACAGGGTGCGGATGTTTTCGGCAAGGTCGGGACGGATCAACCCGAACTCGGATGCCATTTTCAGCAGGGCTAGGTTGCCGACGTTCGCCGTCAGTTGCGGGTGTTGGTGCGCGTGGGCGAGCACGAGATACTGCACTATGAACTCGATATCCACCATGCCGCCGCTGTCGTGCTTGATGTCAAATAATTCGGTGTTGTTGGGGTGCCCGTCGCGCATTTTCTGGCGCATCTCGACGATTTCCTTGCGCAAAGCCACCGGGTCGCGCGGCTGGCAAAGCACTTGCTGGCGGATGTTTTCAAACGCCGCGCCGACTTGCGCATCGCCGGCGCAGAAGCGGGCGCGCGTCAGCGCCTGATGTTCCCAAACCCAGGCCTGGCTGCGCTGATATTCGGCAAATGCCTCGATTGAGCTGACCAGCAAACCGCTTGCGCCATTCGGGCGCAGACGCAGATCGGTTTCGTACAATCGCCCGGACGAAGTGTAGCTGCCGAGCATGGAGTTGATGCGCTGGCCTAGGCGCGCATAGATTTCCTGCGCATCGGGATGGTCGTCGTCGTAAAGGAAAATCAGGTCGAGATCGGAGGCGTAACCGAGTTCTTTCCCGCCCAGTTTTCCATATGCGACGATGGCGAACTTTGCGTCTTCGCGGTGTTTCTTGCGCGCGCTGTCCCAGCATAGCTTCAACATATGGCGCAGGATCATGTCGGCGAGGTCGCTCAGATGATCGCTGAGTTTTTCCAGCGGCAGCAGACCTTGCAGATCCATCGCCAGCAGGTGGAATATCTGCTCCTGCTGGACATGGTGCAGGGCATCCATCTGGCGTTCTTCGTCACCGGCGCAATCGGCAAAGCGGTTTTGCAGATTGAGGTCAATTTTCTGCCATTCGGGCGGCTGATATATCTCTCGTGCCCCCAGTAGTTCATCGAGCAGGGCGGGGTGTTGCGTCAGGTATTCTCCCGCCCAGCTGCTGGCCGCGACCAGAGCGACCAGGCGTTGCATGGCTTGCGGATATTCGGCCAGAAAGGCGAGATAAGCCGCGCGGCGGCTGATCGCTTCAAGCAAAGCCAGCAATCTGGAAAGCGTCGCATCGGGGTCGCTGTGTTGCGCGCTTAATGCGACGAATTGCGGGATAAGTTTGTCCAGCCGTTGTCGGCTGAGATCGGGTAACTGCCGGTAGCGGTTGCCGTCGCGCAGTTGCTGGAGGCGCTGTGCGCTGTCAGCCGCTGCGCGATATCCGAGGCTTTGCAGGTGTGCGCTCAATTCTTCGCCGGTAATGCCTTCGTTCCAGAACTGTGCGCCATCCTGTGCTTCGTCCTGCCCGCCAAAAATTTGCCCGAATTGCTGGCTGACCAGTGCGCGATGGCGGTTGAGCTGATCCAGCAATGCGGCATAATCCGCGTAGCCCATGGCATGCGCAATAATTTTCTGATCCTCGGGTTTTTCCGGCAATTCCTGGGTTTGCTGGTCATCCAGATATTGCAGCCGGTGTTCCAGGTTGCGGAGAAAAACATAGGCTGCATCCAGTTCGGCAACCGCCTGCGTGGATAGCTGGTTATTTTGGGCAAGCAGTTGCAGCGTTTCCCGGGTGGGGCGGATGCGCAGTTGGGCATCGCGACCGCCGCGTATCAACTGGAATACCTGTGCGGTGAATTCGATCTCGCGTATGCCGCCCGGGCCGAGCTTGATGTTGTTGAGCATGTCGCGGCGCTGCACTTCCTGGCGAATCTGCGCGTGCAGTTTGCGCATCGAATCAATTGCGCCGAAGTCGAGATATTTTCGGAACACGAACGGCTGTGTCAGGCTCGCCAGTTCGGCAATCTGCGGGCTGGGCGCTTCCGGGGTATCTGGTGGCGATATCACGCGCGCCTTGATCCATGCGTAGCGCTCCCATTCGCGCCCCTGGCTGACCAGGTATTCTTCCAGCGCTGCGAAGCTCGCCACCAGCGGGCCGCTGTCGCCATAGGGGCGCAAGCGCATGTCTACGCGGAACACATAACCGTCGGCAGTGAGTTCGTTGATGATGTTGATCAGGCGGCGGCCAAGCCGGGTAAAGAATTCATGGTTGCTCAGCTTGCGCGGGCCATCGGTTTCGCCGTCTTCCGGGTAGACGAAAATCAAGTCGATATCGGATGAAACGTTCAATTCGCCACCGCCCAGTTTGCCCATGCCGATGATGAGCAGTTCCTGCGGTGTTGCGCTCGTTTCGCCCAGCGGGATGCCGAACTGCGCCTGTAAGGATTGCATCAGGCAGGCCTGGGCCTGTTGCACGCATATTTCCGCCAGCGCGGTCATCGCTTGCATCACTTCGCTTAAACTGGCCAATCCGTTGAGGTCGCGCAGGATCAGCTTGACCATCACTTGTTTGCGCAACCTGCGCACGGCGCTCGCCAGGGAGGCCTCATCGTCAAACGCAAGCGCCGCGTGAGCAGATTGTTGCAATAACGCCTGCATTTCTGCGCGGTTGCACGGCGTAGCGTAATTTTCCTGCAACCAATTCAGTAATTGCCGGTCTCTTTCCAGCAAGTGTCTGGCATAACGGCTGCAGTGCACCGTTTTTTGCAGCAAACCGTCGAAAATTGCGGGTAGTGAGTCTGTTGCGGTATTCATGAGGAAGCGCTTCAAGTTAGAATGCGTATTGTCTTATGATTGAAAGTTAGCCGCCAGTCGTTCGTTAAACCAGAGCAGTTGCTGGCCATTAGTCGCTAGTGGCTAGTTAAATCAAACCAGACCAATATTAAACCCATAATTATCAGCTAATAACTAACGGCTAACGAATAATACCTGACTCAATGCTGAATTCTCCTCCCGTTCGCCTGATTTGGCGCAGCTTTAGCTGGTTGACACGATTTTCCATCGTCGCGTCGGCAGCTATGGCCGTGTTAATGGCGATGGCAATTATCGTGTTTCGCTATTGGTTGCTGCCGAATATAGATCTGCACCACGACAGGATCACCGCTTCATTCGCAAGCGCAATCGGGAATCCGGTTACCATCGGCAAAATCGAAGGGGATTGGCAGGGTTTCAGGCCGCGCCTGAATTTCAGCGATGTGCGCATTCTGGATGAGCAGCGGCAGGCCGCTTTAGTGCTGCCCACTATAGACGCAAGCGTATCGTGGATGTCGCTGTTCACCGCCGAATTGCGGCTGGCCAGTCTGGAAATAGACAGGCCGGAGTTGCTGATACGCCGGGATGTGCAGGGGAGAATCTACATTGGCGGCGTGGCACTCTCTAATAAGAGCAACGATAAGGATTTGGCAGATTGGTTGTTGCATCAGTCGCGCATGGTGGTGCATCAAGCTCTTATTACTTGGTCCGACGAGCAGCGCGCTGCTCCACCCCTTGTGTTGGGGAATGTGGATTTGCGCATCGAGAGCTTGTTCGATCATCACCAGTTTGCGATGCATGCCAGGCCACCAAGCGAGCTGGCAACTCCTTTGGATGTGCGGGGTGATTTTTACGGCAAAAGCTTTGATGCCTTGAGCGAGTGGCGTGGGCAGATATTTACGCAACTCGATCATGCCGATATCACGGCATGGCGCCCGTGGTTGGATCTGCCCAAGGAATTCAGCCGTGGCCGCGGTGCGTTGCGTGGCTGGCTGGGTTTTGAAAAAGGCGGGATTGTGCAGGTTACGACCGATCTGGTTTTGCATAACGTGGTGACCAAACTGGCCGATGATGTGCCGGAAATGGCATTACATAATTTGCGCGGGCGTTTTGTATGGAAAAATTTGGCGGATGGACTGGAAGTTTCCACCAGAAAATTGGCGATGCGGTTGCAGGGCGGGATCGAGTTGCAGCCCACGGATTTTTATTTTCGCAATGTAACGGCAAATGATACACGCACCGCCAGCACTGAGATACGCGCCAATCAATTGCAATTGGAGAGCCTCGCAGGCTTGGCCAATTTCCTGCCACTCGAGGCGGATTTGCGCACCCGGTTGCATGCCTATGCGCCAAGGGGAAAGGTATCCAACCTGAATGCACAATGGCAAGGAGCTTTCGAAAAACCTGGCAGCTACAAGATCAAAGGGAAGTTTGAAAATCTTGCAGTGCGCAAGGTCGGTGAAACACCGGGTTTTTCAGGCTTGTCGGTGGATGTCGATGGCAATGAAGAGAAGGGCAAGCTGAATATCAGGTCACATCAATTGTCTGTCGACGCGCCAGGCGTGATGCCCGAGCCGCTGTTTTTCGACACTTTGACAGGGCAGGCCGGTTGGCAGCGCAAGCACGGGGAATTATTGATAAACGTCAACAATATTACGGTTGCAAACGAAGATATGGAGGGCAACCTGCATGGCAGTTACCAGACCAAGGCAGGCACCCTGGGCGTGCTGGATCTGACGGCCAGCCTGACACGCGGCGATATCAGGCGTGCTGCCCGTTATACCCCGTTGGTTGCATTGGACAAGGAAGACAACGACTGGCTTAAGGGTGCGATGCTGGCGGGTCGCACAAAGGATTTTCGTGTGCGCGTCAAGGGCAATCTGAGCGATTTTCCGCTGGACGGCACGGAAGATGCTTTGCTTGAAATCGGCGGTCATGCGCAGGATGTTGTGATGGAATTCGACAAGGATTGGCCGCGCATCGAAAATATCGCGGGTGAATTTTGGATACGCGGCAACAAGATGGAAGTAAAGTCGCCGTCTGCAACCATCATGGGGGCGCGTTTGCAGAACCTCAGCGTCACTATTAATGACTTGCAAAGCGTTGATTTGCCGCTGGAGATAAAGGGCACCGCCACGGGTGCGAGCGATATTTTTTTGAAATTTATCCAGCAGAGCCCTGTGCGCGGTTATATAGAAGGATTTACCGATGGCATGAGCGCGAGCGGAAACGGATATCTGGATTTGTTCTTGCATATCCCGCTATTGGGCGACAAACCGGTGAAGGTGGCGGGCACTTTTCGGGTGCAGGATAACGACATTGATTTTGGCGAAGGGGTACCGCTATTGCGCAAGACGCGTGGTGAATTATCCTTTACCGAATCGGGTATGCAAGCAAGCGGGGTGTCAGCGGAAATACTAGGTGGCGCCGCCAGCATTGATGTTCAGGCTACCTCGGACGGAGGAGTACATGCCACTGCGAAGGGGCGCAACAATCTCGATGTTTTGCGCAAGGATGAGCCACATCCATTGCTGAATTATTTGCACGGCAGCGCTGCATGGGATGCCGATATCAGTGCAAACAAAAAATCCACGCAAGTGGTTATCAATTCCAGCATGCAGGGTATCAGCTCCAGCATGCCACAGCCTTTTGGCAAAACGGCTGACGAAGTGATGCCTTTACGTATTGGAAAAAAGAATGCTGTTAATGGGCAGGATGTCATTACTGCGCAATTGGGCAAGCTGCTCAGTGCGCGGTTGGTGCGCAGCGAAGAAAATGGTGTGATGATCGTCAAGCGCGGCACGTTGAGATTCGGCGAGCAGGCGAAATTGCCGGATACCCAACTGGTGCAAGAATCAGGGCGGGGCAAGGACGGCGTTCGGCTAATCGGCAGCTTGCCGGTATTGTCGATACACGGATGGAACGGATTGGTAATCGGCGCTGAAGATTCGGGAGTGGTGCTGCCGATTACCGCAATCAACCTGGACATCGAAAAACTTATCGGCTATGGGTTTGCTATCAATGGGGTGCATATCGATGGGGTTAAGCGCGGCGACAAATTGTCCGCGCAGTTGTCCGGTAGTGCGATAAACGGTGAAGTGATATGGCAACCGCATGCCCTTGATACAGGCGGCAAAATTATCGCGCGTTTGAAAAATCTTGAATGGCTTGGTGAAAAGCCGTCTGCCCAAGAGTCTGGATTGGCCGCACCCAATCACTCTCCGCCAACGGATAATGCCCTGCGTCCGGGCAATCTGCCGGCGCTGGACATTTCAATTGAAAACTTACATATGAAAGGCAAGCAAATCGGAAGTTTTGAATTGGAAGGCGTACCTGATGGGAAGGACTGGAAGATGAGCCGCTTGCATATCATCAATCCGGAAGCCAGTTTGCTCGGGGATGCCGTTTGGCGCGGTACCAATACGCAAACCCAAGTCAAACTGCAACTAGAAATCAGGGACGCGGGGAAAATATTGGCGCGCTCCGGTTATCCCAATACCGTCAAGGGCGGCAGCGGGAAGCTGGAGGGAAATTTGTCATGGGCCGGCAATCCGAATGAATTCAACTATGCCACGCTGGATGGCTCGCTCAAGCTGGATACAAACAAGGGGCAATTCCTGAAAATGGATCCCGGCATCGGAAAGTTGCTCGGCATTCTCAGCTTGCAGGCATTGCCCAAACGCATCACGCTGGATTTCACAGATATATTCAGCGACGGTTTTCAGTTCGACAATATCAATGGCAATGCATCCATCAAGAGCGGTGTGATGCACACGAATGATTTGCGCATTGATGGAGCTTCTGCCGAAGTCGTCATGAAGGGCAGTATTGATCTGAGTCGCGAAATACAGAACCTGAACGTGGTGGTTTTGCCGACGCTGGGCGGTAGCGTATCGTTGCTCGGGTTTACCGGAGGGCCGGTTGGATGGATGGGTGCGCTGCTCGTCAATAAAGTGTTGGGTAATCCGCTCGATAAGCTGGCATCGTTTGAATACCATATCAGCGGTACTTGGAAGGATCCAATTGTGGTAAAGGTCGGCGAAATACCCGTCAAGGCAAAAAACCAAAAATCACCATAATCAAAGAAAAAATCATGTCTCAGGAAAACTCCACACAACAACATGCCGCACAAGGCAGTGCATTCAAGGTTGCCGCCATCCAGATGGCTTCAGGTCCGAACGTCGCGGGCAATTTGAGCGAGGCGCGCCGTCTCATCGCAAAAGCCGCCGAGCAGGGCGCGCGTCTGGTGGTGTTGCCGGAATTTTTCGCCATCATGGGCATGAACGACCAGGACAAGATCAAGGTGCGCGAGCAACTGGGGCAAGGGCCGATCCAGTCGTTTCTCAGTGAAACCGCCCGTCAATACAAGGTATGGCTGGTGGGCGGATCGATTCCGCTGTCGGCCAGTGCGCCGGATAAGGTGTTGAACAGTTGTCTGGTATTCGATGAACAGGGCACGCAAGTGGCACGCTACGACAAGATCCATCTGTTCAATCTCGAGTTGGGCAACGAGCGTTATGACGAAGCCAAGACTATCGAGCCGGGCAAACAGGTCGTGGTTGTGGACAGTCCGTTCGGACGCATCGGTCTTGCGGTTTGTTATGACCTGCGATTTCCCGAGCTGTTCCGTGCAATGAAAGATGTGGACATCATCGTGCTGCCGTCTGCATTCACCGAGACCACCGGCAAGATGCACTGGGAAGTGCTTGTGCGCGCCCGTGCAGTGGAAAATCTGGCATATGTGATCGCCGCCGCGCAAGGCGGCTACCACGTCAATGGCCGCGAGACACACGGCAACAGCATGGTCGTCAACCCGTGGGGCGGTGTACTGGACAGGCTGCCGCGCGGCTCCGGTGTAGTGATTGCCGAAGTGAATCCGTCCTACCAAGCCAGCCTGCGCGCCAGTTTGCCCGCGCTGGGACACCGCGTTTTATTTTAGCCGACCATGATGAATATCTCAGAGAACAATCCAACCTTCGATACATTATTCGACACCGCGCAGCAATCGTTGCTGACCCAGCATTCCATTGATACGCGCAACATCGAACAGGTGTTCGCCAGCATGATGGCGCATCGCCTCGATTACGCCGATCTGTATTTTCAGTGCAGCCGCGCCGAGAGTTGGTCGCTGGAAGAGGGTATCGTCAAATCCGGCAGTTTCAACATCGATCAGGGCGTAGGGGTTCGTGCGGTGAGCGGCGAGAAGACCGCCTTCGCCTATTCAGACGACATCAGCCTGAACGCGCTGGAAAGCGCGGCACAGGCCACACGCGCGATCGCCAAGCAGGGCGGCGAACAGACTGTGCCTGTTATTCATCATGGCTCCCGGCGCGAAATCTACCTGCCGCATGACCCGATTGCCAGCCTCAAGGATGCCGACAAGGTCGCGTTGCTGGAGCGGCTCGAAGGCTACGCGCGCGCGCTCGATCCGCGCGTGGTGCAGGTGATGGCGGGACTGGCGGGCGAATACGAAGTGGTGATGGTGGCACGCAGCGACGGTTTGATGAATGCCGACATCCGCCCCTTGGTGCGCCTGTCGCTGCAAGTCATCATCGAATCCAACGGCAAGCGCGAGCAAGGTTCGGCGGGCGGCGGCGGACGTTTCGACTATGATTATTTCGACGATGCGATGCTGCGCAAATATGCCGCACTGGCGGTGCATCAGGCGGTGACCAACCTCGATGCCGCGCCCGCTCCGGCAGGCAGCATGACCGTGGTGCTGGGCAATGGCTGGCCGGGTATTCTGCTGCACGAAGCGATCGGACACGGACTGGAAGGCGATTTCAACCGCAAGGGCAGCTCGGCATTTTCCGGCCGCGTCGGCGAACGTGTCGCGGCAGAGGGCGTAACTGTCGTGGACGATGGCACGCTGGCACGGCGGCGAGGCTCGATGCAGATGGACGACGAAGGCAACCCCACACAATGCACCACGCTGATCGAAAACGGCATCCTCAAAGGTTATTTACAGGATACGCTCAACGCACGGCTGATGGGTGTGCCGGTCACCGGAAACGCGCGGCGCGAATCCTACGCGCACCTGCCGATGCCGCGCATGACCAATACCTACATGCTCAACGGCGACAAGGATCCAAAAGAGATCATCGCCTCGGTGAAGCACGGTCTGTACGCGGTAAATTTCGGCGGCGGGCAGGTGGATATCACCAGCGGAAAATTCGTTTTCTCCACCGCCGAAGCCTACATGATCGAAGACGGCAAGATCACCCATCCGGTCAAAGGCGCGACGTTGATCGGCAACGGCCCCGATGTGCTGACGCGCATCTCGATGATCGGCAACGACATGGCGCTCGACCCCGGCGTCGGCACCTGCGGCAAGGAAGGCCAGAGTGTTCCGGTCGGCGTGGGGCAGCCGACAGTCAGGATCGACGGGTTGACGGTGGGCGGGACGGCCTGATGTTCTATCGGGTGCTTACCCTGTAAGTTTCAGCTCCTTTTTCAGGTGGCAGAATCCATGATGTTGGGATCAGCCTATCAGCGTGATTTTCGTTTGAAGCCCGCATCCCTTTCGGATACAATGCGCGTCCTTAAAGGACGGTAGCTCAGCCTGTTAGAGCATTAACCATAGATCGTTGGTTCGAGCATAGATTATATCTACCAACATTTCGAGTGCGGCGTTGCCGCACTTTGTATTTTCGGAATAGCGATATGCCAGTCATTACTTTGCCGGACGGTTCGCAGCGCAGTTTCGCGCAACCTGTTACCGTCGCCGACGTTGCGCTCAGCATCGGCGCGGGTTTGGCGCGCGCCGCATTGGCGGGCAAGGTGAACGGCAAGGTGGTGGATACCTCGCATTTGATTGAACAGGATACTGCGCTGGCGATCATCACCGACAAGGATGCGGAAGGCGTGGAGATCATCCGCCATTCGACCGCGCACTTGCTCGCGCATGCGGTGAAGGAGTTGTTTCCAGATGCGCAGGTGACCATCGGGCCGGTTATCGAAAACGGTTTCTATTACGATTTTTCCTACAAGCGCCCGTTCACGCCGGAGGATCTGGCGGCGATCGAGAAACGCATGGGCGAAATTGCCAAGACGGATCTGCCGGTGGCGCGCCGCGTGTTGCCACGTGACGAGGCGGCGGCGTATTTCAAGCATATCGGCGAGCACTACAAGGCCGAGATCATCGAGTCGATTCCGGCAGATCAGGATGTATCGCTGTACAGTGAGGGCGAGTTTACCGACCTGTGCCGCGGCCCGCATGTGCCGTCCACCGGCAAGCTGAAAGCCTTCAAGCTGATGAAGCTGGCCGGAGCCTATTGGCGCGGCGATTCGAAGAACGAAATGCTGCAGCGCATCTACGGCACAGCTTGGGCGAAGAAGGAAGAGCTGGACGCCTATCTGCACCAGATCGAGGAAGCCGAGAAACGCGATCACCGCAAGCTGGGCAAGCTGCTGGAATTGTTCCATATGCAGGATTCGTCGCCCGGCATGGTGTTCTGGCATCCCAAGGGTTGGACGCTGTGGCAGGAAGTCGAACAGTACATGCGCCGCAAGTTTCGCGAGCACGATTATAAAGAGGTGCGCACGCCGACCATCATGGATCGCACCCTGTGGGAAAAGTCCGGCCACTGGGAAAACTATCACGACAATATGTTCACTACCTGTTCGGAGAATCGCGACTACGCGGTGAAGCCGATGAACTGCCCGGGGCATGTGCAGATTTATAACCATGGCCTGCACAGCTACCGCGACCTGCCGTTACGTCTGGCGGAATTCGGCTCCTGCCACCGCAACGAGACTTCGGGCTCGCTGCATGGTTTGATGCGCGTGCGCGGTTTTACCCAGGACGACGCGCATATCTTCTGCACCGAAGGTCAGGTGCAGCCCGAAGTGTCGAATTTCATCGTGATGCTGAACGAGGTGTACCGCGATTTCGGTTTCAGCGAGGTGCTGGTCAAGCTGTCCACCCGCCCGGAAAAGCGGGTCGGTTCCGATGAGACTTGGGACAAGGCCGAAGCCGGTCTGGCAGCGGCATTGCAGCAGAACGGCTTGGCTTATGACGTTCAGCCGGGTGAGGGTGCGTTCTACGGACCGAAGGTCGAATTTACACTGAAGGACAGCCTCGGCCGCCTGTGGCAATGCGGCACGATCCAGCTGGATTTTAACCTGCCGGTGCGGCTGGATGCGGAGTTCGTCGATGAGGACAACAGCCGTAAACCGCCGGTGATGCTGCATCGCGCTATTCTCGGTTCGATGGAGCGCTTCATCGGCATCCTGATCGAACACCACGCGGGCGCGTTCCCGCTGTGGCTGGCGCCGATACAAGCCGTGGTGATGAATATCTCGCAGGCGCAGGAGGAATATGCGACGCAGGTGGCGCAGGTATTGCGCGAAACCGGATTGCGTGTGCAACTGGATTTGCGTAACGAGAAGATAACCTATAAAATACGCGAACATAGCTTGCAGAAATTGCCTTATCAACTGATCATCGGCGATAAGGAGGTGGCCGAAAAACTGGTGGCCGTGCGTACCCGCAGTGGTGAAGATCTCGGACAGATGGCGCTGGAAGCATTGCTTCAGCGTTTTAAAGCCGAGATCGAGGCGGGTAGCACGGCTTAGTATTGTCTAAAACGGAGATATTGCAATAGCACAGGATAAATCGCAGCGCACCAATGAGATGATTACCGCACCGCAAGTGCGGCTGATTGGTGTTGAAAAGGAGCCCCTCGGGATTGTTGCCATC
>Ga0209343_10008020_pt1 | contig 12360 bp, 8 predicted proteins | sample RifCSPlowO2_02_FD_184026 | JGI IMG/M metagenome (GOLD analysis project Ga0209343, IMG submission 184026) | Groundwater microbial communities from Rifle, Colorado - Rifle CSP2_plank lowO2_0.2 (SPAdes) (version 2) | ecosystem: Environmental > Aquatic > Deep subsurface > Groundwater | place: Rifle... | reverse complement strand
ATGAAATTGACCAGCTTGGAACTGGTCTGGCGCAAGCGCTGGGAGAGCATCAGCACCAGTTCCATCAGGATCTTCGCGCCCAGGATCGGCTGCTCGAGAATGATGCGCGCAAGGCTCTCGCGCGTGAGTACCGCGATCATGCAGCGCTCGGCCGCAACGCAGGTGGCAAAGCGCGGTTCGCCGTCGATCATGGACATCTCGCCCAGCGTCTTGCCCGGCTCGATCATTGCAATTATCCGGGGTGCATTCCAGCGGTCCTGCTTGAACACCTCGATCCTGCCCTCGATGAGCATCATCATGAAGTCGCCCGGCTCGCCCTCGCGGATGATTTCCACGCCCGGCTCGGCGCGATACGCCTGCATGAAATGGCTTAGAAGGCGGATCTCGGCCAGGTTGAAGTTCTCGAACAGCGGCGAGTACGAAATCATGCCGTGAATCTGGGTCGCGAACTGGGTCGCGTCGCCCAGCGGTTCCAGGTTCGGCAGTCGCACCTGTTCGGCGGTATCGGTCGTTGCCATTCACTGCTCTCCGGTGGGAACCCCGCGGCACCTGCGGCGCCGCGGCCCGAGCCACGAAAATTATGCCCTAAAACCCGTGGGTCAAGCTATCAGCCACAAAACCACGGCCAGCCAGCCCGCCGTGGCGATAAGCAGGTGGGGGTCGCCGAGAAGTTCCGCGGCAGGGTCCGCACCGCCGCGACCGCGGTAGAGCACGTGCAGATAGCGGAACAGCCCGTAGAGCACAAACGGCACCGTGTACACCAACCGGTCGGTTCCCTGGGTGGCGATGGTCTTCGCATCGACGGTGTAAAGCGCATAGGCGACCATCGCGCCGGCGGCGCTGATCGCGATCATCTGGTCGAGCAGCTTCGGGCTGTAGTCGACCAGCACCCGGCGCTGCACCGCGGCCCGTTCCGGGCTGTCGTGCTCTTCGGAACGCAAAGCGAACAACTCGGCGCGACGTTTCGCAAAGCCGAGGAACACCGTCACCATGAGGCCGCAGAGCAGCAGCCAGTGCGAGGGCGCGATGTCCAGGCCCAAGGTGCCGGCGAGAATCCGCAGCATGAAGCCTGAAGCGATCAGGAACACGTCCAGGATGGCGACGTGTTTCAGTCCGGCGCTATAGACAAGGTTGAGGACGACATAGCAGGCCGCAAGCCCCAGCGCCAGCGCAGACACCCAGTGCGCCAGCGCGAGGCCGCCTGCGGCAAGCGCGAGTGCGAATGCGAGCGCCGCCCGGGCCGGCACTGTGCCCCGGGCAACAGGCCGTTCGCGCTTGCTTGGATGCGCGCGGTCGGCTTCGCGGTCCAGCACGTCGTTCATGGCGTAGACGCCGCTTGAAACCAGGCAGAATGCCCCGAACAGTGCGCCCGCCTTCGCCAGCAGAGCCGGATCGGTGAAGCCGTGACCGAAAATCAGGCCCACCAGCACGAAGCCGTTCTTGACCCACTGGTGGGGCCGCATCAGCCGGAGGTATGCCAAAAGTGTCGTCATCGCAGGGTCAGTTCCCAGGGCATGGATGCCGGTTACGCGCCCTTCAGGCCCGCCGTGCCTCCCGTGTTTTTCGCAGTCTAACCCGCCTACCCGGCCGGACAGGTCGGCGCAGCGAAATAGCGCTCGCAAAAATAGCAGCGCCCCTGCGGCAGGTAGGATGGAATCCGGTAATACCGGTCGCGCACCGGCGCGAGCACGCGTTCCCGGTAGACGGCGTAGTCGAAACCCCGCCCCAAAACCACGTGAAAGGTCGCGCCCGACAGCACGAACGCGCGGTACTCGACCGTGCGGAAATATGGCCGGTAATCGCCCTCGTCGGGGGCGTTCTTGCGCAGGACCAGGATGTTCCTGCCGTCCAGCCGCCTGAAGTCGGTGAGGACGTCATCATGGCGCGCATGCGACGAAGCCGCGCCGAACACGAAAACGTAGGACTTGCGCCACGCGGCCGGCACGCCCGGCGACGGTGCTCCCGCTGCCATGCGCTGCCGGTAATAGGAGGCGGTGACCGCCGGCGAATACCCGTCGGCGGCAAATTCGAATTCGCCCTGGTAGCCTTCGAGTTCGCGCAGCACGTCACCAATGCGGAAGTGAAACACGATTCCGTCGTACTGCCGCAGGCCCTGCCACTTTTCGAGCGGAAACGCGCCCGCCGCGACGATGACCGCCACGTGCACCAGGCTGAACAGGCCGAGAAATACCACCGAGCCGCGCAGTTGTTCGCGCGACAGGAGCAGCGCAGCGGCGATGAAGAAGAAAGGCGCGAACGACAGCACCCAGTGCAGGCCGACCAGTTTCACCGCCGAAAGCGCTGCGAACAGCGCGAGCGGCAATGCGCAGGCGATGACGAAGAATCGTGACGACGCATCGCGCCAGGCCCCGGCCGCCCAGCCGCGGCTGCGCGCAAGCTGCACGAGCGCCACCGGCGAGAGCACGTACAGCAGCGTTGCGCCATAGAGCAGCGGCGTCTTCCACGACAGCCCGGCGTCAGCGTGCCGATTGTAGAGGTTGAACATCAGATTAGCCCAGCAATGCTCGTAGTTCCACCACAGGTTGACACCGGCGAACGGCAGCGCGCAGGCGGCAGTCAGGGCGAGTCCGGCCCAGTTCCTTTCACCGCGCGGCGAGCCCGCGACGTACGCCACGTACACCAGAGAGAGCAGCACGGCGAAATACTTGGAAAGGAAAGCAAGACCGAGCAGCGCGCCGGCGAGCGCGAACAGGGAAAGCGAGCGGCGCAGCACCGCTTGCCAGAAGACGAGCGCGGAAAAGAATGAAAACAGGATGAGCGGTGTGTCGGTGGTGATGAATACATTCCAAATGTTGATCGGCACCAGCAGGTAGGCAGCGGCGGCGAGCAGGGCCCGCTCGGCGTCGCGGCGTACAAGCGCCGCATAGACACCCGCAGCGACGGCCAGCGGAAGCAGCACGACCGGCAGGCGCAGGACCCATTCCGACCAGGACAGCCGCAACAGCAGCGCGAGCAGCCAGCCGATCATCGGCGGATGGTCGTAAAAGCCCAGATCGGTCTCGGCGCCCCAGAGCGTGAAATACGCCTCGTCGCCGGTGTAGGGGAATACGGCCGCGAGCCACAGCTTGAAAGCCAGGATGAGCGCGACCAGGAGGAACAGACGCGCTCGCGCTCTGGGAATGGTTGTTTCGGGAAGCATGGGTAGGCGCGCAGCGGATTATACGCCGCGTATTGCGCCCTCCCGTCGCGTCTCGCGCTACTCCCGGCGGGCGCGCTTTTCCCGTCGCTGCCCCACCGCCGCAGCAAGATGTTCGAGCAGCGGAACGCTCTCCTCCCAGCCGATGCAGCCGTCGGTCACGCTCTGCCCGTAGACGAGCGCCTGCCCCGGAATGAGATCCTGGCGTCCCGCCTTCAGGTGCGACTCGGCCATCAAACCGAAGATGTGCTCGTTGCCTGCGACTAGCTGGCGCCCGACGTCGGCCGCGACCGCGACCTGAAGCATCGGGTCCTTCGGGCTGTTCGCATGGCTGCAGTCGACCATGAGTTGCTGCCCCAGACCGGCGTTCGCGAGCGCCTCGCCGGCGATACGCACGCTGGCTGCGTCGTAATTGGGCTTCTTTCCGCCGCGCAGGATGATGTGGCAGTCCTCGTTGCCCCGAGTCTCGACGATCGACACCTGGCCGTTCTTGTGCACCGACAGGAAATGGTGCTTCTGCCGCGCCGCAAGTATGGCGTCCACCGCGATCTTCACGCTGCCGTCGGTGCCGTTCTTGAAGCCGATCGGTGCCGACAGGCCCGAGGCGAGCTCCCGATGCACCTGCGACTCGGTGGTGCGGGCGCCGATCGCGCCCCAACTGATGAGGTCACCGATGTACTGCGGAGAAATGGTATCCAGGAATTCCGACCCCGCGGGCACGCCGAGCCGGTTGATCCGCAGCAGCAGGTCGCGCGCGATGCGCAGGCCCTCGTTGATGCGGAAGCTGCCATCCAGGTGAGGGTCGTTGATCAGCCCCTTCCAGCCGACGGTGGTGCGGGGTTTTTCGAAATACACGCGCATGACGATCTCAAGCTCCGCCGCATGCTTGCTGCGCTCCGGTGCGAGCCGGGCCGCATACTCGACCGCCGCCTCCGGATCGTGGATCGAGCACGGTCCGATGACCACCAGCAGGCGGTCCGAAAGTCCGTGCAGGATCTGCCGAATTTTCCGGCGCGTTTCGGCGATCAAGCCTTCCGACGGCGTTCCCTGAATGGGGAAGAACCGGATCAGGTGCTCCGGTGGCGGCAGCGGCGTGATTCGCTCGATGCGCTCGTCGTCGGTGAGCGATGTTCTGTCCGCCGGCACCGATCCTAGGTAGGTATCTTCATTGGAGGTGATCATGTCGTGTTGCCTCTTTCGAATGTAGCAAAAAAAAACCGCCAGGCTGCTTGGCTCTGGCGGTTATGGGAGATTCGCTTCAGGTGTGACTAGTCCAATCCCTCCGCCGGTGGCCGGGGATAACCAAAGAATGCGGACCAATGGGTCATGGGGGTCATGGCTGAAGTCAGATCCTCGTGTGGCTGAATTCAAACACGAGACCCGGGTGCTTGGCAAGCCCCGTGGCCGGGAATCTGGCAATCGCCCGGGGTGAGTGCCAACCCGGATACGGTCAACGGCCACTGCTTCCGCGCCGTTAAGTCTGCAGTGCGCTGTTGCCGATTACACAGTTGGGTGGTAACTTTTGCGTGCGCGCGTCGGACCTTGCCAGGAGGTTTCGAATGACAACTGCGATCAATATTCCGATTGCCGGATTTATCGACGTGTATGACGTCGCCGCGGTCGACCGCGCGCTGCAGGAGCTGCCTGCGAGCGCGAGCGAAGCGCTCAAGTCGACCTACGAGAAGATGCTCAGGGCGGGCGGCACCCGCCTCGCCGTCAAGCTCTCGGGCATACCGGCGATGGAGGCGCTCTACGACGAGCTGCCCAATTTCGCCAAGATTCTGGACGACATCAAGAAGCACATCGCGCTGTGCGCATCGTCGAACGATCCGATGGAGCTGCCGCCGATGCTGCTGCTGGGTGAGCCCGGCATCGGCAAGACGCATTTCGGCCGGCGCGTTGCGCAGTTGCTCGCGACCGGTTTCGGTTTCGTGTCGATGAACTCGATGACCGCAGGGTGGATCCTGTCGGGCGCCTCGTCGCAGTGGAAAAACGCCAAGCCGGGCAAGGTATTCGACACGCTGCTGAACGGCACCTACGCCAACCCGGTCATGGTGATCGACGAGGTCGACAAGGCGGGGGGCGACAGCCAGTACGATCCCCTGGGCGCGCTGTATTCGCTGTTCGAGCACGACACCGCGTCACAGTTCGTGGACGAGTTCGTCGAAATTCCCGTCGACGCCTCCAGCGTCGTGTGGGTCGCCACGGCGAATGACGCATCGCGCATTCCGGATCCGATCCTCAACCGCATGAACGTCTACGAGATCGAAGCCCCCAGTGTCGACGGCGCGCGCAGGATTGCGCAGTCGATCTACACCGAGATCCGCACCAGTCACGACTGGGGCAGGGCCTTCCCCGACGCGCCGGCGGCGGATGTGCTGGACCGGCTCGCCGCGTTGGGACCCCGCGACATGCGCCGCGCCATCATGAACGCCTTCGGCAACGCCAAGCTCGCCGGTCGGGACGAGATCCGGCTGGCCGACATCGTCGACAATCGCGGGGCGAGAAAGCAGCGCATCGGATTCTAGGCCTTTGCGCTCTTCGGCCGTGCCCGCGCCGAAGAGCAGCTACACGAGCGCCAAGTACCCTGCTGCGGCCAGGCGCCCGCGGGCAGCCGGCCCGGTCAGGTGGCGAATGAACGCCTCCTCTATTCCTTCGCCGCCTGCAGGCGCTCGCCGACCCAACGGCTGACCGATGCGAGCGCCGCCGGCAATTTCGACGCGTCGGTTCCCCCGGCCTGAGCCATGTCGGCGCGCCCGCCGCCCTTGCCGCCCACCTTCTGGGCGACGAAATTAACCAGCGCGCCCGCCTTCACCTTCGCAGTCAGGTCCGGCGTGACACCGGCCACCAGACTCACCTTGTCGCCCTCCACCGCCGCAAGCACGATGACCGCGCTCTTCAGCTTGTCTTTCAGCTTGTCCAGCGTTTCGCGCAACGTCTTGGCGTCCGCCCCCTCGAGCACGGCAGCGAGCACATTTGCCCCCTCGACGACCACGGCCTGCGCGGCGAGATCCTCGCCCTGCGAGGCCGCCATCTTCGATTTCAGGCGCGCGAGTTCCTTTTCCAGCGCCCTGAGGTTGTCGAGCATCTGCGTAATCTTCGCGTTGAGTTCCTGTGGTTGCGCCTTCAGTGCCTGCGCGGCCTGTGTAAGCGCGGCTTCCTGCGACTGCACAAAAGCGAGGGCCCCCTCGCCGGTCACCGCCTCGACGCGCCGGATGCCGGCAGCCACGCCGGATTCCGCGACGACCTTGAAAAAGCCGATGTCGCCGCTGCGCTTCACGTGGGTGCCGCCGCACAGTTCGGCGGAGAACTCGCCCATGCCGACCACGCGCACCTCGTCGCCGTATTTTTCGCCGAACAGCGCCATGGCGCCTGCCCGGACGGCATCGTCGTATTTCATGATGCGCGCGGTCACCTCGGCGTTCCTGCGGATTTCGTGATTGACCAGATCCTCGATCTGCCGGATCTGCGCATCGGTCACCGGCTCGTTGTGCGAGAAATCGAAACGGGTGTGCCGGGGATCGACGAGCGAGCCCTTCTGCTGCACGTGCGCGCCCAGCACTTTCCTGAGCGCCGCGTGCATGAGATGAGTGGCCGAGTGGTTCCAGGCGGCGCGGGTGCGCGCTGCCGCGTCCACCGCCGACATGACGCGGTCGCCGGCCTTGAGCCTGCCGGTCTTGAGCCTGCCGCGGTGGCCGACCACCTCGGCCTGGATCTTCTGCGTGTCTTCGACCTCGAACGTTCCCGCGACCCCGGCCAGCTCACCGCGATCGCCGACCTGCCCGCCGGATTCCGCGTAGAAAGGCGTGCGATCAAGTACGACTACCGCAGACTCTCCATGCTCGATCGAATCGACCTGGGCGCCTTCCTTGTACAGCGCCACCACCGTGCCCTCGAGGGTGAGCGTGTCGTAGCCGTGAAACTCGGTCGGCCTGCCGGAATAGGACACCGCTGCCGCCATGCTGAACTTGGAGGCCGCGCGGGCGCGCTCGCGCTGGCGTTCCATCGCCGCCTCGAAGCCGGAGTAGTCGATCAGGACGCCGCGTTCGCGCGCAATGTCGGCGGTGAGATCGACGGGAAACCCGAAGGTGTCGTAGAGCTGGAACACCGTCTCGCCATCCAGCATTCTGGCCGAACCGCTTTCCCCTTCCCTGAGCGCAGCCTCGAGCACCTTCATGCCGTTCTCGAGGGTCTCGGCAAAGCGCTCCTCTTCGGCCTTGAGCACCTGAGCGGCCCGCTCGCGCGCCTTGACGAGTTCCGGATAGGCCTGGCCCATGTTATGGGAGAGATCTTCCACCAGGCGGTGGAAGAACGGTTCGGTCTGGCCGAGCTTGTAGCCGTGGCGGATGGCGCGACGGATGATCCGGCGCAGCACGTAGCCGCGCCCCTCGTTGCCCGGGATCACGCCGTCGACGACCAGGAACGAGCAGGCACGAATGTGGTCGGCGATGACCTTGAGCGAGTTGCTGCCCAGATCCCTGGTGTGCGTTTCGCGCGCCGCGGCGCGGATCAGGTCCTGGAACATGTCGATCTCGTAATTGGAGTGCACCCCCTGCAGCACCGCGGCGAGGCGCTCCAGGCCCATCCCGGTATCAACGCAGGGCTTGGGCAGCGGCGTCATCGTGCCTTTGTCATCCCGGTTGAATTGCATGAACACCAGGTTCCAGATCTCGATGTAACGGTCCGCGTCCGCGTCCGGCGATCCGGGCGGACCGCCCGCGACGCCGGGCCCGTGGTCGTAGAAGATCTCGCTGCATGGGCCGCAGGGGCCGGTGTCGGCCATTTGCCAGAAGTTGTCGCTCTGGTATTTTTGCCCGCCCGGCTTGTCGCCGATGCGAATGCAGCGCTCAGGCAGCACGCCGATCTCCTTGGTCCAGATGTCGTAGGCCTCGTCGTCCTCGTGGTATACGGTGGTCCAGAGGCGCTCGGCCGGCAACTTGTAGGTCTGGGTCAGCAGTTCCCAGGCGAAACGGATCGCCTCGCGCTTGAAATAGTCGCCGAAGCTGAAATTGCCCAGCATCTCGAAGAACGTGTGGTGGCGCGCCGTATAGCCAACATTTTCGAGGTCATTGTGTTTGCCGCCCGCGCGCACGCATCGCTGCGAGGTCGTGGCGCGCGAGTAAGGCCGCGCCTCCTGGCCGAGGAACACGTCCTTGAATTGCACCATTCCCGAGTTGGTGAACAGCAGCGTCGGGTCGTTGGCGGGTACCAGCGGGCTGGACGCCACGATCGCGTGGCGCCGCTCGGCGAAGAACTGCAGGAACTTGCTGCGGATTTCCGCGGATTTCATGGGGACAAAAAAGGCGACCAAGGTCGCCGCAACCGTCTGAACTGCCGGGATTTTCCTCTGAATCGGCGCGGGATGCAATCACCGCCGCGCATCTCCGCCACAGAGGGCGGACCCCAATGCCTCACCCCGGGGGACTCACCGCGGGGCGGGCGGGCAGCGCGTCAGTACAGGATGCCGACCACGCTGCCTGCGACGAGCGTTGCAAGCGTGCCAGACACGAGGGTTTTCGCGCCGAGCGAGACGATCTCTGCGCGCCGCTCGGGCGCCATGGTCGCGATGCCGCCGATCATGATGCCCAGACTGCCGAAGTTGGCGAAGCCGCACAGCGCGTAGGTCATCATGAGCTCGCTGCGGTTGGAAAGCGCGTTCATCGGCAGGTTCGCCAGATCCATGTAGGCAATGAACTCGTTCAACACGGTCTTGGTGCCCATCAGCGAACCGGCAGTCACAGCCTCGGCCCAGGGAATGCCCATCACCCAGACCAGCGGCGCCATCATGGTGCCGAGCACGCGCTGCATGGTGACGGGGGCGCCGCCCACCTGCGGCAGCAACCCCAGCACTTGGTTGGCGAGCGCAACCAGCGCCACGAGCACCACCAGCATGGCGATGATGTTCACCAGCAGCGACACGCCGTCCACCGTGCCCTTGGTAATCGCGTCCATGGCGCTGCGTGCCTCCTGCGGCGGCACCAGCTCGCCCTCGGTCGGCGGTCCGTCCCCGGGCGGCACCATGAGCAAGGCCACCGCAACGGCAGCAGGCGTGCTGATGATGGAGGCGATCAGCAGATGCCCCAGCACGTCGGGGATGACCTTGCCGAGCACGCTGGCGTACAGGACCATGACCGTGCCGGCGATCGTCGCCATGCCGCAGGTCATCATTACGAACAGCTCGCTGCGCGTCATGCTGCGAATGTAGGGGCGCACGAACAGCGGCGCCTCTACCATGCCGACGAACACATTCGCCGCGGCCGACAGACCCACCGCGCCTCCGACACCCATGGCGCGGGTGAGCAGGAACGAGAACGCGCGCACGATCAACGGCAGGATGCGCCAGTAGAACAGCAGCGAGGACAGCGCCGAGACCACGAGGACGAGCGGCAGCGCCCGGAACGCAAACACGAACGAGGCGCCCGGTTGTTTCTCCTCGAAGGGCAGCGGTCCGCCGCCGAGGTACCCGAATACGAACGAGGTGCCGTCCTGGGTTGCCCTTTCCAGCGCAGCGACCACCGAGTTCAGACTCAGGAACACCTCGCTCACCGGCGGCACCTTGAGAAGGATAACGCCCAGTGCCAGCGTGAGCGCCATGCCCGCGGCCACGCTGCGCCACCCCACCGCGCGGCGGTGCTCCGAGACGAGCCACGCCAGCAGGTGCAGCGCGAAGAAGCCGGCGATGCTGTGCAAGGCTGCGGTCTGCATGATCAGCCCGCCACGTCAGCCTGTCATGTCAGGCTTACGCCCACCAGCTTGCCGACCACGAACGTCACACCGCCCGCGGCCGCGCCAATGACTAGCATGCGCAATCCATCCCGCAGCGCATTGCGTCCGGTAAACAGGCTGATGGCCGCGCCGACAGCGAACAGGGACATCGCCGTAAGCGCAATGGAGCCGAGCAGTGCTGCCGTGCCCGTGGACAACAGGAACGGCAGCAGTGGAACAAAGGCGCCGATTCCGAAGGACGCAAACGAGGACGATGCCGCGCCCCAGGGCGATCCGAGATCCTCGGGATTGAGCCCCAGTTCCTCGCGCGCCAGCGTATCGAGCGCCGTTTCTGGGTCGGAGATGATTTTTCGTGCGAGCTGCAGGGCCTGGTCCTTCGGCATTCCCTTGGCGGCGTAGATGAGCGAGAGTTCCTCGGCCTCTTCCTCCGGATACTGGTCGAGCTCGCGGCGCTCCAGTCCGATCTGATACTCGTACATCTCGCGCTGGGATCGCACCGATACGAATTCACCCGCGGCCATCGAGAACGCGCCGGCGAGGAGCCCGGCGACGCCCGAGAGCAGGATGATGCTCGAGTTCGACGACGCGCCTGCAACGCCGAGGATGAGCGACAGATTCGACATCAGGCCGTCGTTGATTCCGAACACCGCCGCGCGCAGATTGCCGCTCGTGCCCATGCCGCGGTGGCGCGATGCCATGTCTTCGATCGAAGTCGGCGCCGGGTGGCCGGGTGCTGCGTGTGAATACACCGACAGGCCACGCACCTTCATGGCGGTGAGTATTCCGCGCATGGCGCGCGGGCCGCGCACCCCGAGCAGCCCCGCGACGATCCTGGTGCGCATATCCGGCAGATAGGCGCGCGCGGGGTCGATCCCCGACTGGCGCCCCCAGATCGTCGCCTGGCCATCCGCCTCGACCGCAAGGCTGCGAAACAGATTTTCGCGTGGTGTACCGCGCTCACAATTGGCGATGACGCGGTAGAGATATGCGGAACGCTTCTCTTCTCGCCAACCGTCGTGGCTGCTGCTCATGGGGACCGGTTCGAGGAATGACCGCTGCGATGGTAGCGAAAATCCGGCGCGCACGCAGCGATACGCGCGCCCGGCGTGTGTTCGCTTTGCAGAGGTAACCCGAGGCTGGGGTCTGCGGCCGGGGTCTGCGGCTGGGGTCAGCGGGGCGGCCCTGATGGAGCGGACCGCGCCGAGGGTTCGACGTCCGAACGCGAATGTCCGGCAAAGGCCACCACGAGGGCAATTACGATGAGCACCAGTCCGAGAGTGCGCGCTTTCATGGCTCTCATAACCTACCGAGCGGAACCCAAGGGGTTCATGGAGCGGGCCGCTCTTCCCGCCCCCCGTACACATATTCATCACCGATCCGGGTTGCCATGACTGACGGAAAGACGTCAGTCGCGTCGACTATTCGTCCTTGTGCCGCAGGATCCGGTTGATAACCTCGGTGCTGAACCCTCGGGCGAGCAGAAACCGTGCCTGTCGGGCGCGCTCTTTCAGATCCGACGCCCGCGCGCCGAATTTGCGGCGCCAGATTTCAAGGGCGCGTTCGAATTCGGTGATGCGCGCCTCGCGGGCCGCCGATGCGGCCGCCTCCTCGGAGATCCCCTTGGCGCGCAAGTCGTACTCGATGCGGGCCGCGCCGAATTTGCGAGCAAGCACGTGGGCGCGCGCTTCCGCAAAGCGGGATTCCGAGAGTAACTTGCGCTGGATGAGGTCCTCGAGCAGTGCTTCGAGTTCCTCGGGAGATTCGGCGTGCGGTGCGAGCTTGCGCCGCAGTTCGGTGCGACTGTGTTCCCGCCGAGCGAGAAATCCGAGGGCCCGCTCGCGCAGCGAACGCTCGCGCGGCATCGGGATCTAGACTTCGGCGGTGGCGGCTGCCGGCACCGCGGCCTGCGGGTTGCGCACCCCGAGCTTCTCGCGGATCCTGGCCTCGATCTCGGCGGCCAGCTCGGGATTCTCCTCCAGGTATTCACGCGCGTTGTCCTTGCCCTGGCCAATGCGGTCTTTCTTGTACGAATACCAGGCGCCGGACTTGTCCACCAGGCCGGCGTTGACGCCCAACTCCAGAATCTCACCTTCCCGCGAGATGCCCTTGCCGTAGAGGATGTCGAATATCGCTTCGCGGAACGGCGGGGCAACCTTGTTCTTCACCACCTTGACGCGGGTCTCGGCACCGATCACCTCGTCGCCCTTCTTGATCGAGCCGATGCGGCGGATATCGAGGCGCACCGAAGCGTAGAACTTGAGCGCATTGCCGCCGGTGGTGGTCTCCGGATTGCCGAACATCACGCCGATTTTCATGCGGATCTGGTTGATGAAAATGACCAGCGTGTTGGTGCGCTTGATGCTGGAAGTCAGTTTGCGCAGCGCCTGGCTCATGAGGCGCGCCTGCAGGCCCATCTGCGGCTCACCCATCTCGCCCTCGATCTCGGCCTTGGGCGTGAGCGCGGCCACCGAGTCGAT
>Ga0209343_10008019_pt1 | contig 12360 bp, 12 predicted proteins | sample RifCSPlowO2_02_FD_184026 | JGI IMG/M metagenome (GOLD analysis project Ga0209343, IMG submission 184026) | Groundwater microbial communities from Rifle, Colorado - Rifle CSP2_plank lowO2_0.2 (SPAdes) (version 2) | ecosystem: Environmental > Aquatic > Deep subsurface > Groundwater | place... | reverse complement strand
CGGCGACCATACCGTGCTTTACGCGGGGGTTGGCGAGCGCATTGAAATCACCCATAAAGCCAGCAGTCGCGCGACTTTTGCGCTGGGCGCACTGCGTGCCGCGCGTTTCCTGAGAGGAAAGCCGGCGGGCATGTATGACATGCAGGATGTGCTGGGCCTGAAATAGTCGAAACTGCTGCGCGCAGCGTCATTTCGTATCACTCAAGAAACCCAATGGACTGGAAAACATTTTCGATTGTATTTGCCTCGGTGTTTGTCGCCGAAATGGGTGACAAGACGCAACTCGCCACCATGCTGTTCGCTTCAGACAAGGAGGTTGGTAAATGGACAATCTTTCTGGGAGCATCGCTGGCGTTGATTGCCGCATCCGGCATCGGCGTGCTGGTTGGCAGTGCGTTGTCGAACTACATTAACGAGAAATATTTGCACTATGCCGCCGGAACGGGTTTCGTCGTTATTGGCATTTGGACATTGTGGAAAGCCTGAGTGTAGTTTCCTTTGCAAATCGCCCATTCTTTGTGACCAGGCCAGCTTCTGCATTTCCGGAAAACGCAGATCCCGGGTGCGTTGCTGGATTTATTGGGTTTTTGTCTTGGTAAATATGGGTGGAGGTGGTCAATGAGGTGGATACAAAAATACCCGATTAAAACAGTTGCTATTTATACTTGACACATTCAGTCAGCCGGAACAGAATCGCGAAACGCGTCAAATTGTCGCACCAGGACAATAGGACAATTGCACCAGATGCAAGCGAATAATAACGTAATCGGGAGTCTGTCCAATGGAATCATCCAAGACTGGTAGTCCGCTGGTTCTCTTCATGCAGCAGATGCTGCACAATAAAATGCTGTTATTGACCGTGCTGTTGGCTGTTAGCGCTGCGGCTTATTTTGGCATCGGCCTTTTCATGCTGCTCCGGCATTAAACGCTCCCCCGAAGTTTTGCAGGCTGCTTTGAAAGAGCAGTTTGGGTGGCGGGTGTGGAAAAAGAAAAAAACGAAGTCTCAATGTTGTTTTTGTTTCGTGTCAACTGTCCATGGCGTCAGCCATCAATTGTTAAGGGAGGAATGAACAATGTCAGAGTCAAATTCAAATAGTGTAAACCCTCATTTTATGCAAAAAGCATTGGATAACCAGTGGCTTATGTTAGCCCTAGCCGTGTTGACGCCTATGGTGCTTTATACGCTGTGGGGACTCTGGGACGTAATCAACATACCGGTAGCTCCGTAGGAACGCCGCGTTTGTTTAATTAAATTAAAGGAGAAATACAACTATGGGAACGTCTTATACCCCCCCAACTAATCCGGACTGGTGGCGCGAACCAATCGAGCGCACCGAGATAGTCTGGATTGTGCTTGCATTTGCATGGTGTGTGTTCATGTTCGGCTGGATGATCAGTTGGCACTGGATCGGAAATCAAAACATGCGAAACGAGGCCTACCAAACCACACCAGAGAAGTATTCCAAGCATCTGGAAGATCAAGCGGCGAAGTATGCCGTGCGCAAGGATGCTGCTACCGGTGAGGATGTCATAGCGCCGCCTCCGGGCAGTGATGTTTATCTGGCCGGTATGCAATGGCAATGGCGGCCTATTCTTGAGCTGCAAAAAGGGAAAACCTACCGTTTTCACTTGTCTTCCCTCGATGTGGGTCACGGCTTCTCGTTGCAGCCCGAGAACATCAACTTTCAAGTTTATCCCGGTTATGAGCAGGTTCTTAACCTGACCCCGAATAAATCTGGCCAATTCAGCATAGCGTGTGGTGAATACTGTGGCGGTGTCAACGCCCTTGGCCATCATACGATGCTGGGCAGAATTTACGTAAAGGAGTAAAAAATAATGGCGACGACTACAATGTCTGATTTCCGCATTGACCCGGTGTCCGGCCTCAAGATTAACAGAACGGCTAACACACTGGTTCAATGGAATGCGTTTGCGGCAGTAGTGTTCTTGCTGGTTGGGGGGCTATTCGGTGTTTTGGTGGCGCTTACCCGTATGCCGAGCGTGCAACTGCTTCCGCCAGAGCTTTTCTACATGGCGCTGACGGCTCACGGTCTGGTTAATCTGGCGGTATGGATCATTTTCTTTGAAATGGCCGTGCTGTATTTCCTGGGTGCGCATGTGCTGGGTAACCGATTGGCAACACCGCGCTTTGCTTGGGCGCAGTTCTGGCTCATGCTCGTCGGTGCAGCCTTGGTTGCTGTGGCAGTGTTGGCGCCAGTGTGGGGCGGCAAAGGATCAAGCGTGATGATGACTTCCTACCCGCCGCTTGAGGCAGAACCGCATTTCTATCTGGGGTTAATCCTGTTTGCCGTAGGTGCGCTGATTGGCTGTTTCGTGTTTCTCGGCACGCTGGTGGTTGCCAAGAGAGAGAAAACCTATCAGGGATCGCTGCCACTGGTAGTGTTTGGCGGCGTGACGGCTTGTGTGATTGCAATTTTTACCATCGTTTCCGGCGCGCTGATACTGATCCCCACGTTTCTCTGGAGAGTGGGACTGATCGGCCACATTGATCCCATGATGTATCGGGTTGTGTGGTGGGCGTTCGGTCACTCCTCGCAGCAAATTAACGTGGCTGCTCATATCTCTATATGGTATCTCATTGCGTCATTGGTATTCGGTGCCAAGCCAATGTCCGAGAAGGTGAGCCGTTTTGCATTCCTGCTGTATATCCTGTTCCTGCAGCTTGGTTCCGTTCACCACTTGCTGGCTGATCCGGGATTGACTTCTGCGTGGAAGATATTCAATACCAGCTACATGATTTATCTGGCAGTGTTGGCCAGTATGATCCACGGTTTGACTGTTCCTGGTTCCATTGAGGTTGCACAGCGCAGAAAGGGTCTTGATACCGGCTTGTTTACCTGGCTTCGCAAGGCGCCTTGGGGCAATCCGATATTCTCCGGCATGTTCCTGTCGTTGGTTGGTTTCGGCTTCATCGGCGGTATCACCGGCGTGGTGATGAGCGTGGAACAGATCAACATGATCATCCACAATACTGTGTACGTGCCGGGCCATTTCCATGGCACACTGGTAGCAGGTACCACCATGGCATTCATGGCGGTTACTTACTACCTGATTCCGGTGGTGTTCCAGCGCAAGCTGGCACTGACAGGTGTGGCGAAATTGCAACCCTATATATTCAGTCTCGGTGCCTGGGTTTTCTCTATCGCTCTGATGGGTGCCGGCACCTTGGGTGTGCAACGTCGCCACGCGGATATCACCTTTGCCGGTCAGCCGTTGGCTTATGAATATCCGGAAATCGCCAAGGGCTTGATGGACTTGGGCGAGATCTTCGCTGTAATCATGGCGGTTGGTGCGATTATGTTTATCGTCGTCGTGCTGGCATCCATTTTTACGGGTGAGCGCATCGCAGAAGATTCCGCGCCGTGGCCGAAAGTGGAAGATGCCGACGTTGTAGCTGAAAAAGCTGGAAGAAAACACATTGGTATGTGGGGTATGGAAGCACCGGGAACCTTTGTGTTCGCCATGGTCCTTTTCGTAACTATCGTGCTGTATTACTTCATTAACTTCAAGTACCTGTCCACTATCTGGGGCTTGTCTTAAAGAAATAAGATGACGGGAGGGCGCCATACGGTGCCCTTCCCTGATTCCTGCAAGAAAAATGGAATTCAGTTAGAGGGAAACCTCTAACCTAAGCCCGATTTGCGCAATCTCAAGCATGTGCAAAACAAGCAACTGTGTTGATCCAACATCGCAGGCTGACATGGTTTAGGTTAGAAGTATTCAGAAGCAGAAGCCTGGGAATAAACTAATGCCTATCTCCAGATAGAACAAAGGAGAAAGGAAGGATACGGACGTTAAGATGATAATGATTAAACAATATATCAATCTCTTCAAATTACGCATAGGCGTGGTGATTACTCTGGCGGCCTTGGGCGGCATGGCAATTACTCCGGGGCAAGCGCTGACGAGTTGGCAAGTTCTGGTTCTGTCGCTGACGGTTATGATGGCTTCTGCGGCCGCGGGAGCCTTCAACCAATACTTTGAACGCGATATTGATGCAAAAATGACGCGTACCAAAAACCGCCCTTTTGTAAATGGTTTTTTTCAGCATAGCCGCAAGTGGTTGGTGATAATTGGGTTGATGCTTGCGGTTGCGGTAACGTCCGCTGCCTTCGCATTTAATGCGATGACGGCGCTGAACATTTTCCTCGGTGCGTTTACCTACGCTATTGTTTATACGGCCTGGCTGAAACGACGCACTTGGTTGAATATCGTGTTTGGTGGATTGGCGGGGAGCTTTGCGGTGCTTGCTGGTGCGGCAGCAGTCGATCCTTCGTTTGGACCGCTTCCTGGGCTGCTGGCATTGGTGCTGTTCTTATGGACCCCTCCTCATTTCTGGAGTCTGGCGATAGTCATTCGCGACCAATATGCCGCAGCAGGGGTGCCTATGCTGCCGGTGGTAAAGGGCGACAAAAAAGCGGCACGCATTATTTTGGGGCACACCATCCTTTTGGTGTTGGTTTCCCTTCTGCCGGCGTTTTACGGTTTGGGTTGGATTTATCTCACCGGCGCCTTGTTGGGAGGAGCTTATTTCATTATCAAGAGCGTGCAGTTACTGAACAATCCCACGAAACAAGCGGCTATGGCCAATTTCTTTGCATCATTGATACAGTTCGGTGTGTTGATGATCGCTCTAATGTTGGAAGTGAATTTCGCCGCCTGATTTCAATTTTGTTTGAATATGTATCCCGTCTGGTATTGTTCAGGCGGGATATTTTTTTGGGCACTCCTGAAATAAACTTTACTTGCATTTTTGAGATATCCGATTAAAATACTCGGGTATATTTTGAGCAGACTGCAAATGCAACGACGACATCATTTTGACGAACCAGAATTTCATAAAAGCGTAATTATTATGCGTCTTTACTTGTTGCCGCTGAGTTTGGCGGTTCTTTTGTCTGCGGCTACGCCCTCCTTTGCGCAAGATCACGATACGAGTGGTGTACAGATGTACAAAGCCTCTGTTGCAGCGGCAAAGTTGCAGGTGCCGCAGGAAAAAACGTCCGCCCCGATTTTTGATGAAAAAGAAGTTCTGAAAATAAGCCAGAGTGCGATAGGCAATCAACTTGGCGATTACACCTTCACTGATCGTAGCGGGCGCACTGTGCGCTTGTCCGATTATCGAGGCAAGCCGCTGGTTATTAGCATGATTTATACCCGTTGTCCGATCATCTGTGCGGCTACGACGCGCAGCTTAAGCGCGCTGAAGTTGTCTCAAGATGCGTTGGGTGCTGACAGTTTTGGCGTATTGACGATCGGTTTTGATACGGAAAACGATACTCCAGAAGCGATGGGGGATTTTGCCAAACGGATGGATGTGAATTTGTCCAACTGGGCATTCGTCAGTGCCGACCCGGACACGATTAAAAAACTGAGCAAGGATTTAGGGTTTGTTTTTTTTCCATCTGCCGAGGGCGGTTTCAATCACATCACGCAGACAACCTATATTGATGGGCAGGGCAAGGTTTATCTCCATGTCTACGGGGATGAGATTGACAACAAGACGCTGCTGCAGCCCTTAAAAGATATGATTTACAACGTCAAGGTGGCAGAGCCGGGACTAGCTGGTCTGTCAAATAAGGTACGGCTTTTTTGCACGGTTTACGACACAAAAACGGGAAATTACCGGGTGGATTACAGCTACTTCTATGGGATTGGCTTGGGCGTTCTCGTTTCATTGCTCATTACCTTGTTGATTGTGATTGAATATCGCCGCAGCCCAAAGGGGAACTACCCAAACCATGGTTAAACAACGCATTGCTTGGCCGCGCATATTTTAGTTTCGTCCAAAATTGTTTTCCATGGATCTCCAATGATTAAACTTATCCATCGAATCGGGCAGAGCATTTTTTTGCGTCTGGAGACCGCGCTCAATGGCGTTTTCGGGCCGGCATTGAATCCGTTTTATTGTCTGGGCGCGATTACCTATTTGATGTTCTGGATCATCGTAGGAAGCGGTTTTTATATCTATGCTTTCTACTCTACCGGCGTGGATGTTGCGTTCAATTCAGTGGAGCAGATAACTAATGAACAATGGTATCTGGGCGGCATAATGCGCAGCCTGCACCGTTATGCTTCCGACGGGATGATATTGTTCGGCGTTTTACACATGCTGCGCAACTTTGTCTTTGATCGCTACCGGAACTTCCGGTGGTTTTCGTGGTATACGGGCGTTATAGTGCTGTGGCTGATTTATATAGCGGGTATAAATGGCTATTGGCTGCCTTGGGATAAGCTATCGCAGTTTGCCGCTGTGGCGACCGCAGAATGGCTGGATGCGCTGCCGATTTTTAGCGTTCCTTTGGCACGCAATTTTCTGGAGCAGGGCAGTGTAAACGATCGATTCTTCTCCCTGCTTTCATTTATCCATCTGGGTGTTCCGCTGGGCGCTTTTGCGCTTATTTGGATTCATACCCAACGTGTTCCGAATGCTAAAACATCTACGCCAAGGGAGCTTACCATCGGGGTGATCCTGTTCATGGTCGCGCTTGCGTTGGTCAAGCCGGCGTTAAGCCAAGGACACGCGGATCTGGATTCTTCGCCAGCCGTTTTGAATCTGGACTGGTTCTATTTGTGGAGCTATCCATTGCTCTATTCTTGGGGCACAGGCAAGGTTTGGGTATTGGTAGGAGGGATTACCAGTTTTCTTTTATTGTTACCGTTCCTGGGTCGAACGAAGCGTGGCGAGGACGAGTACGAGATTACCACGGTTCCCTGTGGCCATACGGTGACTGCCAGGAAAGGCGAAACCATACTTGAAGCCGCGCTGCACCAGGGATTGAATCTCCCCTATGTTTGCCGTGACGGAGCTTGCGGCGCCTGCAAGGGCAAGATATTGACAGGCACGGTCGATTACGGCACTTACCAGAAGGGAGTGCTCACCGAGGCGGAAAAAGCGGAGGGCAAGGCGCTGTTCTGCTGCGCCAAGCCGCTATCCGATTTGGAAGTAGAGTGTCATGAGGTCAATGAACTGGGGCAATTTCCGGTAAAGACCATGAATTTCAGGGTGCAAAAAATGGAGCGGGCTGCACCGGATGTGATGCTGCTCGAATTGCGGCCGGAGGGCGATGAACAGATGAATTTTATCGCCGGCCAGTATATTGCCATGTTGTTGGGTGACGGCACTAAACGCAGTTACTCCATAGCCAATGCGCCGCATGAATCGGATCGTTTGCAATTGCATATCCGTCTGGTGGCGGGCGGCAAATTCACCGGCCATGTTTTTAATGGAATGAAAGAAGGCGACGTGCTGCAAGTAGAAGGACCGCTTGGCAGTTTTTTCCTGCATGAAGAAGGCGACAAACCGATCATCTTCATGTCGGGAGGATGTGGTTTTGGTTCCATTAAGGGCATGGTGGAACATGCTTTCAAAATCGGGTTAAACCGCCCTATGGTGCTGTATTGGGGCGCCAGAACGACAGCCGATCTATACTCGGATTTGCCGGAAAAATGGCAGCGGGAACATGACAATTTCAAATTCATACCGGTTCTTTCCGAACCCAAACCGGAACATGGTTGGCAGGGCAGAACCGGCCTGGTTCATGAGGCCATCCTGCAAGATTATCAAAGGCTTGATGACTATCAGGTGTATGCCTGCGGTTCTCCAGAGATGGTCGAAGCAGGCCGTGCGCCATTCATAGCCAAGGGATTGCCGGAAGATCAGTATTTTTCTGATGCATTTTCGGTTGCTTGCTACCAAGCTCCGGTTGCGGAAGCATCGGTATCCTCTAAGGGGGTGACACATGGCTAAGCCATTACAATACATCGGCCAGGGATTGTTTTACGCCCTGTTCATGGGAATAATCGGCTATTTTTCCACTTTCCCGGCATACACTCACCTGCCGCCGGACGAAACATTGATCAAACTGAGCTTCAGACATGCCGGCCAGCATGTGGGCGAGTGTCGTGAGCGTTCCCCGGAAGAGGTTGCCCAACTGCCTTCATATCAGCGTAAAGGAGGAACTACGGTATGCCCGCGCGGGCGGGCCGATGTGGTGGTTGAGTTGGAAATGGATGGAAAGCAGCTCTATCACGAAATATTGAGGCCGACCGGCTTAGCGCATAGCAGCACTTCCAATATTTACCGGCGCATTCCGGTGAAGGCGGGAGTTCATACCCTGAAGGCCCGCTTGAAGGATCATCCCGGGGATGATTTCAACTATATGCGTGAGGAGACGGTTAACCTTGCACCGGGGCGTATCTTGGTAATTGATTTCAAGGCAGCGACTGGCGGATTTATTTTCAAGAACAAAAATGCAACCCAAGGATAACGAATGAGTTCAACATATCGGCAATCTGATGCCGAACAAGGCGCGGATGTAATTGGCAAAAAAAAACGTGGGGGCGGTTTTGTGCTTTCCATGCCGTCGGATGCCAATCGCAAACTGGCTTCCGGCTGGTTGTGGCTCGGTATTGCATCGCTGGTAGGCGCCGGGCTGTTCGCCATCCTCCTGGTGCTTTCGCGCACCCCTTATGTTCAGGATATTTTTCCTTGGGTTGATTTTTTCCACACCGCGCTGGTGGTGCATGTGGATTTGTCAGTGCTGCTATGGTTCATGGCATTCGCCGGGGTGCTGTGGAGCCTGAATTCATCTTCCAGCTTCATCGGTATTGGCTGGCTGGCTCTGGTGCTGGCTGCCGGAGGTGCTGCGGTGATTGTCCTGTCTCCCTTTATCGCTGTCGGCAAACCATTGATGAGCAATTATGTGCCGGTCATTCAAAGCACTTTCTTTTTTACCGGCTTGATCGTTTTTGCCATTGGCGTGGCCATGCTGGTATTGCGCAGCCTGATTGCGGTACCTTCTGCCGGCTTGTGGCGTGGCGGCGAAGGTTCGATACGTATCGGTTTCTATGCCGCCTCCATCTCCACGTTGTTTGCCCTGATGGCCTTCGGCTGGTCATATGACATCATCCCGGATGTTTTTGATAGCACGCAATACTATGACCTGCTGTTCTGGGGCGGCGGCCATGTGCTGCAGTTCACCTATTCGCTGTTGATGCTGGCCGGCTGGCTGTGGCTGGCGGATGCTTGTGGCGCGAAAATCCCGCTAACCCCGAGAGTCGCGTCAATTTTGCTTGTATTGGGGCTGCTGCCGGTATTCTACGTTCCGGTCATTTATCTGTCCTTTGCCAGCGTGATGGGTGACTATATGGTGCAGTTTACCCAGTTGATGAAAGTGGGAGGCGCCTTTGCACCTGCACCGCTTGGCTTGGCGATTCTTTATGGCATCGGGGCGGGAAGAGGCGAGGCAGCGACCAGCCCCCAGCGCGCGGCACTGCTTTCGTCAATCATATTGTTTGCCATCGGTGGAGGGATAAGCCTGGTGATTGGGGATAGCAACACCATCATCACCGCACACTATCATGGAACCGGAGGTGCAATCAGCATGGCATTTATGGGGCTGACCCTGCATTTGCTGCCACGTCTTGGCTACCGTGAGCCGGAGTTGAAGTGGGCCACTTTGATGTCTTATGTTTACGGTGCGGGACAACTGCTGCACATTATCGGGCTGTTGTGGTCCGGCGGATATGGCGTGCAACGCAAGGTTGCGGGAGCCGCGCAAGGACTGCATGGCTTTGCGCAGACGGCAGGCATGGGTTTAATGGGTTTGGGCGGGCTGATAGCCGTGGTCGGCGGAGTGATGTTTTTGGTAGTGGTGTTCAAAGCCATGCGCCGGCCAACGTAAGGATGCCTATAACACTTTCGCTCCCGTCATTCGGACGGCTTTTCTGAGTGGGTTTTAACCCATCATTGAGAAGCTGCCCCCGAGGTAAGCAAAACATACTTGATGAGGCTGAAAGAGATAAACGCCAGCACCAGAATAATGATAAAGAAAATGATGCTGCGGTTTTTGAAACGCTCCCCGCGCGAAACCTCGATGCGGTCAAGTATCCAGTCGGACATAAAGTAGAGGCCAGCGGCCACCAGAGTGTAATAAATAACTTCCAAGTTCATTCTCCGCTAATATTTTATAACCTGCCCATTGTATTACGCTGTCACGCTTTGAGCAGATGAAATTAACCGGTTATTTCCAAAGGCATTGCAGATTGATGGCTCCCTTGACTACTTCCAACCACACCGGGTCTGTTGCGCGCAAGATGCTGCTCCGGTTTGAAGGCATCCTGAATAAAATCTTCGGTAATGACCTCAACCCTTTCTACTATCTGGGTGCGCTGGGATTTTATTTTTTCTGGATAGTTGCCATCAGCGGCGCCTATATCTACGCTTTTTATAAAACGGGCATAGAGCTATCCTATCCGTCTGTTGAATATATCACCAACGAACAATGGTATCTCGGCGGCATCATGCGCAGCCTGCACCGCTACGCCTCCGACGCGCTGATAGTGGTGATGGTGCTGCACCTGCTGCGGGAGTTCATTCTGGGACGCTATCGCGGGGTGCGCTGGTTCGCCTGGTTCACCGGCGTGCCGTTGATCTGGCTGATATATGCCGCTGGCACCAATGGTTACTGGATGGTCTGGGACAAACTGGCTCAATATTCCACTGTGGCTGCCATGGAATGGTTCGACTGGCTGCCGATATTCGGCGATCCGATGTCGCAAAGTTTTGTTTCCCAGGAAGTTCTCAATGACCGGTTCTTTTCGCTGATATCGTTTGCCCATGTGACCATCCCGCTGCTTATCCTGTTCCTGCTCTGGGTGCATATCATGCGCATCAGCTACCCGGTGGTTAACCCAAGGCGCGGGCTTGCACTTGGAATGCTGCTGGCGATGTTGGCGCTGGCGCTGGTCAAGCCGGCATTGAGCCAAGGGCCGGCGGATATGGGGATTGAGCCACGCAATATCGGCATCGACTGGTTCTATCTGTTTATTTATCCGTTGCTGGATAGTTGGTCGGCAGGGGAGGTATGGGCATTGGTCATCGGCTTCAGCGTGCTGCTCGGCGTGTTGCCGTGGCTGCCAACCAGGTTCAAACAGATACCAGTTGCCGAGGTAAGCCTCAAGGATTGCAGCGGATGCCGGCATTGCGTCGACGATTGCCCCTACGAGGCGGTGATAATGCGGCCTCGCAGCGATGGCATGCACTTCCCGGAAGAAGCGGTGGTCATCGCGGATCGCTGTGTCAGTTGCGGTATATGTGCGGGGGCATGTCCTTCCTCGACGCCCTTCAGGGGCGAAGCCGATTACATGAGCGGAATCGAAATGCCCTCCCTGCCAATGTCCGGGCTGCGCAACGCAATGACAAATGAACTGGCAAAACTTCAGGGCGATACGCGTGTCATGATTTTCGGCTGTGACAACGCGGCAGATATCGGGAAATTGCGCAGCGAAGGCGTGGCCGTAATGAGCCTGCCATGCATCGCCATGTTACCGCCTTCATTTGTTGAGTATGCGCTGCGTGGGCATCAGATCGAAGGCGTATTCATCACTGGCTGCCGCGAGAACGACTGCTACCACCGGATGGGCGGGACGTGGACCGAACAGCGACTGGCCCGGGAGCGCGAGCCGCGCCTGCGCAGTCGCGCCGAACTGGGGAGGATATGGCAATATTGGGCATCCTCTGCCGACCTCAGCGAATTGGCTTCCGAGCTGGAGTCGTTCCGCGCCAGCTTGCGCAGCTTAGGCGGCACCAGGAAGGAAATGAGCGGCGTTGCGGAAGAAGTTTGATGGAGGCAAACCCGGGTGAATCATATGTTTCGGCCGAGTCATGCTGCACTGCCTTGTCCTCACTCATGCCGAAGCCCCTGCGCCCAGGGCACTGCACCTGCTAAACTGCGCCCTTGAATTTAGGATACTTTCAATTACATGCTGATCACCGAATACCGTTTAGACCTCGTCATCCAGGCGCTGCGCGCCATCCTGCCGCTGGCACATCCTGCCGATACCACGCTGCGCTATTTTTTCAAGAATGAACGCATCGGCTCCAACGAGCGCGAACTGGTCGCCGAGACGGTGTTCGGCGTGTTGCGCCACCGCCTGCTGCTGGAAATCACCTGTGCTGGCAATGCCACACCCCGTCGCATGGCGCTCGCCTGGTTGCTCAGATTCGGCGGCTATAACCTGCGCGAAATCGAACCAGTGTTGAAACGTGATGAGAAGGAGTGGCTTGCTACGGTCAAAGGCGTGAAGGCCGATAGCCTGCCATTGCCGGTGCAGGCTGAATTGCCGGAATGGCTGGTAGAAAAAATGCGCGCTACCTATTCCGATGCGGATATTCTTGCCATCGGATTGTCCATGCAGCAGGGCGCACCGCTGGATATTCGCGTCAACACCCTGCTTGCGAAACGTGACGACATATTGCAACTGCTGCATGACAAAAGCATCGAAGCCGCCGCTACGCCTTACTCGCCTGTCGGCATCCGCATCAAGGAAAAAATT
>Ga0209343_10008017_pt1 | contig 12361 bp, 13 predicted proteins | sample RifCSPlowO2_02_FD_184026 | JGI IMG/M metagenome (GOLD analysis project Ga0209343, IMG submission 184026) | Groundwater microbial communities from Rifle, Colorado - Rifle CSP2_plank lowO2_0.2 (SPAdes) (version 2) | ecosystem: Environmental > Aquatic > Deep subsurface > Groundwater | place... | reverse complement strand
ACTACAAGGCCCGCGGCGCGCTCGAGAAGGCGGGGTATCGCCTCTCGGCCGACCCGGAGGCCGTGCTGCGCGCCTACTACGCGATCCCCGAGGATCGCCTCCAGTCGTCCGTCACGTACGAAAAGCGCCCCGCAGCGCGCTCCGCCTGAGGGGCCCTTCGCCGCGCGCGGCGCGCCCGTAGTGTCCGAATGTTCCGCCGAAGCGCGGCGTAAGGCAGACGCAAGAGAGGCTTCACAGTCTTGCCATGACGCGCTCGGCGAAGTCCTCGATGACGCGGTACTGCCGATTGAGCGGCGGGTACAGCGTGATCGCGTGGAGCCCGTCGCGCTCGAGCTGACGCACCTGGTCGACCAGCTCCTCCGGCGTGCCGCTGAGACAGGAGGCCTTGATCAGGTCGGCGGTGATGAAGCGCGCTTCCTCCGGGTCGACGAAACTGTAGTGGCTCGCGTGCAGCCGCTGGTGACGGACCTCCGGCGGCACCTGATCGAGCCAGTTCAAGTACTCGCTCCAGATCGGCCGGGTGTAGGCCGGCGGGTCCTCGCCGGTCTCCAGGTGCCGCGCCACGAGGTAGTGCAGCCCCGAGATCACCGCGGCGCCGGCCTCGCTCACGATCCGCGGCGAGTCGTACGGCTCGCCCGGCTGCCGCATCACGAGCGTCACCTGTGCGGAGACGTAGAAATCGGCCGGCAGCGCGCGGCCGGCCTTCGTGGCGCCGCGGCGGACGTTCGCGAGCATCTGGGTGACCGTACCGCCGCGCGGCATGCCGGAGATGAGCCCGTCGCCGATCTCACCCGCGAGTTGCTGGGCCTTCGGGCCGAACGCGGCGAGGTAGATCGGGATCGCGTGGTCGAGGTCGAGGAAGCGGTGCTCCCGCATCTGAAAGCGGATCGGGTGCGTTTCTCCGTCGGAGGTGTGCCGGACTTCCTCCCCGCGCAGCAACCCCCGCACGACCTGCACGTACTCGCGGAACGGCGCGAGCTTCATCGGCTTGCGCCCGAGCATCCGCAGGCCCGTGTGCCCGGTGCCGAGCCCGAGGAAGCAGCGGCCCGGCGCCAAACGGTTGATCGTCGCGATGCCGTTCGCGGTGACGGGGGCGAGGCGCAGCGGCGGGACCGCGACGCCCGTGCCGAGGCGCATCGTCCGCGTGGCCTGCGCAGCGAGCGCGAGCACCGCCCAGCCAGTTCGAGCGGATGATCGGACTGTCGGTCACCCAGCAGTTGCGGTAGCCGAGGTTCTCGGCGTGGGTGATGTAGCCGATCTCGTCGATCTTCGCGGTCATGATCCCGAAGTCCATCAGCCCTGCCGGATGACGTCGCCACGATCTGATTCTCCTGATCCTTCGTCGCGTCCCAACTCGAAGCGGGCTTTCGTCACCAACACAGGCTAGCCCGAAAACCGTCTGTGTGGCCATACGTTCGTATGGCTGCCCTTCACCAAGACTCGGCCCGGGCGGTCACGTGGCTGATCTGTCAGCTCTGGTGCGGTGAGAATCCGAGCTTGATGATCACCGTCGTGCTGCACCTGCTCCGTCTCTGCCCGTTCCTCTGCGGTGGCCACCGCCAGCTCGCCCTGGAAAATCTCGCCCTGCGACAGCAACTCGGTGTCTACAGGCGAACGCTGGCCCGGCCGAACCTACGGCCAACTGATCGGCTCTTTTGGGTCGGGCTGGCCAGGGTCTGGGCCGGCTGGAGGCAGGCCCTCGTGATCGTGACCCCCGATACTGTCCGCCGGTGGCAGCGGCGCCGATTCCGCGAGCACTGGACCAAGCTCTCCGGCCGGCCCGCTGGCGGCCGGCCGCCCGTCAATGGCGAGATCGCCGCCCTGACCAGGAAGATGGCCGCCGCGAATCCCCTCTGGGGTACTCCGAGAATTCATGCCGAAATGCTGAAGCTCGGCCTCGACGTGGCCGAGCGCACCATCTCTCGGCTCATCCCCAAGCGACGTTCTCCCCCGTCGCAGACCTGGTGGACGTTCCTGACCAACCACATCCACGACCTCGTCTCGATCGACTTCTTCACCGTTCCCACGGCTCAGTTGCGCGTCCTCTGCGTCCTCGTCGTGCTGGCTCACCACCGCCGCCGCGTCCTCCACTTCAACGTCACCGAGCACCCCACCGTCGCCTGGACGGCCCAGCAGATCGTGGACGCCTTCCCGGACGACTCCGCGCCGTCCTACCTCCTCCGCGATCGCGACCGCGTCTATGGCTACGCGTTTCGGCAACGCGTGAGGGCGTTGGCTCTAGTCCGGAATCCACCTCGGTTCGCGGCGAACGGCAGGAGCGTCCGCCGACCTTCAGCGGCGCGGGGGCATCCTGACTTCGCTCAACGCTGTGCTCCGCAGCTTCCTGGCGCCGAGAGCCGTGTCAGCCGAATCGAACGGTCCGAAGTCCTGATTGCACACCGCGCCGTCCGGCGGGGGCACGCCGGTGAGGAAGTACTGCGAAACGGCCTCATTCACGCACGCGGACAGGAACAGCGACGTATGCCCCCAGCCTTCAAGCGTCAACAGGCTCGAGTTGGGCAGAAGATCAGCCACGAACACCGCGCTCTCATACCGGGTGGCGGGATCGAATCGAGTGCCCACCACGAGAACCGCATTGGCCGTTTGGCGGTCGAAGGGCCCGAGGTAGGCATGGGCGACGGGGCCTTCCCAGGGCTGGCAGATGCTCGACGCCCAGGTCCACCAGCTTCCGAAGTAGCCGTAGTTCGCGTCAGCGGCGGCGGCGGCGCGAGGCCAGGCGCGGTAGAGTGCGGGGTTGACGGAGTCCGAGCAGGCGACCCCGGGATATCCTTCCACCTGGTTGGGGTATGGCGTCTGAAGCGTTTCGTCCGGCGCGCGGATATGCGCTCGCACGGCCTGCAACGCGGAGCCCAGTTCCTCGGCCGACGCTCCCGCCTCGACCCGCGCCAGGAAGATCGCGAAGTCCTGCCACGATGAGGAGTCGTACATTGAGTCCAATGCGACCGCGATCAGTTCGGGATAGGTGAGCAGGACGATTTCACCTCCCGAGGGAAGGACAATCTTGAGCGGCTCTTCCAGGAGCTGCTGGGCGAGATCGTCGAACCGCGCGGCGGAATCCGGCGCGAACGCACAGGCGCCTGGCTCGGCCTCGTCGCACAGGCGGAAGAACTCGTCGAGCGTCGCCTGAGCGCCGGCGTCGCTCCGCAACCGCGTGAAGAGTGGGAGCCAGGCCGCCTCGCGCCCGTGGCCGGTCGTCCAGGCGATGGGGTCTACGATGCCATCGATGACAATGGCCCTCACCCGGTCCGGATACAGATTGGCGTACACGTTGCCAAGAAAAGAGCCGTAGGAGTATCCCGCGTAGTTGAGATATTCGTCGCCCACCGCCTGACGAAGCAGGTCCAGATCACGAGCGACGTCGATGGTGGACATGTGGTGCAGGATCTCTCCGCCGTTCTGCTCACAGGCCCTCGCCAGTTCGTTGTCCGCCTTCTGTCTCGCGAGCTCGTCCTCGCGGGTCAGCGGAAACGGCCAGGAGAGGGTGCTCACGCTGCCGGCCTCCCCGGGGATGGCGAAGCACTTCAAAGGTTCGCTGCGGTGGATGCCCCGCGGGTCGAAGCCGATGAGATCGAACCGGGCCCGCACCTCGTCAGAGAACAGGGCGGAGCCCACGCCCAGGAGGAAGACCACGCCCGAGCCCCCGGGTCCGCCGGGATTCAGAAAGATGGTTCCCAGGCGCGACTCGGAACTTGTGGCCGGCAGGCGAACAAGCTCTATGGCGATCGTCTGGCCATCGGGATCGTCGTGGTCCAGGGGGACGTCCAGGGCGCCGCACTCGAAGCCCGGGCCGTAAACGCGTGGACAATCCTTCCATTGAATCTCCGGCGCCGCGGAGACCGCAGTGGGAGCGGCTACTACGGCGAACAGCAGCGCAACAACAGTGGAGAACGCTTTCATTGGCTCCTCCCCGCGAGCGCCGTGTCTCATCAGTTCCAGCTTTTCATCAGTTCTCGTGGAAGTATGCGTCATGTGCCTGGCTTGGTCCAGGCAGCCCGGGGGGCCTCTTCGGGCTCGGTGCCCTCAGGGCTCTTCCGTGGCCTCACTCGTGATTACGCCGGCTTCGCATGAGCGATCCCGTGTGGCTCTCGATCGGCGAGTTCCGTAGGGCTCAGTGCTTACGCCACCACCGGCGGGCCGCAAGTGCGGTGAGGCCCATACCCATCAGCATCACCGTGCCCGGCTCCGGAACCTGGGCCCGTCCTCCTCCTGTAGTCACGTCACCCAAGATCCGGAACGCCCCGAACGCATCCGGGCCGAAACCTTCCCACTGACCGTTGGTACTTGACCAAGATGCGAATACGCCGCTCTGAGAGGCGGTGTTCTTCGACCACGTGCCGGTAAACGGAAGATCTTGAATGGCCGCCAGCCAATATTGCGTGCCCCCGCTCAGCACGACTCCGGTTATCGAAGCGACTTGTGAGGGCTGAATGGTGCTCGTCGAACCCTCGGCGGGCAGATTGCTGAGGGTCCATTGGCCGATCAGGCTGCCGGGCAAGCCACTAGCGTCACTCAAGAGCTCGACATGTACGGCGTTCGTGCCGAAACCAAACATCAGGGCGATATCGATTTCGCTCACGGCATACCCAGGACCCGCCGGTACGACGAACGGCATGGCCTGGGCAAAGTGGCCAAAGCCCACGGCCCATCCGTCGCAGCAGTCATAGCTAGATCCGGGACTGAGATTGTCATAGATCGTGTCCGCACGCGATGCCGGCGGACGCGCCAACAAGACCAGGAGACCGATCAGCAGGAAAACCTTGACGGGGATTGTTCGACTGGCCGGCACGCTCACCGTACGAGACACCATGAGTGGTCCCCCCCCCTTCGTCTTCATCGGGTCCCCCTTTCTCGTATCCTTCCCTTCCTCGACAGGGGCCCATTCTTAAGCAGATTTTCAGGCGTCCAATTTGCAATATTGATCTCCCCGTCGGGCGTGAGTCCGAGGCGGCCGGGCCTGAGGTCGCGGTGAACGACTTCCTTTTCCTGTGCCGCAACGCGGCGGCACTTGGAGTCAGGAATCAAAAGGAGCGATGACGATGACTGTAACTTTCTCATGAATATCATCAACCCCGTCAGGCCGGTACAACAGGTGCGAACAGCCCGCGCAAGAAGTGATCCAAATCAATAAGTTTGAATCGACGCCACGTTCCCAGGTAAGCCGGTCGAAGTGGTGCATCGAAGTGTAACGTCGGCCGACGCCCGCGCCCCGAGAAAACGCGACGCCTCCCGGTGCCAAGAACTCGCCGTGTGTGCGGCGCCGGACCCCATCCGGTTCGGTGCGCTCGAGGAAGAGTTCAAACACGGAGGCCCCGGAACCTCATCGATTCCGGGGCCTTGGATGGTTGCGGGGGCCCGCACTCACCGATATCAACAGCGCTGGGTTTCGAAATTGACCTGACGTAAGGCGACACCCGCCTCCATTTCCCGAACGGGGACCGCGCGCTTTAGGCTGGCGATTCCGTTGAGGGGGCTGATCCGGAAGGCGGCCTGATCCGCGCGGCGCCTCAACCCCTGAACCCTCGACCGTGAAACTCTCGCAGATGTCCGGTCCCTTTGAGTCACGAGTCCCAGGTTGGCAAAGGCAGTTCAGCGAAGCCGGCGACAAGGAGCAAGGTGCGCTGAAAAGGTTCGCGGGCCGCGCCTTGCCCCCCGCGTGCCGCCGTCCAAGCTAGCGCCAGGAAGAAACGGGGGGTGAGGATACTGGAACTCCTGTCCCGTCCGCGTACCGCATCGAGCCTATCATTCCCAGGTGGAAGCGCTATCTGCCCTTCACCCTCTAGACGCTCATTCGTTCGCTCTTGGCGAAGACCCTATCTGACAACACGAGCGCCGCCAACCCCACCAGGAGAATGAGATCTAGCAAAGACAGTATGCGCTCCGTGGCGAGGAAGGTGACTGGAAGGAGCTTGCGTAGCCGTTCATACTCCGGAAACTCGCGCAGCACGCCAATACATACCAGGAACAGAGCGGTCTTGGGAATACGGCGGACGAAGTCCGAACTAATCCAATTTTCGTGATACTTCACATTCACATAGAAGTAGGAGATCAGAAAGAAGACTTCCCACAAGTGCGAGAAAAATATCTCCTCCCATGGCCGGGGATAGCGCAAGCCGTCGGCCACAAGACTCATGAAGAAGAGAACCGCAAGAAGAGGGAAGGCCACCTGAAAGACCCTTCGAGGAAACCGTAGTCCGACGGCGGTCAAGAATCCTAGGGCTAGCAACAACGAGACGCCTTGTTTGAGGAGGATGAAGGTGCTGCTCAGGTGGATGGATACCGTCAGCGTGCCTTCACCTACTCGGGTGGGAAGCGCCCACGCCAGGATCACGCCAAACTCGATTAAGATCCAGATCGCGAGATAGAGAGCCAATCCTCGATAAACCTGGCGCCTCAGCTGTTGTCTGGTGAAAACTCCTTCAAATGTCACAATGGCGAATGCTAGCGATCCGCCAACTAGCAGCGAAAGAGGAAGTCCTAGATAGCCGAAGTAGCCGAGGACTTCAGGTTGCGCCTCTACGATTCCCTTTTCGCGCCGTGCCAGCCACATGAATGTGACGAACCACGCTTGCTTCGAGCCGACAAAGAACACCCACCAGCCGTACAGAGCCACTGACATACCGAGACCGCACACACCGAGGAAAACGCGGCCTTGAAGTCGACGCGACGTTGCCACGAGATAGCTTGCCAACAGCCCAACCAGAACAGCGAGAAGCGTCCATTCCGCAACGAGCCTCACAGTAGAGGCTCGATCTGGTCGCGCCCGGCTATCACGACGGCGAGAGCACGATCCACGTCGCCGGTCGCACCTCGTTCGAGACGATCAGCGAGGATCGCGCGCGTGGCGCACTCGGCGCGGAGGTACAGGTGCCAGAGCTTGGTGTCGTCCACGGCTACGGCCTGATTCGAATGAGCTGTAATCGCCATTATGGGCCGAGCCCCAACGGTGGCGTGCGACTAGGCCGGAGCATGCGCGATTCGGCGGCCCCGGCGGAGGCCGCGGGTTGCGCCCAGACTTCTATGTCTACCCAAGAGCACGAGCAATCTTCCTGATCTCCGCCGTCTCCTCGCGGAGAATCACACGAAGTACTCGGTTGATGTCAGCATCACGCGGCACTTTGCCCTTAACGCGATTCCCCTGGGTCGTAACGAGATGCATGAGCAGTGTTTCAATGTCCTTTAGGTAGTTGACGCGCTTGATCCGGAAGATTACAAAGCTGTCCCATTTCTGGGCATGGCGGTCGCGCAGATGCCAGCGAATCCGCCCGAAGAGATTGCGCGTCAGGCCCACATAGTAGAGCTTGGAACCCTTGTAGAGGGCGTAGATGCCGGCATACCCCCTCATGACGCCAGCAAGCCCCTCGCGAAAGAGTGGGTTCCCGAGAATCTCGTGGGGCAGCCGCCTGGTCATTCCCTTGATGAGCGCGCCCTTTCCCGTCCCTCTTCTGGCCGGGCGCTTGAGCCTCAGGCGCCGGACCTTCTCAAGCTTGGCGTCCTCAAGCGGCTGCTCGCGGCGCTTACGACGACGCTTCACGCGATCTCTCTCCTCTGGATGCACCGGCTCGTCATGTGGTCGTCCGCCGAACGCTCGCGCTCACCGGCCGGAGCGAGCACGGACCATGAAGGCGTAGGATCAGCTCCTCCGCCTTGGTGTCCTCCATCGCGTCCTCCTTCACGTCGTTTGGTTCAGACCGCAGTATCATCCCAAATGCGCAGGCACTCGCGTGGCGACACCTTCTCGCCCGCCGAACGCCCGGCTTCAGCCGCGCCGGCCCTCCGGCGGCGGCTGCAAGCCGAAGTTAAGTTAGACGGGCGCCTGTCGGGTGTCGGACCGGTCATTGCAGCATCCGAAACGGCAGGACGGCTCGGAGACTCACGAGCGGCTCCTCTCGTACCTCAACGCCCGGCGGTCACCGGCCGGAGCGAGCAACGCGAGCCCGGGTCCGGTGGAACTGCGAAGTTGGACGTGCCGCACGACGCGTCCGCACTCATCGCACAACCCAACGCAGCACCAGCACGAGGAGGATGAGCGCAACGGCCAACGGCAGTAGCTGTGAGAGATTCACTAGAACCGCCGACCAGAAGGGAAGGGCGGGATCGGACAGGATCTTCGGAAGACCCGTGAGGATGAGGGCCAAGACGGAGACGAGGACGCTGAAAATGCCGACAATGTTTGCCCAGTAGCGGCGCTGTTCTTCCGCTACCACCCTCCTGAACCGCTGTTCAAGCGTCGTCGACAGCTCAGCGAGCTGCTCTACTGCGTCGTTGAAATGCTCCGGGAGGAATCTTGGCGAGGAGTCGGCGAGCAGCCGCGGTATCTCACTGTCGCCAACCCTGATCGTCCGGCGGATAGGAAGGCCGTCACGTCGGGTCAGACGGTAGTATGGATCCCCTCCGGGATCGGCCTCTCTTTCCAGGTGTCCGGCAGTGCAAAGTTCCGCGAGAACGGCATCAACGTCGGCAGCGGCGGCATGGCCGACTCGCGAACGCACGGTCTGCTCGCTTACCCAATTCGGAACGCGAGCGAGCAGCACCATGAGGATGTCGTTCCTGAGATCAGGGTCCACGAGTACTCATCCTACATCTAACGTGCTGTTGGAACGTACGCCGTCTACATCCGGGCTCGAATTGAGCGGAGCTCGGGACGTCCGGTATTGAGCGGGCCGCGCCAGCGGTCCGCTCAAGCCTGTTGTTCGCCCGTCTTGCCTTGAGCGAGAGTGTTGCGAACCTGTAAGGGCCGCGGTTGCGGTTGCGCCCCAATTGCTCGCTCCAAGGTTTGTGGGTCACAGATCTCGAAAAGTGCATTGTGCCACTGGACGTCGCGGGTCTCCACCTCGCCTGTAACTTCGGTGGCATAGTAGTGGCGGCGCCCGTCCCAAATGAGTCCGAACGGGCGACCAGCCCCGATCCGGTATATCCCGATGAGCTGCGGTGGTGGTCCGGTGAGTGCGTCACTACCGGCTGCAACACTGTCGCAGAATGCGGAGAACATCGCCCGACTCGTTCCCTTGACATCGCTACTCGCCCACCGCGCGTAGTGGTGCTTGAAAGTCGACGCTCCGCTTCCCCAGGCACCGATGACGTCTGAATGCTCAGGGAGCGCGTAGCGCCTGATGTCAGGGGCGCCCGAGCTGGGGAAACGGCCAGCATGGAGGTGAAATGTCGACGACATGCCCCGGCCGAAGCGCTGCGCGAGGATAACCTGAAACTCTCCGCGCACAGCGGACGGTCGATCGCGGAGCATGTCATGGACCACCGAGACGACCTGGTGGGTGAGGTCGTCCGGGTCTGCGGCTCGTAGGAGATCGGCGTCGATTCGTTCGATGACTTGGCCGAGCACCTGCGACGGGAAGAACGCTTCGCCGCAGTAGCCGAAGAGATACGGTTGCTGTCGGCACACGAAGAGCTTGCGACCACGATCCCAGGATGCTGACTCGCCCCACGTGATGCGGCTGTCTGACGCGAGGTACACGGACGCCGGGCCCCTGGAATCGACGCCGAGCCAGGCGACGAGCGTCGTCATGTTGGACGAGACCTCATCGCTGGCGTGAGGTACCATTCGGTCCGTCCGTTCTCGTTCAGGCAACTCCCCGGCGCTCCACCAAACGTCACGGGGCGGCCGAGGTGGCTATAGGCCCCCTGGAGAAATCCAGGGGGCTGACCGGGGTTGTCGCGTTCCATCGAAGCACAAGCGGGCGAACGTTTCGGTTCACCCGCCGCAGCGAGCGAAGCGAGCCGCGAACGGGCGAAACCGAGGGTTGGGCTGCATGCCGAGCGCGGCATCATGCGTACTCCGACGCAATCCAGTCAGCCAGCTGTTTGGCAAGCCCGGCGAGCTGGGGAAAAATCAGCAGCGACGCATGGACTTCATCGGCAGTTACGGGATCGACACCGACGGGGTGTCCGGCATCATTTCTCGCGGTGCGGATCTGATGTGTGAAGGCGGGCCAGTTCGCCTCAAGTCGTTCGAACAATACCGCCGGCATAGTAGCCTTCTTCGCGACCACGGCGTCTTCAATAGCAGAGAGAACGCGCTTGATTCTCCAGTCGCTGAGACCTGGTGGAACAGCGTGACCCACAGCCTGTAGCTTCGCCACCAGAGCGTCGCGAACACCGAGCACGAGACTTTCCGCAGCCGCGCCGACCATCACGGCCGTCGCCTTGAAGCAAGCGGAGTTGAAGGTGTTCAACGCCTCCCGTATGTATGACTCGGCGACTGGGCTGAGGGCCGCTTGGCGCTGAAGATGGGAGAGATATCCGTCCGGGTTTGCCGGGTCACGGCCACGGGCCGCGAGAGCTCCGCGCCCCAACGCAGTAACGTGAAAGAACGGCGGCGAGGGATTCGCTATGTCGTGACCCCATGAGAGATATCCGGTCCGGAAGAGGTCGTAGAAGCAGGCGAGCAGCATTTGCTCTGTTGGTAGGCCCCCTGATCGACCGAGGAGGTCGATCGCGCGTTGGAGGACAGCGCCGGATTGAAGATGCGAGTATTGCTGTTGCTTCAGGCCTTCGATGACCTCAAGGATGACGCTCCGGATCTGGCCATGGTCCAGGGTCTTCGCGTTAGTCATGCGGCCCAACGCTCGGCATCAGCGGCGGCGCGGAGCGCCGTCCGTTGGATGCCGTTGTTGGGCGGCGGTCGCCTCATGGGTGAGTCATGAACCACCACACCGACCACCCCCAAAGCACGGCAGATACAAGGGGGCACGCCAGCATGAGTGGCCGCACTCTCATTCCTCTGACCGTCTCTGGGTGCCCAGTGAACGCAACAGAGGGCGGAACGTGAAGGTGATTCTGCTCGAGGCCTTTCACAATAGCTTCGTAGAATCTGAGCCAAGCCACCGCTCGGCGTTCACACGCCAGCCATACCAGAGACAACGCGATACCGACGATCGACACGACAAACCCAACCGGCCGCTTGGGAAGGTCACCGCTCGTGAAGAGAGCGACTAGCAAGACGGCGTTGGCGGCCCAGAATACGCCAAACACAGCCCAGACGATTTGATCCTGCTTGGCGACAAGTGTCACGGCATTGCCAAGCTGATTCCAAAGGTCGCTCTTACTCGGAGTCTGCGTGTCTCCCCCTGTTGGAGTGTCCTTCGCGGCATCTTGGAGGTGTTCAGTCATGGTCCCTCCGCCACTCCGTTACGTCTGCCCAACGCGAAGTAGACAGGTCGAACCATCCCGCTGCGTAATACGGCACACGCCGTAACCAGGTGCGGCGACGCCAGTCGCTGGATGCGCCTCCGGCCCGGAGCGTCCCCCTTTCCTGTCGATGTATTGCGCTTCGATCGTCGAGACCGTTTGCGGTCGCGACGGATCGTGGAGCGCTGCGGCGTATCCCCGTAAGTACGAAAAATTCGGGCTGCGTGGCTGTCGAGAAGTTGAACATCTGGTCCGCCGGGCTCCGGGTCGCAGCGTGGCCACGAGCGGTCGCGGTCAAGCATGGTAAGTGGCAGGCCGCAACCGGATCGGGCTCCCAGACGGCGGGGATAGCGTCTGCTACGCTCTGGGGCGAGCAGGATGCAGTGGTCGTGGACGCCACGATGCCAGCCATCATAGTTCTGCCAGACCAGCCCGGGCAAGATGTCAGCGACCCCAGGACCTCCGAGAGTCCTAATCCGAGCCCGAGGTCCGCCGTAGATTGCACGACATCGTTCCCGGTGGGGACCGTAATGCGACTTCCAGACCCCTGGCACACTTCGTAACGGCCGGTCTGCATGCGACGTACGACCCGTCCGTTATCCCCACGAAGACAACTCGCCCTTCAGGCGGCTGCCCACTGCTCCGACAGCATCTCCGCCTGCTCCAGGACCGTCCGCGTCGCCTTCTCCTGCTTGTCCGGCGGGTAGCCATGCTTGCGAAGGATGCGCTTCACCAGCACACGGAGCTGGGCGCGGACGTTCTCGCGCACGGTCCAGTCAATTGTGACGTTGGCGCGGACGGTGGCGACCAGCTCGCGCGCGATGGCGCGCAGGGCTTCGTCGCCGAGCACCTTGACCGCGCTGTCGTTGGTCTCGAGGGCATCGTAGAAGGCGACCTCGTCGTCGCTGAGGCCGAGGGCCTCGCCGCGCTCGCTGGCCTGGCGCATGTCCTTGGCGAGCTGGATCAGCTCCTCGATGACCTTGGCCGTCTCGATCGCGCGGTTCTGGTAGCGGCGCAGTGACTGCTCGAGCATCTCCGCGAAGGAGCGCGCCTGGACCATGAAGCGCTTCAAGCGCGTCTTGATCTCGCCGGCGAGGAGCTTCTGCAGCAGCTCCACCGCGAGGTTCTTCTGCGGCATGCCGCGCACCTCGGCCAGGAACTCGTCGGAGAGGATCGAGATGTCGGGCTTCTTGAGCCC
>Ga0209343_10008016_pt1 | contig 12361 bp, 8 predicted proteins | sample RifCSPlowO2_02_FD_184026 | JGI IMG/M metagenome (GOLD analysis project Ga0209343, IMG submission 184026) | Groundwater microbial communities from Rifle, Colorado - Rifle CSP2_plank lowO2_0.2 (SPAdes) (version 2) | ecosystem: Environmental > Aquatic > Deep subsurface > Groundwater | place: Rifle... | reverse complement strand
CGCCAAGCAGGGCGTGGACATCGCCGCGCTCGAACGGGTTGACACACCGAAAGGCGTGTACCTCGCCTACCGGAAGAAGCAGCGCGGCAAGGCCACGGTGGACGTTCTGCCGGCCGTTCTCGCCCGCACCCTGCGCGGTCTGGCGTTTCCGAAACTGATGCGCTGGGACGCGCTGCTCGAGGACGGCCGGGGCGAGCTCCTGTTCGGCCGGCCGATCCGCTGGATCCTGTTTCTGTACGGCGGCCGCGTCGTCCCGTTTTCGATTGCGCGCCAGCCGGCGGCCCGGTCGGGGCGGGTCCAGGACGTCACCTCCGGCGCCGCGACGTACGGCCACCGCTTTCTGACGACGAGCGGCCGGGCGGGACGCGCGATCAAGGTGCGATCGTTCGACGAGTACCGTGCCCGGCTCCTCGAGAACTTCGTGATCCTCGAGCGCGGCGAGCGCCACAACAAGATCGCGCGTGAGCTCGACGCGAAGGCGCAGCGCCTGCAGGGCCGCGTCAGCCGCGTCGTCCGCGGCGAGTCGGGCCTGCTGCAGGAGGTGCCGGACCTCGTCGAGTACCCGTCCGTGATTGCCGGGACGTTCGGCGTCGAATTCCTCGACCTCCCCGACGAAGTACTGACGACGACGTTGATTCACCATCAGCATTATTTTCCGGTGGAGTCGGAAGAGGGAAAGCTGAAGAACGCCTTCCTGGCGGTCATCAACACCGAGCCGGACAACGAGCGCACGATCGCGAGGAACGCGGAGAGGGTCGTGACCGCGCGGCTCCGCGACGCCCGGTTCTTCTGGGAGGCCGATCGGCAGGCGACGCTGGAATCGCGGATCGGTCGGCTTGGGACGCTGCTGTTCCACAAGAAGCTTGGCACCTATGAGGGAAAGGTCGAGCGAATCACTGCGCTGGCACGCTGGATCGCCACGGAGGCGTTCGGGTCGTCCGAGCAAATCGCCACGCAGGCCTCGCAGGCCGCGCGCCTGGCCAAGGCCGATCTCACGACCGACATGGTGCGCGAGCTGACCGAGCTCCAGGGGATCATGGGCGGCATTTACGCCCGGGAGGAGGGGCTGCCAGAGGAGGTCTGGAAGGCGATCTATTTCCACTACCTGCCGGTGGGTGTGGAGCCCGACGCCCCGCCCTCGCGTGCGCACCTGGGGAAGGCGGCGGTCACCTGGGCGGCAGTCGCCCTGGCCGACAAACTGGACACGATCGTCGGCCTGTTCGCGGCGGGCGAGAAGCCGACCGGGTCCCGCGACCCGTACGGCCTTCGGCGCGCGGCACAAGGCGTGATCAGGCTCCTGGTGGACTTCGGGCCGTTGACGGGATTGACGATCCGGCCCACGCTCGGCCCGATGCTATGGAAGGCGCGGGAACACATCGTCGAACGGCTGCAGTTGCCGGCCGTGACCCAGGACGAGAAGAACCAGTTGTGGGTCTTCTTCATGGAGCGGCTCCGGCATCTGATGCACAGCAGGGGCCTGGCCGCTGAGGAAATCCACGCCATCACCGGGCAGGCGTCATTCATCGATTCGGTTCACGCCGCGGACCTGCTGGACCGCGTGCGCGAGCTGACCAGGGGGCGAAATACGCCGGCCTTTGCTTCGGTGGCCGAAGCGTACAAGCGAGCGAACAACATCGTCGAAGCCGCCTGGGGCTCGATTCAGACCCACTCGACATGGGGCCGGCACACCGACAGACTGCGGGAGCCCGCAGAACTCCAGTTGCGGGCCGCGATGCAGCGCATGGGCGCCGAGATCACGGCGGCGCTCGCGAAGAGGGAACCGGCCAGGGCGTTGACCGCGATTGCGTCGATCCAGCCGGAACTGGCGAAGTTTTTCGACGAGGTCCGTGTGATGGTTGACGACCCGCCGCTTCAGGAGGCGCGGCTCGCGCTTCTGGCGGAGGTGCGCGATCGGATTTCCGCGTTCGGGAACATCGCGGGCCTGGCCCCGAAGCAGGTGTGAAGACCTGCACTACAATAATGAATTCCACGTTCGGCTGAAGCCGGACACGACTTATTTCCAGAATCGCAGCGTGACGACTATGTCGAAGAGAGCCAGCGCGAAGAAGCACGTGTATTTTTTCGGAAACGGAAAGGCCGACGGCAATCGCACGATGAAGGATCTGCTCGGCGGCAAAGGCGCGGGCCTCGCCGAGATGACGAACGCGGGCCTGCCCGTGCCGCCCGGCTTCACGATCTCGACCGAGGTCTGCACTATTTATTACGAACACAAAGCGAAGATTACCGCAGCGATCGAGACCGAGATCGGCGAGAAGCTGAAGAAGCTCGAGGCGGCCGCCGGCGCCCGGTTCGGATCGACGGACTCGCCGCTGCTCGTCTCGGTGCGCTCGGGCGCCAAGTTTTCGATGCCGGGCATGATGGACACGATCCTGAATCTGGGGCTGAATGACGCCGCCGTGGAAGGGCTCAAGCGGCGAACGAGCAACGGGCGCTTCGCGTTCGACAGCTATCGGCGCTTCATCCAGATGTTTGGCAGCGTCGTGCTGGAGATCCCGAAGGACGCGTTCGAACACGAGCTCGACGCCGTCAAGAAGGCGCGACACGCCCGGGTCGACACGGATCTCGACGAAGCCGCGCTGCGCGAAGTGGTCTCCCGGTACAAGGCCGTCGTGAAGAGTCGTGGGGGCCGCGCGTTCCCGCAGGAGCCGCGCGCCCAGCTCACGATGGCGAGGGACGCGGTGTTCCGCTCCTGGATGAACCCGCGCGCCCGGGAATACCGCCGCATCTACGACATCCCGGACCACATCGGCACAGCGGTCAACGTTCAGCTGATGGTGTTCGGCAACACGGGCGACCGATCGGGCACGGGTGTCGGCTTCACCAGAAATCCGGCGACGGGCAAGAGGGAGTTCTACGGCGAGTTCCTGATCAACGCGCAGGGCGAGGACGTCGTCGCCGGCATCCGCACGCCGCAGCCGATCCACGAGCTCGAGCAGGTGATGCCGAAGGCGTACGCGCAGCTTCGCGGCATCACGACGCGCCTCGAACGGCACTACAAGGACGTCCAGGATTTCGAGTTCACGATTCAGGACGAGCGGCTCTACATGCTGCAGACGCGCAGCGGGAAGCGCACCGGCTACGCGGCCGTGGTGATTGCGACCGACATGGTCGCCGAGAAGCTGGTCACGCCCAAGGAGGCGGTGCTGCTGGTCGATCCCGAGTCGCTGAACCAGCTGCTGGCGCCGGGCTTCGACCCCCAGGAGTGGCGAAAGATTCCGACCGCGACCCGGGGCCTTCCGGCGTCGCCGGGTGCGGCGAGCGGCCAGGTGGTCTTCTCGGCCGATCAGGCGGTCGCATGGACGCAGAAGGGCCGACAGGTCGTGCTCGTTCGCCGCGAAACCGTGCCCGACGACATCCACGGCATGTTCGTGTCGCAGGGCATCCTCACCGCCACGGGCGGCATGACGTCGCATGCGGCGGTCGTCGGCCGGCAGATGGGCAAGCCGTCGGTGGTCGGGGCGGGCGCGCTGCAGGTGAACGAGTCGGCCAGGGAATTCCGGGTGGAGGGGCACACGATCAAGGAGGGCGACTACGTCTCTTTCGACGGCCTGTCCGGCGAGGTGAAGCTGGCCCGTGTCGGCACCACGCCGAGCGAGATTCTGCAGGTGGTGAGCGGCACGCTGTCGCCGCGGCAGTCGGACATCTATCGGCGGTTCGTCAAGCTGTTGTCCTGGGCGGACAGGCTCCGGCGCCTGGACGTCCGCGCCAATGCCGACTTGCCCGACCAGGCGGAAGTCGGGTACGCGTTCGGCGCCCAAGGGATCGGTCTCTGCCGCACCGAGCACATGTTCTTCGGTGAGGGCCGGATTCCGATCGTGCAGCGGATGATTCTGGCCGAGGACGAGGGCGAGCGGCGCCGTGCGCTCGACGAGCTGCTGCCGCTTCAGCGCAGCGACTTCTACGGCGTGTTCAAGGCGATGCGCGGCCTGCCGGTGACCATCCGCACGATCGACCCGCCGCTCCACGAGTTCCTGCCCAAGCGGGAAGAGTTGATGGTCGAGATCGTGCGCCTGGAAATGACCGGCACGAACCCGCGCCAGCTCGAGGAGAAGCGCCGGCTGCTCCAGCGCGTCGAGCAGCTCCACGAGTTCAACCCGATGCTCGGCCATCGCGGCGTCCGGCTCGGCATCACGTACCCCGAAATCACCGAGATGCAGACGCGCGCCATCATCGAGGCGGCGTGTCAGTTGAAGCGGGAAGGCGTGAAAGTTGGCGTCGCCGAGATCATGATCCCGCTCGTCGGTGACGTGAAGGAACTTCGGGACCAGAAAGCCGTCGTCGACCGTGTCGCTGCCGAGACGATGAGGGCGCAGGGCGTCACAGTGCGATACATGGTGGGCACGATGATCGAAATACCGCGGGGCGCGATTACGGCCGATCGGGTCGCCGAGGAGGCGGAGTTCTTCTCCTTCGGCACCAACGATCTGACCCAGCTCACCTACGGCTTTTCGCGCGACGATGTCGGCAAGTTCCTCAGGATTTACCAGGAGCGGAAGATTCTCGAGAAGGATCCATTCGCCTCGATCGACGTCGAAGGCGTCGGCTCCCTCGTCCGGACCGGCGTCAGGCTCGGGCGCAAGACCCGCCCCGATCTGAAGCTCGGCATCTGCGGCGAGCACGGAAGCGACCCTGCCTCCATTCACTTTTTCCACGAGGTCGGCCTCGACTACGTCAGCGCCTCGCCGTACAGGATTCCGGTCGCCCGCCTTGCCGCCGCGCAGGCGGCGCTGTCGGTTAAGGTAGGAGACTAGAAGGGCAGAGGGCGCAGGGCCAGGGGTGCCCTCAGCCCTCAGTCCTCGGCCCTGTCGTGATGACCATCTTCGTCTACCGCAACGGCCAGACCGAGCAGGTGCAGAGCATCGACCGCGCCTGGCTGGACCCCGCTTCGGACGTGATGCTCTGGGTGGATCTGGCGGCCCCGTCGGTTCCCGAGTCGCTGATCCTCTCCGACACGTTCGGATTTCACGCGCTGTCGGTCGAGGACGCGATGACCGCGGTCCATTTTCCCAAGATCGAGGCTTACGACGGCTATCTGTACCTGATCCTGCACGGGATCGATTATCGCGCCGGCGACAGGGGCTTTGCCACCCACGACACCGACTTCTTCCTGGGATCCAGTTACCTCGTCACGGTCCACGACGGGCACTCACGGTCGATCCGCGACCTGCAGGAGATGGCGACCCGCCGCCTTCACATTCTGAGTGAGGGCCCCGTGGCGCTGCTGCATCGCATCGTGGACGCGATGATCGACCACTACCGCCCCGAGGTCGAGAAGCTCGAGGATCGGCTGGACAGGCTCGAAAAGGCGGTGTTCTCCGAGCGGGTCCCGCGCGACCTCGTGAAGCAGATCCTGCAGGAAAAGCGTCAGGTCTCGAGCCTGCGGCGGATTATCACCCCGCAGCGCGACGTGGTCGCGCGCCTGGCGCGCCGGGAGTTCGTCGACGTCAGCACGGACATTTCATTCCGCTTCCGCGACGTGTACGACCAGCTCGTGCGAATCGCCGACGATGCCGCGCTGTTCCAGGACCGCATCACGGGCATCCTCGACGCGCATCTGTCGCACGTCAGCAACCACCTGAACGAGGTCATGAAGGTGCTGACGGTGCTGACCACGATCTTCATGCCGCTCACGCTGCTCTCGGGTCTCTGGGGCATGAACATCTTCCTGCCGCGATTTCCGGGGACGGATCGGGACCAGTTCTGGTGGCTGTTCGGCATCATGGCCGGCGTCGTGGTCGCCATGCTCGTGATGTTCCGCCGCAAACGGTGGGTCTGACGCGTCCCGATCATGCCCAGGATCACGCAACTGTCGGCCGATCTCGCCAACCAGATCGCCGCGGGCGAGGTCGTCGAGCGGCCCGCCTCCGTCGTCAAGGAGCTCGTGGAGAACGCCATCGACGCCGGCGCCCGCCGCATCTCGATCCACATCGAGATCGGGGGCAAGCGGCAGGTCCGCGTCGAGGACGACGGGGAGGGCATGGAGCCCGACGATGCGCGGCTGGCGATCGAGCGCCACGCGACCAGCAAGATCCGCAAAGCCGAGGATCTGGCGGCGATTCAGACGCTGGGATTCCGCGGCGAGGCGTTGCCGTCGATTGCGTCGGTCTCGCACTTTGTCCTGAGGACCCGCGCGCGCGGCTGGCCCACCGGCACCGACATCCGCGTGAACGGCGGCGTCGTGGCGTCTGCGACCGAGGCCGCCGCGGCCGAAGGCACCTCGGTCGAGGTCGGCGACCTGTTCTACAATCTGCCGGCGCGCCGGAAGTTCCTGAAGTCGGATGCGGCCGAATCGACCCAGGTGTCGCGCGTCACGACCCAGCTGGCGCTGGCCTACCCGGAGATCGGCTTCCGCCTGACGAGCGGTGCGCGCACGGTCCTGCAGTGCCCGCCGGTGGCCTCGCTGCGCGATCGGCTGTATCAGCTGTACGGCGAACGACCGGATCTGATCGAGGTCGCCAAGGAGGCGGGCGGCCTGCGGGTGACGGGATACGTGGCGGCGCTCGCGGACCAGGGGCCGACGAGGGGCCCGCAGCACGTCTTCATCAACCGCCGCATCGTCAAGGACCGTACGATCGCCCACGCGATCATCGACGCCTATGGCGCGGCCTCGATCAAGGAACGGAGCCCTGAGGTTCACCTGTTCCTGGAGATGCCTCCCGGAGCCCTCGATGTGAACGTGCACCCGACGAAGGCCGAAGTGCGATTCCGCGATCAGTCGATCGTGCACGAAGTGGTCCGTCGTGCCCTGCGGGAGGCGCTGGGGCAGGCCGGGGCGCCCCAGCTGCAGCTGCGGCCGGAAAGCGCGGCGCCGGCGCCGGTGGCAGCGCCGATTCCAGGGATTCTCGGCGGGGGTGCGTATCGGAGCCGCTGGGCGCCGAATCCAGACCGGGCCCGCTGGCAGGCGGACACGACGCCGGAAGGCGGCCGTCTCGAGGGGGACTCGACGGACGCGACGCCGGAGATCCGCCCGATGATCCCGCTGGGTCAGTTCCGGGACACCTTCATCATCGCGATCGACGACGAGGGCGTCGCGATTATCGATCAGCATGTCGCGCACGAACGCGTGCTGTTCGAGCGCGTCATGGAAAAGCTGACGGCGGGGCGGCTCGAGTCGCAGCGGCTCCTCGTGCCGCTGCTGCTGGAGCTGCCGCCGGCCGCGCACCAGGCGCTCACCGGCCGCGCGAGCGAGCTGGAACGCTTCGGCTTCGAAATCGACGCGTTCGGCGAGAAGACGATCAACGTGACGGCCGTGCCGGCGCTGCTCCGCACGGAAGACTGCGCGAACGCGCTGCGGGCTCTCGCCGACGACCTGGAAGGGCTCGACCGGGGCGCCCAGGTCCAGGAGGCGCTGCGGCGCATTGCGGCGACGACAGCCTGCCACGCCGCGGTCAAGGCCAACGATCCGCTGACCTACGAGAAGATGGCCCACATCCTGGACGAGCTCCGGGCCACCGCCTATTCCACGGTCTGCCCGCACGGCCGTCCCGTGATGCTGCGCCTGACGCGGCGCGAGATCGAGAAGAATTTCGACAGAATCTAGCCCGTCCTACCCACGACGCATGATGTCCGCTGCCTACTATCTCGGTCGCCTCTGCCAGCTCGTGGGGATGTGGCTGCTGCTGGTCGACGTGTTCACCGCCGGACCGCTCGGACCCAATCCACGCCTGTTCGCGGCCGGCGTCGCCGCGTTTCTCGCTGGATGGGCCCTGACGAAAATTCGCACCTGACAGTTCAGGGCGTGGAGCGGCGCTTCTTGATCTCGTTCCAGCCGTCCAGCCGGCGTTTGATCTCTCTCTCGAACCCGCGCTCGGTCGGCTCGTAATAGCGCCGTCCTTCCAGCGCCGGCGGCAGGCAGGTCATGTCGGCGACGCCCTCGACCTCCTCGTGAGCGTATTGGTAGCCCTTTCCGTATTCCAGGTCCTTCATCAGCTTCGTCGGGGCGTTCCGCAGGTGCAGCGGCACCGGCTGCGCGACATCCGTCTGCGCGTCGGCCGCGGCCTGAGTGTAGGCCTGATACACGGCATGGCTCTTTGGCGCAGTCGCCAGATAGATGGCGGCCTGCGCCAGCGCCGTGTTGCCTTCGGGCATCCCGACGAAGTGGACGGCCTCTTTCGCCGCGACGGCGACGGTCAGCGCCTGCGGGTCGGCGTTGCCGACGTCCTCGGAGGCGAACCGCACGAGCCGGCGGGCGACGTATAGCGGGTCTTCGCCGGCTTCGAGCATGCGTGCGAGCCAGTACACCGCCGCGTCCGGATCGCTGTTGCGCATCGACTTGTGGAGCGCGGAGATCAGGTTGTAGTGTTCCTCGCCGGCCTTGTCGTAGAGCAGCGTACGGCGCTGGATCGCCTGTTCGACCCGGGCGGTATCCACGCGTGATTCGCGATCAGCGGCGGGGGCGGCCGCAACGCTCAGCTCGAGGAGGTTGAGCGCCACGCGCGCGTCGCCGTTGGCGTAGATGGCGATGGCGCGAACGGCGTCGGGATCCACGGCCACCCGCGCCTCTCCGAGGCCCCGCTCGGGGTTCTCGAGCGCGCGAGTGACGATCGCCGCGATCTCGTCCGCGGTCAACCCGCGCAGCACAAATACCTTGGACCGTGAGAGGAGCGCCGCATTGACCTCGAACGACGGATTCTCCGTCGTGGCGCCGATGAGAACGATGTCGCCGGCTTCGACGCGCGGGAGAAAGGCGTCCTGCTGGGCCTTGTTGAACCGGTGGATCTCGTCGATGAACAGGATCGTCCGACGCCCCGTCGTCCTGCGGAGCTGCTCGGCAACCGCCATCACGTCGCGGATTTCCTTGATGCCGGACAGCACGGCGCTGAACGACACAAAGCGCGCTTTCGTCGTGTCGGCAATGATGCGCGCGAGGGTGGTCTTGCCTGTGCCGGGCGGGCCCCACAGAATGATGGACTGCAGGAGGTCGCGCTCGATGGCCTCCCGCAGCGGCCTGCCGGGGGCGAGGAGCTCTTCCTGACCGACGAACTCGTCAAAGGTCCGCGGCCGCATGCGCTCGGCCAGGGGCGCGGGGGCGCGCGCAACGGCGGCACGCTCCTCGGGGAACAGGGATTCCATTTTCTTACGCTCTCAGCTCTCAGCTGTCGGCTGTCGGCTGTCGGCTGTCGGCTTGAGCCGTCAGCTTTCAACCCTCAGCCGCTCCGACGCCGGCGGTCGCCCCACCGATCCATTGTACGCACCCGGGCCGAAAAATCCTCTGCTGCAATCGCCGCCTGTTCATGGCACAGTCGCGGTGGGGGTTGCCGGCATCATGAAGTCCACATCTCAGGCACTGTTGTTCGTGGTCGTGTCCACGGGTCTGCTGGCGCCGCGTGCGGCAGCCCAGACGCCAGGTCTCGGAAGCGCGCCGGCGCCGGTCACGCCGAAGGACGTGCCGCCCGGAAGCATCACGTCCGAGGACGTACCGTACCCGCAGTCCGTTTCGTACTTGCCGCTGACGATGTACGGACAGGATGTGCGTATGGCGTATATGGACGTCGCGCCGTCTGGCCAGTCGAACGGCCGCACGGTTGTGTTGCTCCACGGAAACAACTTTGCCGGCTTCTACTGGGGCGGGCCGATCGACGTGCTGCGCAAGGAAGGTTTCCGCGTCGTAGCACCCGACCAGATCGGGTACGGCCGGTCGTCGAAGCCGATCATCCCGTACAACTTCCACGACATGGCCCTGAATACCCGCCGCCTTCTGGATCACCTGAAGGTTCCCCGGGCGGCGATTGTCGGCCACTCAATGGGTGGCATGTTGGCGACGCGTTTCGCGACGCAGTATCCCGACAGGACCGAGCGCCTCGTCATCTACAACCCGATCGGGCTTTCCGACAACCGGTTCGCCCGGCCCTGGACCAGCACCGACGAGGCCTACAAGCAGACACTGGCCTCGACGTACCAGTCGATCCACGCCGCCATCTTCCGGTACTTTTCTCACAATCCGGCCGCCTGGAAGCCCGAGTACGACCGCTATGTCCGCATCCGCTACGCCTGGACGCTGAGCGGCGACTGGCCCCGGTACGCGATGGTGCAGACCCTCATTCAGCAGGTGCAGTACCACGACCCCGTGGTGTATGACTGGCCGCACATCAAGGCGACGACCCTGGCGATGGGCGGGGCCGAAGACAGTCTCGCGCCCGACTTCCGGGATCGCATGACCGTGCTCGTCAATACGATCCCCGGCGGAAAGGCCCGCCTGCACCTGATTCCGGGCCTCGGCCATGTTCCGCACATGGAGGCGCCTGAAAACTTTTATCCGCCGCTCCTGGCCTTCCTGAAGGAAAGCTAGCGTTCCGTCCCGAGCCTTCGGCGTCGCGCCTCGTACACCAGCAGCGCCGCCGTGACAGCGGCGTTCAGCGACTCGACGGGCGACCTCATGGGAATCGTGACACGTTGGTCGGCTTCGTCGGCGACTGCGGCGGGCAGCCCCCGGCCCTCGCCCCCGACGAGGATCGCCACGGGGCCGCGCAGGTCGGCGTCGAATAGCGATTGACCGTTGCGCGGAACGGTCGCGATCACGCGGCACCGACCCTGCCGTGCGTCGCGGACCGCCTGATCGAGTGACGGCCGCACCGCGATGGGCAGGCGCAGCGCGCTCCCCATCGACCCGCGCAGCGCCTTCCACCCGAACGGGTCCGCGCACTCGCCCGCTGCGATCATTCCCGATGCACCGCCCGCTTCGGCGACGCGGGCGATGGCGCCCACGTTGCCCGGATCCTGGACGTCGCATGCGATCACGACCAGGGGCGAGGGATCGGCGAACAGGCGATCTTCCAGAGGCGCCGGCCGTTCGGCCAGGGCGACGATGGGGCTTGACGAGCGGACGGGGCTGGCTGCGGCCATGACCGGCCCCGTGGCACTGGCGACGTCGACACCGGCGGCCTCGAGGCGTGCAACGAGCGCCCGCAGGTCGGGCCGTTCGATCGCGCCGGCGGCGACGAGCGCATGACGAATCCGAAGGCCGGCGGCATCGGCGTCCGCGATCAGGTGCGGGCCGTCGAGCAGGATGAGATCCCGCTCGGCACCGCGGCTGACCGCGCGGTATCGGGCCACGAGCGGGTTCTGGCGGCTGGTGATGCGCTTCATGTCCGTAGGCTGCGTCGTGCTACGCCGAAACCGCCGAGGCCGCGGAGATCGGAAAGGGGCTTCCGGCGGCGGTGGAAGCATAGCACTGTGGTACCATCCCTCTGTCTGCGCAGTGGTCAACAACCGGATGGCCGGGACGACCTGGCGCCCCTTCGCTGATTCATGTCCGGGACGATGAAAGATCGATTAATCAAGAAATTCGAAGACGAAATTCACGCGCTCGACCGCGAGCTGAAGCTGGAGTTGCCGAGGGAAATCAGACGCGCCCGGGAGCTCGGCGACCTTCGCGAGAATGCCGAATACGCGGCCGCCAAGGAGCGGCAGCGGCTGGTCGAATCGCGCATCAGCCTGCTGCAGAAGCGCGTCGCGGAGATCGCGATGATCAACGTCGACCGGATTCCGAGCGATCGGGCCGGCTTCGGTTCGACCCTTCACGTCGTCGAAAAGACCGGCGAGAAGCTCGTGTTCCAGCTCGTCATGCCCGAGGACGCGGATGCGGCGAAAGGCCTCATCTCGACCACATCGCCCATCGGCCGCGCGTTCTTGAACAGGGAGCCCGGCGACTCCGTCAAGGTGGTCACGCCCGGCGGTATGCGCGAGTTCGAGATCGTCAAGCTCCTGACGATTCACGACGAAGCCACGGAATGACCGGGCGCGGGCCAGCCCCCTTCGCAGATTCCTACTCCCCCCAACGTCGCACCGCGCTCGTCCTGACCGGCATCGGCACCGCCGGCGCCTATCACGCGGGCGTGTTGCGCGCCCTCCACGAGGCCGGCGTCAAACTGGACATCGTCGCGGGTCGCGGGATCGGCTGCATCGGTGTGCTGTTTGCGGCGGTCGACGGCGCGCAGCGCCTGTGGGAAGAGAAGGGCGTCTGGCGCGCCCCCGCCGTCCGCCGGCTGTATCAGTGGCGACCCGTGCTGCAGCTGACCGTGACCGCGCTGTTCGTGGCTGTTGCGCTGGTCGCCCTGCCGCTCGCCGCGATGGCGGCCGGCCTCGTGGTCTTTCCGGTCGATTTCATCCTGAAGATGGTCGGGGTGTCGGCGGCCGGCGGCCTGGTGAGGCGGTATCTCGAGTTCGCCGACGCCGCGTTCGCGCCCACCGCGCTGCCAACGTGGCTGCCGCGCCTGGTCCTGATCGTCCTCGGGCTGGCCGGCGCGACGGCGATGGCCGCCGGGTGGCTGGAGCGGAGCCGGCGCCGCCATCGCGGCAGCGTCTGGTGGCGCTTCGTCCGCGCGCCGCTGTCGACGGCCGC
>Ga0209343_10008015_pt1 | contig 12362 bp, 9 predicted proteins | sample RifCSPlowO2_02_FD_184026 | JGI IMG/M metagenome (GOLD analysis project Ga0209343, IMG submission 184026) | Groundwater microbial communities from Rifle, Colorado - Rifle CSP2_plank lowO2_0.2 (SPAdes) (version 2) | ecosystem: Environmental > Aquatic > Deep subsurface > Groundwater | place: Rifle... | reverse complement strand
TGTCGACAAAATGCCTGTTGGTAAAGGTTACAAATCAGAAAGTTTTTCCCTTCATGAAGTAGAATTGAAAAAGGGAGATACTGTTTATTTTTTCACCGATGGTTTTGCCGATCAGTTTGGTGGTACTGAAGGTAAAAAATATAAATCCAAACAATTTGCCAACCTGCTGCTTTCTATCGTTGATGATGATATGGAAATCCAAAAAGGAAAATTAAATGCTGCTTTTAACAGCTGGAAAGGCAATCTGGAGCAAGTGGATGATGTTTGCGTTATTGGGATTAAAATTTAATTTTTTACAAAATAAAAAAGTCCTACATCAATGAAGGACTTTTTCTTTTCGTAACATTAGTAACAATTCGTAATCCGCAACCTCTACATGTGAATCACTTCCCCATACGCAGCAGCGGCAGCTTCCATTACAGCTTCACTCATTGTTGGATGAGGATGAACAGTTTTAATAAGTTCGTGCCCGGTAATTTCCAATTTACGGGCAACAACAATTTCAGCAATCATTTCGGTAACATTTGCACCAATCATGTGCGCTCCTAATAATTCACCATATTTCGCGTCAAAAATTAATTTAACAAAACCGTCTTTCGCACCCGCGGCACTCGCTTTACCACTTGCAGAAAAAGGGAATTTACCAACCTTTATTTCATACCCTGCTTCTTTAGCTTTTGCTTCGGTATAACCAACTGATGCAATTTCGGGTTGACAATACGTACAACCGGGAATGTTATTATAATTTAATGCTTCAGGGGAATGTCCTGCAATTTTTTCAACGCAAATAATACCTTCTGCAGAAGCAACATGAGCTAAGGCCTGTCCTCCAACACAATCGCCAATTGCATAATAGCCCGGCATATTAGTCTGATAGAACGGATTCGTTAAAATTTTCCCCTTATCAGTTGCAATGCCAACATCTTCCAGCCCCAGGTTTTCTATATTTGTTTGAATTCCAACTGCGGAAAGCACAACATCACAATCAATAATTTCTTCTCCTTTTTTTGTTTTAATTTTCACTTTGCAACTGTCACCTTTTGTGTCAACACTCTCCACACTTGATTCGGTCATTACACTAATTCCCGCTTTTTTAAAAGAGCGTTCCAATTGTTTCGACACTTCAGCATCTTCGAAAGGCACAATACCAGGAAGGAATTCAACCAAAGTTACTTTTGTTCCCATTGTCGCATAAAAGTAAGCAAATTCACTTCCTATTGCTCCTGATCCAACTACTACCATAGATTTTGGCAATTTCGGCAGGGTCATCGCTTCACGGTAACCTATTATTTTTTTACCATCCTGGGTTAAGTTCGGTAATTCACGGGAACGGGCCCCAACAGCTAATATAATATGTTTTGCATCATAAACAGTGGCTTTACCATCAAAGGTCACTTCCACTTTCTTTCCTGTTTTTACTTTTCCTGTTCCGGTAATTACATCAATTTTATTTTTTTTCATTAAAAAGGAAATACCTTTACTCATGCCATCTGCAACATCACGGCTGCGTTTTACTACAGCGCCAAAATCAGCTTCACCACCTGTAACTTTAATACCGTAATCCGCGGCATGTTTTAAATACTCAAACACCTGGGCGCTTTTTAACAATGCTTTGGTAGGGATACAGCCCCAGTTCAAACAAATACCACCCAGACTGTCGCGTTCCACAATAGCTGTTTTTAATCCAAGTTGTGCTGCCCTGATGGCTGCCACGTATCCTCCGGGACCACTTCCTATAACTATTAAATCGTAATTCATATTTTTATTTTTTAAATGTTCGAAGATTATTAGTTTCAATATTAATTTAACCCTATTGAATATGTTTTAAACCCTTAATGTGTTCTGCGAAAGTAATAAAAAATAGTTTGGCGCAAATAACGAATTGTATGATTTTACAAAACTGTATTTTCTATTCCCTGAATTCGTAAATTCGCAGAAATTCATTATCCCATACTATTATGAAATACATTATTTCTTACTCAAAACCCCAAAATCATTATATAGATATCGAATTTATTGTTGATAAAATAAGCGGGGATGAGCTTGTACTGCAACTTCCGGCTTGGAGGCCGGGACGTTATGAACTTGGTAACTTTGCTAAAAACATTCAGAAATGGGCTGCTTTTGATGAAGAAGGAAACGTTTTAAAATTTAAAAAAATTACAAAAGACAGCTGGAAGGTAGAAACTAATGGTATTTCATCACTTCACATTAAATACAATTATTATGCTGCTGAAATAAATGCGGGATCTACTTTTTTAGATTCAACACAATTATACGTAAATCCTGTAAATTGTTGTCTATTTATCCCCGACAGGATCAGCGAATCCTGCGAATTAATTTTACGATTACCATCCGACTTTACCATAGCATGTGGCTTAAAACCCCTGCCCTCCCCTTCTTGGCAACCTCTTCCTTCAGCCTCTTCTGCAAAAGAAAAAAAAGAGGGGAATAATTCAGCAGAGAAAGAACCGGAAAATAAATTTTCTGAAACCGCCTTTTCTGCAACCGATTTCCATGAACTTGCCGATTCTCCTTTCATTGCAAGTAAATCCCTTCAGCATAATACGTTTGTTTGTTTTGGAGTAGAATTTAATTTCTGGTTTCAGGGCGAATGCAAACCGGACTGGGCAAGACTTACAAGTGATTTTATGAAATTTATAAATGAGCAGTTGCTGATAATGAACAGCTTTCCAGCCAATGTGTATCATTTTATATTTCAGATACTTCCGCATAAATTTTTTCACGGAGTGGAACATACAACCTCGACTGTTATCGCGCTCGGGCCGGGATACAATTTAATGAAAGGCGATATGTACCAGGATTTATTAGGAGTTAGCTCTCATGAATTGTTTCATGCCTGGAATATTAAAAGCATCCGCCCGATAGAAATGATGCCATACGATTATTGCAAAGAAAATTATTCAAAAATGGGTTATGTTTGTGAAGGTATAACAACCTATTATGGAGATTATCTTTTGTTCCGTTCCGGTGTTTTTAATGAGCAACGCTACTTTAAAACCTTTGCTGAGCGCCTGCAAAAACACTTCGACAACTTTGGGCGGTTTAATCTTTCTGTTGCCGATTCTTCATTTGATACCTGGTTGGATGGCTATACCCCCGGTGTCCCTAACCGGAAAACATCAATTTATGATGAAGGCTGTTTATTGGCATTTGTTACCGATATCTTTATCCGGAAAAATTCAAACAATAAACATTCTTTAGATGACGTAATGAGGCATTTATATACTGAATTTGCATTAAAAGGCAAAGGTTATTCCGGGATGGATTATAAAGGCATTGTGGAACATTTTGCAAATACCTCCTACGATTTAATATACAATAATTACATTAACAGTGCATCTGATTTTGAGCCGGTATTGACTGAAGCTATGTCGTATATCGGTTGTGAACTGATACTTTCGTCCTCAACTAAATTTCATGAGCACGGTTTAGGAATTAAAGTTACAGAAGTGAATGGCATCTGTAAAATATCAGGCATTTATCCTGATTCGGTTGCAGATATTTCGGGCCTTGCTATTAACGATGAAGTAATTGCGGTAAATAATCTACAGATAAAGCAAGATGGTTCCTGTTCGGGATTTTCTGAATGGTGTAGTTATTTTGGCTCTAAAACATTAACATTAACCATTTCAAACAATGGAATTATAAAAGATATTGAAATTGTGCCTCAACCTGATAGTTATTATAAAACTGCCTCTATAAAAAAAATAATTTCGGCAGATGAGAACCAGCAAAATAATTTTAAAAAATGGAGTATTAATAAATTTTAGCAAAAAAATAAAAAAATGGAAACAGAAGAAATAATGAATGAAAATACCGTTCCAAAACGACCAATGTTTTTAACAGTATTATGTATATTAAGTTTTATTTCAGCAGGATTAGGGAGTTTAACTGCACTTTTAACCCCTCTTTTTGCAGATGCAATAATTGAGTTTTTGCAAAATACCCCTGGCTATGACGAAACAGAAATGAATGAAACAATACAAGTTCTGCAAGCCGGCTGGGGATTTTACTCAGTTACCTTTTTATTAGCCCTGGGATCGTTTATTGGTGTTTTTTTTATGTGGAATTTAAAAAAAACAGGGTTTCATTTTTATGCAATTTCTAATCTGGGATTATTGTTAACCCCGATGTTACTATTTGGAATGCCAATCAACTGGACCAGCATATTTTTTACTGCAAGTTTCATACTACTATATGCTGTAAATTTAAAATATATGAAGTAAGAGTCTTGCATAAAATTGAATAACAAGTTAAAAATTGTTAATAAGATATAAAAAAATAAATCATAAGGACATGAATTTATGTGTTTATTTGCTTTGCAAAAAAATTAATTAACAAAAACATCTAAAAATTAAAAAAAATGGAGGAAACAAACACTCAAAATTCAAACACACCAACTAAGGCCGGAAAAGGTTTAGCAATTGCCGGATTCGTAATTTCACTTGTTGCTTTAATCTTATGGATGCCAATTTCGGCTGCCGCTGTTTTTTCTGCTGCTTTTGGCGGTGGAATGGGATTGTCCGGCTTTTGGCTGATTGTTAGTTTGTTAGGACTAATATTAAGCGTTATGGGATTGATGAAAGCAAATAAAGGCGGTGGGAAAAAAGGTATGGCAATTGCAGGTTTAATTATTGGATTAATTGCTTCTGCTTTAGCTGTTAGTACTGTAATTGGAGTAAATAAAGCACAAGCCGAGTTTGAAAAAGCCGGATTAGGAGATCAATTTATGGAAACCTTCCAAAAAGGAATGGAACAAGGTTTAGATTCATTATCTACCCAAATGGAAGATGCTTTAGATTCGTTAAAAACACCTGAATAAATTTTCAGAAAATGCCATTTAAACCTTAAAATCATCTTTCAGATGAACAATATTACTAACAAAAGGAAAAAGGCACATCTATCTTAAGCTGTAACATTTTATTAACAGGACAAAAAGCTAACTGAAACAATTTCAGTTAGCTTTTTTTTGTATTTAAATTCTAAACAAACGTACTTGAACAAAAAAAATATTCTTGAAATCTTTTATTAACCGGAGTTGGTTTAATAAAATAAAAATAATTTGTCTAAAGCCTGTCGTTGGGGCGTATCCCTTTCTTTAAAAAAAAGGACCGGGCTTTTCACTCCAATCTTTTCTTCCAGGCGTGGAAGCAAAGGATTTCCGCGGAATTTATCCAGAGCCTGCCGAAGGAATCCTCACCGCGGAATCAGCTACAAAAAATATCCTCTCTCTTTTTACAGGACTTTTTAAACTATTAAACAACTCCAAGCAATTGCCTGATTTAGAGAACTATAGAAGAGTTCCATTTTTAGAAAACAACCAAAGATAATATTACTTCATACAACTAATAACAACAGAGATAAATATTTTCAAATGTAATTGTTTCGGGTCTTTATTAGCAGAGAATTATTCCGTAAGTTTTTCAAAAACAAAAATCTGAAATCTACTGTTTGTTGCGGTAAAACTTTTGATTTCCCTGAATTTATCAGGTTTTTTTGAAAAATAATCATATTGTACATGTAACTTATTTAATTTCGGACGATAAGAATAATGTGTTTCCCAAATTAATAAGGACCCCTTTTTTGCGTTGTTAATTGTTAAACTGTCCAGACCATAAGTTTTATGAGTTTTATTTTCTTTTTTGTCCCAATAAAATTTAAAAATTACGTGATTGGTATGCACATCTTTATTGACAGCGACATCATTTTCAACTAACCAATTCACTGTTTTTTGGATCGCGGTTTCTTCCGGTTGGATTTTAAATGGTTTCACTAATAATAATGCAGACAGGCTGCTTACTACAAAAAAATAAATTATTTTTTGTTTATACTTAAAAGGAAATAGTATCCCAATGATAGCAATAATTGTAAATAATAAGGGCGAGGTATCTCTCTGATCTGAAAAAATAACATTGTTATGTTTATAAGTCATAAATACCCCAACTAAAACAGCAAATGCGAAAAAGACAATAAAAATTTTCACTTTTTCTTTTATATAACTGAACTTATCTATCGAAATGGTTCCCAACACAGCTATTAATGGTGAAATAGCCAGCATATACCTTAAATTCCCACCGGTAGCGGCACCAATGTTCAATGATTTAGAATTAAAAACAGAGTGGATTAAAAAGTAAATTATCGTGGATGTAAAAATAAAAACAGGACTTGTCACATATTGACTTTCTTGAACCTGCCCCTTAATTTTTTTAAAAATCTTTTGCTTTATCCATTGAATTCCATCTAAGATGCTCTCAGAGAAATAAAGAATAAACAATGAAACCTGGAGAGCACCAAATATTGTGATTGACATCAGAAAATAATGCCAAAATCCCTGACGTGGCCATTCGTCTGCATACTTTTGAGATGTTTCAACAGCTGAGGTATAAAGATAAAGTATGTCGTTGGTAACCAGGTAGCCCCAGAAATTATAGAACAAAGGGAAAATTGCTAAAATCAAACTTTGCCAGATCTTTTTATTAAAAAGTAAATAAAGCCCGTAAATGACTAATAAAATATAGAACTCCTGACGGATGATTGCGGAAAAAGATAAGAGAAAACAGGCTAAGGGTATCTTTTTATTATAATGAAAAAGTAAGGCCAAAGCAAGTATAAATCCGCTAAAGCCATCCGCGTAACTTCTAAAGGAAAGTTGTATCCAGAAAGGCTGAGAGGCTAATAATAAAAATGCCACAATGGAATACCGGCTTTTTAAAACCACAGCAATTTTATAACAGATAAAGCAGGTAAATGCCGCGATCAAACAATTAAAAATGGTTACAGCGTTTACACCCAATAAAGCGGGAAAAATATATACTAATTTATATCCTGTTTTGGACCAGTTACCAAGTATTGACTGAGGATTATCCCAAAACCCAACCATGGAAATATAATGAGCTACTTCGTCATGCTGGTAAAACCCATTTGAAAAAAAAGAATACATATAATAGATCCCTGCCAAAACAAGTGTCATCAGCAGCATGTGTATATCTTTTAAAACAAATTTATCAGCAGCTGAAACAGATGTTTTTTTTTGATCTTTTTTCATAACGATTGAAATTTCATACTTAAGAATGATTTTTTTCAAAAGTAACTAAAAATTTATTATTAATGTTAGGCGTATTAGTTTATCAATGGGAAGTAAGGGCAAAAACCGGCTTTGCAGTTTTTCTATCACAGATACTACAAAATTTACAGAGATAGACGTGCGAAAATTTTCAACGAAAATCTGCAAAACCGCGGAAACATTTTAGATTCAGTGATATTTAAAGATTAGGCTAACAATGTGAATTATAATCCTGTTTATGAATAGAAATAAATAATACAGACTACTATTTTAGGATCTTTTTACCATATATCTTAAAATAATATTGCTAAAGAAGTTGTAACAAAATTGTTTTGCCTGGTAACACTATTGTTTTCATTAAAAATGGGGTCTTTACTTGTAAATCCTCTGCCTTCTACGCGCCACATTATATTTTCAGCTATAGAATAATCTATATTCACAGAATAGCCATAGGTCTGGAAGCCATTATGGGTCCCTGTGGCAATTATAACCTGATTTTCATCCGAGTAATACTCCCCTCTCATGGCTATACGCAATTTCATTGTCAAAGAATATTTGACAATGAAAACAGGTGAATACCATGAATTATATTCACTTTTATTCTTAGTTTTTTGCTCTCTACCTATATCAAAGCCAATAATTACTCCCAATTTCTTTTGAATTTGGAACTGCCCGTAAAAATTATGGAAATACCGCATTTGCATTACGCTATCAGGTTTGTCGTTACCAACAAAAGAGCTACTGTTAAGAGTAACTTTTGCATTCGGTTTAAATGTAAGCTGGTGTCCGAATGCAGGCGTATTATTAGCGTTAACTCTTTGAATACGCTGCCAGCCATTTAAAAGTAAACCACTAATAAACCATTTCCCATTATTGGAAGCAGATGAAAGTTTTACTCCGCTTTCGTAATATGGAGAGTTTTCAGCCAGGATGCTTCGTGTTAAGTTCCAGCAGTCCTTTCCGATAGCGCTTTCAAAACCTATGTGCGAAGGAAACAGTCCCACATCTACCCAGATATTTTTATTTTTTGAAAGTTTAACACCAACATTTCCTTCGTAAGTATTTTTTAGAACTCCAGGTTCGGATGAAAGATTAGCATTTGGATATGTTCCAGTCATCAAACCCAAATTAGCCCTGATATTGTTTTTTTCATAAGAAGCTTTAATAAAACCTAAATTGATATTTACCTCATTATGCCTGTTAAATGAATATAGAAAGGCTGGCCTGTTGTGATTAGGGGGCTTTCCAAAGTCATAACAATAATAGCTTTCCAAATAGCCTTTTATTTTTAAGGGAAGCTGAGTGCTATCCGTTTGTGCTTTGACATAAAAAATTGATGCGAATAAAGTAAAAAAAATAAGGAAATTTTTCATTGTTTTATTATTTGATTCGTTTCATCTCAAAACCTTTTGGTGGCGCAAGAATTACAGGAACCTGCTCCACTTTCACATTGCTTGTGTCTAAGCCAAACCCTTTTTCTTCCGATAAACTTAAGCTTTTCAAAAAGAAATAACCATTCATAATAATTTTTTCAAGAAAAGGAAGTTCATTCTCAAGTGATAAATATTTTTTCATAACGATAAATCTGAAATCGCCTATAATTCGATTTTTGTTCAAAGAAGGATACCTGCTTAGCAAGTCAATTTCATTATTGGCCGCTAGATCAGTAACAATTGCCCTAAACAGCTTATTAATGGCCGGAACTTCTCTAAAACCAAGTTTTATATCAATGCGTATTATTTTTTGAGGAATAATCTGTGTTACAGAATATTCCTGCGTATGCGGCTCGTCTGTTACGTCCACATGTATAAACCAATAAACATCGGCCTTTTTTGGTTTTTTTCTTAATAGTGAATAGATTATTTTTTCTTCGATTTCATCCGGTTTGTTTGCACTTGTAAGATAAACAAGGTGTGTCGCATATTTTTCAATTGTTTTATCATTACTGAGTGCTTCAATCAAAGGGATGTATTCTGTTAGTGGAACAAATTCAATGTATCTGTTCATTATCTTTCTTGCGCGATACCATACCGTCATTACGCTGATAATTGCGGAAGCTATCACTAAGGTAACCCAGCCTCCATGAGAAAATTTACTCAAATTAGCAATTAGAAAGGAGAACTCGATAAACAGATAAACTACCAACAACGAATAAACTAATAAAGCCGGGTACCGTTTCATAAACAGATAATTAATAAGAAGAAAGGTTGTCATTATCATTGTTATTATAATTGACATTCCATAGGCAGCTTCCATATTCGATGATTCTCTAAAATATAAAACTACTCCTATACATCCCAAACACAATAACCAGTTAATGGACGGAATATATAATTGACCTTTCAATATTGTTGGATATTTGACCTTTACTTTCGGCCATAGGTTCAAACGCATGGCTTCATTTATAAGTGTAAATGAACCGCTGATTAATGCCTGGCTTGCAACAATAGTAGCTCCTGTTGCTACTGCAACTCCAACAGGTACAAACCAATGCGGCATAATAGAATAAAATGGATTTAAACCATTGAGCGTTTGTCCATTCAAACCCAGCAGCCATGCTCCCTGTCCGAAATAATTTAGTAATAATGCCGTTTTAACAAAAACCCATGATACTCTTATGTTTTCTTTACCACAATGGCCAAGATCGGAATATAATGCTTCTGCGCCAGTAGTAGCCAGGAATACAGCACCCAATAACCAAAAGCCTTCGGGGTAATTAACCAATAAATTATAAGCATAATAAGGGTTTATTGCTTTCAAAACGCTTGCATCACTGATAATAGAACTGACACCAAGAACTGTTAGCATTGAAAACCAGACTAACATTACCGGCCCGAAAAATTTACCTACGAAATTGGTACCGAATTGCTGTATTGCGAACAGGGAAAAAATTATTGCGATTATAATCGGTATGGTTTCAATATTGGGGCTGATAACTTTTAATCCTTCAATGGCGGAGGAAACGGAAATTGGTGGTGTAATAAGTCCATCGGCCAATAATGTACTTCCACCTATTATGGCAGGAATTATCAGCCATTTCTTTTTCATTCTCTTAAGTAAGGCGTAAAGTGCAAAAATACCGCCTTCACCATGGTTATCAGCCCGTAGCGTTAAGATAACATATTTTAGAGTTGTTTGAAGCGTTAATGTCCAAAGCACACAGGATAAGCCGCCAAGTACTATTATTTCATTTATTGATTGATCCCCAACAATTGCTTTTAAAACATACAAAGGACTTGTTCCAATGTCTCCGTATATGATACCTAATGCTACCAGCAATGAGGCAATAGTTATCTTGTTCGAGTGTGTTTGATTCGATTTCTGCATTATAAATTATATTTATTTTGGCTTAACTTTTTCCTACAAATCGGTATCCCACACCGGATTCGGTTATCAGATGAATTGGTCTGTTGGGATTATTTTCTATTTTTTTTCTTAACTGTGCAATGTAAACACGCAGGTATTGTGATTCATTAATATGCCCGGGACCCCAAACCTGTTTAAGCAAATACTGGTGTGTTAAAACCTTCCCCTCATTTTTTGCAAATAAAGCAAGTAAGGTATATTCTGTCCCGGTGAGTTTAATAATTTCATTGCTTTTTTTTACAATTCGCGCTGTCAGGTCTATTTGCAAATCATCACAGTCGATTAACGAAGTATTTTCTTCCGTTCCATTATGACGAAGAGAAGAGCGGATCCTGGCTAAAAGTTCGCCTGTGCGAAATGGTTTGATAAGGTAATCATTAGCTCCATTGTCTAAAGCTTTTACAATATCTTCTTCACTGCTTTGAACCGATAGAATAATAATTGATTTTGAATACCACTCACGAAGTTTTTTTAATATTGAATGCCCGCTTTCGTCCGGCAAACCTAAATCCAGAATGATTAAATCAGGTGAATGATTGGCGGCCATTAACAAGCCTTCTTTACCTGTACCTGCTTCTTTAACAACAAAGTCATTACTCTGCAATGTTATTTCTAACAGCTTCCGAATTTGAACTTCATCATCAATAATTAATATTTCACCATTATTCATCTTTTTGGCTATTTAAATAAGAAGTTTCCGAAGGAATTTCGATTGTAAACTTTGCGCCACCTTCAGGCACATTTGTCAGGATGATTGTTCCTCCATGAGCTTCGATAAAACCTTTAACTATGGAAAGCCCTAAACCTGTTCCTCCTGTTTTAGAATCTTTTAAACGATAAAATTTTTCAAAAACTTTTTCTATTTCCGTTTCCGGGAAACCTCTACCGCTATCTTCAATATTTAAAGTGAATTTTTCAACTGAGCTGCTTTTATTTATCCCGGCATGAATAGTTATAGTTGAACCATCAGGTGTATATGTTGCGGCATTGCTTATTAAATTGTTCAACACTTGCTGCATCAAACCAAAATCCAATTTAAACAACGGAAGCTTATCAGAGAAAGTAGCTATAACTGTATGATTTTTTAAAACATCATCTAATTGATTAATAACAGAATGTACTAATTCATGAACATCACACCAATCTTTTTTGGGTTGAATAAAGCCGGATTCCAAACGTGACATATTTAACAAATTTTCTACTTGTTTGTTTAATCTCAGAGCGGCTTGTGATATTTCATGAATCAATTCCTGTTTATTTCTTTCTGAAATTTTGTTCCTATCATTGAGCAAATTGTCTGAAGCGCCAATAATTGTGGAAATCGGAGTACGTAATTCATGTGATAAAGAATTAAACAATATATTGTATAATTTAACCGCATTGGCTTTTTCCTCTTCATCCCTGGCAACTTTAGCAATTTGTCTTATCTTGTAAGTCAGGACTGCATTAACAGATGCAATAACAAAATACATAAGCAACATTATCACATCTTCTGTGGAACCAATATGTAACGTAAAATGTGGCGGGATAAAAAAAAAGTCCCAAATCAAAGCGCTTAACAAGGCAGAAAGAAGCACAGGAAAAATGTCGAAAAGCATTGCAATTATCGAAACCGTAACGAACAAAATAAATGCTGTTACCCTGTATCCAACAAATCCGGACAGCAAATAACAAATGGCAGAAATGCTGCAAACTAAACCAATAACAATTATATATTGATTTGTTTTGGAAGTTCTATTGGCAATAAATTGTTTCAAAGCGTTTAAATAAATACAGGGACAAAAGTACGGGGAGTATTATAAATAGGATGTAAAAAGTTAGTGTAAAAGTATAAAGATTTTATAAAGAAAATGCGCACACAACAATCATGTTCCTACGAATGACAACAATTTAATAAATAAGCAGGCAA
>Ga0209343_10008014_pt1 | contig 12362 bp, 13 predicted proteins | sample RifCSPlowO2_02_FD_184026 | JGI IMG/M metagenome (GOLD analysis project Ga0209343, IMG submission 184026) | Groundwater microbial communities from Rifle, Colorado - Rifle CSP2_plank lowO2_0.2 (SPAdes) (version 2) | ecosystem: Environmental > Aquatic > Deep subsurface > Groundwater | place... | reverse complement strand
GCCCGCGCTCGCCGACGTGATCGTGGCCGCGGCCGCGACGGACCCGGCGCTCTGCCGCCTCTTCGCCCGCGTCGCGCTCGGCGAGGAGGACTATCGCCGGCGGCGCCTCGAGCTCGCGTGGCGCGTCGTGCGGGCCCGCCTCCGGGCCCGTCTCGGACGGTTCATCTCAACGGAACGGAGGACGTGATGCCGAAGCCCGAGCTGGAGTTCTTCAGACCCGACACCCTCCCATGGGAACCCGTCGCCGCCTCCCCGACCGGCGGCGCCGGTGGAGCGGGCGTGAGCCAGAAGATCTTGAGCCGCGACGCCGCGAGCGGGGACCTCACGCGCCTCCTCCGATTCGAGGCCGGGGTCGAGACCACCGAGGCGATCGTCCACGACTTCTGGGAAGAGGTGTGGATCCTGGAGGGCGAGCTGATCGACCTCGGCAAGCGCCGGACCTTCACCGGGGGCATGTACGCCTGCCGGCCGCCGGGGATGGTGCACGGCCCCTACCGCGTGCCGCAGGGCTGCATGACGCTCGAGATCCGATACCGGAAGTAGGGCCGCCCTCGGCGGGCCGCTCAGCGGGTCGTCGCGTCAGCGGGGACGACCAGGACCCGCGTCCGCCGCAGGCGGATTCCCTCCGCGGGCCCTCGCGCGCCGAACGCCACCACGAGCCGGAGCCCGCGCCGGCCGGTGACCAGCACCAGCTCCGCGTCGCCCGGCCGCACGAACCACGCGCGGTCGCCGGGCCGGAGCGTCCGGCTCACGTGCACCGCGACCGGCCCGCTCACCGGGCGCCACCGGACGCGCACCGGCCGCACCAGCGCACCCGCGCCCACGACGACGGCCGCGAGAACGCCGAGCGGCGCCGCGCCGGCGCCCGGCAGCGACAGGGCGAGCGCCGCCCAGAGTGGGAGCCATGCGACGAGGGCGTCGAGGGCGCGGAGCCAACCCAGGCGGTGCGTCCAGCGCGCGACGTCCGCGGGGAGCGGAGTGAGCGGGGTACGCAGCGGTTACTTGTCCTTGATCGCGGTCTCGACCTTCCTGGCGACGTCCGGCGGGATCGCGGTCATCCCGTGCGCGGTCTTGGCGTGCTCGGCGCCCTTGGCCATGACCTCGGCCACGTCCTTGCCTTCCGCGACGAAGCTGCAACCGGGCATCAGATCGCCGCACCGGAGGATTTTCGCCATGACGGACCTCCTCGAGAGTGATCGAACGAAGCCCATTGTATCCCCGGCGGGGAAGCGTGTCAGCCACACGAGGGGCGGCATCGGCTAGAATCATACGCCATGCGGATCGTCAGCATCGGTGGCGGGCCGGCGGGCCTCTACTTCGCGCTCCTCATGAAGAAGGCCGACCCGGCGCACGAGGTCACCGTCGTCGAGCGCAACCGGCCGGACGACACGTTCGGCTTCGGCGTCGTCTTCTCCGACGCCACGCTCGAGGGCTTCGCGGAGGCCGACCCGGAGACCCACGCGGCGATCACGCGGAGCTTCGCGCACTGGGACGACATCGACATCCACTACGGGGGCGCCGTCGTCACCTCCACCGGGCACGGCTTCGCCGGCATGGCGCGCCAGCGTCTGCTCGACATCCTCCAGCGGCGCTGCGCGGACCTCGGCGTGAAGCTCGAATTCCAGCGGGAGGTCGCCGACCTCGCGCCGTGGGGCGACGCCGACCTGATCGTGGCCGCGGACGGCGTCAACAGCACGGTGCGCGACCGCCGGGCCGAGCACTTCGGGCCGCACGTCGACTGGCGCCCGAATCGCTTCGTGTGGCTCGGCACCCCGTGTCCGTACCGCGCCTTCACGTTCATCTTCAAGGCGAGCGAGCACGGCCTCTGGCGCGTCCACGCCTATCGGTACGACGCGTCCACCTCGACGTTCATCGTCGAGTGCACGGAGGCGACGTGGCGGCGCGCCGGGCTCGAGCGGGCCGACGAGGATGCGACGCTCGCCTTCGCCGAGCGGCTCTTCGCCGAGGAGCTCCAGGGGCACCGGCTCCTCGCGAACCGCTCGCTCTGGCGCAGCTTTCCGACGGTCCGGAACGCCCGCTGGCATCACGGCCGGGTCGTGCTCCTGGGCGACGCCGCGCACACGGCGCACTTCTCGATCGGCTCGGGCACGAAGCTCGCCATGGAGGACGCGATCGCGCTCGCGAGGGCGCTCGGGCGCCACGACGAGGTCGAGAAGGCGCTCGTCGTGTACGAAGAGGAGCGGCGGCCACAGGTGGAGAGCCTGCAGCGCGCCGCGCAGGTGAGCCTCGAGTGGTTCGAGCAGACCGAGCGCTATCACGGCCGGCTCGTGCCGCTGCAGTTCGCGACGAGCCTGCTGACGCGGAGCCTGCGGGTGACCCACGACAACCTCCGCGTCCGCGACGCGGCGTTCGTCGCGCGGGTGGACCGCTGGTTCGCCGGGGAGGCCGCGCGGCAGAGCCGTGTCGCGCCGGCGCCGGGGCCGCCGCCGCCGATGTTCACGCCCTTCCGGCTGCGCGAGCTGGTCCTCCCGAATCGTGTGGTGGTCTCGCCCATGTGCCAGTACTCGGCCGAGGACGGCACGCCCGGCGACTGGCATCTGGTGCACCTCGGCAGCCGTGCGGTCGGCGGCGCCGGGCTCGTGATGACGGAGATGACCGACGTGAGTCGCGAGGGGCGCATCAGCCCGGGCTGCACGGGGATGTACAAGCCCGAGCACGTTCGTGCGTGGCGGCGCATCGTCGACTTCGTCCACGCGCACTCGTCCGCGAAGATCGGCCTGCAGCTCGCGCACGCCGGGCGCAAGGGCTCGACGCGGCGGCTCTGGGAGGGGATCGACGAGCCGCTCCCGTCGGGGAACTGGCCGCTGATCGCCGCCTCCGCGATCCCGTACTTCCCGCACAGCACGGTGCCCCGGGCGATGGACCGCGGGGACATGGACGTCGTGCGCGAGGACTTCGTCCGCGCGACGCGCATGGCCGCGGACGCGGGCTTCGACCTGCTCGAGCTGCACCTGGCCCACGGGTACCTCCTCGCGAGCTTCCTCTCGCCGCTCACCAACCGCCGCACCGACGCGTACGGCGGCCCGCTCGCCAACCGCGCCCGCTGGCCGCTCGAGGTCTTCGACGCCGTCCGCGCCGCGTGGCCGGACGCCCGGCCCATGTCCGCGCGGATCTCCGCGACCGACTGGGCCGAAGGCGGCATGACCCCGGAGGAGGCCGTCGAGCTCGCCCGCATGCTGCGCGAGCACGGCTGCGACATCGTGGACGTCTCGGCGGGCCAGACCGTGCCCGAGCAGCGGCCCGCCTACGGCCGGCTCTACCAGACGCCGTTCGCGGACCGCATCCGCCACGAGGCCGGTATCGCGACCATGACCGTCGGCAACATCGGCTCGTACGCCGACGTCAACTCGATCCTCGCCGCCGGGCGCGCCGATCTCTGCGTGCTCGCGCGCGCCCACCTCTACGATCCGTACTGGACGCGCCACGCCGCCCGGGAGCAGGGCGTCGACCTGCCCTGGCCGGACCAGTACGTCTCCGTCACGGGGTTCACCCCCCGGCTGCGCTGAGGCGCGGCCGCGCCAGAGGAGCGACACGCCATGGACTGGACCGGACTGGGCGACGAGGCGATCGACCTCCTGCGCCGCTACCTCATGATCGACACGACCAATCCGCCCGGCGCCGAGATCGCCGGCGCCCGCTTCCTCGCGGACGTCCTCGCGCGCGAGGGCCTCGCGAGCGAGATCGTCGAGTCGGCGCCGGGGCGCGCGAATCTCGTCGCGCGCCTGGCGGGCGACGGCGCCCTCGGCGGCGTCGTGCTCCACCACCACATCGACGTCGTCTACGCGGACCGGCGCTACTGGACCGTGGACCCCTTCGGCGGCGAGATCCGCGACGGGTTCCTCTACGGCCGCGGCGCCCTCGACATGAAATCCACGGGCATCCTCCAGCTCGTCGCGCTGCTCGCGCTCAAGCGCGCGCGCGTGCCGCTCAAGCGCGACCTGATCTTCCTCGCCACGGCGGACGAGGAGGCCGGGAGCGCGTACGGGGCCCGGTTCGTCGCCGACCGGCACCGCGACTGGCTCGCCGGCGCGGAGTACGCGATCTCCGAGCTCGGGGCCATCGTCACGCCGCCCGGCGCCCGGGCGCCGTTCGCGTCGATCGTGATCTCGGAGAAGACGGCGCTGGCGGTCCGGCTCACGGCGCGCGGCGCGCCGGGCCACGCCTCGATGCCCTGGCCCGACACGGCGCCCCACCGCCTGGTCCGCGCGCTCGGGCGCCTGCTCGACGCCGAGCGGCCGACGCGCGTCCTGCCGGAGGTGCAGGAGTACTTCGCGCGCATGGCGCAAATCCTGCCGCCGGTCGAGGCGGCGGGGTTGGACGACCTCGACCGCTCGCTCCGTGACGCGGCGTTCCGCGCCCGGTTCTTCACCAACCGGCACCACGCCGCGCTGGTGCGCACGAGCTTCGCGCTCACGATGCTCCAGGGGAGCGAGAAGAGCAACGTGATTCCCCCCGAGGCCTCCGCGATTTTCGACTGCCGGATGCTGCCGGGCGACGATCCCGACGAGATCCTCGGCTGGATCCGCGGCGTGATCGGCGACGACCAGGTCGAGGTCGCGCTCGAGAGCACGCCGAAGGTGCCCAACCTCTCGCCGCCGGACTCCGAGCTCTACAAGGCCATGGCCGCCGTGCTCCGGCGCCGTGCCCCGGACGCCGTCGTGGTGCCCGAGCTGCTCGTGGCGTTCACCGACAACTGGGTCTTCCGCCGCTGCGGGCTCCACGGGTATGGCTTCGGGCCGTTCGTCCTCGACGACGGCGAGTTCCGGCGCATCCACGGCAACGACGAGCGGATCTCACTCGAGAACGTGCGCGCGGGCGTGCGGAGCTACGTGGAGCTGCTGCGCGCCGTCGCGGGGGCGTAGCCATCGCCGCGCGCCGGCTCGCGATCCGCCGCGCCACCCGGCACGACGCCGGGACCATCTTGCGGCTGATCGAGGGGCTCGCCGAGTACGAGCGTCTCGGCGACGAGGTGGAGGCGACGGCGGCGCGCATCCGGCGGCACGGGTTCGGCCGGCGGCGTTACTTCGAGGCCCTGCTGGCCCGACGCGGGCGGACGACCGTGGGCTTCGCGCTCTATTTCTTCACGTACTCCACGTTCGCCGGGCGCCCGACGCTCTACCTCGAGGATCTGTTCGTGCTGCCCGTGGAGCGCGGGCGGGGCGCGGGGCGGGCGCTGTTGCGGGCGCTGGCGCGCATCGCCGTGCGCCGGGGCTGCGGCCGCATGGAGTGGACGGTCCTCGACTGGAACGCGCCGTCGATCCGCTTCTACCGGCGGCTGGGCGCCCGGCTTCGGCGCGAGTGGATCCTGACGCGGCTGAGCGGTGCAGCGCTCCGGCGTCTCGCCCGCCGGACCCCTCGTTCCCTATGAGGCGTCCGCATCATTGCCATGTGAAGTGAATTCACTTACACGTCCGGTATGGTCCAGATGTCCGGGCGAGGGCTCGCGACGCGGCGGCGGCTGCTCGCGGCCGCCGCCGCCGACCTGGTGGCCCGGCGGGGCGCGGCCGAGGTCACATCGATCGCGGCGCGGGGCGGAGTGTCCGTCGGGCTGATCTATCGCCACTTCGGGTCCAAGGCCACGCTGATCGCGGCGGTCGTCGAGGACTTCTACGACCGGCTCGACGCCACGGTGTTCGACGTCGATCCCGCGCCGGGCCGCGACTGGGCGACGCGCGAGCGCCTCCGGGTCGAGCGCGACGTCGCCTTCCACTACGCCGAGCCGCTCGCGCCCGTGATCCTCGGCCGCCTCGCGCGCGAGCCGGCCGTGGCGGCCGTGGAGGCGCGCTGGATCGCCCGCGAGATCGAGCTGGCGGCGCGCAATCTCGCGCGGGGCCAGCGGAGCGGTGAGATCCCGACCGACCTCGACCCGGGCCTGGCCGGCGCCATGGTGCTGGGAGGCATCCGCCAGGCGCTCGGCGCGGTGCTGAGCCGCGCCGAGCGGCCGCCGCAGACGGCGGTCGCCGAGGAGCTCTGGCGCTTCGTCGCCGCCGCCGTGCGCTGCGCCCCGTCCGCCGCGAGAGGAGAGCCCGCATGCCGAAGCTGATCTACGAGAAGCGCGACCGCATCGCCTACGTCACGCTGAACCGCCCCGAGGCGAAGAACGCGATCGATCCGGAGCTGCACCGGCTCCTCTGGCGGACGTGGGAGGACTTCCGTGACGACGCCGGGCTCGACGTGGCGATCCTGACCGGCAGCGGCGACGCCTTCTGCGCGGGCGCGGATCTCAAGACGTTCATCCCCCCCTGGCTCGGCGCCGACCCGCTGCGCGTGCGACGCGTCGTGCAGGACGGCCTCGGCGGCCTCACCCGCGGCCTGCACCGTCTCACCAAGCCCGTGATCGCGGCCGTCAACGGCTGGGCCCTGGCCGGCGGCTTCGAGCTGGCCCTGGCCTGTGACATCCGGATCGCGTCGGAGCACGCGCGCTTCGGGTCGTTCGAGGCGCGCCGGGGCTACCACCACGGTGACGGCGGCATCGTGCGCCTCGTGAACACCTGCGGGGCGGGCCTCGCCCTGGAGATGCTGCTGACGGCCGAGCCGATCGACGCCGCGCGCGCGCTCGGCTGCAACCTCGTCGCGAGGGTCGTGCCGCACGCGACCCTGCTCGCCGAGGCCGAGCGCGTCGCGCGCCAGATCCTCCGCAACGACCAGCTCGCCGTCCGCTCGGCCAAGGAGACGATTCTCGACGTGCTCGGCCGACCGCTCGACGACCAGCTCCGGATCGAGGCGCTGAACGGCTACTCCTGCGTGGCGAACCCGGCGATCCCGGGGCGTCTCGCGCGGTTCTACGACAAGACCGACCGCGGGCGCGCCGGCACGCACGCGACCGACCTCTAGCGAGGAGAGGATATGGCGGGGAAAGTGCTCTACGAGAAGCGGGGGGCGCTGGCGTACGTCACGCTGAACCGCCCCGAGGTCCACAACTGCATCGACACCGAGATGTCCGCCGAGCTCATCGGCGTCTGGGACGAGGTGAAGCGCGACCGGGAGATCCGGTGCGCGATCCTCACCGGCGCCGGCGCGCGCGCCTTCTGCAGCGGCGCGGACCTCACGCAGCTCATTCCGGCGATCCGCGAGGCCTCCGAGGAGGATAACCGCCGCCGCGCGTTCGAGGGGCCGGGCTGGGGCGGGATCTCGGGCGGCTACAAGATCCACACGCCGATCGTGGCCGCGATCAACGGTTACTGCATCGCGGGCGGTCACGAGCTGGCCGAGTTCTGCGACATCCGGATCGCCGCCGCGCACGCCACCTTCGGCCACCAGGAGATCCGGTGGGGGCTGATGCCCGGGGACGGCGGCTGCTCGCGGCTCGCGCGCATCGTCGGGCTCGGCCGCGCGATGGAGATCATCCTGACCGGCAAGATCTACGACGCCCAGGAGGCGTATCGCATCGGGTTCGTCAACCACGTGGTGCCGGCCAAGGACCTGCTGACGACGGCGACGGAGCTGGCCGAGACGATCGCCGGCAACGGGCCGCTCGCGACCCGCGCCGCCAAGCAGGCGGTCCTCCACGCCGTCGGCCGCCCGCTCGACGAGGGCATCGCGTTCGAGACCGACGCCTTCAGCTACCTCTGCCGCTCGGAAGACTGGCGCGCCGGCCAGCGCGCGTTCCTCACGCGCTCGCAGCCGACCTTCACGGGGCGATGACGTGGCGGCGCGCGTGATCACCGACGGGGAGCTCCGGGCGCTCGGCCGGGAGCCCCGCCGCCGGGAGACGGCGTGGAGCTGACGGGCCGGGTGGCGCTCGTCACGGGCGCGGCGCGTGGGATCGGCCGCGCCACGGCGCTGGCGCTCGCGACGGCGGGCGCGGACGTCGCGGTCGGCGACGTGCTCCCGGCGGTCGAGGAGACTGCGGCCGCGGTCCGGGCGGCCGGCCGACGGGCGGCGGCGGCGGTCTTCGACGTGGCCGACCCGGCCGCCGTCGGCGCGGGCGTGGCGCGCGTCCGCGAGGCGCTCGGGCCCGTCGACGTGCTCGTGAACAACGCGGGGATCGTGAACAACATCGCGCCGGTCGCGCGCATGACGCCCGAGGCCTGGCAGCGCGAGCTGGCCGTGAACCTCTCGGGCGCGTTCAACCTGATCCGCGAGGTGGTCGGGGGCATGGCCGAGCGCGGCCGGGGACGGATCGTCAACGTCTCGTCGATCGCGGCCTGGGGCGGCCTCCACCGGCAGGCGGCTTACGCGGCGAGCAAGGCGGGGCTGCTCGGCCTCACCAAGACGGTCGCCCTCGAGCACGCGCGCCACGGCGTGACCTGCAACGCCGTCCTCCCCGGTCTCATCGCGACCGAGCTGGTCGAGGCGATGCCGGCCGAGATCCGTGCGGCGGCCGTCGCGGCGACGCCCGCGCGACGGCTCGGACTGACCGAGGAGGTCGCGCGGCTGATCGCCTTCCTCGCCTCGGACGCGGCGGCCTTCATCAACGGCGCCGAGATCCCGGTCGACGGTGGACTGAGCTTGAACATGAGCCCCCTGGCCAGCGTCCGCGAGGCCAGGGAGACGCGGAGGCCAGCATGACCGATCGCCTCACGCACTCGGGGATCCCGCTGAAGCCCGTCTACACGCCCGCCGACGTCGCCGGCGAGTACGCGACCCGGCTCGGCGACCCGGGGAGCTACCCGTACACGCGCGGCCGCCGGCCGGCCGACGGCGCGGGCGGCGGCTGGATCCAGCACGAATTGTCGGGCGAGGGGACCGCGCGTCGCTCCAACGAGCAGTTCCGCTACCTGATCGCGCACGGCGCGACAGGCGTGGACGTGATCGGTGACACCCCGACGATGGCCTGGTGCGACCCGGATCACCCGATCGCGCGCCACGCGATCGGCACGCAGGGGGTGTCCGTCTGTCACCTGGGCGACTACCGCGACCTCTACGAGGGCCTGCCGCTCGACCGGATCACGCTCTCGCACTCGCTCCCCGCGCCGTTCGCGATCGCGGGCCTGTACCTGGTCGCGCGCGAGCGCGGCGCGGACCCCGCGCGGGTGCGCGGCTCGACGATCCAGGTGCCCTTCTACTGCGAGGACTGCAGCTACGCGAGCCACATGCCCTTCGCCCTGCGGCTGCGGCTGGCCGCCGACTCGATCGAGTTCGCGACGCGGGCGATGCCGCGGTTCCACGCCTTTCTCGAGGACACCTACTACATCAGCGACGGCGGGCTCGACGCCGTGGAGGAGATGGCGCTCGGCTTCGTCGAGATCCGCTATCTCGTGCGTGAGCTGCTGCGACGCGGGGTGCCGATCGACGCCTTCGCGCCGCGCATCGCGATCCTCGTGAACTGCCGCACGGACGTCTTCGAGGAGATCGCGAAGATCCGGGCCACCCGCCGGATCTTCGCGCGCATGATGCGCGAGGAGTTCGGCGCGCGGGATCCGCGGTCGCTCGCCGTCGCCGTCACCTCCCACACCTCGGGGCTCACGCTCACCGCGCAGCAGCCCGTGAACAACATCGTGCGCGGCGCCGTGCAGGCCCTCACGCTCGCGCTCGCCGGCGTCCAGGCCATCGAGATCTCCGCCTTCGACGAGGCGTTCCGGACGCCGAGCCCGGAGGCGCACCTGATCGCCCTCCGCACGCAGCAGACGATCCAGGTCGAGACCGGCGTGACGAAGGTCGCGGATCCGCTCGGCGGCGCCTACTACGTCGAGGCGCTCACCGACGAGCTCGAGCGGCGGATCGTGGAGCTGGTGGCGCGCATCGAGGCCAAGGGCGATCCCGGCGCCCTCTGCGACGGCGGCTGGTTCCGTGTGCTCTTCCAGAACGCGATGGAGCGCCACACCCGGGAGGTGCGCGAGGGACGACTCGGCGTGGTCGGCGTGAACGTCCACCGGATGGCGGAGGAGGACGACACGCTGCTCCGCGACGTCGCGGAGCGGAAGTTCGAGCCGTGCCGCGAGCGTGTCGACGAGCTGGCCGAATTCCGGCGCGCGCGCGACGGGCGGCGGGTGCGCGACGCGCTGGCGGAGCTGCGGCGAGCGGCCGAAGCCCGGACCGGGAGCCTGATGACCCCGCTCGTGGCCGCGTTCGCCTGCGGCGCGACGATGGGGGAGATCACCGGGGTCATGCGCATGGGCTACGGCATCCCGTACGACCCCCTCGGGCACCTGGAGGCGCCCGTATGAAGCCGCTCCGCGTCCTGATCTCGACGCTGGGCCTCGACCAGCACGAGGTCGGCGCCATCGCGGTCGCCCGTCTGCTCCGTGACGCCGGCATGGAGGTGGTCTACCTGGGGCGCTTCAACCTGCCGCCGGCGATCGTCAAGGCGGCCGCGGACGAGGCGGTCGACGTGATCGGGCTCTCGTGCCACTCGTGGGAGTACCTCTACTACGTCGACGAGCTGCTGGATCTCCTGCGCGCGCGCGCGCTCGACGTGCCCGTCGTGCTGGGCGGCTCCGTGCTCACGGCCGCCGACGCGCGCGCGCTCGAGGCCAAGGGCGTCGCGGCGACGTTCGGCCCCACGGCCGCCGCGGAGCAGATCCCGGCGGCGCTCCGGCGCCTGGCCGCGGCCCGGTGAGGGCGCGCGGGAGCGCGCGATGACCGACGCGCGGGCGTTCCTCGCGGCGCGCGATTTCCTGCTCGAGCACCGCGCGGAGTACGAGGCCGCGTACGCGGGCTTCCGCTGGCCGGCGCTCGAGCGCTTCAACTGGGCGCTCGACTACTTCGACGTCATGGCGCGCGGCAACGACCGTCCGGCCCTGCGGGTGGTCGACGACGGGGGCCGTGAGCAGGCGCTCTCGTTCGCGGAGCTGGCGGCGCGCTCCAGCCGCGTGGCGAACTTCCTGCGGGCCCTGGGCGTGGCGCGCGGCGACCGCGTCCTCCTGATGCTCGGCAACGAGGTGCCGCTGTGGGAGACCATGCTCGCGGCCATCAAGCTCGGCGCCGTCGTCATCCCCGCCACCGGTCTGCTGTCGACCGACGATCTGCGCGACCGCCTCGAGCGCGGGCGGGTGCGCCACGTCGTGGTCGGCGCGCCGCACGCGCCCAAGTTCGACGCGCTGCCCGGCGGGTACACGCGCGTCTGCGTCGGCGGTGACGCCCCCGGCTGGACGCGCTTCGCGCAGGGCTACGACGCCGCGCCGGACTTCGTGCCGGAGGGCGAGACTCTCGCCACGGACCCGTTGCTGCTCTACTTCACCTCCGGCACGACCGCGAAGCCCAAGCTCGTCCTGCACTCGCAGCAGAGCTACCCGGTGGGCCATCTGTCCACCATGTACTGGATCGGGCTCCGCCCGGGCGACGTGCACTGGAACATCAGCTCGCCCGGCTGGGCCAAGCACGCGTGGAGCTGCCTGTTCGCGCCGTGGAATGCCGGCGCCACGGTCTTCGTGTACGACTACGCGCGCTTCGACGCCGGGCGGGTCCTCGCCGCGCTGGTCCGGCACGGGGTGACCACGCTCTGTGCGCCGCCGACGGTGTGGCGCCTGCTCATCCAGGAGGATCTCGCCGCCCATCGCGTCGGGCTGCGCGAAACGCTCAGCGCGGGCGAGCCGCTCAATCCCGAGGTCATCGAGCAGGTCCGGCGCGCCTGGGGCCTCACGGTCCGGGACGGCTTCGGCCAGACCGAGACCACCGCGCTCGTCGGCAACTCGCCGGGCCAGCCGGTCAAGCCGGGCTCGATGGGGCGGCCGCTGCCCGGCTGGCGCGTCGAGCTGCTGAGCCCCGACGGCGAGCCGGCCGACGAGGGCGAGGTCTGCCTCGAGCTCGCGGGCCGCCCGCTCGGTCTGATGCTCGGCTACGCGGGCGACGCGGAGAAGACGGGAGAGGCGCTGCGCGGCGGCCACTATCACACGGGAGACGTCGCGGCGCGCGACGCCGACGGCTACATCACCTACGTGGGCCGCGCGGACGACGTGTTCAAGGCCTCCGACTACCGCATCAGCCCGTTCGAGCTGGAAAGTGTGCTGGTCGAGCATCCCGCGGTGGCCGAGGCCGCCGTCGTCCCGAGTCCCGATCCGCTGCGCCTGGCCGTGCCCAAGGCCTTCCTGAGCCTCGCCGCCGGGCACGCGCCGACCGCCGCGCTGGCGCGCGACATCTTCGCCTTCGCGCGGGCGAGGCTCGCGCCGTACAAGCGCATCCGCCGGTTGGAGTTCGCCGACCTGCCCAAGACCATCTCGGGCAAGATCCGCCGGGCCGAGCTGCGACGGACCGAGCAGGCGCGCGGCGCCGGGCGGCGCGGTGCGCTGGAGCATCTCGAGGAGGATTTCCCCGAGCTGCGCGGCTAGTCCACATCATTCCCGAACGGCGATCGCGCGACCGGGCGGGTGGTGCAGGGTGCGCCTCGGGCGGGGTCGGCGAGACCCGTCCCCGCCGCGTGGCCACGGACCCCGCGCGCAGGATGGAGCCCAGCCGCACAG
>Ga0209343_10008010_pt1 | contig 12364 bp, 12 predicted proteins | sample RifCSPlowO2_02_FD_184026 | JGI IMG/M metagenome (GOLD analysis project Ga0209343, IMG submission 184026) | Groundwater microbial communities from Rifle, Colorado - Rifle CSP2_plank lowO2_0.2 (SPAdes) (version 2) | ecosystem: Environmental > Aquatic > Deep subsurface > Groundwater | place... | reverse complement strand
GAAACAACACCGTTCGACACACGGCCGAGAACTACATCTTCCTCAAGCTGTTCATGCCCGATGCGCTGGGCCAGCCGTCGTCGATGCCGACGCTCGGGTTCACGCCGGCTGACGCGGCGAGGATCACGCTGGCGCTCGCGAGCCTCCGCAAAACCGACCTGCCGGCGTCGTACGTCCTGAAGCCTCCGCCGCCCAAGTCGTACCGGCCGGCCGGCCGCTTCGGCGAGCTGATGTCCCGCTACCGGTGTCTGAGCTGCCACAGCGTCGGCGGATTCGGCGGCGACCTGTCGACGGTGCCGCTGGATCGCATCGGCAGCCAGTTGAGACGCGACTATATCGCCTCCTATCTCCTGAACCCGGGCGCCGTGCGTGTGAGCGTCGAAGAGCGCATGCCGGTCTTCCACATGCAACCCGACGAGGCGAACGCCTTCGCCGACTATCTATCGACCGTGTTTCTCGACGACAGTCTCGAGAAGTACGACGCGAACTTCACCGGGACCGAGGCGCGGCGCGGCCGGGAGTTGTACGGTCAGCTCGGATGTGCCGCGTGTCATCAGCTCGGGACTACGGGCGGGTACGTCGGGCCCGAGCTGTCGACGACCGGCGCGCGGCTGAAGCCTGGATGGATTGCGGGGTGGCTGACCACGCCGACCGCTTACCGGCCGGGGACGCTGCAGCCGGACTACGGCTTGTCCAGCGACGAAGCGCGTGCGCTCGCCGCGTATCTGAGCAGCCTCGGCCGCAGTGGGGATGCGAATGCGGGTGCGGGAGGCGCGCGGTGAACCGCTACGGCTGGCGATGGTCGGCGTGCGGCGCGCTTGCGCTCGCGGTGCTGGCTGGCTGCAAAACCGGCCCGGAGAGCGCGCCGGGCGATCCGATGCTCGACGCGATTCGCGCCGAGGAACGCGCCGGCGACTTGTCGTACACGGAGAGCCAGGGCAAGCTCCTTTTCGTCCACTACTGCGCGACATGCCATGGCGAGGAAGGCAAGGGCGATGGTCAGAACGCGTCGAACCTGAATCCGCCCCCGCCCGACATGAGCGTCTCGAAGAACACGCGGGATCCGGCGTTGCTCAGAAAAGTAATCGCCGAGGGAAGTGCCGCCATCGGACGGTCGCCGCAGTCGCCGCCCTGGGGGCGCAGTCTCAGCCGCCGGCAGATCGACTATCTCGTCGCGTACTGCCAGTCCATGGGGCGCCAGAAGCCCTGATGCTCGGACCTCTTCATGGAAGGTGCCATGGGCCATTCGTTCGTCTATGCGCGGCGGCCACAGCGCGTGTACTGGGAGACCACTCGCGCTTGCGATCTCGCCTGCCGTCACTGCCGCGCGGAAGCGGTACCTGATCCCGACCCCGCCGAGCTCACAACGGCCGAGGGACGGCGGCTGCTGGAGCGTGTGGCTGCGTTCGGTGAGCCGCTCCCGCACGTGGTCTTGACGGGCGGCGACCCGCTGAAGCGCAAGGACCTCTTCGAGCTCATCGCAGCGGCGCGCGAGCTCGGCCTCCGTGTCTCGGTCGCCCCGAGCGCCACGCCTCTGCTGACGCCCGAGGCGCTGCGGCAGCTTCACGCCGCCGGCATCGATGCCATCTCACTGAGCCTCGATGGATCCACCGCCGGGGATCACGACGCCATCCGGGGCATTCCTGGGACATACGAGCGGACACTGGAGGCCGTTCGAATCGCGTGCGAGACCGGCCTGCCGTTTCAGGTGAATACTCTGGTCTGCGCCGAGACCGTCGACGACCTGCCGGCGATCCATGACCTGGTGGTCGCCGTGGGCGCCGCTCGCTGGAGCCTCTTCTTCCTCGTCACGGTGGGACGCGGGCAGGTGCTCCAGCCGGTGTCGGCCGCCCGCGCCGAGGCCCTGCTCGGCTGGGTCGCCGGCCTCTCGGGGCCGCCGGGCCGGGGCCACCTGGTCGTGACCACGACCGAGGCGCCGCAGCTGCGTCGCGTCGTCCTCGAACGGCGACGCCACGCCGACGGCACGGCCCCAGAATTGGCGCCAGCCGCCGGGGGCTCCGCTCATGCCGCCGCAGGCATCCGCGACGGCAACGGCATCGTGTTCATCTCGCACACCGGTGAGATCTACCCGTCGGGCTTTCTGCAGATCTCCACCGGCAACGTGCGGCGCGACGACGTGGTCGAGATCTACCGCACGGCAACGCTCTTCCAGGAACTGCGTGACCCGGGCGGCTTCGGCGGCCGGTGCGGACGGTGCGAGTATCGCTGGGTCTGCGGCGGCTCCCGTGCCCGGGCGTTCTCGACATCAGGTGATCCGCTCGCCGAGGATCCCCTGTGCGTGTACGACCCCGCCCGCCCGGACGGCTCCGGCCCCGGCCGCGCCTGATCCCTTGCGCGCTGTTTACGGTCTCCGGAAGTCGACGCCTTCCTTCAGAAGCTTTTCAAAACGATCCGGGCCCAGATTGTTCTCGGCGCAGACGTATTCCTGAAGACGCGTGCCCTCCCGCAGCATCAGGCTCGAACGCATCGTCCAGGGCTTCGTGAGCACGTTGGGATCCTCGATGGTCACGTCGTAGTTGATCTGATCCTTGTCTATACGGGTGTACCGCTCGGTGATATGGAGTGCGTCCGAGTGGAAGGTTCCCGCACCCGCCAGCCAGGTCTTGTCGTTGAAGCCGATCACATCCACGACCAGGGTGTCTCCCTCCCAACGCCCCACCGAATTGCCCATGTAGCTCGGCAGCAGATCGTCGGGATGCTTCGCGTTCAACGGAATCACCCGAAAGAGGCTCATGTACTCGTAGAGAAACACGATTTGCTTCGGGGTGTGGACGATCTGGATGGGAAAGAGCGACACGTTGTTTGCTCGTGGCAGCCCGGGAGGGAGGCAGTGTGTCGTCGGATCATCGATGCCCCGCCTGTTAAATGCCTCCACGACCTTCTGGGCGGCCCAGGGCTGATACGGCGCCGCCTCGCCGCCAGGTATCGGGTCCGAGGACGACGGATTGGCCGGTGCGGAGGGATCGACCCCCGTTCCGCCGACGCCCAAACCCGTGTTGGCCTCCTCCCAGGTTCCGCGCTGTTTGCTGTTGCCCTGCCAGACGCCCGTCAGGTCCGGCTTCCCATCGGGAGTCCGCGGAACCGCGCTTTTCGCCGGAGGCGCGCCAGTGCTCCGCACGGCTCGCTGTGCGAAGAGTGAAGACGGCAGACAGGCGATGACCATCACCACGGCCATAAGGGTGCCGCGCATTACCGCACCTCCACTGCAGGAACTTTTCCTCCTTCGCCAGTACCGGCCGGAGGCCCGAAGAACAGCTTCTTGCCGTCGGAGAACGTGACCTCTCGCGAATGTGCCCAGTTCGTGCCGTCCCTGGCCCGCCAACCGAAGACGACCACTGTGTCTCCCGGCTTCATGGTCGTGTCCTTTTTCCAGCCTGTCCGGTACAGGACGCCGGGAGGATAGCCCTCGAACTTCCAGTTGGCCGCTTTACCGTCGTCGTCCTTCACATCCACGTAGAAATAGCTGTGCGGGTTCGTCCATTCAATTTTCGTGATCACGCCCGTCAGGGTAAGAGGCTTATTGGCATCGTATTCCGCGCCGAAGGAGTGATGCGCACGCAGGGGAGTTGCCAGGAACACTGCCGCAAGAGCCAGCCACAACACAGCGGAGACCTGCTTCGGCATCGTTCACCTCGCTATCGATGGGGTGGCTCAATCGGCAGCAATGACGGCATGCTACACCTGCCGAGGTTCGGTCCGCAAAAAAGATGCGCTACCATAAGGGGATGGCCCTCGACGAGCGCGCCCTTTTCACGGAAAAGCTGGAAACCCGGCCCGGCCGGTATCAGTGCCCCAGGTGCCGGCGGACGGGCGAATACAGCATTCGGTGGGCGCGGCACTCGAAGAAGGACAGGCTGCCGGCCGGGGCCGACGAGCGCGACCGGGCCAAGTTCGAAAAGCTGCGCGACTACCTGCTCCGCCTCGACGACGAGGTCGCGTGCAAGACGTGCGGCAAGAAATTCGAGATCCCGTCGCAACACTCCCTCATGTTCGTGGACCAGCTTGCGGGTCTGCCCAACGAAGAAGACCTCGAACGGGAAATCAACGTCGCGTCGGGAGAGCCGGAACCTGCGCCCGACAGCAAGCCGGCGTTGCCCGCCCGGTTCACGCGCAAGTCGGGCGGCTGGAAATAGCAGCTTCGGGCGTTATCTCGATCCCTTCTTTGCGGCTTCTGCGGCGGCTTTCTCGTCGGCGCGATGTCCGACGAGGAGGTTGGTCATCCCGTAGTTTCCCTCGTGACACGCGTACTCGTAAATCGGCCCGTTGGACCTGGCCATCGGAAGCACCGCCGTCCAGGGTCTCGTGTACGTCGCCGGATCGTGCACGGTGAACGCGTAGTCGATGGCGCCCTCGGCCGTTCGCGTGAACCGCTCGACCACGCGCAACGCGTCGCTGGCCGGGAATCTGAATATCGTCTTGTCGCTGTAGCCCGTGGTTTCGACCACGAGCGTGTTGCCGTCCCAGCGGCCGCGCGAGCTTCCCATCCACTGGCGGAGGTTCGGTCCGAGATGAGGACGCCCGTCGAGAGGGATGAACCGGGTCTCGGCGAGCATCTCGTACCGGATCGCGACGTAGTCGGGAGTCTGAACGATGTGGTAGTTGTTGTTGTAACCGGTGGGGAAGGGCGGCACGCTGTGGTACAAGAGGCAGCGCTCCTGCAGAGACCGATCCTCCCATGAATCGGCGGGGCCGCGTCCCGCCCGGGCCGCTTCACGGGCGGCAGCCCGGCGCTGGCCTTCAGGCGTCAGCGGCGGGAGCTTGCCGCTGGGCGGGTCGACGATGAGCGACGTTCGCTTCAACGGCGCTCCCCGGTCATACCACTCGTTGTTGTACGCGAGCGCGACATCGGCGGCGGCGTTCGCGGGTCGGCGGTCGGCGCGGGTGCTGACTTCTTCGGCGATTGCCGCCCACTCGGTCTCGGAGAGGAACTCTCGACCGGCGAGATTGTCGGGTCTCTCGAGCGGCGTCGGGGTGCCGTTGTCCCACAGGCCTTGCAGGTCCGGATGACCCCAGGGCGTGCGCGGCGGCGTCCACGTTTTCGTCCCGCCTCGTGTCTTCGGCTCGATCCGGGATGCAGGCGCCTGCCCTACCGCGGGCACGACCCACGCCACGATCATCATCGCCGCCAGCGCTTGCGTGACCGACAGCCGATTGCGCATTTCGGTCTCCTTGTCTCTGGCTGCACTCCACCACGACATTGAAGGCGGAGCGATGTTCTATTCTACCCCCTTAGATTGGACGTTCGTACCGGAGGGAGAGACGCCATGTCCGTAGAACTCATCTCGATCATCGCTCTCGTCGCGATCTTCCTGATCGCGACGGTGCTGCCCGTCCACATGGGTGCGCTCGCCCTCGTCGCGGCCTTCATCGTCGGAACCACCCTCGTCGGGGAGTCCGCCGACGCCATCGTCGCGGGCTTCCCGGGCGACCTGTTCCTCATCCTCGTCGGCGTGACCCTGCTCTTCGCGATCGCGAAGGACAACGGCACTGTCGACTGGCTGGTCAACGTCGCCGTACACGCCGTCGGCGGCCGGATCGCGCTGATCCCGTGGGTCATGTTTGCCGTCACCGGGCTGATCACCTCCGTCGGCGCCGTCGTCCCGGCGTCGGTCGCGATCATTGCTCCGATCGGCATGGGTTTCGCGCGGCGGTATCGGATCAAGCCCATCCTGATGGGCCTGATGATCATCAACGGCGCGAGCGCCGGGGGATTCTCGCCGCTGAGCATCTTCGGAAGCATCGTCAACGGCGTCGTCGAGCGCAACAACCTGCCCGGCAGCCCGTTGCTGCTGTTCTTCAGCTCGATGCTGTTCAACGTCGTGCTGGGCATCGTCGTCTTCGTGCTGTTCGGCGGCCGCGTGCTGATCGGCCAGCGCGACCTGGGACTAGCTGCAGACGACGAGACCGCCGGCCTTCGGCCGTGGACCACGCAGGCGGGCGGCACGCCGGTCCCTGCGAGCGGCGCGGACGCGGCGCGCGCGACCCTTGACCGTAACCGGATCCTCACTCTGATCGGGATCATCGGCCTCGCCATTGGGGCGCTGTTCTACGACCTGAACGTCGGCTTCATGGCGATCACCGTCGCCGTGCTGCTGTCGCTGGCCGCACCGAACCTGACCAGGGGCGCCGTCAGCAAAGTCGCGTGGCCCACCGTGCTGCTCATCTGCGGGATCGTCACCTACGTCTCGCTGATGGAGCGGATCGGCACGATCGACTACCTGGGCAACGGCGTGGCCGGGATCGGCGCGCCCCTGTTCGCCGCCGTGCTGATCTGCTACATCGGCGCCGTGGTGTCCGCGTTCGCCTCGACGACCGGCATCCTCGGCGCGCTGATCCCGCTGGCCGTGCCGTTCCTGCTCACCGGCGAGGTCGGCGCGGTCGGGCTGATCATCGCACTGTCCATCTCGGCGTCTGTCGTGGACTCCAGTCCGTTCTCGACCAGCGGGGCGCTGGTGGTGGCCAACTCCCCCGACGAGCAGTGCGACCAGGTCTTCAGGCAGCTGATGGTCTGGGGCTTCTCGATGGTGGCCATCGCCCCGGTTGTGACCTGGCTCGTCTTCGTCGTCCCCGTGTGGCTGTAGCGCAGGCGGTCACACGCCCGCAGCCTTGAGTGCTGCGAGCACGCGCCCATCCCGGAACGGCACGCGGCGGAGACGAACGCCGGTCGCATCGTAGATCGCGTTGGCGACGGCCGCCACCGTCGGTCTGCACGCCGCCTCGCCAGCTCCATAGTGAGGAAGATCGGGCCGGTTCGGCCTGGGGTCTCCGTTCAGCAGCACGACGTCGATCTGCGCCGGCGTGTCCTTGTGCGTCAGAGTGGGGTGAGAGTTCCAGTCCACACTCGTCACTTTCTCGGTGTCGAACCGCACTTCCTCGTGGAGCGTGCGGCTCAGGGCGTAGAGCATGTTGCCCTCGATCGTGCGGCGCAGCCCCTCGGGGTTGATGACCAGTCCGCAGTCGTGCGCGCAGACGAGGCGCTTGACCCAGACGTGACCCGTTCCGCGATGCACTTCCACTTCGGCGATCTGCGCGACGACCGTCTGGTTACGGAAGCAGTACGAGACACCGCGTCCTGTGAGAATCGATCCGGTACCGAGCGGTTTCGGCGACGGGCGGGCGTCCCAACCATAGGTCTCCGCCGCGGCCTTGACCGCATTGATGGAGCGGGCCCGCCTGAACTGGTTGTCGTCGGTGGCGCTGGCGGTGAGGAGCCTCAGGCGAAACTCGACCGGATCGGCGCTCGCCGCGGCTGCCAGCTCGTCGATGAACGATTCGCCGGCGAAGGTCACCTGCGGGCCGTTGGGATCCCGCAGGTTTCCGGTGCGAAGCGGCGACTCCCACACCAGGGGCATCCTCACGACCTGCGCAACCCTGCGCCGGTTCGGAATCGCATAGAGCTCCGAGGGGATGGCCGCGCCGCCACGCGCGGGCGCAGACGGCCTCGTTCCGATCAGCTGAGCGATCAGGACCGTGTCGGGCTCGTTATAACCCAGGTGATTGTAGTCAGCGGATCGCGCGTTGTATTCCAGCGCAATGAGGTTGCCCTGGCCGTCCAGCCCTCCTCGCATCGTGAATGTATACGCCGGGCCCTTCGTATCCCAGGCTGTCTCCTCGTGCCTCATCCACTGCACGCGAACGGGCCGGCCGATCTCCTTCGCCAGGAAGGCGGCCTCGAAGCCCGCGTCGTCGGCGGCCGAGCGACCGTATAACTGGGGTCCATCCATCCAGATGACGCGCACGCGATCCGGTGGCATCCCAAGAAACTGAGCGACGCCCGTCCGCAGGCCATAGGCTTTCATGTCGTTGGACCAGATCGTCATCTGACCGTTCGACGGGTCGGCCATGGCATGGGCCGGACCGATGGCCGTGTGGCCCTGGAACGGGAAATCGTATTCAGCCTCGATGACCTTCGCGGCGCCTGCGATCGCCCTGTCGGGGTCGCCGACCACGTCCGGGTCGCGGCTCGACGTGGGCGTGGCGTGGCGCATGTAGTTGTACAGCTCTTCCGAGGTCGGGAAAGAAGGCGTCGCCGGCTTCTGCCAGTTGACCTTGAGCTGTCTGGCCGCTCTGACTGCCTGCTCTTCTCGCTCGCAGACAACCGCGATGTAGTTGCCCTTGCTCACCACTCTGATGAATCCGGGAACGCCTCGGACGGAAGACTCGTCGATGCTGATCAGCGTGGCGCCGGCCACCGGCGGCTTGACGTTGCGCGCGTGAACCATGCCGGGAATCGTGGCGCCCACGGCCCACTTCAACGAGCCGTCGACCTTCGGAGGAATGTCGTAGCGCTGTACCGACTGGCCGACGATCTTGAGGTCCTGAACCGCCTTCACCTTCGCGACACCCGTGGTCGCATTGATGTGGTCACCGGTCAGCGTGACGTTGAACCGCTTTCCGCCGATCAGTTCTCCGTAGGTGGCTGTTCTCGACGGGTCGGCTTTGACGGCGATCACGCCCTCGCGGACAGCGAGCTCGTCGACGGGCACCGCAAACCGCGCGGATGCCAGACCCAGGAGGACGCGCCGGGCCTCGGCTGCGACGCGGCGCATGGGCCAGCCGTCGACCTGGATCCCATCCGAGCCGCCCGAACCGCCCTGGTCGACGGTGGTGTCGGTGCGGCCCATGATGAGCGTCGTCCTGGTGTAGGCGATGTCCAGTTCATCGGACATCATCTGCCGGAAGGCCGTTCCGGTCCCCTGGCCCCCGTCCGTTTTCCCCACGTAAAAGGTCGCCGTACCGTCCTCATGAATGACGATCCACGAATCGAGTTGTCTGAAGTCGGGGTCGGGATACGGCCCGGCAGCCTGGGCCATCGCGGCGTCGGCGCTGGCCTCGGGGCTGAGCGGATTGGCGTCGGCGATCGCCGCGGCGCTGAAGCTCACGACGAGCAGGCCCGAACCCTTGATGAAGTTCCTTCGGGAGGTGGTGCCGTTCCACTGCTCCAGCAGTTCTTCGATCTGTTTCGGAATGTTCGTGAAGGTGGTCATGCGACACCTCCGCTGCCCGCCGCCGCCCCGCCAGCCGCCATCGACGTCGCCGCCCGCTTGATGGCGGCATGAATGCGGTAGTACGTCATGCAGCGGCACAACGCCCCGGCCATGCCCTCCCGGATCTCCGCGTCGGTCGGATTCGGCTTGCGGTCCAGCAGCGCCGTGGCATTCATGATTTGCCCGTTCTGGCAGAAGCCGCACTGGGGCACCTGCTCGTCAATCCAGGCTCGCTGTACGGGGTGCAGCGCGCCTGCTTTGGCCAGCCCTTCGAGCGTGGTGATCTCGCCCTTGACGCTCGAACACGGCGTGACGCACGACCGAACCGCCGTGCCGCCGATGATCACCGTGCACGCTCCGCACTGGCCCAGTCCGCAGCCGAACCGCGGGCCCTGCAGGCCGAGATCGTTGCGCAGGATATAGAGCAGCGGAGTCGACGGGTCGATATCCACCGTGTGCGCGCCACCGTTCACCTTTAATGCGATCTTGCTCATGCTCCACTCTCCTGACGAGCCGGCCCGGCCGCCGCGGCGCGTCGCCCCTATTGTAGGGCGGACCCGCCCCTGTTCCCATTCCGGCACGGTCTTCGGCCGGCTGAAGCATTGACGCCGGGACGTCGAATCGCGGCCGCCTCGCGGCCGCCTCCTTGACACCTCCGGGACCCGAGTGCTACAAACCGGTCGCCGCGTCAAATCGTCCGCACGCTCGACGACCGGCGTTCGATGATGCCCGCCAGGTGGTCGCGGGACGCGGCCATCCCGGGAGCCTTGACGCACGTTCACAGGACACGCCTGCGGCAGATCGCCTCCACGTCGAGTCCGTCTGCTCGCGGGATCCCCAGTGATTGGGGCACGAAGACGACACAGCCCGGCGGCCGCCCGCGCGAGGGGCGGTCCCTGGTCACGGAGGCATCTCGGACATGACGCACAAGTTTCTGGTGCACGCGCCGGGCGACAGCGTCGGCGTCGCGGTGGAACCCATATCGGCCGGCGAGACGGTACACGGCGTGGTGCTCGAGGATAACTCGACCACCACGATCACGGCCCGGGACGGCATCCCGCTCGGTCATAAGATCGCGCTCGTGCCGCTGTCGGCGGGCGATTCGGTGACGAAGTACGGCGAATCCATTGGCCGGGCCCTCGCGTCCATCGTGCCCGGCCAGCATCTCCACGTTCACAACGTCAAGAGCGCGAGGTGGTAGCGGTGCCCCAGGAGATCTTCGCGTATCGCCGCGAGAACGGGACGTTCGGCGTCCGCAACCACGTGCTCATCCTGCCGCTCGACGACCTGTCGAACGCCGCGGCCGAGGGCGTGGCGAAGCTCATCCCGGGCACTCTGGCGATTCCGCATGCCTACGGCCGGCTGCAGTTCGGCGAGGACCTCGACCTCTTCTTCCGCACCCTCATCGGCACAGGCGCCAACCCCAACGTTTCGGCCTGCGTCGTCATCGGCATCGAACCGAACTGGACCCAGCGCGTGGTCGACGGCATCGCGACGACCGGCAAGCCCGCCGCGATGTTCTCGATCGAAGGCGCCGGCGATCTGCGGACCATCGAACGAGCCTCCCGCACGGCCATTGGCTTCCTGCAGCGCGCCAGCGAGCAGCGCCGCGAGCGCGTGGACTTCACCAAGGCCATCGTCAGCATGAAGTGCGGCGAGTCGGATACGACCACGGGGCTCGCCTCCTGCCCGGCCATGGGCCAGTTTGCCGAGCGCCACACCGGTGCGGGTGGCACGGTCCTGTTCGGTGAGACCTCCGAGCTCACCGGAGGCGAGCATATCGTGGCGGGCCGCATGGCCACGCCGTTGCTTCGCGACCGTTTCATGAAGATCTTCAACGACTACGTCGGGTTCATCGAGGCGCAGGGCGTGGATCTGTTCGGCTCGCAGCCGACGCAGGGTAACATCGCGGGCGGCCTGACGACGATCGAGGAGAAGGCGCTCGGTAACATTCAGAAAATGGGCAAGTGCCAGGTGGCCGGTGTTCTCGAGCCGGCCATGCCACCGGCCGGGCCAGGACTGCACTTCATGGACACCTCGTCGGCCGCGGCCGAGCACATCACACTCATGGCGGCGGCCGGCGCAGTCATCCACCTCTTCGCCACGGGGCAGGGGAACATCATCGGCAACCCGATCGTGCCGGTCATCAAGATCTCGGGCAACCCCCACACGGTGGCGACGATGAGCGAGCACATCGACATCGACGTGACCGGCCTGCTCCGGCGCGAGATCACGCTGCCGCAGGTCGGCGACGTCGTGATGGAGTCCGTCGCGAGAACAGCCAACGGCAGGCTCACGGCGGCCGAGCTGCTGGGCCACCGGGAGTTCGTGCTGACGAAGCTCTATCGGAGCGCCTGACGCGGCAGGCGGTGGAAGACAAGGGCGATCCACAGCCGCGGTATCGGCCCGATGGGGCTTGGCGGCGACACGACGGCCCTGGCGGTCCCCATCGAGATCCCGCGGTGGGTTGTGGAGCGCACGTGTGCGTGGGTGAATCAGTTCCGCCGCCTGCGGGTGCGCTACGACAACGACTCGAACGGGCCCGGAAGTGCGCTATGGCGCCGAAGACCGCCGCGCCCGCGCGTTGCGCTGCTGGCGCCGGCCAATCATGTCCAGCACGGTGATTGTTCCGACAAAGAGTGCGATACCGCCGAAGAGGATCAGCAGCCCGGTCACGACTCAGCCCCTCCCGCAACGAGTATTGCTGCACAGCCCACGAAGAATACCCACAGTCCGATACCAAGCAGAGCCAGCTGCGGCGAAAATGCGCCTTCACCCAGGAACTGCCCAAAGACCAACGCTCCGAGCGCGAGATTCGCGGTGTCTGGCAGCTTGTCTGCGAACATCGTGCGCTGCGCCGTTTTCAATACTAGCATCGTCCGGCCGCCGCCAGGTATCGATGCGAGCGACATGCCGTCGCGAAACAGGCCCAAGTACCGCCGGCGACCACCAGAAGGATGGCAATTCTTGCCAAGCCCGCGAGCAACAGTCGCGTCCGTTTCTCCGTACTCTCCTCAGCTGAAGAACGCCGCCGGCTCCACGTATAATCCCCGCGTCCACTCACAGGGAAGGTGGCACTCACACTTGGCCACCGACTTGGCGCCTACGAAGTCCTCTCGCTGATCAGCGTCATCCTGAACTGGACGGCAGGACTGAACAAGTGAGGTGAGGGCTGCGGGACTGCCTCAGAGATCGAGGACGAGGCGTAGGCCATCGGCGATGGCGCCAAGCCGATCGCCAGGCAAGGCGTTCAGGCGCTCGATGAAATCGGCCCGAAGCACCTTTTGGACGTCGTAGACGTTTGCGACGGACGTCTGTGCCAGGTGTGTGTCTCGGCGGTCGAGCCGAACGTTACC
>Ga0209343_10008009_pt1 | contig 12365 bp, 8 predicted proteins | sample RifCSPlowO2_02_FD_184026 | JGI IMG/M metagenome (GOLD analysis project Ga0209343, IMG submission 184026) | Groundwater microbial communities from Rifle, Colorado - Rifle CSP2_plank lowO2_0.2 (SPAdes) (version 2) | ecosystem: Environmental > Aquatic > Deep subsurface > Groundwater | place: Rifle... | reverse complement strand
GCACCAGCTCGAGATCCAGCGGTGCGGCGATCAGCTCGTAGTCGTGGGTCGTCAGGTTTTCCGGGCGACCCAGCCAGTAGCGCACGCCGCCGGTACCGATCCCGGCGACGCCAAGGCCGGCCAGGCCGATAAGGATTTGTCTGCGGGTAAACGCCATATTCATTTCCGTAGCCCGGATGCAATCCGGGACAGCCCACCGCGAAGTGCATCCGGGCCACCAATTGCAACATCTTCTCATTTAAGCGATGGCGCTGGCGACCCCGAAAACGGGGCAAGATGCCGCAGCAGTGGCCAGGAACGACAAGGGCAGCCTGGGCTGCCCTTGTGCTTCAAATCATTCCCACTCGATGGTCGCTGGCGGCTTGCTCGATACGTCGTAGGTGACGCGGGAGATGCCTTCGATCTCGTTGATGATGCGGTTGCTGACCTTCTCCAGCAGCTCGTAGGGCAGGTGCGCCCAGCGTGCGGTCATGAAGTCGATGGTTTCCACCGCGCGCAGGGCGACGACCCAGGCGTACCGACGACCGTCACCGACCACGCCGACCGACTTGACCGGCTGGAACACCACGAAGGCCTGGCTGGTCTTGTGGTACCAGTCGAAGTTGCGCAGCTCTTCGATGAAGATGTGGTCGGCGCGGCGCAGGATGTCCGCGTATTCCTTCTTCACTTCGCCGAGGATGCGCACGCCCAGGCCCGGGCCCGGGAACGGGTGGCGGTAGACCATGTCGTAGGGCAGGCCCAGCTCCAGGCCGATACGCCGCACTTCGTCCTTGAACAGCTCGCGCAATGGCTCGACCAGCTTGAGGTTCATTTCCTCGGGCAGGCCGCCGACGTTGTGGTGCGACTTGATCACGTGGGCCTTGCCGGTCTTGGCGCCGGCCGACTCGATCACGTCCGGGTAGATGGTGCCCTGGGCGAGGAACTTGATGCTGTCCAGCTTGCTGGCTTCGGCATCGAAGACATCGATAAAGGTGCGGCCGATGATCTTGCGCTTCTTCTCCGGGTCGGCTTCGCCGGCCAGGTTACCGAGGAACTGCTCTTCGGCGTTGGCGCGGATCACCTTGACCCCCATGTTCTCGGCGAACATGGCCATCACCTGCTCGCCTTCGTGCAAGCGCAACAGGCCGTTGTCGACGAACACGCAGGTCAGCTGGTCGCCGATCGCCTTGTGCAGCAAAGCCGCGACCACCGAGGAGTCGACCCCGCCGGACAAGCCCAGCAGGACATTGGCACTGCCAACCTGGGCGCGCACCTGGGCGATGGCGTCTTCGACGATATTCGACGGCGTCCACAGCGCCTGGCAGCCGGCGATTTCCAGGACGAAACGCGAGAGGATGCGCCCGCCCTGCTTGGTGTGGGTCACTTCGGGATGGAACTGCACACCGTAGTAGCCCCGCACGTCATCGCACATGCCGGCGATCGGGCAACTCGGGGTGCTGGCGAGAATATGGAAACCTTCCGGCAGCTCGGTGACCTTGTCACCGTGGCTCATCCACACATCCAGGCCGAACACGCCATCGTCGTCGATATGGTCTTCGATGCCGTCGAGCAGACGGGACTTACCGACGATATCGACGCGGGCATAGCCGAACTCGCGCAGATCAGAGCCCTGCACCTTGCCGCCAAGCTGCTCGGCCATGGTCTGCATGCCGTAGCAGATGCCCAGCACCGGTACGCCGAGGTCGAACACCGCATGCGGCGCCCGCGGGCTATCGGCTTCATGCACTGACTCCGGGCCACCGGCGAGAATGATCCCGCGCGGGGCGAAGGCACGGATGTCCTCGTTGCTCATGTCGAACGGATGCAGCTCGCAATACACCCCGATCTCGCGCACACGACGGGCGATCAGCTGGGTGTACTGGGAACCGAAGTCGAGGATCAGGATGCGGTGGGCGTGAATATCAGGATGAGCCATGGCCGTCTCTCGTAGCGGAATTCACAAATGACAAGGGGCTGCCCCGTCGTTCTCAACAGCAACAGCCCCGTGTACTCAACAATATTAAAAATCGTTGGATTCGCATCGCGAGCGTAATGCCCGCAAGGCCGCGCCCGATCCCTTCGGGCTCGCTGCATTCACCCCATCCATGGGGGTCGCGGAAAGTAGCGCGCAAGCGCAATTGGCTGAAGCCAATGAGCATTGCGAGCGGCTTTCCAACGCCGCATGAGCCAGCGCAGCAGCGATCCGGCGATTTTTCAGCCGACCCGATAGTTCGGCGCTTCCTTGGTGATCTGTACATCGTGCACATGGGACTCGGCCATACCGGCACCGGTGATGCGCACGAACTGTGGCTTGGTGCGCATTTCTTCGATGGTGGCGCAGCCGGTATAGCCCATGGAGGCGCGCAAACCGCCCATCATCTGATGAACGATCGCGCTCATCGCGCCCTTGTAAGGTACGCGGCCTTCAATGCCTTCCGGCACCAGCTTCTCGGCACCGGCGGAGGAATCCTGGAAATAGCGATCCGAGGAACCCTGGGCCTGGGACATGGCGCCCAGCGAGCCCATGCCCCGATATGCCTTGTAGGAACGACCCTGGAACAGCTCGACTTCGCCCGGCGCCTCTTCGGTACCGGCCAGCATCGAGCCGATCATGACGCAGGAGGCACCGGCAACGATGGCCTTGGACAGGTCACCGGAGAAGCGGATACCGCCATCGGCGATCAGCGGCACGCCGGTGCCTTCCAGCGCGGCGGCGACATTGGCCACGGCGGAGATCTGCGGCACACCCACCCCGGCAACGATGCGGGTGGTGCAGATCGAACCCGGACCAATACCGACCTTGACCGCATCGGCGCCGGCTTCGACCAGAGCCTTGGCGGCATCGCCGGTGGCGATGTTGCCACCGATCACCTGCACTTCGGGGAAGTTCTGCTTGACCCAGCGCACCCGGTCGATCACGCCCTTGGAGTGACCGTGAGCGGTGTCGACGATGATCACATCGACACCTGCCGCCGCCAGCGCGGCAACCCGGTCGCCGGTATCGGCACCGGTACCGACCGCCGCGCCGACGCGCAGACGACCCTGGTCGTCCTTGCTGGCCAGCGGATAGGCCTTGGCCTTCTCGATATCGTTGACGGTCATCATGCCCTTGAGGCGGAACTGATCGTCGACGATCAGCACGCGCTCGATGCGGTGCTTGTGCAGCAACTTGCGCACCACCTGGGTGTCTTCGCCTTCCTTGACCGTGACCAGACGCTCTTTGGGCGTCATCACGTCGCGCACCTTGGCGCTCATGTTGGTCTCGAAACGCACGTCACGCGAGGTGACGATGCCGACCAGATCACCGTGGTGCAGCACCGGTACGCCGGAAATGTTGTTCTGCCGGGTCAGGTCGAACAGGTCACCCACCGTGGCATCGGCCTCGATGGTGATCGGATCCTTGACCACCCCGGACTCGTAGCGCTTGACCTTGCGCACCTCGAGAGCCTGCTGCTCGATGGTCATATTCTTGTGAATAATGCCAATGCCACCCTCCTGGGCCATGGCAATCGCCAGACGGGCCTCGGTAACGGTGTCCATTGCAGCGGAGAGCAACGGAATATTCAGCTCGATACCACGAGTCAAGCGAGTCTTGAGACTGACATCCTTCGGCAGAACATCGGAGTAACCAGGAACAAGTAGAACGTCGTCGAAGGTAAGAGCTTCTTGACTGATACGCAGCATGGCGGGGGCTCCCAGGCGGGAAATTGGAAGCGCGCCATTATACTCAGGCAGGCCCTTGCACTCAATGCAAAGAATGACTTAGGCAAAGAGGGATTTCAGCATGCTATCCAGCCGCGGGGAAATAACCATATAATAATGATTATCAAACACATGCGCATTCGAGTAGCAAATGACCCGCCCTTATCTCGCCTCCGGCCAGCCACAATGGCGCGCCACCCTGCTCGCCCTTGCCTTGATGCCCGGCGCCAACTGCCTGGCGGCGCAAACCGTCAGCGAACTTGAACTGCCCAGCCAGGAAATCACCGCAGTCCGCGAAGCGCAAGACGGCTACAGCGCCAAGACCGCCAGCACCGCGAGCAAAAGCAGCGTACCGATCATGCAGGAGGCGCAAGCCGTACAGGTGGTCACTGCACAGCTGATCGACGACTACCAGGTGCAAAGCCTGGACGACGCGATGAAGTTCGTCAGCGGCGTGACCCAGAGCAACACCCTGGCCGGCACCCAGGATGGCTTCGTCAAGCGCGGCTTCGGCAGCAATGCCGATGGTTCGATCCTGCGCGACGGCATCCGCTCCAGCCTGTCGCGCAACTTCAGCGCCACCAGCGAGCGGGTCGAAGTGCTCAAAGGACCGGCCTCCCTGCTGTATGGCGCGCTGGAGCCGGGCGGCTTGATCAATGTGATCAGCAAGCAGCCGCAGTACCAATGGCGCAGCGCCGTCAGCGGCGAAAGCACCAGCTTCGGCGGCGGCAACGCCATGCTCGACGTGACCGGCCCGCTGGCCGACAACGGCCTGGCCTTTCGCCTGATCGCCGAGCGGCAGCACGAGGACTACTGGCGCAATTTCGGCACCGACGAATACAGCCTGGTCGCCCCGTCCCTCAGCTGGACCGGCAACGACCTGCGCCTGACCCTGGCCTACGAGCGCAAGGAGTACTCGACACCGGTGGACCGCGGCAGCGTGATGGTCGACGGCAAGCCGGCCAGGACCGACTATGCCAAACGTTTCAACGAGACCTGGGCGCAGGCCGAGGGCAGCGACGAGCTGGTCACCGCCAGGGCCGAGTACCAACTCAACCCCGATTGGCTGAGCCGCCTGACCTATGGCTGGAACAACGAACGCTACGACTATGCCGAGGCGCGCCCCGACAGCCTGCTGGCGGATGGCGCCCTGCGCCGTCGGGCCGATGGCAGCGAACACGACAACCAGACCCAGTACCTGGCCTGGGACTGGATCGGCCAGAGCGACTGGCTCGGCCAGCGCCACGACCTGCTACTGGGGATCGATAGCGAACGGCTCGACAACTTCCGCGGTGACACCTACCGCGGCGCCCGCAGCGGCGGTTTCAACATCTATCAACCGGTCTACGGCAACCTGGCCGAGCCGTCGGTAATCAGCAACGTGCAGAGCGACAGAAGCGATGAATTGCATTCGCAGTCGCTCTACCTGAAGGACAACTGGCACCTGAATCAGCAGTGGATTCTGGTGCTGGGCGGGCGCTACCAACGTTTCGAGCAACTGGTCGAGCAAGGCCGCGGCGACGACCATGCCAAGACCACCGACCGCCAGGACAGCACCTTGCTGCCGTTCGGCGGCCTGGTCTACCAGCTCAACCCGCAGGTTTCCCTGTACGGCAACTACAGCCGCTCCTTCGTGCCCAATGCCTCCGACACCGACAGCGGGCAAGCCTTCGACCCCGAACAGGGGCGCAGCTACGAACTGGGCGTCAAGCTCGACCTGGCCGGCCTCAGCGCCAGCGCCGCGCTGTTCGATATCGAGAAGAAGAATGTGCTGGTCAGCAACAACGGTGTCTCGGAGGCCGCCGGCAAGGTCGGCTCGCGCGGGCTGGAAATCGATATCAGCGGGCGCATCGCCGAACGCTGGGAGCTGCTCGGCACCTATGCCTACACCGATACGGCAATCCTCGACGACCCGCAAAACCGCGGTAACCACCTGGTCAATGCGGCCCGCAACATCGCCAGCCTGTACCTGACCCACCACCTCGCCCTGCCAAGCGAGGCCGGGCACTGGCGACTCGGCGGCGGCGCCCGCTACGTCGGCGAACGGGCCGGCGATAACGCCAACAGCTTCTGGCTGGACAGCTACAGCGTGGCCGACGCCTTCATCGCCTGGGACAGCCGGCTGCTGGGCGACAAGACGCACCTGCAATTGAATGTGCGCAACCTGTTCGATCGGGAGTACTACCCCTCCAGCGGCGGCAACCTGCGGGTTGCTGTCGGCGAGCCGCGCGAAGTACGCCTGCAGGCCAGCGTCGAGTTCTAACAGGCCGTTCAGGCTCAAGGACGAGCCCCCATACGCTTCCGTCAGCGATCTACACGCACCACCGTGATGGGGTAGCCCAAGCGTTCGGCGAACTCGTCGAGAAAATCTTGCCTGAAGATCGCCTCAGCCCAGTTATTGAAGATAAACCCCAGATTGGAAAAACCGCAGGGCTGCAGAAACAGGAAGCCATTGATGTCATCTTCGTGCCCGCACTCCGGGCAGGTGAAGTTGTCGCTATGGCCGGGCATCCACTCCTCCAGACGATCGAACAGCGCCGCACCAACTTCCTGGCGACACTGCGGACAACCGGCCTCCTCGAGAAAGTCGTGCAGCGGGGTATAGATGCAGCGTTTGTAGATGATCTCCAGACCATTGACCGGCTGACCGAAAGGCAACAACTGCGGCTGCTCGACCACCTGCCGGGCCCCCGGGGCAATGGCATAGGCCATCTTGTTGAACGTCCGGCCACAGGTGCTCAACTGCTCCTCGATGACATTCTGCTGCACCAGCCAGCGCACGATCGCCCGCGCCCTGGCTTCATGCCCGGGGAAACTGGAGATTTTCGGCACTATGATGGCTTGCTGTTCGCGCATGGCGCACCCTCGAACTGACTGAAAGCCGCGCAGCTTAAAGAGCGCCTCGCAGTGGTCAAGGCAAACCTCGCTCATCCGCTGCTGCGCAACTTTCGCTATATGGCGGGCCCGGCAAAGCCTTTATCATGCCGAACATGATCAAAGACCCGTTCCAACGCCTGAACCTCGACCGCGAAGTGCTCAGCGTCAGCCAGCTCAACAACCGTGCGCGCCTGCTGCTGGAGGATGTATTTTCCAGCATCTGGGTCGAGGGGGAGATTTCCAACCTGGCCAAGCCGGCTTCCGGGCATATCTACTTCACCCTTAAAGATAGTCAGGCCCAGGTGCGCTGCGCGCTGTTCCGACAAAACGCCGCGCGGGTGCGTCAGGCGCTGCGCGATGGCCTGGCGGTCAAGGTGCGCGGCAAGGTCTCGTTGTTCGAAGGGCGCGGCGATTACCAGTTGATTGTCGACAGCGTCGAGCCGGCCGGCGACGGCGCCCTGCGCCTGGCCTTCGAAGCCCTGAAAGACAAACTCAGCAGCGAAGGCCTGTTCGCCACTGAACGCAAAATCGCCCTGCCCGCCCACCCCAGGCGCATCGGCATCGTCAGCTCGCCGACCGGCGCGGTCATTCGCGACATCATCAGCGTGTTCCGCCGCCGCGCCCCGCAGGTCGCCCTGACCCTGATCCCCACCGCCGTGCAAGGCTTGGATGCCAGCGGCCAGATCATCCGTGCCCTGCAGCTGGCCGATCGCCAGGGCTTCGATGCCCTGATCCTGGCCCGCGGCGGCGGCTCCCTGGAAGACCTCTGGTGTTTCAACGAAGAAGCCGTGGCGCGCGCGGTAGCGGCCTGCGTCACGCCGATCGTCTGCGCCGTGGGCCACGAAACCGACGTCTCCATCTGCGATTTCGTCGCCGACGTGCGTGCGCCAACCCCCTCGGCCGCCGCCGAACTGCTGGCCCCCGACGCCAGCGAGCTGGTGCAACGCCTGCACAGCCTGCAGCGCCGCCTGATCATGCGCATGCACAACCGCCTGGAGCGCGAACGCCTGCGCCTGGACGGACTGACCCGGCGCCTGCGCCACCCCGGCGAACGCCTGCGCCAGCACGCACAACGCCTGGATGACCTGGAAATGCGCCTGGCGCGGGCCTTCGAACGCCAACTGAACAATCGCCGCGAGCGCCTGGCGCGCCTGCAAACCCGCCTGGCCGGCCAGCATCCCGAGCGCACGTTGCAACTGCTGCGCCAGCGCCTGGGCAGCCTCGCCGAGCGCCTGCCCCGGGCCATGCGCGAAGGCCTGAAGGAACGCCGCCTGCAGCTGCAAAGCCAGGTGCAGACCTTGCAGGCGGTCAGCCCGCTGGCCACCCTCGGCCGCGGCTACAGCATCCTCCTCGACGAGCGCGGCCGGGCCGTGCGCCGCGCCGCTGACACCCACAGCGGTCAGCGCCTGAAAGCGCGGCTGGCTGAGGGCGAGCTGGATGTGCGAGTCGAGGACAACCATATCCAGCCGACGACCCTGTCGTTGCTGGATTAACCTGAATGCCGCATCACCGTTAACCGGTGGAACAAATCCACACTGCACACCCCTGGATAGCCCATGCGTTTGATTGTCTTGCTAGTCGCCTTCTGCCTCGCCCTGCCGCTGCATGCCGAAGGCTTTATCAGCCGCCTGCTGCATAAACCGGTGCCCGGCGGGGTCGCCGTGGTCGATCTCGGCCCCAGCGCCAGCGCGCCCAGCGCCACTTACCAGGGCAAACCGCTGCTGGTGATCCATGAAGACGGCCAGCGCTGGATCGCCCTCGTCGGCCTGCCCCTGACGACCAAACCCGGCAGCCAGCAGATCCAGGTGAACGGCAAGCGGACCCTGAGTTTCCAGGTGGCCAGCAAGCACTATGTCGAGCAGCGCATCACCATCAAGAACCAGCAACAGGTCAACCCCGACGCCGCCAATCTCAAGCGCATCGAGCGCGAACTGGCCGAGCAGACCCGCGCCTACCAGCAGTTCAGCGCCCGCCAGCCGAGCAACCTGCTGTTCGACAAACCGGTCAACGGCCCGCTGTCCAGCCCCTTCGGCCTGCGCCGCTTCTTCAACGGCGAGGAGCGCAACCCGCATTCCGGCCTGGACTTCGCCGCCAACCGCGGCACCCCGATCAAGGCGCCCGCGGCCGGCACGGTGATCCTCACCGGCGACTACTTCTTCAACGGCAAGACGGTGTTCGTCGACCACGGCCAGGGGCTGATCAGCATGTTCTGCCACCTCTCGGAAATCGGCGTGAAGGTCGGCGATGAACTACCCCGCGGTGGCGTGCTCGGCAAGGTCGGCGCCACCGGCCGGGCCACCGGGCCGCACCTGCACTGGAACGTCAGCCTGAACGATGCGCGGGTCGACCCGGCCATCTTCATCGGCGCGTTCAAACCCTGAAACACTGCCGTGATGCAGTGACTTGGCCATAACGAGGGACTACCGATGCGCATCAACGCCGCGACTTCAACCCTGCTGATCATCGATATCCAGGCCCGCCTGTTCCCGGCCATCCATGACAGCGCCGCCCTGGCGGAAAATGCCCTGTGGCTGCAGCAGGTGGCGCAGCGCATCGGCGTGCCCGTGCTGCTCACCGAGCAGTACAGCAAGGGTCTGGGGCAGACGATCCCGTCCTTGCGCGATGGCCACCAGGCCTCGGCCATCATCGAGAAGCTGCACTTTTCTGCGGTCAGCGACGGCGAACTGTTCAAGCGTCCTGGCGGCGCACGAGCGCAGTTCGTGGTCTGCGGCAGCGAAGCGCATGTCTGCGTGCTGCAGACCGTGCTCGACCTGCTCGTCCAGGGCCGCCAGGTCTTCGTGGTGGCCGAGGCTGTCGGCTCGCGCCAGGCCTCGGACAAGGCGCTGGCCCTGGCGCGCATGCAGCAAGCCGGTGCCAGTATCGTATCGCGGGAAATGGTTGCCTTCGAATGGCTGGAACAGGCCGGCAACCCGCTGTTTCGTGAAGTGAGCAAGGCCTTCATTCGCTGACGCAGCGGACTCATGCCATGCGCAACCATGGCTGCGGACAGAAACCGCCGCGCAATTGCCGAGAATACCCGCGCCACTCCACGCAATAAAAAACCACAAATAAAGCGCTAACGACCTTTATCACCAATTTTCAAGCGATGCTTGCCAGCTTTAGCCCCACTGGTTAGGGTTTACGCCATGAACACTAACCACATCCTCTTTCTGCTGCGGCAACACGCCAACCTCTGCCTGGTTAGCCAGCGACTGCGTGACTGAACCGCACTGCCTCACTCACCTCGATTTCGCCTGGCCACCCTCCTGCGGCCGCCGCTAAAAGGATTGCACCATGAGCATGCTCAAAGACCCGTCCAGCAAGTACCGCGCCTTCCCGGCCATCGATCTGCCGGATCGCACCTGGCCGTCGAAGACCATCAGCGAAGTACCGATCTGGTGCAGCTCGGACCTGCGTGACGGCAACCAGTCGCTGATCGAACCGATGGACGCGGCGAAGAAGCTGCGCTTCTTCAAGACCCTGGTGCAGGTCGGTATCAAGCAGATCGAAGTGGGCTTCCCTTCCGCTTCGCAGACCGACTTCGACTTCGTGCGCACCCTGATCGAAGACGGCCATATCCCCGATGACACCACTATCCAGGTGCTGACCCAGGCCCGCGAAGACCTGATCAGCCGCACCTTCGAATCGCTCAAGGGCGCCAAGCAGGCCATCGTCCACGTCTACAACGCCACCGCACCGAGCTTCCGCCGTATCGTCTTCAACCAGGACAAGGCCGGCGTAGTCGCTATCGCGGTGAATGCCGCACGCATCATCAAGAACCTCGCCGAACAGCAGCCGCAGACCCGCTGGACCTTCCAGTACTCGCCGGAGATCTTCACCTCCACCGAGCTGGAGTTCGCCGTGGAAGTCTGCGATGCGGTGCTGGACGTGTGGCAGCCGACCCCGGACAACAAGGTCATCCTCAACCTGCCGGCCACCGTGGAAGTGGCCACGCCGAACGTCTACGCCGACCAGATCGAATGGTTCGGCCGCCATATCAGCCGCCGCGACAGCGTGCTGATCAGCCTGCACACCCACAACGACCGCGGCACCGGCGTGGCCGCCAGCGAACTGGGCCTGATGGCCGGCGCCGATCGCGTCGAAGGCTGCCTGTTCGGCAATGGCGAGCGCACCGGCAACGTCGATCTGGTCAACCTGGCGCTGAACCTCTACACCCAGGGCATCCACCCGGGCCTGGATTTCTCCGACATCGATAACGTGCGCAAGGTGGTCGAGGAGTGCAACCAGCTGCCCGTGCACCCGCGCCACCCCTATGTCGGCGATCTGGTGCACACCGCGTTCTCCGGCTCGCACCAGGACGCGATCCGCAAGGGCTTCAGCCAGCAGGACCCGAACGGCATCTGGGAAGTGCCCTACCTGCCGATCGACCCGGCCGATATCGGCCGCAGCTACGAGGCGGTGATCCGGGTCAACAGCCAGTCGGGCAAGGGCGGCATCACCTACCTGCTGGAACAGGAATACGGCATCTGCCTGCCGCGCCGCATGCAGATCGAGTTCAGCCAGGTGGTGCAGAAGGAAACCGACCGCCTCGGCCTGGAAATGAGCGCCGCGCAGATCCACCAGCTGCTCGACTGCGAATACCTGCAAGCCACCACGCCCTATGCCCTGAAAGGCCACCGCCTGCAGGAAGAGAACGGCACCAGTGCAGTCGACGTGGAAATCCTTCATGCCGGCGAAAGCCAGCACTGGCGCGGCATCGGCAAGGGTCCGCTGGAAGCCCTGGTCGCCGGCTTGCCGGTGACCGTGGAGATCATGGACTACAGCGAGCATGCCATCGGCGCCGGCACCTATGCCAAGGCGGCGGCCTATATCGAACTGCGGGTCAACGGCGGCCGCGCCCTGTATGGCGTGGGCATCGACGAGAACCTGACCACGGCGAGCTTTCGCGCCCTGTTCAGCGCCTTGAACCGCGCACTGGCCCAGGCCGAAGCGCAGGCAGCCTGACGCCTACAGCCGTAAACGAAAACGCCGGGCATTGCCCGGCGTTTTTCATAGGGTGCCAGGAGAACTCAACAACGTAGTCCGGATAAGCCTTGGCGCAATCCGGGCTACTTCAATACGAATGCATCGGCATCCCGATCTGCCGGGAAACGCTGGCGATAGGCGGCCAACTGCGCAGCCGACACCACCACCCGGAACACCCCGGCCGCCTCACCGGCCTGCAGCAGGCTGTCGCCCTGGAAATCCAGCACCTGGGAGTCGCCGCTGTAGAGGTGGCCCTTGCCGTCCTGACCGATGCGGTTCACCGCCGCCACGTAGCAGAGGTTCTCGATGGCCCGCGCCGGCAGCAGGCGGTTCCAGTGCTGACCCCGCGCCGCCGGCCAGTTGGCGACATACAACAGCAGGTCGGTGCTGTGCGGGTCACGGCTCCAGACCGGGAAACGCAGGTCGTAGCAGATCAGCGGGCGGATGCGCCAACCGTGCAGCTCCAGCAATACTTGCGCGTCGCCCGCCGCGTAGTGCTTGTGCTCGCCGGCCATGCGAAACAGGTGGCGCTTGTCGTAATGCGCCAGGCTGCCGTCCGGTCGCGCCCAGAGCAGACGATTGCGGTAGGAACCGTCGGCCGCCTGGATGATCAGGCTGCCGCAGATCACCGCCTGCAGGCGCGCCGCCTGCTCCAGTAACCACTGGCTGGTCGGGCCATTTTCCGGCTCGGCCAAGGCCGCCGAGTCCATGGAGAAACCGGTGCTGAACATCTCCGGCAGCACGATCAGGTCGGCGCCGCGGGCCTGCTCCAGTAACAGCTGAAACTGCGCGCGATTGGCGGCCGGATCCTGCCAGGCCAG
>Ga0209343_10008006_pt1 | contig 12366 bp, 11 predicted proteins | sample RifCSPlowO2_02_FD_184026 | JGI IMG/M metagenome (GOLD analysis project Ga0209343, IMG submission 184026) | Groundwater microbial communities from Rifle, Colorado - Rifle CSP2_plank lowO2_0.2 (SPAdes) (version 2) | ecosystem: Environmental > Aquatic > Deep subsurface > Groundwater | place... | reverse complement strand
GTAAGAGATACCGGACACGATCAGTTGGTTTGTCAATGTGAATGATCTTTCTCAAATCAATGGGAGTGCCAATAATTACAACATCACATGGAATGCGACGAATCGTTTCTTCTAACTCTTCCATTTGAGAATGCCCATAGCCTATCGCAGGCAACAGCTTGCCAATGTGAGGATATTTCCCGAATGTTTCCGCAATGGATCCTACGGCATAGGGTCTTGGATCAATGACCTCCAAAGCCCCATACTTTTCTGCGGCAAGAATTCCGGCACCAAAGGCCATCCCGCCGTGTGTCAGGGTCGGTCCGTCCTCAACAACCAGCACACGCCGACCTTTTATAAGTTCTGGCTTTTCAACCGTTATTGGTAATGTTGCATCTACGACAGCAGCTTTTGGATTTGATAGTTTTATATGTTCTTTAACAAGATTTATATCAATTGTCTTTGCAGTATCTTCTTTACTAATAACAATAATATCCGCAAGGAGAAAATTCGTTTCTCCAGGGTAATAGGTAAGCTCGTGCCCTGGTCTATGTGGATCAACGATGGTGATATGAATATCCGGCACATAAAAAGGAGTGTCGTTATTACCACCGTCCCATACAATAATATCAGCCTCCTTTTCGGCCTCTGCTAAAACAGCCTCGTAATCCACACCAGCAAACACAACGGTTTGCTGTTCTATGTGAGGCTCGTATTCTTCAATTTCTTCAATGGTACAATCATACTTCTTAAGGTCGGCAAGTGTAGCAAATCGCTGCACACGTTGTTTGATGAGGTCACCATAAGGCATGGGATGTCTTACTACCACAACTTTTTTCCCCAGTCCTTTGATAATCTCGCAGACCTTTCGCGAGGTAGGGCTCTTTCCACAGCCTGTTCTCACGGCACAGACAGCGACAATGGGTTTTTTACATTTGAGCATTGAGTCTCTTGTACCCAGGAGGGCAAATCGTGCACCGACAGCATTCACAAGGCTGGCCTTGTGCATAACGTATTCATGTGAAACATCGCTATAGGAAAACACCACCTCATCAATCTTATGAAATTTTATAAGCGATGCTAATTTTTGTTCGGATTCGATAGGAATTCCAGTAGGATACAGTTTCCCTGCTAACAAAGAAGGATATTGTCTTCCCGCAATATTAGGTATCTGCATGGCAGTGAAGGCAATTACTTCATATTCAGGATTATCACGAAAGCAGACATTGAAATTATGGAAATCGCGCCCTGCTGCCCCCATAATAATGACCTTCTTTCTGTTTGGCATATGAACGTTTTTATAGGGACCCTCGATTAGTCTGTATTCTTTGACATCTTTTCATCATAATACACCTTGGACTGCATACCATACCTTATCAGCAATCATTTGTACAGACATCAATGCGCCATCTTTTGTACAATCAATGATTATCCAATCTTTTTTCCCCCGAGCAATTTCCAGAAAAGTTTGTTGTGCATGTCGCATATGGTTTATATCCTCTTCGTGGATATCCTTTTTTTCACCTGCCAGGTAAGCACGTTGTTCTTTTTTTTCGACAAGTTGGTAAGCAATCTCTACCGGTACATATAACAAGATATTTAAATTAGACCTCGGAACAGCAAAGACTTGATGTTCTAACTTGTCCAACCATTGGAAAAATATTTCTTTTCCAGCAAGGTTGTTAATTTTCCCACCCTGGTGGGCCATATTATCACACACATAGCGATTCGACACAACAATCTTACCTTCCCTGAGCCAAGTGTTTATTTGTTCCTTGCACTCCCAGCGGTCGCCTGCGTAAAGGAGCGCCGCCAGATAGGGACTCACTGAGTCTGCGCTACCAAATTCACCCCGAAGATATTTTATCACCATATCGGCAAAGAAAGTCTTGCCATACTGAGGAAAATCAGTAGTAACTACAGGATATCCCTCTTTCAGCAACCGCTCACAGAGCAGCTTTGTCTGTACAGTCTTCCCGCTGCCATCCACACCGGTAATGACTATTAACTTTCCACGCATTCAGTATTCTCAATAAATAGATTAAATAGGACTTCGACAACTTTTCATTACGAACCTTGTCACCATGCAAATGGGGAGAAGAACATTATCAATTTTACAAACACTGTTCAACATTATATTCATCTCAGTTTAAATGTAAAACAGAATTTATAATGAATCGAAGAAAATATTTGAGGATTATCTTTTATATTGACCTGAGAAGTAAAATTTGCTATTATTTTTAATTAACATCATAACTACAATTATGCCCTTGCCAAATGCTTACCTTTTTCCATTACGAAATTTTAAAATGAAGTAACTCTTCATCTTTAAATAATCCTGTGAAATTTTTGGATGTTGATCAAATATTTACTTGAATATTAGCAGGTTGTAAATAATACGCATGCAAAAAAACATTAAATTAACTTTTTATAAAATATTAATTGTATCTGTAACCCTAACGAGTATGTTAGGGTGCACGGCGCTCCCGAGAAAGGTTGTTGTAGAAAAAGCAGAGCCAAAGACAGACCATGAACTACATCGCAAATTGGAAGAATGGACAGAACAGTTGCATTCTGACGATCCCACCATACGAAGTTCTGCAGCTGTTTCTCTCTTGGGATTAAACCTTCTCGATGCACAGGAACCGCTCTTAAAAATACTAAAGGATCGCAAAGAAAATGAAGACGTGCAGGTCTCCGTTATTAAAGCATTCGGATTTACCAGGGATGATCGTGCAACTGACATTATGATCGAACTGCTTGAGAGTGAATCGATTCCTTTACAGACTGCGGCAGCGGAAACACTCGGCACGTTAAAAACAAGAACTTCGATACGAAAGATGTCGGAAGCGATGCTGCACCCTCAACGATCTTTAAACGTTAAGATGTTGTTGGCAAAGGCACTGGGCAATACCAATAATCGGGATGCTGTCGAACCCTTGATTAAAATGCTTGCGACCAATGACCGCGGGCTAAGGGAAGTAGCGAAGAAATCCTTGGAAAAGATTACAAAACAGGCCAACGGTAACGATCCCGCATGGTGGAAACAATGGTGGATTCGCAACAAGTCAAAAACGCGGGAACAATGGCTGGAAGACATCGTATTAAAACAGGAAGAAAACACGAAACAGTTTGAATCAAAATTTGAGCAGTTGAAACTTGAAATAGCTCAAAAGTCGATTAAACTGCTAGAACTCAGACCTGACAAATCAGATCCCAAACCCTTGGTTGAAGCCATCAAGAGTGAATATCCCGAAATAAGAATATTCGCTGCAAAAGAATTAGTGAAGATCAAAGACCCGTCTGTAATTGGTGTGTTGATTGACGCTACTGCCGATATGCAGGAAGAGGTGCGTATTGAAGTAATTCAGGCTTTGGGAGAAATTGGAGATGAGCGGGCTGTCAAACCCCTTGTTTATGCCCTGGGAGACGAGAGTTTGGTTGTGCGGGAAAAAAGCGCCAGTGCCTTGGGCAAGCTCGGAAGACCCGAGGCTGAAGAGGCTCTGATTTCGTCATTAAACAGTAATACCAATTTGTCTCTTGTGTGCGCCATCATAGAAGCCATGGGTCAAATTGGGGATACAAGGGCAGTCGAACCTTTGATTGCCTTCTTAAACCATAAAGAAGCAAAAATAAGAGAATATACAGCAGTCTCACTTGGGAAGCTCCGAGATAGCCGTGCCGTAGCGTCTTTAATTGCTGCCCTGAATGACGAACAGGAACGTGTGCGCTGGTATGCCGCCGATAGCCTGGGTAAAATCGGAGACCCTGTCTGTGTTGATTCGCTCATCAAACTACTCTCCGATACCAATGCGCGGGTACGAGAATCTGCAGTGACAGCATTAGGACAGATTGGGAATCAGCAGGCGATAGAATCATTGGTAAAGGCGCTTCAGGACGTCGACAAACGGGTAGCAGAACAAGCATCGGAATCTCTTGTGAACATCAAAAACTTGAACTTTGAATCAATGAACACAGTGGCAAACACTTTTTACACCAACAAGGATTACAAAAGGGCTGAAGCCGTCTTTGGAAGACAAATTACTGAATATTCGAAACAGCCCGATCTACAGGAAAAGATTTTGCAAACCAAGATCAAATTAGCAAAAACATTGTTTGCCTTAAAGGACTGTCAAAAGTCACTGGCTCTTTACGAAGAACTGGCAAAGCGGTTTCCCAACGACAATTCGATAAAAATAGAACTCATCCAGTGTTTAAAAGAAACGAAACAATATGACCGCGCCCTGGAATTGTGCGTGATTTGGATCAAAGAATCACCTCAGAATAATCAATTGTGCTGGCAATGCCGTCTGGAAATCGCCAATGCCATGTTTGAACAGGGTAAGTATGATACCGTAAAAACTCTTATTGATACCTTAACAGCAGAAGACCCCAATCGCGGCGGAAATGAGTTCAATTCGCAATTCCAAAAATTAAGTGAATTATGCGTGGTTGAACTCTCCAACCAAAAAACGGTAAGCCAGCATGTGAAATCTGAATAACTTTTCCCCTTTGAAGATAAAAAATAATTCTGTTTAAGAAAGTCATATTACCATGAAAATTCTTATTGTTGGTGCAGGCGCCGTTGGGTTTAATCTGGCAAGGCAGTTATCAAATGAAGGTCACGACATATCAGTAGTCGAAAGAGACCTTGACCTGGTAAAGCGGATTACCGAAAAACTGGATGTCTCTGTGGCGTCAGGGAGCGCCAGTTCTCCTGCAATCCTGGAAGAGGCAGGGATAAAAAATGCCGATATGGTACTGGCCGTTACCGATAGTGACGAAATTAATATGGTAGTATGTATGCTCTCTCACAGTTACGGCGTCAAAACCAAAATTGCCAGGATAAGAAACCCTGAGTTTACCGATGAACAATCTATCCTCAGCCAGAACGAATTCCACATAGACCACATTGTAAACCCGGAAAAGATTACCATTAATTCCATCCTGAATATAATTGGGACTCCGGGGTCCATTTATGTGGCTGATTTCACTGCGGGGGACATCCTCCTGCGAGGATTTAACGTACCGGCTGATGCCCCAGTAGCCGGGAAAAAACTCTCGGAACTAAGAGAAATCGAATCTAGTGATTCCTTCCTCATTGTTGCTATTCAGAGGAATGAAGAAATGCTTATTCCAACGGGTGAAACTAAACTGATGCCTAACGACAATATTTTTGTGCTGGTAGCCAAAGAGGCATTACCTTACTTCCTCCCGATGGTCAACAGACGTGCGGACGAAGTTGAAAAAGTCATTATTTACGGTGTAAATCGTGCAAGTCTTGAACTGGCAAAAAAATTAGAGGAGCAAAAGATTGGCGTTACTATGATTGAACCAGATAAGGAAAAGACACAGCAAGCCGCAACAGTGCTTGACAAAACCATCGTCCTCCAGGGCAGCGCCCTTGATATAGACCTTCTGAAGGAGGCATCTATTGATATTGCCGATTTCTTCGTAGCCTTGTCTGAAAACGAACAAGATAACATCCTGTCTTCATTATTAGCAAAACGACTCGGTGCAAAAAAAACAATCGTCCTTACGGCCGACCCGGTCTTTGTACCCATTATCAATTCATTAGGTATGGATATCGTAATAAATCCAAGACTGATCACTGTCGGTTTTATACTACAACATATCAGACGCGGACATGCACTTTCTGTCGTAAAATTTCATAATAGCGAGGCCGAGGCTATGGAGCTGGTGGCTGAGGAAGACTCAAAGATCGTGGGTAAGCCTCTGAGGGAAATATCCTTCCCGCAAGGCTCTATCCTGGGCGCCATTGTGCGCGAAGGCGTCATGCAGATACCAACCGGCAATACTTATATAAACCCTGGTGAGAGTGTCATTGTTTTTGCCCTCCCCAACGCCATCGAAAAGGTTCAATCCCTTTTCTCCAGCAAAAAAGACTGACCGGAAATTTACCATTATTAGAGTGCATCCCTTATGAACATTCCCATTGTATTATCTACGGTAGGCAACCTTGTGCTTATGCTGGCAGGGATACTCCTTGTTCCACTGGGAGTAGCCTTTTATTATGAAGACGATTCAGCAGTATGGGCATTTATTTATACCATCATCATAACAGGCGTTTTGGGTGGGTTGAGCAAGGCATTCTTTAGAAAAAAAAATGTGGATATCAATATCCGGGAAGGTATCGCCATTGTCACCTTTAGCTGGCTTGTATGTATTTTTTTAGGTGCACTTCCCTATTGGTTCTCAGGTATATGTACAACATATTGCGACGCTGTTTTCGAAACGACCAGCGGATTTACAACAACCGGTTCGTCCATTTTTAAAGATGTTGAGATATTGCCGCATAGTATCCTTTTTTGGAGGGCATTCACCAACTGGTTAGGAGGTATGGGGATCATCGTTATCTTCGTTGCCCTGTTGCCGGCAATGGGCATGAGTGGCTATCAGCTTTTCAGCGCTGAGGTCAGCGGCCCGACTGCTGATAGAATGAGACCCAGAATTGGTGAAACTGCAAAATTACTCTGGTTCATTTACCTCATCATTACAGCCTTTATGATAGTCATGCTTTGCTGTAGTGGTATGCCCATTTTTGATGCAATATGCCATACTTTTACGACCGTATCTACTGGGGGTTTCTCTATAAAAAATACAAGCACTGCATACTATAACAGCCTGTATGTGGAAATTGTAACCGCAGCCTTTATGTTTATTTGTGGATGCAACTTCGCACTTTACTATAAGTGTTTTCAGAAGGAATTCAAAAAGGTCCTCAAAAATTCAGAACTTCGATTCTTTGCAGGCCTGATTTTAACGGCGATCGTATTTATTGCGCTGGTATTGTACTTCAGTCAATCTGGGTACTTTAATAATGCAACAAATGACGCCCGTTATTACAACTTAGGAATTTCTTTTCGACATGCCTTTTTTCAGGCAATCACCGTATGCACTGGAACCGGTCATGTTTCTGCAGATTATGATCTGTGGCCTAATGCCTGCCGGTTTTTATTGGTTTTGCTCATGTTTATTGGCGCATGTGCCGGCTCAACAGGCGGCGGTATAAAATGCGTGAGAATATTATTGTTGCTGAAATCGAGCATGCGAGAATTTGGCAGGATTTTAAGGCCGCGCATGGTAAAACATGTAAAGCTGAACGGCGAATCGGTAAGCGAAGAAATTATTACAGAGTGTTCTGTATTCTTTGTCGTGTATCTGGGATTCTTTGGTGTTTGTTCTCTGGCATTAATGGCTTTAAACACAGATATAATCACCGCTTTCTCTGCTGTAGCAACATGCATGGCAAACTGCGGGCCTGGACTGGCCAAGGTCGGTCCTATGGCTAATTTTAGTGATATGACATATGCCGGTAAGTGGATATTAAGTTTCTGTATGCTTTTAGGTAGGCTGGAAATTTACGGTTTGATACTTCTATTTTTACCGATCACATGGAAGCGGTAGAATTTTATTGACTCACAAAATACGAGATGATATACTTCGAAATCTTTACGGGCGATTAGCTCAATTGGCTAGAGCACTTGCCTTACAAGCAAGGGGTCATAGGTTCGAGTCCTATATCGCCCACCATCGTCTGTAAACTAGAGTGAAAATAATTAAACTCAGGGGCCGTAGCTCAATTGGTTAGAGTACCAGACTGTCGATCTGGATGTTGCGGGTTCGAGTCCCGTCGGCCTCGTTTTATCTCGTTGCTATCATTAGACCTACAAAATAGTTTTTGCTTCTGGTGACAGCTTAGTGACGGTCTCACCTTTTAAAGATAAATTTTTCATATCATATTTTAACTTTTCTAAATCCACGTGAGCATACCTTTCCGTCATCTTTGTATTACTATGACCAAGCAATCGCGATACGCTAAGAATCGGGACCCCCTTGTTTACTAATTGAGAGGCTACACTATGCCTTGTCGCATCATAAAGCCTGATCGACTTACTCAAACCTATTTCTTCCCTTACTTTTTCCCATATCTTACTCAACTTACCCTCTGAGTAATTTCTACCAGTTACTGAATTAATAAACACAAAAGCACCCGGAAGGTTGTTTCCTACTCGACCTTTTATAAATTCAAACATTTCTAAATGTATCGGAATCGTTACATCCTTTACATTTCTACCTTTCCGCTTTTCTCTATAAACTTCATTTGAAAATGTAGCTGATATAGTTATGGTTCCCTTGTCTAAACTCACATCTTTACATTTCAACGCCCTGGCTTCCCCAGGCCGGCAACCATGCAACATGAGAAACGCTATTATAGGCTTATCCTCTTCAGGTATGCACTCTATCGCCTTTTGCTGAACATCTGCCGATAACCAATGCGTTTCCGGCTGTGTTGTCTCCACAATAGGAAACGAGGGTATTGTATCCACTATCTCAATATCATTCCTGAGATACCTGAGAAAGGTCTTGAAATTATCAAATATGTTTTTGACAGTCTTATCACTAAATTCAAAATCTCTCTCCAAATGTTCTTTATAATTTATAAGGTCTAGCTTTCTCAGTTCTCTCACATCCATTGCCCCAAAGAAGCTTTGGGCAATTCTTGTATAACGCATATAATCCTTCTTATAACTTGGAGCAAGGGTTTCAATCTTAGACTCTAAAAACTTTTCCAGTAAATTCGCCACATAATACTTTACAAGCTGCTGTTTAACATATTTCGTAGGATCAAAGGAATAGTTTTTTATTTCGTAGTTGATATGATTCAATAAATCGGAAGCTCTCTGGTAGGTATCAATCGGCTGGCCCTGCTTATCTGAAAAGACCCTGATTCTTAGTCCTTTATAAAATAAGTCTACAAAAAACCGCTTAGGAACTGTTTTATGTGCTGAACAAATGTAACCGAACCTTTTTATTTCTATAAACTTATTCCGACAGACCGGACAATGGCCCTTTGCCCTTATCGTTCCTTGCATTCTCTCCTCACTTTCACACTGGAGAAAATACAATATTAACTCAGGATTTGTCAAGTCCATTTCATTTGCTATTTCAACCATCTCATAAACACCTTTATAATAGAGAGGATAATTTTGTAAATTATATAACCTAAAATAGCTCTATACCTTCTCACTACTCAACCCCCACATCAACCCAAGAAGCACCCCTACGCTTTATATTATGCCGTTCTATATGGAAACGGCATCAGGCATGTAAAAAACCCCCAGAGACCCCTAGAAGCCCTCCATCAACACTTTGACTCAAACCCTCTTCAGTCTTTTCCCATTCCAACTCTACTTCCAAATAAACAATCTGTAACATATTTGCAACCATACTCAGCTTTACCTTATAACCATACTCTTCAAGTTTTTCCTGAATATACACAACTGAAAAATCACAATAAACTTTTACCACGTCTAAACTCGTCAACCCCATCTTACACCCCCTTTACACTAAGTAAAATACAACATATTGTGTTTTACAATATCTAGTATACAAAAAAAGCGATATCTTTCACTTACTGCTGTTTGTGCCGTCTCTTATCCCTCGACTGCACAAACAGCAATTCTACTTTTTCTCTTTTAAAACTTTACCACCTACATTATAAAAAACATAATCACCAACCACAGCTAACATCTTTTTTTCAACTTTCTCTACATGGTTAACAACCTTCTTATTCTTAGAAGAACGCTCCATCGTCCAAAAAAAAGATTTTGTAAACATATAAAAACCACCCGCAACAGAACAAAACAATAAACCAAAAATTAATATATAACGACGCGAAAAACTTTTTAAAGTATCACGAACAGCAACCCGCTGAGAACGATAAGCAGCAAACACTCTAGGATCCTTCTTAAGAGACATCTTTTTTAAAACATCTCTATCACTCATATACATATATGTGAAAGAATTCCTAAACACAGCAAGAGAACGTCTCTGTACTTTTATATGTATTTCAGGCAGATTAACTAAACCAGGAGAAAGCTTCCACAAATCCTGAGTAATCAAAAAAAAATCAATTCCTAAATGTCGCGAAAACTCAAAAACATAAAAGACTTCAGCATTATAAAACTTTTTATGAAACAAAGTAGACTTCTGGGCCTCATCAATTACATAAACATGACGCTTTAACTTGGTAAATTTCTTTTGATAAGACTCAGAAAAAAAAATCTCTAACCCACCGGCCTTTTTAATTTCTTCGTCTAAACTCTTAACCACCCAAAAACCATCTACATTTGAATAAATTTCAACATCAATATCACTTCGAGGTATCCATTGAACCTTATCTAAATCAAATGTAAAATACTGATAAAGGATATCTCTCACTGCAAAATATGACTTACCAGAGCCTATACGACCTTCAATTAAAGTTATCATACTAAACCTTTGAAAAAGGAATAAGATTCAAAAGGACTCTAAGACCAATCGCAGTAATAATAACATTAAACGCATCAACCAATTTCAAATGATTAACCAAAAAAGCAGTTAAACCGGATACATTCAAAACAACACTTTCAAGAGAACTACTTCCCAACTGAGTAGACGCATAATCAGTAACTCTGTCATAAATACCAGTCAAAAAAGTAGAACCATAATAAGTCAATGCAATAGGCAGAGATATCAAAACCAAAGACGTCAAAAACACCTTCAAAGCCAAAAAAATAACAAAATCTTTAGTGAACTTAGCCCCAAGCAATTGAAATATTTTCAGAAGAATACCCACATCAAGACCCCTTTAAAAAGACAATAACAACTGCATAATACAAAGAAAAAGCAAAAACAAAATAACCTAAATAATCAAACCAATACTCCCAATCACAAAAAGAAAAAGTGATAGTCTTACCCCAAATAACATAAGATATTTCACACAACTCACCTGACGACACAATATGAGAACCATTAATAACACTCAAAATCGTATGATTAGACAAAACACCAAGCAAATCATCAAGCCAAGTGTATTCCAACTCAGTAGTTTGACCAACATCAGGAACTTCATCAGATACCACTTCATCATCTATCTCATTAATTTTATTTTCTTCAGCTTGTCCACTTTTAAAATAAGGAGATAACTGCTCTTGATCAGGCATTTTAACCGTAACATTTATATTACCGTTGTTTAAATCAAGCGTTCCAGTTATGGTACCAACCTGAGATATTGGAGGCGGATCAGTAGGCAAAGGAAAAGGCGTAGGTGTTAAAATTGGTGTTGACGTACCCGTCGGCGTAGGTGATTCCGTCGGCGTAGGCGTGGGCGATGGCTCGGGAGTCAAAGTCGGAGTCGGCGAAAAACAGGAAGAAAAATCAGGACTATTATAACAACCATACACCCCATTATCACATATTCCTTTAGCAGTATAAAAAACCCTACCATCACACAAATCAACCCATACTGCCTTATAACCATTTTCTACACCCCCACACGTCTCGACATTAACCAACATACTATTACCCGGGAATTCATCAGCAGGCGGCAAATCATAAGGTAAATTATTTACATCAGGTAAACTACCTAAATACGAAAATACAGGATCAACAGAAAAATTATTCGCATATTGACTAGGTGACACATAATGCCTCGAAATTAACACATTGTCAGCATATATAAAGGCGTCCCTGGCCAATCCATTTGAATAAGCATTACCACACGTAACTATAAAATAATACTTAGTTTCACCAACATGATAACTAACATCAAGCGTTACCAAGCCAGCACTAGGACAGCCCTGTATCCTTAATCCAAACGGCAACTTGTCCGAACAAGTTTGACCAACACAACTCAAATACCCATACGAACACGTATTCAACTGAGCAACCATAGAGACCATATCATTAAACGTATTATTAAAATCCCTATTACTTACAGCATACGCTTTAGTTGTAATTAATATAACACCAACACAAAACAAAACCTGTTTCATAATCAAGACCTATTTATTGTTTTTATAGACTTACGCGCAACCCAAATTAACGAACACAACATCACAAATGCAACACAAACCATAACCAAAGTTAATGTATTAATCTCAATAACTGTAGGCACATCTACCAAAACTTCAGCGAATACCAACATAAACAGACCCCTTCAAAACAGTAAGGGACGCAAGCAAAACCCACGTCCCTTACCCAAGCACCTAAGACCTATTCGTAGACTTAATTAGTTTACGAACTACCCACATAGCAGCCCCGCCAGTAAGAAGAATCGGAACTAAGATCTCAATGGTAGTTAGAGAAAGAGAAAAATCCGTTAAATCAATTGCAGCACTAGCCACTTGCATATAGCCAACCACCACAGCAACAGCTAAAACGCCTGTACTAACAATAACCCCTACCCTTCCCCAAACATTTTTAATCAGCCTAAACACTATAATCACCCCCTCTCACCAAATTAAAAAAAACTACAAAATAACAACCACACGAAAAAAAACCTTTAAAACAACTACTCTGCCACCAACTCCAAAGGCAAAT